>Ga0187774_10000583_pt1 | contig 12582 bp, 14 predicted proteins | sample 0216_BV02_MP05_2_FD_133152 | JGI IMG/M metagenome (GOLD analysis project Ga0187774, IMG submission 133152) | Tropical peat soil microbial communities from peatlands in Department of Meta, Colombia - 0216_BV02_MP05_20_MG | ecosystem: Environmental > Terrestrial > Soil > Wetlands > Peat | place... | reverse complement strand
TTGGGTGCAGCCTATCTTATTAAGCTCGCTTTTGAAAATTTGGGTGAACCAGAATCTGGTGACGAAGATCAAGTCAGAAGCAAGAGGGTGGAGGGCAAGGGCTTCTGGAATGTAGTGATAGCTGTGGAGTTAGCCGATTTGGCCTTCTCCCTTGATAATGTGGTGGCTGTAGTCGCACTCTCTGATAACCTATATATCGTCATGTTTGGCGTGTTTATGGGCATCCTCACCATGCGCTTTGCAGCGGGCATATTTACATGGATGATCCTCAAGGAACCCATTCTGAAGCCAGCAGCTTACCTGGTAGTCTTCAATATCGGTGCAGAGTTGTTGTTAGCCGAATTTGCTGGTATTGAGTTTGGTAGCGCCTTGAAGTTCATGATCTCTGCCGGCACCCTGATCCTGTTCGTGGTTTATGCTCGCTTCAAGCCGTTGCATATCTTTCAGCCCGTCTTCAATTGGGTGGCCGAGGGCATGGCCGATATCAACGAGCTTATTGATTGGTTTTTGGTACCAGTTGTCCTTGTCATTAAGATTTTCTTAAGGAGCATCGCCTTTGTTATCCGGCCCATCGTCAGCCTCTTTCATCACGAAGAAAAAATCATATCAGAGAAGGATCAAGTGGCTCTCGAGAGCGATTGCGATAAAGAAAAAGAGGCTGGCGGCAGACCATAGTCTACTTGTCTAATATTTGTTTTTTGCTTGAGTGATCTTTTCATAAGCCCTCTCGATTCTTTCTGGAGAGGGCTTTTTATTCTCTTGTGAAAACCTCGTTGATTTTTTAAGATAGTGTTTGATCCTTCAAATCCAAACTTCAACATTCAAATGTCAAGTGAATCTTAAAGTATGAGGACCTTTACCATTCAAGCTTGGGGGCCTTTGACATTTCAGGGTTAACTTCGGGAGGAGGGCTATGAAGAAGAAGCCTTTGGTTGGAATTCTGATGGGGAGCGAGAGTGATCTGCCGGTGATGGAAAAGGCAGAAGAAGTCTTAAAGGAGATGGGCGTCCCTTACGAGATCGAAATTAGCTCAGCCCATCGACTTCCCGAGAAGACCGCCCAATATGCTAAGACGGCGAGGAAGCGAGGAGTTGAGGTATTGATTGCAGGAGCAGGGATGGCGGCTCATCTCGCAGGAGCCCTGGCCAGCCATACGACTCTTCCCGTCATTGGTGTTCCCATAAAATCAGGAGCCCTCAATGGGGCGGACGCCCTTTATTCCACCGTCCAAATGCCCCCTGGAATTCCCGTGGCCACGGTGGGGATTGACGGAGCAAAGAATGCAGCCTATCTGGCCTGTGAAATCCTTTCGACCAAATATCCTGAAATGGCTAAAAGATTGGAGGATTTCAGATCGAGGATGAGGGAATCGTTGGAAGAGAGGTCGAAGGCTATCAAAAAGGGAAAATCCGGATGAGGAGCGCCGAGGCTATTCGTCAAGCTGCGGAGATCATCCGGCAAGGAGGGATCGTCGCTTTTCCGACAGAGACGGTTTATGGTCTGGGAGCAGATGCCTATAATCCTCTGGCCGTGGCTCGTATCTTTGAAGCCAAAAGGAGGCCCTACTTCGATCCCCTGATTGTCCATATTGCTTATCCAGCTCATCTAGGGAAATTGGTCAAAGAAATTCCATCAAAGGCCAAGAAATTGACGGAGAAACTTTGGCCTGGCCCGCTGACGGTTGTTCTTCTGAAGGAAGAAAATATTCCTGATATTGTAACCGCCGGTCTTCCTTCGATAGCCGTCCGGATGCCCGATCATTCGATGGCACTCTCTCTAATCAAAGAATCCAAATGTCCCATTGCCGCACCGAGTGCCAATCCGTTTGGTTATTTGAGTCCAACCACGGCTGAGCATGTTCGAGAACAACTGGGTGATCAAGTCGATCTGATTTTGAATGGAGGACCTTGCACCGTGGGAGTAGAGTCTACGATCGTCTCTTTTTTAGAAAACAAGCCCAGATTGCTCAGACCCGGTGGGATATCGCTCGAAGAGATTGAGGCCATCCTTGGGAAGGTTGAGATCAGCTCAACCCGAGCCAATCCCTCCGCGCCAGGAATGCTCCCCAGGCACTATGCTCCACGAACACCGATCGTCCTCCATTGGGACGAGAAGCATCTTGATTCGTACAAGAACAAAAGGACTGGATTTCTTGCATTTCAGGAACCCGCGCATTTTCTGAAATTCCAGCATATTGAGGTTCTATCGAAAAAGGGAGATTTCAGAGAAGCCGCAGCCAACCTCTTCTCTGCGATTCGTCGATTGGATGCTCTCGATTTAGACCTCATCCTGGCGGAAGCCGTTCCTGAAACTGGGTTGGGACGGGCAATCATGGATCGCCTCCGTCATGCAACATCCAAAGAGGAATAAAATCGGTGAAACAGGTTGCTTTTGCCCTTTTGCTTTCTTTTCTAATCTCCACTTTCCATCTTCGATATGCCATTGGATTGCCAGCGGAGGATGTCCAGTTAGTAACGGATGCCCAGTACTTTCAGGTTGCAAAGAAGATCATTCAGGAAGCGAAACATTCGATTCAGGTGATGATGTTTGAAATGGGATATTATGAGCAAAATCCTGATACCCCTTCGAATCTCCTGGTCCGGGAGCTGATCAGCGCCAAGAAAAGGGGGGTGAAAGTTGAAGTCGTATTGGAAGTAAGAGAGGGAGGGGATCGGACGACAAAACGAAATCGTCACACGGGAAAGATTTTATCAGCCGGAAGCGTCGAGGTGACCTATGATTCTCTTTTTAAAACAACCCATGCAAAATGTATGGTCGTCGACGGAAAACTCACCCTGGTGGGCAGTACAAACTGGACCTACTACGCACTGACCAACAACAATGAAGCTTCTGTCCTCATTCGATCGAAAGAAGTAGCCAAGGCATTCGTGGATTATTTCAATCAAGTGAAAGCCGCGGGTAGCAAGTAATCGATATCTCAAAGAAATATCAAATGCCAAAGTTCAAAGGAAGGCCAAATTTTAAGAGAGGATTACTCGTAACATCATTTGAGATTCGGATTTTGGTATTCCTTTGACATTTGGAATTTGATATTTGAAATTGATTTTTCAATGATGCTCGTCGATTCCCATGCCCATCTAGAGATGCCGGATTTCAAAAGAGATCTGGAACAGGTGATCCAAAGAGCGAAAGAATCGGGCGTCGGATATATTTTCACCGTCGGAACGGAGAAGAAAGATTGGCAGAGGGCTCTTGAGATAGCCGATTCGCACGCTTTCGTCTATGCAATATTGGGCGTCCATCCTCATCATGCAAAGGAGATCGAGGATCAGACCTACCCCACGTTGAGAAGGCTCTGCCAGAATGGGAAAGTGAAAGCCTGTGGGGAAATGGGTCTGGACTTTTACAGAAACCTGTCGCCACGTGATATTCAACTGAAGAGATTCAGGGAGCAGATTGGGTTAGCCAAGGAGTTGGGACTTCCCATCGTGGTGCACGACCGAGAGGCTCATCAGGAAACACTGGAGATATTGCGGTCGGAAAAAGCAGAGGAGTGCGGAGGGATCATCCATTGTTTTTCGGGGGATTATGAGATGGCAAAGGCCTGCATGGGTATGGGATTTTACATCTCTGTTCCCGGTAGCATCACCTTCAAGAATGCGGAGGGTTTTAGGGAGATCGTCAAGAGAATTCCGTTGGAGTCGCTTCTTGTAGAGACGGACGCGCCCTTTTTAACTCCCGATCCTTTTCGAGGGAAAAGGAATGAGCCAAGTTATGTTTGGTATACTGCACAAAAGGTGGCGGAGGTCAAAAAGGTTTCTTTTGAAAGCGTGGCTGAAATAACGACTGAAAACGCGTTGAGAGTTTACAGGTTGAGATAATCCTTCCCTTCCCCCTCTCGGTTTCGAGTCGTACCGACTCTACAGAAAAGGGGAATGATGAGTTCCTCCGTTTCTTAAAGAAGTCAGGAAGGACGATGAAGTCATTTCCCTGGTAGGAGATCTCATGAGGCCAGCAATCATTGTGGTGGATATGCTAAAAGATAATTTCAAAGCCAGTCCTCGGAATCCATACTATCAGGAAGGAAAAGAGATTGTCCCCAATCTTCAGAGACTCTTAATGGAGGGGCGAAAACGAGGATTCCCCGTGGTCTTTGCCTGCGACAGTTTTCTGGAAGGGGATTTCATCTTTAGAAGCAGGATGAAAGTTCATTCCCTCCGTGGGACCAAGGGAGCGGAAGTCATCGACGATTTGGAACCGGGGCCGACGGATATTATCTTGCCCAAAAGACGATTTAGTGCCTTCTTCAAAACGGACCTGGACCAGACCCTTCGTACCCTTGGGATTGACACCATCATCGTCACGGGGATGACCATGGAAGTCTGCGTATTGATGACGGCCTTCGAAGGACTCTGTCAGGATTTCTCCGTGGTCATACTAGAAAACTGCACGGCCAGTCGCAGCAAAGAGTTGCGCCAGGAGTGTCTCAATCTCTATCGGGAAAATATCCTTGATCCTTTGTTGAGAATTATGACCCTTGATGAATTTCTAAAGGAGGTTTCGTAGGAACAGGGAATGGGCGATTGCGAGAATAATTTCGTTGATCAGATCCGGACAATTCTTTCTACCAGAAAAAGGAGAGTCATTGAACATCCCCCATTTTCTCATGCGGCGGTTCTCGTCCCCCTCTTTAAGAAAGGGAAGGGATGTCACCTTCTCTTCACTAGGAGGTCGGACCAGGTGAAGTATCACAAAGGCGAGATCTCTTTCCCTGGCGGGGTTGTTGATGAAGAAGATTTGGAGCTGATAAACACTGCGCTCCGGGAGGCCGATGAGGAGATTGGGCTCAAGAAGAGCGATATTCAGATCGTCGGAATGTTAGATGACATCGTCACCATCACTCAATTCATCGTTACCCCGATTGTGGGGCTCTTCCCTTATCCTTACCCTTTTAAGGTGAGCGAAGTGGAGATTGCGGAATTGATCGAGGTTCCGCTCTCTTCCTTACTCGACGAAGCGTGTTTCAGCGAAAGGGAAATTATCCGTGGCGGCCTGGGCCAGAAGGAAGTCGTCTACGCCTATCAATATGGAGAACATATCATCTGGGGAGCAACGGCCCGGATCCTGAAACAGTTTTTGGATTTGATCCCATCCGCAAAAGACGCTTAATATTCCCTCCCCATTCATTCTCGGCTGCTTAACCCTATGATATAATGTTCGCGGAGAGAACCCTCGATGGATCGGTTCAAAAAGTGGGCGGAGCATCCCTATAGTAAGAAGCAACGGATGATCGCTGTGATTTTCGGGGGTGTTATTTTCTGGTTGGTCATCCCATTTTTGATCATCGTTCTGTCGTCTTACATCGACCAAACGCTTCACCTTCCAAAATTCTATGAAAGGCTCATCAACCCTGCCATTGGTTTGCTGTTGATAGTTGTGGGTTGGTTGTTTGCTAACTGGACAGTGAGAGTTCAGTTTTCATTGGGAGAGGGGACTCCGATACCCCTCATGGCTACTCAAAAACTGATCGTCGTAAAACCCTATACTTACTGCCGAAACCCAATGACTTTGGGAACAGCCATTTTTTATCTCGGCGTTGCAACGTGGCTGGGGTCTATTTCTGCCTTTGGATTAGGACTGATTTATCCCGCAGGTATTTTGTTATACATTAAGCTGATAGAGGAACGGGAGTTAGAGGAGCGATTCGGTTCAGAATATTTGGAATATAAGAAGAGGACTCCCTTTCTGATACCTTCTTTGGGAAAAAAGGATAAGAGTTAGTTTTGCAACTTTATTGGATTTTTCTCTGTGGATGCTGAACCGCTGAAAGCAATGATCCAGCAAGCAAGAATAAAGGCGCTGAATCAAAAGGAGGTGAGTAGGGGGGATTATGTCCTCTATTGGATGCAAGCCTCTCAACGGGCGGAATATAATCACGCCCTGGAATACGCCATTTTAAGAGCCAACGAATTGCGTAAACCAGTCGTTGTATTTTTCGGGATCACGGATCACTTCCCCGAGGGAAACGAAAGGCATTACACTTTTATGCTGGAGGGGCTGAGAGAGGCGGAACAGTCTCTTGAGAAAAGAGGCATCCAGATGGTGATCCAGCACAAATCGCCCGAATTGGGCGCAGTTCAATTAGCCAAAAGAGCTTCTTTCGCTGTGGTAGATCGGGGTTATCTTAGAATACAAAGACGATGGAGAAATGTTGCCGCCAATCAAATGGATTGTCCGCTCATTCAGGTTGAAGGCGATGTCATCGTCCCTGTTGAAGAAACCTCATCGAAAGAGGAATACGCGGCGGCAACGATCAGGTCAAAAATTCATAAAAAGTTAGGCCATTTTCTTGTCCCTTTGAAGGAAAGCGTTCCTGCTGCCGAATCCCTTTCTCTTGATTTTGATTCTTTTGATTTCCGTGATGTAGATAAAACGATTTCAAAACTTCACATTGATCGAACTGTTCAAAGGATAAGTTCTTTTCAGGGGGGGACGAAAGAGGCTCGAAACCACCTTGAGGTCTTTCTGGAAGGAAAACTGGATCAGTTCCCAGAATTGAGAAATGATCCCACCCTCGATTATCTTTCCCACATGAGTCCATATTTACATTTTGGACAGATTTCACCTCTGGTTATTGCCCTGAAAGCATTAAAGACCAAAAGCCCCGGGACAGAGGCCTTTCTTGAGGAACTGATCGTCAGAAGGGAGCTGAGTGTGAATTTTGTGTTTTATAACGAAACGTACGATTCATTCGAAGCAGTTCCCAAATGGGCGAAAAAGACCTTAAGAGATCACCAGAAAGACAATCGTCCATACACCTACACCCTTAAAGAGCTGGAGTCCGCCGAAACCCATGATCCTTACTGGAATGCGGCCCAAAAAGAGATGGTTGTCAAGGGCAAGATGCACGGGTATATGAGAATGTACTGGGGAAAGAAGATTATCGAATGGAGTAAAACGCCTGAAGAAGCCTTTCGAGCAGCGCTTTACCTGAACAACAAATACGAATTGGACGGAAGGGACCCCAATGGGTTTACTGGGGTGGCCTGGTGCTTTGGAAAACATGACCGTCCCTGGGGAGAAAGGCCGATCTTTGGCAAAGTGAGATATATGAACGATAAAGGGCTGAAAAGGAAATTTGATGCGGATGGATACGTGAAGAGGGTAGACCTTGACAAAGAAAGATGAGATGATTTTATTGTATTTCTAAATAAACGGGACAAGATTTGTACCGAACTAATAATGCCGAGGAGGGATGACGATGAAATTGAGCGAATATTTTGAGAAAACAAAAGGCCGAGGAGTTATTGCTACTTCAGATTCAAAAGGAAAAGTGGGGACTGCTGTCTATGGAAGACCTCATTTCATTTATGAAAAAACCGTAGCCTTTATCATGGCAGATCGTTTGATGCATAAGAATCTCCGGTCCAACCCTTATGCCTCCTACCTTTTCATGGAGTCCAAGGAAAGATATGTTGGGAAGAGGTTGTATCTAACTAAAATCAAGGAGGAACAGGATCCTGCCCTCATCGATAGAATCCGCCGAAGAGAGAGCTGCCCAGTTTACACGGCTTATAAGAAACAGATCAGATACCTGGTCTATTTTCGTATTGAAAAAGTCCTGCCTCTGATCGGAGAGAAAAAATAGGATTTGAAAGAATCCTGAGTAGAACCTTAAAGCTGAGGCTCTGAAAAAGAGAACAAGGTGAAGATCCTCATCACAGGTGGTACAGGCTTTGTCGGTACCCAGCTGACATCCCGTTTGATCCAGGATGGGAATGAAGTCACGATCCTGACCCGTTCTCTCAAAGAGTCTGCTCGACCCTCCAAGACAATTTCATATTTACAAGGAGATCCGACACGGAAGGGCCCCTGGCAAGGGGCCATTGCCGGGCATGACGCCATCATCAATCTTGCGGGGGCCTCCATCTTTGCCAAGTGGACGGAGGAGTATAAGAGAGTTCTACGTGAAAGCCGGATCATAACGACACAGAATATTGTAGAAGGAGTACCATCCGATCCCTCCAAAAAGATCACTCTATTAAGCACCTCCGCCGTGGGCTATTATGGTTTTTGCAGCGATCAGGAACTTACAGAAGAGTCTCCCCACGGCGACGACTTTTTGGCTCAAATGGCCGTTGAGTGGGAAGGGGAGGCGTTAAAAGCCAAAGACAAAGATGCCCGGGTAGTCATTACGCGCTTCGGCATTGTTTTGGGGGAGAAGGGAGGGGCCCTCGGCCAGATGATCCCTCTCTTCAAGAAATATATCGGAGGTCCCATCGGAAGTGGAAAGCAGTGGTTCTCATGGGTTCACATTAAAGACCTTGCAGAGGCCTTTGTTTTCTTGATTAAACATCCAGAGATTTCAGGCCCAGTGAATGTCTGTTCGCCGAGCCCTGTAAGGAATAAAGATCTTGCAAAGGCGCTTGGAAAAGCCCTCCACAAGCCCTCCTTCTTGCGAGCCCCAGGATTCATGGTCAAGCTTGTTCTGGGAGAGTTTGGTTCGGTCATCCTCGAAGGACAGAGGGTGATTCCCCAAAAGCTATTGGAGAATGGTTTTGTCTTCCAATATGCAGAGATCGATCGGGCTTTGCAAAGCATAACGGGTCAATAAGCCTCAGTTGATACAGCTGAGCTTGCATTCCAATTCACTGTCAAGATGATTAGGAGGACCGTCATTCAATAATCATTCATGATTCCGATCAAACTCTATGTCCTTTTGTTTTTTTGGATCTTAGGTTTTATTTTTTTGTGGAAAATCCCGACACTCAAGAAAGGGAAGAACCTCCATCCCCTTTCCTATCAACTATCCATCCTCATCCCTGCCAGAAACGAAGAAAGAACCCTCGGGCAGTTACTCCGATCCATAGCGATTCAAAGCATAAAGCCTCATGAGGTCATCGTCATCGACGACCACTCAGAAGATGCCACTGCCGAGGTTGCAAGAAAGGCAGGTTGCAACGTCATCGCGTCTGCCCCCTTGCCAGAAGGCTGGACTGGAAAACCGTGGGCATGCTGGCAAGGATCCCAGAGAGCCACGGGTGACATTTTTCTTTTCTTAGATGCAGACACTTCCTTGGAGCCCGAGGGCCTTTCAAAAATCGTCCGGACCTATTTCGAGAAGGGAGGCCTTCTCTCGATCCAGCCTTTTCATAAAATGAAACGAAGGTACGAACGGCTCTCGGCGATCTTCAATATCATCACCCTGGCAGGCATGAATGCCTTTACCCCTTTGGGGTCCAAGCTGAAACCCACCGGTGCCTTTGGACCTTGCATGATGTGTTCGAGGGAAGATTATTTTATCGTAGGCGGGCATGAGAAGGCCCGGGGAGAGGTGCTGGAAAGCCTTGCGGTCGGGAAGGAGTTTCTGAGGGCGAAGCTAAAGGTTCATTGCTATGGAGGTAAGAAGACCATTTCGTTTCGAATGTACCCAGACGGATTTCAGTCGCTTGTGGAGGGGTTTGGGAAAGGGTTCGGAACGGGTGCTCATGCCATGTCAATCATGAGCCTTTTCGTGATTGGGGGATGGGTATTCGGGGGAATTTCGGTGACCAGGCACCTCCTCCAATCGGCTATTTTGGGCAACGCGGAGCTCCTGGGTTGGTTGGCTTTAGACGTGCTCTATATCTTTCAGATCCACTGGATGCTTTTCCGGATTGGAAACTTTGGGTTCTCCACGGCCCTCTTTTTCCAAATCCCTCTCATCTTTTTCGTTATTGTTTTTGCATACTCGGTCGTTCGCATCTTCTTGGTGCGCAAGGTGCGCTGGAAGGGGAGGAATGTCAAGACTGCGAGCGGGAGAAATTAGACTCATGAGACTCATCTTTCTCCCCACGATCTGGACGATAGCCATTGATTTCATTGCTTGGTTCATCATCCACCTCGGTGTCGTGGCCATCATGGTTCGAATTCCCGCGAAGCATTTCAATCCGAATCATTGGCTTTACAGGGGCAGGGAATGGGAGGGGGAGGGGAATGTCTATCAGGACATTCTTAAGATCAAGAAATGGAAACATCATCTTCCGGACGGAGCGCGGGTTCTCGGACGCTTGGGTTTTCCAAAGAAACAATTGAATGGAACCAGTGCAAAATACTTCGAAGCATTCTTTGTTGAAACCTGTCGAGCTGAGCTGACGCACTGGATTCTTATCCTTATTGCACCATTTTTCTTTCTGTGGAATCGGCCGGGGGTTGGTCTCTTCATGATTTTCTATGCCCTCTTTGAAAATCTTCCATTCATTATTGCCCAGAGGTATAATCGATACCGGTTCAAACGTCTTTTGGAGCAAAATAAATTCAAATCTTAGATCCTCACGATGATGACATTCATTCTTACGGTAGAAGACCTGTGGAAACGCTACGCCCAGACCGATGCGGTGCGCGGGCTCACCTTCGAAATTTCGAAGGGGGAGTTTTTCGGTCTCCTTGGCCCCAATGGGGCCGGTAAATCAACGACGATCGGACTCTTATCTGGGTTGATCGAACCGACCCGAGGCCATATCGCGATCAGCGGGTTCGATCTTTTTTCGAGTCCGATGAAAGCAAAAGCCAAGCTGGGTTTAGTACCCCAGAGTTTTGCCCTTTACCCCACGTTGTGTGCTCGTGATAATTTGGTCTTCTTTGGAAGAATCTATGGATTGAAGGGAAAGCGTTTGAAAGAACGTATTACCCGCGTCTTAGAAATCGTTCAGTTAACAGATCGTGCCCACCAAACCGTAGCGACCTTTTCCAACGGGATGAAACGACGACTGAACATTGCTGCTGGGCTTCTTCATGAACCAGAGATTCTTGTTCTTGATGAACCAACCGTCGGCATCGATCCACAGAGTCGAAATGCGATTCTTGAAAGTATTCACTCGCTGAATCAATCCGGCGTCACGGTCTTGTACACAACCCACTATATCGAGGAAGCTCAACGCCTGTGTGACCGCGTTGCCATCCTGGACCAGGGGAAGATCATGGCTCTCGACACCCCCACTCGTCTGATTCAAGACCTGGGAAGGGGGATGATAGAGATTGAATTTAACGCAGGCATCGATGACAGACTTTTAGATCAGATGAAGCATATCGGCGCGATCAGGGTCGCCGATGATCAGAAGAGGAGAATCCATATAGAAACAGATCGTACAGATCAGGTTTCGAGAGAGGTCCTGGAACTGATGAAGACGCGAGATGGAGCGCTCAAGTCCTTGGACATTTCAGAGCCGAACTTAGAGACAGTTTTTATTCGCCTGACAGGCAGAAATCTCAGGGATTAGAAGAAAAAAGGAATATCCGTACGTTTGGAAGAATGATTTACCAGATCATGGCCATTACTCTTAAGGAACTGAAGGTCCTTTGGCTTGATCGTGAAGCCCTTGCTTTGCTTTTTGCCATGCCCGTGTTTTTTATTCTCGTGATGAGTTTTGCACTAGAAGGGGTTTTCGAAGCCGGGAGTAAAGGTCACCCCATCGAAATCTTGGTCATCCGTCCAGATGGAGATCCATTAGTTGACCAGGCGATTGCTGATCTCAAACGAATGGAGGGTTTGATCCTGATCGAAACCTACGAAGGAGTCCCCCTTACCGCTGACAGAGCAGAACAATTGATTGGCAGGGGGGTCTATCCTTTAGCCCTTTTCTTCCCAGAACGATATGCAGAACAGGTTCTAATAAATTCAAAGGATCCCCCGAAGGAGAAACCAATCGTCTATTTGATCAGTGATCCAGCCATGAACCTTCAACTATTGGCCACCGTGAAAGGAGCAATCCAGGGAGCGATTGAGCGCAGGGTCTTGCTAGCGAGAATACCTCAGCGCCTGAAAGAGATGTTCGGGACATTCGAGGGGATGGAGGGACAGCTTGCCGAAATGTTGGGAGATACGAATGCCGGTGAACGTGCAAGGTCTGGTGTTGATTTCGTCCATGCCTTTCCCAAAGGGTTTAGCGTCAAAAGACGCCCCACTGCCACGGAGCAAAACGTTCCGGCTTATACGATTTTTGGAGTCTTCTTTATTGTTCTGACCTTGGCGTCAAGTTTCTTACAGGAGAAAAAAGATGGTACATTCCAGAGAATCTTGGCCGCCCCATTATCCAAGACAGCCCTTCTGATCGGAAAACTCCTTCCTTACTATCTTGTCAACCTGATTCAAATTGTGGTGATGTTCTGTATCGGCGTCGTAGTGTTTGGAATAAGACTCGGACACCTTCCGGCATTGATCATCCTTTCCTTAGCCCTGGCGGCAGCAGCCAACGGTTTGGGACTCTTGGTAGCAGCGCTGGGGAAAACTGAACCGCAGGTAAATGGACTGTCGGTTCTTCTGGCCATCACCCTTTCTGCCTTAGGGGGAATGATGGTGCCTACCTTTATCATGCCTGATTTAATGAAGACCCTTTCTCTTTTTACGCCCCATGCCTGGGCGCTGGCAGGATATCATGACATGATCATCCGGGGTCTGGGTGCCAAAAAAGTTCTGACAGAGGTGGCCATTCTCTTGGGATTCGCCTCCTTATTCTTTGTCATAGCCCTCTGGCGTTTTCGGTTTGATGAATGAGTTGAATCGGTTTATAGCCATTTTAAGAGAGAATGGGGCAACAGAGATTCAGGTTCAAATTGTTTCATCAGGAATGAAGGAGAGGCTTT
>Ga0187774_10000582_pt1 | contig 12604 bp, 12 predicted proteins | sample 0216_BV02_MP05_2_FD_133152 | JGI IMG/M metagenome (GOLD analysis project Ga0187774, IMG submission 133152) | Tropical peat soil microbial communities from peatlands in Department of Meta, Colombia - 0216_BV02_MP05_20_MG | ecosystem: Environmental > Terrestrial > Soil > Wetlands > Peat | place... | reverse complement strand
CCGTGAACAAGTTGGGAAGATGCGCGTAGCTGTATATTGAAACCCGGTCAGGGTCCATCGCGATAACACAATCAAGCGTTTCGTTAAAACTCACGACGTTTTGGTGTGGCAGGCCGTAAATCAAATCGATGCTCACGGACTTGAATCCCGCGCTTCGCGCTGCCTTGATGACACGCAACGTTTCTTCCTTAGTCTGGACGCGGTTCACCGCCTTTTGCACTGTCGGGTCGAAGTCTTGCACGCCAAAGCTGGCGCGGTTGAATCCCAGCCGGGAAAGAACCGCCATGGTTTCTTGTTCCGCAGTGCGTGGGTCGATTTCCACCGAGTATTCACCTTCCTCAGCAAGCTGGAAGTAATTGAGGATTGCCGCCATCAGCTCGCGCAGTTCATCATGGTTGAAGAACGTGGGGGTGCCGCCACCCCAGTGCAGCTGAACCACATTTGGATCGGTTCGGAATAGTTCGCCCTGCATGGCGATTTCCCGATACAGATAGCGGAGGTATTGAGCCGCCTGGCTCCGGTCACGCGTAATTATCTTGTTGCAAGCGCAATAAAAGCATGGACTGCTGCAAAACGGCAAATGAACATACAGCGAAAGCGGACGAATGATTCCACCGATATTGCGTTTCGCTGTCCAAATGCGGTAGGCATCGGGACCAAAAGCTTCAACGAAACGGTCCGCCGTGGGATAAGAAGTATACCGGGGGCCGTTGCGCTCCAGCCGCAGCAGCAAATCTACATCCACACCCATGGGATCCGGTACAAATTGGCTCATTTCTGCGGCTGAAATCATTGCAATAAATTGCTTGTAAATATGAACCCGGGCACAGAGCGGCAAGTTGATCTAGGTCAAATTTGGCGCACTCGCTCGGATCAGGGCGCAACGGCCCTGCGGCTCGTTCGGTCTAGGTTAAGGTCTCAATTTGGAACATGATTTAGGTCTAATTGACTCTTATTTGTACTTTTGCCATAGAGGAGTCGCTAAACCGGACTGCAGACTGGACTAGCGGGTGCAGATGTGGGGTTTGCAACAAACGCCCTGGAGCAGGTACGCTTTATCTAAATCACAGGACTTTTTAAATGCAATAATGCACGCCATCGATAAGCATGACCCCGACGGCCATTGCCGGGAACCTTCGCACCTCCATCACCGTGATTCCGAATCTTCTGTAGGAAAATCGCTTGATCCGGTTTGCGGCATGTCAGTGGAAATTGCCACGGCGAAACATACGCATTCGTACTCTGGGCAAACGTGGTATTTCTGCGGACGGCATTGTCTGGAAAAATTCACAGCCGATCCGGAAAGGTTCGCAGGAACAAAGGCTGTTACTCGAGTCCTAGAAGAAGCCAAAGACTCAGTCTATACCTGCCCGATGCATCCGCAAATCCGGCAGCCCCGCCCGGGAAACTGCCCGTTGTGCGGCATGGCCCTCGAGGCCGTTGTTGCCAGCGCAGGCGAACAATCGAGTCACGAGCTAAAAGACATGACGAGGCGTTTCTGGATCAGTCTCGCATTGACGCTGCCGGTGCTCGCGCTCGCCATGGCCGAACACCTGCCTGGGACCCAATTCGACCGGTTCTTGAGCCGCGCAGCCTCCGGGTGGATTCAATTTCTGCTCTGCATTCCGGTTGTGCTTTGGGCAGCGTGGCCGTTCTTTTATCGCGGGTGGAATTCTCTCGTTTCCCGCAACCTCAACATGTACACGCTGATCGCGCTGGGCGTCGGAGTTGCATTTGCATACAGTACCGCCGCGCTACTCGTGCCCGGATTGTTCCCGGCGGCATTTCGCGACGCTGCCGGAAATGTCGGCCTTTATTTCGAGCCATCGGCGGCGATCGCGGTTCTAGTGCTGTTGGGGGAGGTGCTGCAACTACGCGCGCGTGATAATACCAGCAGTGCCATCCGCGCACTACTCAAGCTCGCCCCTCGAACCGCAATGCGGATTCGCGCCGATGGCAGCGATGAGCAGGTTGCACTTGAACAGGTGCACAAGAACGACAGTTTGCGAGTCCGTCCGGGAGAGAAGGTACCCGTCGACGGCGTTGTCGTTGAAGGGCACAGCAGCGTCGACGAAGCCCTGGTAACCGGCGAACCGGTGCCCGTCGAAAAGCAGCCTGGTGAAAAAGTGACCGGTGGCACCATCAATGGAATCGGGAGCTTTGTCATGCGGGCGGAACGGGTGGGCGCCGAGATGTTGCTTGCGCAAATCGTGCACATGGTCGCCGAGGCGCAACGCACCCGCGCCCCAATCCAGAAGCTCGCCGATGTCGTGTCATCTTATTTTGTTCCCGCGGTGGTGGGCATTGCTACGGTTGCTTTCGTGTTTTGGTCGATGTATGGCCCGCCACCCGCAATGAGTTTCGCGCTGGTGAGCGCGGTATCGGTGCTCATAATCGCCTGTCCCTGCGCGCTTGGGCTTGCCACACCGATGTCCATCGTGGTCGGGACGGGGCGCGGCGCACTAGCGGGCGTGCTCATTCGCAATGCTGAAGCGCTGGAGCGGTTGGAGAAGATCGACACCTTGGTGGTAGACAAGACCGGCACCTTGACCGAGGGCAAACCGAAGCTGATGTCTGTGATTCCGGCGGACGGGTTTAACGAAAACCAGGTGCTTCAGATCGCGGCGAGCTTGGAGCGAGGCAGTGAACATCCGCTAGCTACAGCAATTTTGGCCGGTGCCAAGGAGCGCGGTATCGCTCTCCTCCCGGTCGAGAATTTCATTGCCTTACCCGGAAAAGGAGTCGAAGGAACTTTAGAGGGCCGGCGTGTTGCTCTTGGCAATGTCGCTTTCGCCCAGTCGCTCGCGCAAGTCGCGCAAAACCTGCAAGACCAGGCCGACGCAATGCGCGGTAACGGCGAGACTGTGGTGTTTTTGGTCGACGAATCGCGTGTCGCGGGCATCGTCGAGGTAGCCGATCCAATTAAAGCCTCTACTCCTGAGGCACTGAAGGCGCTTGCCACCGAAGGAATCAAAGTGGTCATGCTCACCGGTGACAATTTAACTACAGCTCGCGCAGTAGCGCAGCAGCTCGGAATTGACGAGGTCTGGGCCGATGTCCTGCCGCAGGATAAAGGCTTGGCAGTCAAAGCGCTGCGCAAACAAGGGCGCGCAGTGGCGATGGCGGGTGATGGCATCAACGATGCGCCCGCTCTTGCAGAGGCCGAAGTGGGAATAGCGATGGGCACAGGCGCCGATGTCGCAATCCAGAGCGCAGGCGTTACCCTGGTAAAAGGTGACTTGCGCGGAATTGTGCGCGCAAGGCGCCTGTCCCGCGCCACCATGCGCAATATCCGCGAAAATTTGTTCCTCGCATTTATCTACAACAGCATTGGCGTGCCAATTGCCGCGGGAGTGTTGTTTCCTTTTACCGGCCTATTGCTTAATCCGATGATTGCGGCCGCGGCAATGAGCGCGAGTTCTGTTTCAGTAGTAATCAATGCGCTCCGCCTGCGCTCGGCGAAGATATAACGCAACGCGTGGCCCGGGCTATAATGGGGCGGTTTACGCGATCTTCCAGATTGTCGTCAGCCCGCGTTGCACTGAAAACCAGGACAAGATTACCCCTGTTACAAACGCAACAGCCTTGCCGATTTTTCTTCTTCAATATTTAAATTCGAAATGCCCGATTGTTTTGCGCGGGTAGCGCACTAAGCCCTGGCCGCGGGAGCCTAAGCCTTCTTAACGTACGCTGAGCACCAGCCCTTGGCGTTGACGTTTTTCCCGCCGAAGATGGGACACGGGCCCCATGCATCTCCGGGTTTGCCTTGATAGAGCTGGCAATTCGAACAGCTTTGCCCCGCTGCATATTTTGGAAACTTTGCTTTGTCGACTTTGGACGCATCGTGCTTGTACCCCAGGCTCTGGGCTGTGGGGTCACTTTCATTCACTTGCGCCCCTTGTGCACCAGAGACTCCGGCGCGAATGCCTATCGCGACAGATGCTGCAGCAAGGGTGCTCATTTTCAGAAAATCACGGCGGTGGATATTAATAGAGGATTGCTTCATTTGGGTAGTCTCCGCTCTGTTGAATATGGCAACGCTAGCCTACAAGGATTCCAGGTACGCTGCAACCGCCCTTTTTTCATTATCACTGAGATCCTGCACAATCCCGTGCATGATCGGCGATTTGCGCAGATTGTCCTGGATCACGGTGAGCTGCCGCACCACGTATTGGGAATGCTGTCCGGCTAGACGTGGAAATATTGCCGCGCCTTGGGCATTATCCCCATGGCAGGAGGCGCAAGCCGGTATGTTCCTGGATGGAACGCCGTTGTGGAACAGCTTATTCCCTTCCGCAATGAGTGCAGGGGAAGCCGTTGGTGTGCCATGCATAGGCGGCTGGCTTGCATAGTACTCGGCAAGGCCGCTGATTATTGCATCATTCAGCGTTCCAGCGATGCCCCACATAAAATCATGCGCCTCGGGATCCGCGCGGCTCTTATCCTTGAGCGCGTGCAACTGCCCTTCGAGGTAAAGCTTCTGCTGGCCGGCGAGCCTTGGAAACTGCGGCGAGACGCTCTCTCCGCGCGGTCCGTGGCAGGACGAACAAAGTTCAACCGCAACTTTGGCGGCAGCTTTCTTCGTCTCTGCGTTAGGTTCATCGCCCCATGACAATCTGCAGCAGAGAGTCAGGGTCATTGCGATAAAAATTACCAAGTGTCTGTTCATTGAGGGATCCCTATACGTTTACGCAGTTGTTTTTCGCTGGCGTCGTGTTCGGGCGGACGCTGAGTTTTTGAGTCAGAGCCTTCCTTCTAATTCTAAGCGGGTGCAGAGCCGGTACGCTTCTGAGCAAGGTTCTAAACAAGCCTTATTAAAAATAGAGGGTTCATACAAAACTACCTGGACTCCAAATACGTTGCGAGCGCCTGCTTTTGATCCTCCGTTAGCTGTCGAACAATTCCGTGCATAATCGGCGAATCGCGCAATTGGTTCTGAATCACACTAATTTGTCGCACCAAATATGCCGAGTGCTGGCCAGCCAAGCGAGGAAATATGGACGCGCCCTCGATCTCGCGAGGATAAATGTATTGGCCTTCCGCGTTATCCCCATGGCAGTCAGCGCACGCCCGAATTTTGTTGGCGGGAACTCCGTTATGGAATAGCTTGTTACCCTCCTCCCTAAGTGCAGCGGGGCCCGTAGCTGCGCCGTGCATGGGAGGCTGATTGGCATAGTACTGGGCGAGAGCGACGATTACGGAATCATCCAGCGATCTGACCATTCCCCACATAAATTCGCTTGCTTCGGGGTCCGCACGAGTCTTGCCCTTGATTGCGCGCATCTGCGCAACAAGGTATTGCTCCACCTGACCGTTAAGTCGTGGAAATAGCGGCGATACGCTCTGTCCGCCGGGTCCGTGGCAGGCCGAGCAAAGCTCAACCGCAACTTTGCTGGCAGCTTTCTTCGTATCTGCGGTGGGTTCGTCGCCCCGCGACAATTCGCAATAGAGCACTGTGGTTACCGCGACAAGAACTGCAAGGCCTTTAATCATATCGGAATCCTATTCGGCTTTCCTTTCAACTCATATCCCTGCATACGTATGTTATTAATCCCGCTGGTTTTCAGTATGCAAACCAAATATTCAGAAACATGGTATTGTTGAAACTCGCATTCCTGCCAAAGCCATCGTAGTTGTTCGATCCACCGTTAAATTTATTATAAGCAGTGTATTGAAGCATCAATCTGAGGTTCTGAATCGGCACGAAGTCCAGCTCGTAGATCTGCCCACGGCTATTTGGCGAACCATTCAAGAATCCATTAATTGACGAAGAGAAAGAGGGATCCGAACCAGGAGGATACAGAAGCGGGTCAATTGTGCCGGCAGTGTCGAAATACTGGAAGGTCGCCCCGTATTTCCTTTGGTAGTAATAGGTCAGCTTGGCTTTCCAGGTCTTGAGAACATCAGTCGGGTTCGAAGCAGCTCCGGATGCAAAGTTTGCATCCTGGTGCTGCGTCTCGTAAATAAAGGTGAACTGCGAGGTCACCACATGCGGATTCGTGATGTACTGGTACTGGGCATCAAATGCGTTGTCAACGAATCTATTTGTCCCCGCGCTTGGATTATTGTTATCCGCATACACCCTGGCGTTAATTCCATACGCGCCGATCATCGCCGAGTGCGGACCCCAATCATGTGTCAGCGCGACCCGGTAGTACGGATTGACGCCCTGCAAACGGGCTTCACTGCTTGGGTCTTGGCCATGCCTCATCCACGAGAGCATCCCGTCCGCGGTTTGGTAAAGCGAGAATTCCACGTACAAGGTTTTTTTCAGATAAGCATAAACGCCGTATCCTGCGACCTGCTGCGCAAGCCCGCCATCAATCAATGTCGCCGCACCGGGAGTCGGCGCGACTGGCGAAGTCGTAAATGGAAAACCGAAAGCCGGGGTACTGTTCCAGACATCCTGCACCGTCGGGTTGTTATTGAGGGTGAACCCAAAAATATAATTGAGTTCTAGTTCGCTAGGCTCATAATACTTGTAGACCGCGCGAATGTCGGTATTATCGGTGGCCGTGGCTCCCTTTAATTGTGCCGCCGGCGATTGAGCATTCGAAACATTGTTATAGGTGTACTGAATGAAGGCTCCAAGAAAATCTGTTGCCTTGCCGGCCAGGAAAATACTGTAACCGGCAAAGAGAGGATTATTATCCCTGTTGATAACCGACCCGTTTGGCGCCCCGGTATTGTCTGTTGAATTGTTATTGGAAATCGAGGTTATGCCCTCCTGAGCCATCATTGCCAGTGGCACCCATTGGCGTTGGCCAATAGTGTAACCGGTCAATTTGAAATACCGACCGTAGGGGGTAAGCTCGGGAAAACTAATATGGCAGGCAATGCATTCCTGCCCCGTTTGACGGGCAAAAACCGGAAGAGCATGCGCTTTCCCTATCGGTAGCTGCGCGCCAATAGTTAATGCAAGCAGAATGGCCCAATTGCTTTTGAGATTAACTGCGCGCATTCTCATACCCTCCCTTGAGCGCGGACCGAAGCAAAATGCCGAAATCCTCGTAGCGGACCGGTTTTGGTACGATGGTCAGCGCGAGGTAAAATTACGGAGTAAGGTACATGTCGTTGCAGATCTGCATTTTGATCTAGATCAAATTCTGGAATTTAGTACTACGCCGTCGCTATCATAGGGAAAACCCGAATTGGATCAACGCGGCTTATGAAAATTCTCCTCGCAGCGGATGGTTCGTCACATTCCAACAAGGCAACCCAAGCCTTGATTAAGCATGTCGCCTTTTATAAGCATCCGCCTGAAGTACTATTGATTTATGTGCACCTGCCGGTACCAAACCTGCCTGGCATGGGCAAGATTGTCAGCAAAGATATGATCGATCACTACTACCGGGACGAATCAGAGGAGGCGCTCGCGGCAAGCAAGCGCATGTTGAAAGAAGCGAAATTCGCGTGCCGCGCCAAAACGCTGGTCGGCCCGGTCGCTGAAACAATAGTCAAGCAGGCGCAAGCAAATAATTGCGAACTAATTTACATGGGAACGCGCGGCATGGGAGGACTGAAAAATGTGCTGCTCGGTTCCAATGCCGTCAAGGTGCTCCACATCGCGAGGATTCCAGTGGTCTTGGTCAAATAGCGTCACTCGCACAAGGCCTGAAATCTTTCAATTTGAACTGTCTGCACGATCCCGGGTACAGTGCTTGTTATTTTGCCGCTTTGGCGCAAGCCTCCTTCATAATTTCGGCGAGAAAGGCAAACGCGGCAGTCCAGGCCTTCCGCACATCCGGTGTGAAGGCATCTCCAATGACATTTGACAACGTATCCATCAATGCTTGTTCAAATGGCCCGTAATGGCGATCCCGCACTCCGTACATGGCATGCCGTTTTCCGAGGTCGAAAATGATAGGAACGATTTTGTCCTGGATGTCGAGACTGTTCACGATCATTTCGAGCATCAAGAACAATGCCTTGCCCTGGTCGCGCATATTGCCCCAAAAAAGCTGACGCGCATTGGGATCCAGCTCGAACAAGCGCTGGTAAAACATCTCTCCCGCCTTCTCGGGTATCGCTGCCAATTTCTGGAATGAGTTTCTAACCAGTTCGATTTGCTCTGGTGTCACGCCTCCTCCCGTTTTCCCGGAGTTCCTGCAATCCAAGCGACTGTTTCCCGCTACTCCAGCAGAAAACTGATCTTCGCGTTAACCCGGTATTGCACGATTTTGTTATTTTCCACCTTGGCCTCGAAGTCCTTGATGTAAATGGACCTGATGCCGGTAAGTGTCTTGCTGGCGCGAGCAACCGCGTAAGCCGCGGCATCCTCCCAGCTCTTGTTCGACTCCGCGAGTACTTCGATTACCTTCAGCATGTTTGTCATGATTGTCCTCCTTTGTCCAAATAGTCAAAAAAAATGCCGCCAAAAAACCTGCGGATTCATCGGTACACCAGCACGGGTATCCTGCTATGCGTTAGAACTTTGTTGGTTTCGCTGCCCAGAACCAAAGCGGCGAATCCCTTCCAGCCATGCGAGGCCATGAAGATCAGGTCGCAATGTTTTCTTTGCGCGGCGTTGATAATCGCCTTGAAGGGTTGATCCCCTATGGCATGCACGCCCTCAAACCTGACCCGGGCGGATGCGGCCACTTTGCGCGCGGCCTCAAGAATTGCCTTGGCGCGCGCCTTGCTGTCCTTTTTGTATTGTTCCGCGGTATCGGTAACCATGAGCGGCTCAGCAGTGAGGACCATATGAAAACTGGGTGTCACGGTGATCGCAGTCACCCTTGCGCCAGCCGCCTTCGCAAATGCGACGCCTTGTTTGACGGCCTTTATTGAAAGATTCGAACCATCGGTCGGTATCAGTATGTGTTTGTACATGGGGCCCTCTTTCAGTGTTAAATCTGCAATCCGGCATTAGCTTCGGTGTTCATTTGCCATCTCCACAAATTCTTTTAATCATTATTATTTACGCACTTGCCCGATTGCCTTGATCCAAATCAAATCGTCCGTCCTTTTTTTTGAACCTCGTTTTAGTCGGGCAGCAATCATAACCTAGGATAGCAGTTCGCTTTGGCTGAAGCAGCACTTGTCCTATACAATGATAAGCCTGGAATACTTGCTGAAGGAGCCAGACATTGGCAAGGAATAAGCATCGGTCGCGTAACGCAAGTTCAAGAAAATCAAAAAAAATTAGATCCCCCAGGAAACCCAAATCGCAAGGCGGAGCAAAACCGCTTGGCCACAAAGAAGTACGGCAAGCGTTTTTTGAATCGGCCCCGGACGCCATCGTCGTTGTTGACTCGCATGGTCTGATGCTGCAGGCGAATGCCCAAGTGCCGGTCCTTTTCGGCTATCCTCGTGAGGAGCTGATCGGGAAACCGGTGGAAATTCTCATGCCGGAGCGTTTTCGGGTTCCGCACGCAAGCAAGCATCAGGATTTTGTCGCTGAGCAGCGCACTCGCGCCATGGGCGTTGGCCTGGAGCTCTACGGTCAGCGCAAGGACGGAAGTGAATTTCCTGTGGATATCATGCTAAGCCCGGTTAGGTCCTCGGGGAAATATTACATCATCGCCGCCATTCGCGATGTCAGCGAACAAAAAAAAGCGGAACACGCGCTGCGGGAAGTGCACAAACAGTTGGAATTAAGGGTAGAGCAGCGCACACGCGAATTGTCGGCAGTCAACCGGGCATTGCGTGATGAAGTAGTGGGGCGTACCCGCGCCGAGGAAGCCTTGCTCCAAGCTCAGAAATTGGAGGCAATCGGGCAGTTGACCGGGGGCGTAGCTCACGATTTCAACAACCTGCTTACCGTAATCAGCGGCAACTTGCAGATGCTTCGGGAACGCGTTGCCCATGCCCCGGTGTTGAGCGAGCTTGCTGACGCCGCGATGAAAGCTGGGGAGCGCGGCGCTGACCTGACGCGAAAACTGCTCGCCTTCTCCCGCAGGCAACCGCTGCAGCCCCGGGAAATAAACATCAGCGAACTGGTGCAAAGCATGACCGATATGCTGCAACGGACTTTAGGAGAGACGATCCGCATTGAAACTGCGCTTCAACCTGGATTGGCAAAAATAGTCGCTGACCCGGGTGGGCTGGAGAACGCCCTGCTCAATCTCGCGCTCAATTCGCGTGATGCCATGCCACAAGGTGGGCAACTCACCATTGAAACCGCCAGTTTCGTGCCCGATTCTGGAAATATGGTTGGAGAAACCGATATGGCGCCCGGTGAATATGTCATTCTTGCAGTTTCGGACACTGGCTGTGGGATGTCTCAGGAAGTGATGAAACGGGCGTTTGAGCCGTTTTTCACCACTAAGGGCGCCGGAAAAGGCAGCGGGCTCGGCCTGGCTTCGGTGTACGGCTTTGTCAAACAATCGGGTGGACACATCAAGATCAACAGCGAATTCTTGCGAGGCACCACGGTGCAACTGTTTTTGCCGCAGGCAAAAGGCTACGCTGAAGCCACCGGCCAGGATTTTGCGGCCGGTGATATTCCGCGTGCGGATGGCGAAACGGTGTTGCTGGTCGAAGATGACGAAAGCGTGCGCAAGCTAGCCAGCACCTTCCTGCGCGAGCTCGGTTACGCAGTGCTCGAGGCGGCCGATGCAGAACAAGCCCTTGCCGCGTTGGAAAGCGGGCGCGCTATTGATTTAATGTTTACCGATTTGGTTATGCCGGGTGGGATGAATGGTATGGAGCTTGGAGGCGAAGTCTTGCGCCGCAGACCCGCCATGAAGGTATTGTATACGTCCGGCTACAGTGAAAATGCCGTGGCACAGGACGGAAAGTTTGATGGCAGCACGCAGCTTATCAGCAAGCCCTATACCAAGGAATCGCTCGGCAATCACATTCGCCGTGTTCTGGATCAATAACCACAGAACTTCGAGCTTAAGCGATGGTCCTTGACATTCCGCGCCGGATACATGCCAGCAGGAGCTGGTTATCAAAAGGCTTGCTGAAATAACCGAAAGCATCGATGTCTTTGGCCCGGCCCGAGGTCAGCAGATCCCCGCGGCCGCTTACAAATATAATCGGCAGCCGCACCTGTCGCTCCTGAAGCCATTCCGCAAGATCTAACCCGTTCATTGAGCCTGGCAGATCGAGATCCAGTACCAGGCAACCACCTTCGGACGAGCGAAAATCGGCAAGAAACGTTTCGGCGCTGGACCAAGATTGTACCTTGAAGCCGTCCGCTTCGATGAGCGTTCTTAGCAGGTCGAGCACAGGCCCGTCATCATCCACCACGAATACCGTGCCCCAACGGGCGCCTTCGCTCATGTCCATTTAAAGCTTTGCTAGAATGAAGCGAGCGCGCGCAGCCTCTCCGCACGAGCGTCTTCACGCCCAGCGCGGCGCGCAGATTTAACCACGCTCGCATCGTTACTGCCAATCAGTTTCCTCAACCCCGGTATGTCTTTGAGATAGACATCGCGTTTTTCTGCATTGATGAACCCTTCGTCCTGAAGCCTCGAAAACACCCGGCTCACGGTTTCGATGGTGAGACCAAGATAGCTGCCAATTTCTCCTCGGGTCATGCGCAGGCAAAAGCTGCTCGCCGAGTAACCGCGGGCAGCGTAGCGCTTTGAAAGCTGCAGCAGGAAGGTCGCGATGCGCTCCTCGGCACTCATCGCGCCAAGCAGCAGCATCACACCGTGGTCGCGCACGATTTCGCGACTCATAATTCTGTGGAAATGCCGTTGTAGAGAGGGAATTTCACGTACCAGACTCTCCAGTTCGTCGTACGGCAACTCGCACAGCTCGCTGTCTTCCAGCGCCACCGAATTCGCAGTGTGGAAATCCGAGCTTATTCCATCCAGGCCCATTATTTCTCCGGGCATATAAAAGCCGGTCACCTGCTCCCGTCCGTCATCGTGCAGAACAGTGGTCTTAAAGGAACCGGCGCGGACCACAAACAGCGAGCGCAATGGCGCCCCGGCGCGGAATGCATAACTGCCGCGCTTGATGAGGCGCTTGTGTTGAATCAGTTCATCAATTTGCATGAGCTGGTTTTCTTCGAGGTCCGTCGGAAGGCATAATTCAAACAAACTGCACAATTCGCAACCTGTTCGAGTTCCACACGGGGAAAAATTTAAATTTTGCAGCATGGCAGGGGCATCCATGAAATCCTCCAGTCGAATGTGCAGAAACTCTTTACAATCGATGTTTTGACAAAATCAGCTGGTTTGTCTGCTTCATTTCCGGCATTGCTTCTTGCAGGTTATGATTCTTGTCACAAAAGCTTTTACGCACGCCGTACCGGACGCGACCAGATTAGAGCGGGTTTGTAAATTGGAAATAACCAATTTCTTATTTTTTGTAACAGACTGTAACAGGGCTGCGATCGGGCCCAATCCGCTCGCCACCGCGCCAGATTAAGCATGGCTATACAAAAACGTATCCTGGTGGTGGACGACGAGCCGGCGATTTGCCAGCTGGTAAAAAACTACCTCACGGGAGAAGGCTTTCGGGTAAGCACTGCGGAAAACGGCGAGGCAATGCGCCGCATCCTGGCATCGGGGCCGGTAGATTTGGTCATCCTCGATCTCATGCTTCCCGGAGAGGATGGATTATCACTGACTCGCTACCTGCGGGCTCACTCCGATGTGGCGATCATCATCTTGACCGGCAAGGGGGAAACGGTCGACCGCGT
>Ga0187774_10000581_pt1 | contig 12631 bp, 15 predicted proteins | sample 0216_BV02_MP05_2_FD_133152 | JGI IMG/M metagenome (GOLD analysis project Ga0187774, IMG submission 133152) | Tropical peat soil microbial communities from peatlands in Department of Meta, Colombia - 0216_BV02_MP05_20_MG | ecosystem: Environmental > Terrestrial > Soil > Wetlands > Peat | place... | reverse complement strand
GCCTGACGTTACGGTTGCGCTTGTCCTTGACCATCCTGACCTCTTCGCGTCACGTGGGGGCGTGAAAGAACCCTATATTCTAGCAAAGGCCTTGATCTTCAAGGCCTGTTCCGATGCGCGGCGTTCATCTTTTCCTCGAAGCGGCGCCGCTCGTCCGCCGTCGCGACGCCTTTCAGCACGCGCTGCCGCAGCGCGCGATCGGCCTCCGGCTCGCGCCGCTCGAGTGCCGCGAGCAATTCGCGGAACTCCGACTGCGCCTCGTCTGCGCCGAGCCGCAGCTCGAAATTGAGCGCTGCCTGGGCGCGCGAAAGTACCTCGCGGTGCGCGGCCCGCTCGATCAGCTCGGCGAGCACGCTGTCGGTCAGCCGGGCGGGATCCGGGGCCTGCTCGACCAGCGCCCTCAATTCGATCAACGCCTGCGATTCCGGCAATTCGGCGCCAAGGAGCGCCGGATCGACCTCCAGCGCGAGCTCCGGCCGCGCGAAAGCTCGCGCCAGCAGCTTCCATTCGAGCGACAGCGGCAGCGGTGCGCCGGCGCGCGCTGGCGCTTGCCTGGCATAGATGGGGGCGCCGGGCAGCTCCAGCAAGCGCTCAGCCTCCTGCTGCGAGACGCGCGCAAGCTCGGCCACTTCCTTCACCACCTGAAGCCTGAGCCCTCCGGCTGCGATGCGCTGCACGTGGGGCTTGGCCGCCGCGAGGAAGCGTGCGCGGCCTTCGGGCGTGGCGAGGTCCGACTGCGCGCGTAGCTCCGCCAGCAGGAAGCCCGACAGCGTCTGGGCCTCGCGCAGCAGGCGCTCGAAGGCATCCTTGCCGTGCGCGCGCACGTAGCTGTCGGGGTCGTCGCGCTCCGGAAGGAACAGGAAGCGCACCGGCTTGCTGTCGGGGGCGAGCGGCAGGCTGACCTCGAGCGCGCGCCACGCCGCCTTGCGGCCAGCCGCGTCGCCGTCGAAGCAGAACACGAGCTCGTCCGCCAGGCGCAGGAGCTTCGCTACGTGCACCGGGGTGGTCGCCGTGCCGAGCGTGGCCACCGCGTAGCCGATCCCGAACTGGGCGAGCGCCACCACGTCCATGTAGCCTTCCACGACCAGCGCGCGGCCGGCAGCGCGCACCGCGTCGCGCGCCTGCACTAGGCCGTACACCTCGCGGCCTTTCTCGAACAGCGGCGTTTCCGGCGAGTTCAGGTACTTGGGCTCGCCGTCCCCGAGCACGCGTCCGCCGAAGCCGATCACCGCGCCGCGCGCCGACAGGATCGGGAACATGATGCGGTCGCGGAAGCGGTCGTAGCGCTTGCCCTCCTCGCCTTGCACGACCAGCCCGCACTCGACCAACGCCTTGTCCTCGTATTGCGGGAACGCCGCGCGCAGCCCCTGCCAGTCGTCCGGCGCGTAGCCGATGCGAAAGCGCGCCGCGATCTCGCCGGTCAGCCCGCGTCCTTTCAGGTAGGCGATGGCGCGCGGCGACTTCTTCAGCTCGGCCCGATAGAACTCCATCGCGCTGTCCATGAGCGCATAGAGGTCGGTCTCGCGCTCGCGGCGCGCCGCGTCCTCGGGACTGCGCGGCTGGAACTCGGGCACCTGCATGCCTGCGGACGATGCGAGCTCCTTCACCGCCTCGACGTAGCCGAGCCCCGCGTGCGCCATCAGGAAGCCGATGGCGTTGCCGTGGGCGCCGCAGCCGAAGCAATGATAGAACTGCTTGGCCGGGCTGACCGTGAACGACGGCGTCTTCTCGTTGTGGAAGGGACAAAGGCCGAGATAGTTCGCGCCGCCCTTTTTCAACTGGACGTAGCGCGACACCACGTCGACGATGTCGACGCGGTTCAGCAGGTCCTGCTTGAAGCTCTCGGGGATCACGGCGGCACCGCTCTCCCGCTAGTTTAGCGGCCTCCCGGGCCGGGCTACGACGAGAGTCTCGCTTTCACCTGCGCCGAGACCTTGCCCATGTCGGCGCGGCCCGCAAGGCGCGGCTTGAGCAGCCCCATCACCTTTCCCATGTCCTTCACTCCGGCCGCCCCGGCTTCCTTCACCGCGGCGTCGATCTCCTGTGCGATCTCGGCATCGCTCAGCTGCTTGGGCAGGTACTCGGACAGCACGGCGATCTCAAACTTCTCGGCATCCGCCAGGTCCTTGCGGCCGGCGGACTCGTACTGCGAGATCGATTCGCGCCGCTGCTTGATCATCTTGTCGATGATCGCCAGCACCTGCGCATCCTCGAGGGAGATGCGCTCGTCGACCTCCTTCTGCTTCATCGCGGCGAGCAGCAGGCGGATCGCCGACAGGCGCGCCTGGTCGCGGGCGCGCAGCGCCGCCTTCATGTCCTCGCCGATGCGGTCCTTTAACGACACGGTGGCTCAGAAAAGCAAACGCCCCGATGCTCAGCATCGGGGCGCATGACGAATGATCTCCGCTGCAGCTCTAGTAAAGCTTCTGCGGCAGCATCTGGCTGCGCAGCCGCTTGTGCAGGCGCTTGACCGCCGCGGCGAGCTTGCGCTTGCGCTCGGCAGTCGGCTTCTCGTAGAACTCGCGCGCGCGCAGCTCGGTGAGGAGCCCCGTCTTCTCCACGGTGCGCTTGAAGCGGCGCATCGCCACTTCGAAAGGCTCGTTCTCCTTGACGCGAACAGTCGGCATCCGATCCTCGACCACGTAGTGCGGAAAGGCGCGGATTATAGCCGTTTCTCCGGCGCGCCCGCCAGCCCCCTTTAGAATGCCGGGCATGCTGATCCTCGGGCTGGAAACCTCCTGCGACGAAACCGGGGTTGCCCTGTACGCCACCGGCGGCGGGCAGGGCGGCGGTTTGCGCGCGCACGCCGTGCATTCGCAGGTGGCGATGCACGAGGCCTATGGCGGCGTGGTGCCCGAGCTCGCCTCGCGCGACCACATCCGGCGGCTGGTACCGCTTGCCCGGCGGGTGCTCGCCGAAGCCCGCTGCGAGGCGCGCGAGCTCGCCGCCGTGGCCTACACCGAGGGTCCCGGCCTCGCCGGCGCCCTGCTCGTCGGTGCGTCGTTCGCGCACGCTCTCGCATTCGCGCTCGGCGTGCCTGCGATCGGCATCCACCACTTGGAGGGGCACCTGCTCTCGCCGCTGCTTTCTTCCCGCGCGCCGCAATTCCCGTTCGTCGCCCTGCTCGTCTCAGGCGGACACACGCAGCTGATGCGCGTCGACGGCGTCGGGCGCTACACGCTGCTCGGCGAGACGCAGGACGACGCCGCCGGCGAAGCTTTCGACAAGACCGCGCAGCTGCTCGGCCTGAGCTACCCCGGCGGCCCGGCGCTTTCGGCGCTCGCCGAATCGGGCACGCCGGGGCGATACCGGCTGCCGCGGCCGATGATTGCGAGCGGTGACCTCGAGTTCAGCTTTTCGGGCCTCAAGACAGCGGTGCTCCTGCTCGTGCGCGGCGCCGAGCCGAACGAGCAATTCTTCGCCGACGTCGCGCGCGCGTTCCAGGACGCGATCGTCGAGGTGCTGGCCGCCAAGTGCGCGCTGGCGATGGAGACCACCGGGCTCACGCGGCTGGTCGTTGCCGGCGGCGTCGGCGCCAACCGGCCGCTGCGCGCCGCGCTCGACGCCGCAGGCGCCCGTCGCGGCTTCGACGTTTACTACCCGGAGCCCGAGCTGTGTACCGACAACGGCGCCATGATTGCGCTCGCCGCGGCGCTGCGCCTGGAGGGGCGCGCGCCGCCGGCCGCGCGCGCCGGCTTCACCGTGCACCCGCGCTGGGAGCTGGAGAGAATCTCCTAGGCGGGAGGGGCGGCGTCGCGCTTGGCGCCGAGGCGCGGCTCCTTGCCCGCGGCGAGGCGCGCGATGTTGGCGCGATGCCGCCACGCGAGCAGCAGCGCGATAGCGACGACCGCGGCAAGCAGCGGACCGAGCCCCAACAGCCACCAGGCGTAGAAGGGCGCGAACAGCGCCGCCGCCAGCGCCGCGAGCGAGGAAATGCGGAAGAACAGCACGACGATCGCCCACGTGGCGAGGGTCGCGAGCCCGAGCCAGGCGTTCAGGGCGAGGAGCACTCCTGCGGCGGTGGCGACGCCCTTGCCGCCGCGAAAACGGTAGAACACCGGGAAGAGGTGCCCGCAGAACACCGCGAGGCCCGCCACAGGCGCGGCGTATCCCACAGTCGCCGGCGCGCCGCTCGCCAGCGTCGCGAGCCACACCGCGAGCCAGCCCTTGCCTGCGTCGCCGACGAGCGTGAGCGCGGCCGCGGCCTTGCTGCCGGTGCGCAGCACGTTGGTTGCGCCGGGGTTGCCCGAGCCGTAGCTGCGCGGGTCGGGCAGCGCGAGCACGCGGCTCACCACAATGGCGAACGACACCGAGCCCAGCAGGTACGAGAAGACGACGATCAGTACAGTCTGCATCGGCCGGGCATTCTACCCTCGCGGCCCCTATAATCGGCCGGGGCCATGGACTGCATTCTCATCCGCGATCTGCGCTACAGCGTGCTGATCGGCATCCACAAGCGCGAGCGGCACGTGCCGCAGACCGTGTCGCTCGATCTGGACATCGGACTGCCGGGCACCGCCGTGTTCGCGAGCGACAAGGTGTCCGATACCATCGACTACGAGCAGGTCGCGCTCGGCATCGGCAAGATCGCCGCGAGTGGCCACTTCCGGCTGGTGGAGACCTTCGCCGAGCGCGTCGCGCGCCTCATCCTGGACGATTTCGGCGCGCCCTGGGTCAAGGTGAGCGCCGCCAAGATCGCCGTGCTGGGCAACGCGAAATTCGTCGGCGTCGCGATCGAGCGGCGCAAGGGCTAATCCGCGAGCGCCGCGTCGACGAGCTGCGGCGCGAGCGCGCGCTCGATGTCCTCAGGCGCCAGCCCGACGAGGAACCCCCGCCGCCCCCCGTTGATATAGACGCGCGGCAGCTCGCGAATGCTGCGTTCCATGTAGACCGGCATCGGCTTGCGCAGACCGAAAGGCGAGGTGCCGCCGACCTGGTAGCCCGAGTGGCGCTGCGCGACTTCCGGCCGGCACGGCTCGATGCGCTTGCAGCCGGCCTGGCGCGCCAGGTTCTTGGTCGAGACCTTGCGGTCGCCGTGCATCAGCACCACGAGCGGCTTTGCGTCCTCGTCCTGCATGACGAGCGTCTTGACGACCTGCTCGGGCGGCACGCCGAGCTCGTCCGCGCCGCGCTCCGCGCCGCCGTGCTCGACGTACTCGTAGTAGTGCTCGCTGTAGGCGACGCCGAGCTTCTTGAGGAACTGCGTGGCCGGCGTTTCGCTGTGGCTCGGCCGCTTCATCCGCGCGGATGGTGCTTGGCGTGCAGCTGCTTGAGGCGCTCGCGCGCAACGTGCGTGTAGATCTGCGTGGTCGAGATGTCCGCATGGCCGAGCAGCATCTGCACGACGCGCAGATCGGCACCGTGGTTGATGAGATGCGTGGCAAAGGCGTGGCGCAGAACGTGTGGCGAGAGGCCCTTGCCGGGGATCGCGCGCGCGCCGTGGCGCTTCAGGTTGTGCCAGAACGCCTGCCGCGTCATGCCGGCACCGCGTTCGGTGACGAACAGCGCATCGCTCGCCGCGCGCTTGAGGAGCTTCGGGCGCGCCGCGCGCAGGTATTCCTGCAGCCAGTGCACGGCTTCCTCGCCGAGCGGCACGAGGCGCTCTTTCGAGCCCTTGCCGAGCGCGCGCAGCACACCGGCGCCGAGATTGACTTCGAATGTCCGCAGCGAGACGAGCTCCGAGACCCGCAGGCCGCAGGCGTACAGCACCTCGAGCATCGCGCGGTCGCGCAGCCCGAGCGGCGTGGCCGTGTCGGGCGCCGCGAGCAGCGCCTCGACGTCCGCCTCGGACAGGGTCTTCGGAAAGCGCGGCGCGCGCTTGGGCGGCTCGAGGCGCAGGGTCGGGTCCGCATGCACGCGCCGCTCGCGCAGGCAGTAGCCGTAGAAGCGCTTCAGGCTGGAGAGCAGGCGCGCGTCCGACGAGGCGCGGTGCTGCGCGCCGCCCTGGTGGCGCGCGGCGAAATAGGCGTGCAGGTCCGCTTCGCCGGCCGCGGTCAGCTCGACGCGCCGGCGCGCGAGCCACGCGGCGAGCTGCGCGAGATCGCGCCGGTACGCCTCGATCGTGTTGCGCGCGAGCCCGTCCTCGAGCCACAGCGCATCGCAGAATGCATCGAGCAGCGCCGCGTTTGGGGCTTCCGCCACGGGCACCGCCTCAGCCCTGCGCGAGCTGCGCGATCTTCGCCAGCAGCGCATCGGGCACCTCGACGCCCTCGGCGCGCACGCGCCGCGCTGCGGCGAAGCGGCGCGCGCCGGGCAGGCGCACCTCGGGATCGGCGAGCATTGCGGCGACGACCGTCTCGACGCGCTCGATATAGCGCTCGCGGCCCGCGAGCGCGCCGGGATCGATCGCGAGGAACGCCTGCCCGATGCGCGGCCGGTTGCCCTGCTCGGCGAAGAACGAGTCGGCCTCGGGCCCGATCGCGGCGCCGGTGAGCGAGGTGCAGATCAGCTCGAAGGCGAGCGCCAGCATCGCACCCTTGACGCCGCCGATCGGGAACATGCTGCCGTGTTCGATCGCCTCCTTCGGATCGGTGGTCGGCTTGCCGTCCCGGTCGAGCGCCCAGCCCTCGGGGATGCGCTCGCCCTTCTGCGCGGCGAGCATGATGCGGCCGCGGATCACGGTGGTGAGCGCCAGGTCGATGACCAGCGGCTCGGCCCCCGTGCGCGGGAATACCGCGGCCACCGGATCGGTGCCGAACAGCGCCTTGCGCCCACCCCAGGCCGGAATCGCCGCCGGCGAGTTGGTGAAAGCGAGGCCGACCATGCCGGCCTCGGCGACCGCGAGCAGGTGGATGCCGAGCACGCCGACGTGCCCGCTGTGGGTGATGCCGGCAAAGCCGATGCCGTTGCGCCGCGCGCGGTCCGTCGCCTCGGCGACCGCCCAGGCGCAGGACTCGTAGGGCAGCGCATCGCGGTTGTCGATCAGGCACACCGCTGCGCGATCGGCGACGAGCACCGGCCGCGCCGCGCCGTCGGCGCGGCCGTTCCTCAGCATCGCGCAGTAGAAAGGCACGCGCGACATGCCGTGCGTCGGCAGCCCCTGCTCCTCGGCCTGCACCAGGTGGCGCGCGGCGGCTTCGGCCATATCGGGGCGCGCGCCCGCGCGCTCGAGCGCCGCGCGCGCGAGCGCAAGCAATTCGTCAGGCATTTTTTTCATGGGCCGGATTCTACCGGCTACCGCTAGAATGGCCGCCCAAGCCAGAACCAAGGAGGAGGAGATGGGAAAAACGATCGAGCTGACTGCCGCCGACCGCCACGAGCTCTCGGCCTACCGCGCCGATCCCGCGGGCAAGCCGCGCGGCGCCGTCGTGGTGATCCAGGAGATCTTCGGCGTCAACAGCCACATCCGCTCGGTGGCCGACGGCTACGCCGCCGACGGCTACCTCGCGATAGCGCCGGCGCTCTATGACCGTGTGCAGCGCAACTTCGAGGTTGGCTACACGCCCGATGACATCGCCAAGGGCCGCGCAGTGCGGGAGAAGGTGACCGTCGACATGGCGCTCAAGGACGTCACGGCCGCGGTGAGGGCCGCGGCGAGCGCCGGAAAAGTCGGCATCGTCGGCTACTGCTGGGGCGGCTACGTGGTGTGGATGGCGGCCGCGCGCGTGCCGGGGCTCGCCTGCGCGGTGCCCTACTACGGCGGCGGCACGACGACCGACCAGGCGATCGCCGAGAAGCCGAAATGCGCGGTGATGGCGCACTACGGCGAGAAGGACGAGCACATCCCGGTCGATGGGGTGAAGAAGCTCGCCGCCGCGCACCCATCGGTGACGGTGCACCTGTACCCGGCGCCGCATGGCTTCAACTGCGACCAGCGCGGCTCCTACGACGCGGCGAGCGCGAAGCTCGCGCGCAGCCGCACGCTGGAATTCTTCCGCAAGCAGCTCGGCTAGCGGCTACTGGGTATCGGCCGCCGCGCCGAGCAGGGCGCGGCGAAAGCGCGCCTTGAGCAGGCCGCCGTCGCGCGGCGGCAGCACGATCGGCAGCTTCTCCACGACCACCTTCACGGTGGCGAAGTTCGGTCCCGGTGCGCCGTGGATGGCGGCGCGCAGCGCGGCGATCTCGCCGGCGCCGGTAAGCGTGCTCGCATTCCCGAAGCCGCAGGCGCGCGCGATCGCCGCGAGGTCGACACCCGAGGCGGTGTGCGTCGCCTGCATGCCGGTCTCGCCGTAGCGCTCGTTGTCGATCACCACCACGCTCAGGTTCGCTGGCCGCTGCACGCCGATGGTGGCGAGCGAGCCGACGCCCATCAGCATCTCGCCGTCGCCGGTAATCACGAGCACGCGCCGCTTCGCCTGCGCGAGTGCGAGGCCGAGGCCCATCATCGCCGCCTGGCCCATCGCGCCCCAAAGGGGAAACGTGAGCGGATGGTCCCCGGCCGCGGTGCAATCCCAGGCGGTCGAGCCCAGACCCGCCACCACCAGCAGCTCGCCGCGGCCTTCGAGCAGCTGTGCCACCACCTCGCGGCGCTTCAGGGTCGCGCTCATTGCGCCGCCTGCTCCTGGAAGCTCTTGATGCCGATCACGCGCTGCGAAATCAGCACCGCGACGGCGACGTAGCTGTTGTAGGCGAGGCGCAGCGCGGCGTCGACCGCGGCGGGCGCGTCGGCGGCTTCGCGCACCGGCTGCACCACGACGCCCATCGCCTCGAGAACCGCGGCAGTGGCCTGCCCCATCGGCACCTGCCAGGGATTGAACTCGCCGTACTCGCCGCGCATGGTGACGAGCATCGGCAGCGGGATGCGGCACTCCTTGACCGTGCCGAGCGCATTGATGATGTTGCCGACGCCGCTCGACTGCATCAGCAGCGCGCAGCGCTCACCGCCGAGCCATGCGCCGGTGGCGAGCCCGATGCCCTCCTCCTCCGTGGTGAGCGGCACCGCGCGCATCGAGCGCTCGGCGTGGCACAGCTCGATCAGGCGCTTGTGGCCCGCGTCGGGCGCGTAGCCGACGATGCCGACCCCGGCCGCCGCGAGCAGGCGGTGGATCTCGAGCGGCCAGTCTGCAGTCGCCGCCATCGCTACGCCGCCGCGAGCAAGGTCTCGCCCGGCCGCACGCGCGTGAAGGCGACGGGCTGCATCCGGATCTCCAGCCGCCCGCCTGCGAGCCGCGCGCGCGTGAAGGCGGAGCGCTCGAGCGGCCCGGTGTCGGGGAAGTCCTCGCGGAAGTGCGCGCCGCGCGAGTCCTCGCGCGCGGCGGCCGCGCGCGCGATCACGCGGCTTACTTCGACGAGGCTCTTCAGGTTCATCCAGTCGTGCCAGGATAGATTGAAGGCGCGATTGTGGTCGGCGAGCCCGCTCGCGTCGAGTTCAGTTTCGATCGCGTCCAGGCCGGAGAGCGCCCCCCGCAGTCCCGCCGCATCGCGCAGGATGCCGACCTTCTCCCACATCAGGTCGTAGAGCGCCTCGCGCGCCGCCTCGAGCCCGCCGTGCGCCGCGGCGCGCCGCGCGAACGGACGCTCGCAGTGCGCCTGCGCCGCGTCCATCTGCGCGCGATCGGGCTCGCGCAGCGCGCCTTGCGCGGCCACCCAGGCGGCGATCGCGTCGCCCGCGACGCCGCCGAACACGGTCGAGTTCGCCACGCCGTTGCCGCCCAGGCGGTTCGCGCCGTGCACCCCGCCCGAGTCCTCGCCCGCGACGAACAGGCCGCGGAGCTCGGTGGCGCAATCTAGCCCGAACTCGACGCCGCCCATCATGTAGTGCGCGGTGGGCACCACCTCGACCAGGCCGCCGGCGAGGTCGAAGCCGCAGTCCGCGCAGCGCTCGACCATGCCCTTGAACGCCTTCCTGACCTTGTCCGGGCCGAGATGCGCCATCGATACGTACACGCCGCCGTTCGGCGTCACCCGGCCCGCGCGCATCTCGCTGAAAATCGCGCGCGAGACGATGTCGCGCGTGGCGCGCTCGAGCTTCGCGTCGTAGTTCTGCATGAAGCGCTCGCGCGCGCCGTTCAGCAGGTAGCCGCCCGCGCCGCGCAGGCCTTCTTCGAGCACGGTGCCGGTCATGCGGGTGTGCGTGCCGGCGAGCAGCCCCGTGGGATGGAACTGCACCATCTCCATGTCGCGCAGCGGCAGTCCGGCGCGCAACGCCATCGCCAGCCCGTCGCAGCTCTTGTCGCCCGAGGGCGTGTGGTACTTGTACATCGTCGGGCCGCCGCCGGTGGCGAGCAGCACCGCCTTGGCGCGCACGAACACATACTCGCCCGTGCGCATGTCGACGAAGAGAACTCCGGAAATTGCCTCTTCATTCTTCGCTTTTATCAGTTCGACCGCGCGATGCTCCTCCAGGCGCTTGATGTCGCGCGCCCAGACCTGCTCGGCGAGCCGGTTGATGATCTCGATGCCGGTGAGATCGCCCTTGTGCACCGTGCGGTCGAAGCTCTGCCCGGCGAAGGCCTTCTGGTGCACGGTGCCGTCCGGATTGCGGTCGAAGAAGCAGCCGAGCTCGTTCTCGAGCTCGTGGATGCGCTCCACCGCCAGCGTCACCAGCTTCCAGGCGAGCTCCTGCTGCGGCAGCCACTTGCCGCCCTCGATGGTGTCCATGAAATGCCGCTCCACCGAGTCGCCCGCGGCGAGCGCGACGTTGTAGCCGCCCTGCACCATGCGCGTGCAGCCGCACTTGCCGAGCAGGCCCTTCACCGCGACGGTGATCGAGAGCTCGGGCGCCGCCTTGTGCGCGTGCAGCGCCGCGAACAGGCCCGCGCCGCCCGAGCCGAGGATCAGGACGTCGGTGGCGAGCTCCCTCACGCCTTGACGCCCAGGCCCGCCAGCACCGCTGCGCGGCGCGCCTGCGCGGCCTGGCCGACCGCCGTGTAGAGGCTCGAGCCGTGGCTGTCCATCGCCACCCGCAGCGGCCCGAAGCCCTTGACGCGGAACTTCCACAGCGACTCGGGATTGAGGTCGTCCAGGTCGACGTCCTCGATCGCCTCGATCCAGGTGGTCTCCAGCGCGGCAGTGCCGCCGATGATCGCCAGGTAGGCGCCGCCCAGCTCGCGGAACGCCGCGAGCGAGTCCTCGCGCAGCCCACCCTTGCCGATGATGAGACGCACCCCGTACTGCTGCATGAGCGGCCGCGTGAAGCGCTCCATGCGATCGCTGGTCGTGGTGCCGATGCACACCGGAGCGTAGCCCGCCGGATGCGCCGCGCTCTTCGGCACACGCCTGACGTTTGGCGCCGTGTGGATGACAGCGTGCCCCGCGAGATCGAAGCGCGTCCTGCGGCCACGGTCGAACATGTGGATCTGCGTCGCGTCGCGGATGCCGAACAGCGTGCCGTTCAGGGTCACGGTGTCGTTCGCGCGCAGCGCGCGCGCCTCGCGCTCGCCGATCGGCATGTCGAACTCGTGGTGCGCCATGTCAGCCCTTGTCACCGAGCAGCGCCTTCTTCAGGTCGTCCTGCGCGGGGTGCTCGCCGATCCAGATGCGCAGCAGCGCCTGGTAGAAGTCCTCGCCGGCGATCGGCTTGCCGCGCGCCGTGCCGTCGACGACGATCACCGTGCCGCTGCCCGGAATCCAGTCGAGCGAGATGTTCATGCCGTCCTTCGCCTCGCCGACTTCCTTCATGACGGCCGCGAGCGCCTCGATGCGCGGCTCGAGCGCCGCGCTCTCGGCCGCGCTGTGGTTCTTCTCGATGCCCTCGCGCAGCGCGCCGGTGAACGTGTCCGCACCCACGTCGCGCAGCATGTGGATCGCCACGCGCTTTGGCCCCGGCTCGGAGACGAGCTCGGCGGGCTGCGCGCTGGTGCGCGCCACGTACAGGCCGGCGACGTAGACCTTGAAGAAGAGCCGCTTGCGCAGTCCGGCGCCGTTCAGCATGAGCGTCGCGCCCGACACTTGCACGCTCGGAGCGAGCGTGACACCCGCAACCTCGGCCGCAACCGACGGGAAGACGCAGGTTGCAAGCAGGACGAGCAGCGCAGCGCGCAGTCTAGTAGCCATATTCGACCCCCCCAGGACGGAATGTTGCGCGCGCACGGCGCGCGGAATGGCATTGCATGTTGACCGCAACCGGATTCATCGTGATGTGCGTGGCCGCGGTCTCGACGTGCACCGCGAAGGCGGTCGAGTCGCCGCCCAGTCCCTGCGGCCCGACGCCCAGCTGGTTGACCGCACGCGTGAGCTCGGCCTCGAGCCGCGCGCCCTCCTCGTCAGCGCACGCCGTGCCGAGCGCGCGCGTGGCCGCCAGCTTCGCGAGGTGCAGGCACAGATCGGAAGTGCCGCCGACGCCGACCCCGACGATCGTCGGCGGGCAGGTCTTGCCGCCCGCGGCGAGCACGCAGTCGACGACGAAGGTCTTGATCGCGTCGATGCCCTCGGCGGGAATCGCCATGCGCAGGAACGAGTTGTTCTCCGAGCCCGAGCCCTTGGGCACCATCTCGATCGCGAGCGTCTCGGGCTCCTCGCTGAAGTCGATGTTGATCACCGGGATGCCGCGCCCGCAGGAGGTGTGCTCGTTCCTGCGCGTCATCGGGTGCACGACCGACGAGCGCAAGGGATACTCGCGCGTGGCGCGCTCGCAGCCCCTGCGGATCGCGTCCTTCAGGCGCGCGCCGTCCAGCTCGACGCCACGGCCGATCGACACGTTGTAGATCGGGATGCCGGTGTCCTGGCAGAGCAGATTGTCGCTGTCCTCGGC
>Ga0187774_10000580_pt1 | contig 12635 bp, 13 predicted proteins | sample 0216_BV02_MP05_2_FD_133152 | JGI IMG/M metagenome (GOLD analysis project Ga0187774, IMG submission 133152) | Tropical peat soil microbial communities from peatlands in Department of Meta, Colombia - 0216_BV02_MP05_20_MG | ecosystem: Environmental > Terrestrial > Soil > Wetlands > Peat | place... | reverse complement strand
ATTTTTTCGCCCAGGCGTTTCAGAGCCTGGTAGCCGCCGATACCGAGGATCGCCTCCTGGCAGATGCGCGTGTGTTTATCCCCCCCGTACAGGTACTGGGTGAGCAACCGGTCATCGGGCGCGTTATCTTCCAGGTCGGCATCCAGGAAGTAGATGGGAACTCTGCCCTTCAGTCCCTGGTGGGTGTATTTCCACACGCCAACCCTGAGCTCTCTCCCGCCCACGGGAACCCTCACCTTGAGGGGCAAAGGCTCCATGAAGGCGCGAGGGTCGAAATAGGGATACAGCTCCTCCTGCCAGCCCATGGGGCTGATGTTTTGCACAAAGTAGCCTCGCTTGTAGAGAAGCGTCACCGCTACGAGCGGCAGCCCGAGATCCGCAGCCGACTTGATGTGATCCCCGGCCAGGATGCCGAGACCGCCGCTGTAGGTAGGCATGCTTTCATTGATACCAATCTCCATGGTGAAGTAGGCAATCCGCATGAGGGCGTCTCCCCCTGAGTCAATACCTTTCCCGAATCTCCCACTCCCGACTCGCCTGGACGTGCCCGCTGTCGCTCCCCGTTGCCGCGCCCCATTTAACCGGAAATCCGATGAGAAGACAAGGTGATCTTGCGGTCCGTGACGCGCCTGTCCCTGCATTGCCATGTCCTGAGGCCTTCGATGCGGCGCCATCCTCCCGCCTTGGGGCAAGATGGTTCTCTGCAGGTGGGGTGCCCCACCATGGCCGCCAAGGTCTGGAGGGGAGTCTAGCCCAGGCCTTATCATTTCAGCATGGAGGGAGGCGGGGAATTGTGCCGGGGAGCGAAAAGCGTTGGAGATGTGCCGGGGCGGGATGGGGGGATCTGTTCGGCAAGGCTGCACGGTCGCACCATGAATAAGGTTGGGGTGGTCCGGCCCCCTGCGCGGCAAAGGGTGCAGATTCGGGAGGCGCTCCCGGCCTCTACGGAGTTAAGAGGCGGCTCCAGGTGCGCCTCGCCTCACAACTCACCCGGTCTGCCTTGGGAGTATACTCTGATGGGCCGGGAGGCCCCATCGGCGCCGGAGCCGGACGCGGGCCCCTGTGAGAACGCGGGGCAGACTTCAACCGTCAGGGAAAGACGCACTACGAGATAATCCTTTTCACAATCGCCAAAACATGTTATACAAGTGTCTGATACCAAATATCGCTTCAATCCAAAGCATCCTGCAGTCTGTTCCGCACCGGGGAGGCTGTAGTGAACAGCATCCGGACCGAGGAGGCGAGGTAGTTCATGACCATGCCCGTAAAGGAGCTGCAAAAAGAGCTGAGATACGGCAACGTAAATGCCCATCGCCACTTCGACTGCCCGTTCTACCAGAAGTGTCTGGAGGAGGCGGTCAAGAAGTACTGGGTCAGTTTTTCATGCCGTAATTGCCCTGAGTTCAAGAAGCACAAGAAACTACAGGGTGCCAGCAAGGCACCACGGTAGCCCTGACTGTAAGCCGACATCTTTTCCATGCCCTTCCGGGGGCGCGGAAAGCTCCCGAAGGTGCGTTCCTCTTGCCGTCCCCCATGAGATACCGCCCCGTCCAGCTCCTGAAAAACCAGCTTCAGAACCGACAACCCGGGACACCCCGTGACGCACTTTGTCAGGATATTCTAACCAGCGTGAGTTCTTCATCTCAAGCAGGCTCCCGCCGCCGGACGGCGACCGGAGGCCGGCAAACCTGCGGCATTTCGAGCAGGGTGAGGCTTGTTCTCGCGATAGAGATCGCTACGCAGTGAGTGGGGCGCGATGAGCCGCCCGCTTTGGCACTGAAGTTGCTTGACATGTTCGACATCGGGTGCTCGCCCTTCCGTGAGAAGAGCTTTCGGCGCCGGCAGTTTCGAGGAAAGAGGAGGAAACTAGCCATGACATGCGAGAGATACCCTTGGCATTCTGGTGACGTTCGCGGCTTCACCTTCGTAGAGCTCTTAGTAGTTATTGCCATCCTGGGGGTGCTGACCGCGATCGCCATGAAGGCCTACACGGACGACCGGGCGAGGTCTTATGACACCCAGGCAGTCTCTTTCATGCGCAACCTGTTGACGGCAGCCGAAACCGATGCTCCCAGACTTGGCCTCCCCCAGACGTACTTAGGGGAACAGCACCTCACTGAGTATCCCCAATTGCAGCTAAACAAGGGTATGAAACTGGTGATCGACCAGGACTCAGACAATCGGATCCGGTTTTTCGTGGCCCACAGGGCGGGGGATGTTGGCTTTTACTTCTGGATTCCCGGGCCCGGGTGTGCGGCTCAGATGGACGACGATATTGTAACTGACCAGCTGGGCACCGTTAAGCCCACGCCCTCGGACAAGATCGTGCCGGACATGGCTACCGTGACCCAGTACGACTGGACGGTGTTTCGCAACCTCGTGAACCCGTAGGAGACCCCGCGGTTCCGGGTCCTGCCCTGATCGCACGTGTCTGTCCGGGACGAGTCGGTGCTGCCAGCACCGACTCGTCCCGGCTTTTTTGGTGCTCAGCCCGTAAGAATCTTGCCTTTGCCTCGTGACTCCACCTGCACCGAGTTCTTCCCGATCCCTTTCCACTTGCATAGTTCTTGCATATAGAGTATACGAATTCAGCCTCGCGCGAAAACGCGCTCTCAAGAACTTTGCGATCTATGTGGGGGTAAGGGATGAAGGACAAGAGGACGATCATTCTCGCTGTCATTCTGCTTGTCTTGGTAGGGGTGTACGCCTGGTACTCCATGAAGATTGATATCAAACCGAAAACCAGGCCGATTGATGTCGTCAAGGTGAGCCCCGATGTAGCGGTCATGAATAAAATAGGCCAGGCCGCAGACGCTTATAAGAAAGAGCACGGTCGGGTCCCCCAGAACCTTGATGAACTCCAGGGAAAGTACCTGGACCCGCAGACCATCAAGACCGCCAAGGAGAAAGGGTTCCAGTACGAGCAGGTGGGTCCTGAAGCATATCGCATCGTCGGTACGAAGCCAACAGCCCCGATCGTGGTGGCCGCCAAGCCGCCCGCCCCTGGGCAGCCGGCGCCTGCGGGACAGCAACCTGGAGCGCCTGCTGTGGAGGCTTCGCTACCGGGGACGCCGGGAGCATTCGCACCCGCTCTCGCTGAGATCGTGCCCACCTACGATCCTCGCGGCAAGTCCGATCCCTTCAAGCCGTTCCTCCTGACCATGAGAGCGGGCGGAGAGGGGAGTGAGGCGAAGAAGCCGCTCACGCCGCTCCAAAAGATGGCGCTCAGTGAGATCCAGGCTGGTCTCCGGGCCATTGTCTGGGGCAAGATGGGCAACAAGGCCCTGGTGGAGGACGCAACGGGCAAGGGCTACGTGCTTACTGTTGGCACGTATGTGGGCCAGAATGACGGTATCGTGAAAAAAATCCTGGAAGACAGAATCGTCGTCGAGGAGTATGTCCGTGACCCCGTGGAAAACCGCCTTACCACGAACGAGGTCATCCTGAAGCTCAAGAAGGTGGAAACGCAAGAGTAGCGAAGGGAGCGGAACTCCTCCGGCAAGAGGAATCGAGCCCCCTGCCCGGGTGCTCGGCAGTGCTTCGATTCGCAAATAAGATCGCGCATCATCAACCGATTCAGGGCTCACTCAGCACTAAGTCCTCAGGGAATGCATTTGTGAGCGAATTTATGAATCGTTGGACTTAGGCAGTACAGATCACGAGAAAAGCGCACCTTTATCGCCCCATCAGCTGCGAGTCGAGAGGGCCTTGCTTGGTCATGCGGCGGACGGACATTCGACCACGCAGACGCCGCAACCCGGGCAAGCCATCCTATCACCAGTCGCCCTTCCCGCGTCATTCTCAGACGGGATGAAGAACAGACGGGTTCAACGGCAGCCAAGGCAGCGTTGCCTGAAGCGGTGCCCCCGTCTCGCCGTTTGCCGCCGGGATGTGGTTGTTTTCCGGGTAATGAGGCGATCGGCATTGAGCGCTATAGCCTTGCCCTGGCCGATCGCGTCATCGATTTGTTTTCAGGGTGGTGAGTCTCGAATGGCAATGGCCCGCCCCGAGCCGATCTCGGGTGGACAGAGTTATCGGAGGCTCGAGAGCCCGCACGCTGCGGGCTGCCTTTTCTTCCTTGTCATTTTGGTTATACTAGTCCAAAATTCTACCCTTGGGCGTCGTCCGTCGCACCTCGCAGTGAATGTACGGGGAATGCCGTATGCCACAGGTTGGTCCTGGAACCTATATCACGATCCGGTATGAGGCCTTCCTGGAATCAGGAAGCAAAGTGCTGGGCAACGAGGAGGAGGCTCCCCTCGTGTTTCGCTTCGGCTCGGGTGAGGTGTTCCCCAAAATCGAGCAGGAGATCGCCGGTTTACATCCCGGAGATACCAGGGAATTCCTGCTTCAGCCGGAAGAAGCCTTCGGGCGCGCCGACCAGTCCAAGGTCATCCGGGTGCCCCTCGATGATTTCCCTCGGGGCAAGGAGTTGAAGCGGGGGATGGTGCTGCGCGTGGAGACGAAAGAAGGTCGGAAGAGTCTCTGCTTTGTGGGAGACATTCAGAAGGATCACTTCGTCCTGGATTTCAACCATCCGCTCGCTGGGAAAATGTTGAAATACCGCGTGCGCATCCTGGATGTTCACAAAATCACCTGATCGCAAAGAGAGTAATTTCCGGCCCCCTTCCCTGTCCCTACTTCGTGCCAACAGCCTCTCTGGAGATGAGAGCCGCCGGGATCATTAGGAGTCCCGCCTTCCCCCCGGGTCATCGGATAGCCCGAGCCGTCACGGAATTGAGGATGTAGGGCCGCGGGTTCACCATCTTGTGGTTTACGTCGATCCGATAGTGGACGTGCGGCCCACTGGACTTTCCCGTATTGCCCAACAGTCCAAGAACCTGACCGCGTTTCACCTTGTCGCCAGGCTTCACGTTAAATCGGGCGAGGTGGGCGTATGAGGTAGTGCACCCCCTCCCATGATCCAGCCTGAGGTACATTCCCATAAGCTTGGATGCCCCTGTTTCCAGGACCACGCCGTTTGCAGGCGCGATGATGGGTGTCCCCTCGGAGTCGCTGATGTCAAGGCCGGAATGAAACTCCCTCTTCCCGGTAAAGGGATTCTGACGCCAGCCGAAACCGGAGCTGAATGAGTAGGTGTCAGAATCAACTGGTATAATGCTCGGAGTGTAATCGAGACGGTTCCGTTGCTCCCGCATGACCTGCAGGAGTTCCCGGAGATTCTCCCTGATCTGCTTTGTCCTTTCGAGAAGAGACAAAGAATCCGCTGCCGTCGCCGTCTGGGGCTTTGCCGAGGTGGGAGCGTCGAGGGCGACACGGGAGAGATCGCAGAAAGAGAATCCTCCCTGACCCTGGCCACCTCCCCCTTCCTGCCTCTTCTCCAGGCCCAGGAAGCCGCGAATCGTCCTGCCGTCCGTTTCGATACCCTTTGCGAGTTCGCGAATCTGACCCAGTGGCAAGACATGCTCCTGAAGTTGGGCGTTTTCCTTCTGGAGTCGACGAGAACCGTGGTCCAACCGCTCGGCCAAGCATCCGCCGAAGCCGAGACAGGCCCACGAGAAGAGGAGGAGTATGAACGACGCCAGCGCCAGAGACGGAGGGACGGAATAGGTCAGGAAGCGGCCCGCAGCGGCTCCTGCCCAGAGGATCATGATCCTCTTCTTCTCCATGTTGGCTTCGTCTCCCGCGCGGAGCGGCCTTGAGCTGGATGGCTGCCCCGAGCTTCTATCCTCTTGTAAGCGCTGGGAAATCTCAGTCGCCCACGCATGTCCTTGATTCTGCAAGGTTCACGCCAATTCCCCGGAGGAAACGGCCGCTGACCTTGGCGAGAGGGGCCCTACGAGAGGATCGAAAAAGAGGGTCCCTTAGGGGGAGCACTTCAACTCATTAGGGCGACACCGGCACGGGCGGCGCTCAGGGGAGCGGAGGGGGGACTGTCATCGTGGAGGCGGGAGAGGGCTTTCTCTCCTTAGTTTCTTGGCCTGGTAGAGCATCTCATCCGCCCTGCTCAGGAGCGAAGCGGAATCCTCGATCACGGTGTCCGGTATCGAGGAGACTCCGAAGCTGATGGATACGGGGATGCATAGCTCGTCAACTCGCAGGGGATGGGTTTCAAAATAGGTCCGGAGTCGATGAATGAGATTTTGCGCCTCCCCTGCTGTATTCCCTGGGAGGATGATGACGAACTCATCTCCCGCGTACCGAGCAACGATGTCCGTGTCCCTGGTCATCTTCACAAGTCGGGTGGCGACATACCTGAGAAGTGCATCGCCCCGATCGTGTCCGAAGCGGTCGTTCACCGCCTTGAAATCGTCCAGATCGAGAAAGGCCACGGAGAGATGGCTCTTGTAACGCTGAGCCCTCTTGAATTCGCGTTTGAGTATTGTTTCCATGATCCGTCGGTTGAGGAGCCCGGTGAGGGGATCTCGGCTCGCCAGCCACTGCAGCCGTTCGTGGGCGGTGACGTTGGAAAGGCAGATGGATACCTTGACAGCAAGCCGCTCGAGGAGCCCGGTGTCCATTCCGGGCCGGTAGCGGAGCGGCGATAGATCCGCCTGATTGAGGCTCCCGATGATCTCCCCGTGAAAGGTTATGGGGGCGACTGCCAGGGAACGGATGAAGTGCATCTGCCCTTTCGGAAGGAGGGGGTAGTAGGGTATCAGGTCTCCATTCACGAGCAGGGGTATTGTGCGATTCTCGATGAGCCGTAGAAACGTTTCCCGGTCCAGGACGTTCAGCCGTTCTCTGAGGTTCTTCGAGGTCTCGAGAGTCTCGATGAGGTTGGAGATCTCGCTGTCTCGGACCATGGTCATCCAGACGTAGGGGACTCCGAACTTCTCCCTAATCTCGGTGAGCAGTCGTTCGAAGAGATCCCTGAAATTGAGGATCGAGAGGATGCTCACCTCGATTTCGAAAAACTTCTGGCCGACTTCCTCATTGACCCTCAGGGTCTCCAGAATCTCCTCAAGGTTCTTCATACCCCGTCTCCAAGGGGGCACGCCTACGGCGATACGTCTCACAGGCCTCGGAGCCACTCCGGTTTCAGCGCTATCTCACCGCGGAGCGCTCCGTCGATCAGACGCAGGGCCCGCTCCCGGTCTCTAGGTAATCGGGCCTTGACCGGCAGGTAGTTGGAGGCGTGATTGGCGAAGAAGAGGCCGCCGCTCAGCTCTGTATGGGCGAGCATCTCCCTGAGTTCCATGAGGAGCTCCTGTTTTCCGGGAAGGGCAAAGCGGCCGACGGCACGATCGGCCCCGAGGGGTGTATTGGGGAGTATCATCACCGTCAGCGCCCCGACGTAGTCGGGGTCCACAGCACTCAACAGCCCACCGGTGGCCCGTGCGTGTCTGAGGGAGGCGGAGGACCCGGCGATTCCGAGCAATACCGTTACCGAGAGCTTGATCCCTGCCTCTTTCACCCGCCTTCCCTGGAGGATAAGGTTCGCCGCCGTCGTCCCCTTGCACGCCTGGCGAAGGGTCTCATCGTCCCCACTTTCAACGCCCAGGTAGAGAATGCCGATCCCCTTTTCTCTCAAGGCGGCGAGCTGATCGTCGGTCTTCATCTTGATACTTTTGGCGTTGGCATAGGCGCCGACCCGCCTAACCCAGGGAAGATGCTTTCTGATCTCCCCCAGGATACAGAGAAGCCTCTCCTGTGGGACGATGAGGGAGTCACCGTCCAGGAGGAACAGACGGTGCTGATGCCTCATGTATCGCGAGGCGAAATGGATGTCGGCGAGGATGGTCTCGTCGTCCTTGATCCTGAACCGCTTGTGTCGGTAGCTCCCGCAGAAGGTGCACTTGTTGTGCGAGCATCCCACGGTCACCTGGAGCAGGATACTGAAAGCTTCGCTGGGTGGCCGGATGATCAGGCCCTCGTAGTGCATCTCCTCAGGAACGCCCATGGTCAACGGCCTTTATGTTCTCGCCTTTTCCTTCCTTCCCCGGGCTCTTCGAGCTATAGTATGTCGTTCTCGGCGTTTTGCAAAGGCGTTTCAGAGAGAAAGTGCCCGGCGGTTGCCGCGGCCAGCGGCGAGGAGATCCCCCCGGTGTTGTCACCCACTGCAGAGAGGGCCAGGGCGTTTGTTCTCATCGCCGCGCTCCTTGCCGTCTTCCTCGGGGCGCTGGACGCCCTCATCATCGGGGCGGCGATGCCGACCATCGTCGCCGATCTGGGCGGCCTCGACCTCTATAGTTGGGTGTTCTCTGCCTACATGCTGGCGCGGGCCGTCTCTCTCCCCCTCTTCGGCAAGCTCGCCGACCTCTACAGCACCAAGAGGCTGTTTATCTTCGCCCTGGGAACCTTCCTCGTAGGGTCCGTGCTTGCAGGCATGGTGAGGACCATGGCGGAGCTCATTCTGCTTCGCGCCATCCAGGGAGTCGGCGCCGGAGGCAACTTCGCCCTGGCCTACATTGTGGTCGCCGAAGTGTCGCAACCCTTAGAGCGCGGGAGAACCATGGGTTTCATCAGCTTTGTTTGGGGAGTATCGAGTCTTCTCGGACCACTCCTTGGAGGGCTCATCGTCACCTATCTTTCCTGGCCCTGGGTGTTCTATCTCAACATTCCGGTAGGTGCCGTTGCTATCTGGTGGGTGCTCCGATACTTCCAGGAATCCCGCCGGAAACGACCCGAAGCAACTGTCGATTACCTCGGCGCCTTTTCTCTGACCATGGCTGTGCTCGCCTTGCTCGCTGCGTGTCTTTTCAGCGGCAAGAACAGCGGAGCCTGGGGGTCGCCGGAAATCCTGGGCCTTCTCGGCCTCAGCGCCCTCGCCATTCTTCTCTTCTGTTTCGCCGAGCGCCGCGCGACGGAACCGCTCCTGTCTCTCAGCTTTTTCCGGGTACCTGGCTTCACCCTGGCCAACGGTGCCGCCTTCTTCAGTAGCTTTGCCGTGTTTTCCCTCGCGGCCTTCATCCCTCTTTTCCTGCAGGGGGCCATGGGAAAAACTCCCGCAGAACTGGGCGTTCTCATGGTTCCCCTGACCCTAGGGTGGTCAGCCGGCGCGCTCACCTGCGGCCGTTTGGTCCAACGTCTCGGAGAGAAGGCGGCCAGTGTGACAGGATCGCTTCTCATGGGCGGCGGGACGGCGCTCACCCTCACTTTCGGCGGAGCCACCGGGCTCCTCTATTTCAGCGCCGTTCTCTTCGGACTCGGCGTCGGTATGGGGTTCGTCTCTCTTTCCACCCTCCTGACCGTCCAGAACAGCCTCTCTGAAATGGACCTCGGGGTCGCCACCTCTTCGCACCAGTTTGCCCGGAACCTCGGCGGGACGGTCGGCGTGGGAGTTTGCGGGACTCTGGTGATGTATGGGATGGAACAGGCCATGGCTGCGCTCATGGATTCTCCCTTACGGGGCGACATCCCGCCCGCCCTGGCAGCCCGGCTAGCCACCGATATTCAGAACGTCCTTCGCCCCGAGCTAGCCGGCTCCCTCTCCGCTCCCGCCATGGCAGCGCTCCGAACCGCCATCGGAACCGGGGTGCATGCGGTCTTCTGGACCGCCCTATTGGTTTGCCTCATGAGCGTCATTCTCTGCATCATGCTGCCGACCGTGCGGCGCGGGGAAACTTGATCGGGTGTCGGAGCCAGCACGCTGTTGAAAAGCCTTCCCCCGGGCGAAGGAGGTGGGTGTCGAGGGAGACCGGGGGATCTGCGGACTAGATTACCCGGCCTCGTTCTATCACCTGGCAACCGACCCGTTTGCGTTGGCCAGTTCATGTTGTTCTTCCACAGCCAGGTTATCCTGATCGCCGATCTAAAGAATTGAGAGGTCTGGCTGGTTCGGACAGGAAGGCTCAGCTATGGTTCCCAAGATTGAGGAGTGTTACGCCCTGATGGATGAGTTCCGGATGTTGGAGAGCATCCGCGACCACAGCATCATGGTAGCGAGGGTCGCCGAACTCATCGGCTCGAGCCTCATCAAGGCCGGAGTGGACATCGGGCTGGAGAAAACCATCGCCGGTGCCCTGCTCCACGACATCGGCAAGACCATCTGTCTCCAACATGGCGGTGACCATGCCCAACTGGGGCGGGAGATCTGTCTTGAGCGTAAGCTGCACGAGGTTGCCGACATTGTGGGAGAGCATGTTCGCCTGCGAGATTTCCGTCCTGAGGCGAAGGTCTCGGAAAAGGAGATCGTCTACTATGCCGACAAGCGGGTAAACCACAGCGACGTAGTAACCCTTGCAGAGCGCGTGCGGTACATCCTCGACCGGTATGGCGGGAACGATGGTGAGGTCTGTCGGCGAATTCGAGCGAACTTCGCCCGGTGCAAGCTGGTGGAAGGAAAGCTTTTCGCCAGGCTCGATTATGCCCCGAAGGATATTGGTCTGATGCTCGATGGCCGAGAAACCTTCGTTACTCTTCTTCCCATCGGATGCAGGCCCGCGGGCAGATATTGATAGCCTCCTGGATCTCCCCCTCAGGGTACTTTTCACATTCGGCCACTTCGATGTAGCCCAAGATGTCATCCCGTTGGAACACTGAAGGGCACACGGTTATGCAGCCGTCGCAATCCGCGCATTCTCCCAGGTCGAGAACCGGAAATCGCGCCATATGAGCCTAGCCTCCGACGCATCTCAATTCGGGACAGCAAGGTCGAGAAATCCGGAGGGAACCTGTGTTCGTTCGCCCTGGTCTCGAGCAATTCATTAATTAGAACATGGAGAAGACAAAGGGGCGAGAGGGGCCTAGCGCGCCGGGGAGCGTCCAATCCAGCTCCGTGCATCGAGGCTCTGGCCGGTAACCTGGATATCGGGCCTCGCGAGGCACACGAACACCGGGGCGATATCGTCTGGGGTCGGGAGGCTCTAGGGGTCTTCAGCCGGGTAGGCGAGGGCGCGCATGCGGGTGCGGGTTCCACCGAGATTAACCGCATTCACTCGGATCCCCTCCGGCCGCAGTTCCTCGGCCCAGGTCTGAGCGAGTCCCTCCACGCCGAATTTGCTCACCCCATAGCTACCCCATCCGGCACGACCCCTCCGGCCCGCCCCGCTCGCGATGAACAACACCGAGGGTTTGTCCCATTTCCGTAGAAGAGGAAGGAGGGCCTGGGTGAGAAGAAAGGGGAGCGTCAGGTTGAGATGCATTACTTCATTCCACGCCTCGGGTGGGTACTATGCCAGCGGGAACCTGGGTCCGAGGCTACCGGCGCTATGAATGAGGACGTCGAGCCTTGCTAGGCGGCGGTAGGTTTCCTCCGTCAGTCTCTCCACGCCGCCGCGTTCGGCGAGATCCGCCGCCATGTACTGGTGCCGCCCCGGCGGGTGGAGGCCCGCCAGCGCCAAGCGGAGGGCTTCCTCGTCCCGTCCGTGCAGGGTCACGTTGGCGCCGTGGGCGGCGAGAGCTCGAGCTGCCCCCAGACCGATGCCGCGACTCGAGCCAGTGACCAGACAGTCTCGATGTGCCACGAGATCAGAGGCCATACCGGGTCTGCTCCACGCCGTTCAGGACACAGATCACCGATATCGGAATAGTGGAGTCGTGCGGCCATGTCAACCATCTCAAGAGAGATGGTTGACCAGAGGGAGATTTCTGTCATCAGAATTGCCCGAGCCTAAGAATCATGAACGCCTTGAAGATCATAGAAATAGCTCAGTCTGAGTTTGTGTCAATTGGGTGCCCGACAGCCTCCCGGGTGCAAGGAGTCCGCTTCTTCGGGCATGAGTCGTTTGAGGTTTGACAAGGGCATGCCTTCGCACTACAGTAATGCGAATCTCATGGAGGGGATACCGTGTTCATCTATGAGATTCGCTGTTTTTCCTGTAGGCGCGCTGTCGAACTTCTCCCCCTGAGTAACCGTAACCCGGTGGGCTTCACGTGCGCCGGTGTGAGACCGTAGAAGTGAAACAAGGGCCGGGTCTGGTAAGGCAAGTGAACAACGGGTCGAACTCCGGCACGAGATCCACTGGTTTCGCCAAGTCCTTTAGCCCCAGTGCCTCCTTTGCTATGGAGAGTCCCGGCCCGAGCCGCCGCACCGACCTCGGGGCTGTCCGCCGCTCGCCCCTTGGCCTCCGGCAACCTCTGCCGGGCAACCACACGTGATGGCGAATGTCACCCCCCTGGAGCAAGAGGCGGTACCGGCCGCCGTGAGCAGCGCCGTCGTCGCCATTATGCGGGCCATAACGGTCGCGCGCCTTTACACCGTCTCCCACGCCCTATTCCAGGAAACGACGAGAAAGCTCCACAGCGCGCTTCGCGAGGCCATAGCTGCACAGGATTTCCTCTTTCTCGGCCTAGCCAAGGAGGCGCTGTTCCTGAACGGCGTCTTCTACAGGCCGAAGGAGGCCCACCTCCAGAAATTCCTCCGACTCTTCTATCTCCTCGGCATCTCCTATCTCCTCTTCGACAGGGAGATAAGTCAGGAGGAGGTTGGATCGTTCCTTTCCTTGATCGCTGGCTCCCGACCTGGCCAAGGGACTGAGATCTCGTCCGCCCTCCCGCGGGAGAAAATAGTGCGCCTGAGTGTCGGCCTGCTTGATTACTCCGTTTTTTCCACAGCCACGAACGTGGCCGCCCGGCTTGCTCGCAGCTCCGAAGATGAAGTCATCTGGCGTCAGCTCATCCTCCAGCCCGCCTGCGCTAAGGCTCTGAACCTGGGCCCGCAACAGGTTCGGGAGCTGTTGCGCCTGTGTGACGACGTTGAGGCGCTCAAGGCGGTGATTGTTGAGCTGGAT
>Ga0187774_10000579_pt1 | contig 12637 bp, 2 predicted proteins | sample 0216_BV02_MP05_2_FD_133152 | JGI IMG/M metagenome (GOLD analysis project Ga0187774, IMG submission 133152) | Tropical peat soil microbial communities from peatlands in Department of Meta, Colombia - 0216_BV02_MP05_20_MG | ecosystem: Environmental > Terrestrial > Soil > Wetlands > Peat | place... | reverse complement strand
CGGCGCAGGAACATGCCCGGCTGCACCGGTTGTGGCGCGTCATAGCACAGCTCGCTGTAGGCCTGCACCACTTCCCCGATCATGAGCGCCACGATCTCGATCATGGCCACCAGACCGATCCCGGTGCCGTCCTCGACGTCGGTATCGATGATCGTCACGTAGCGCCTGTTCTTGGAGTAAGGCGTGGCAACCGCGACGACCGCGCCGGGATTGCACGAGTGAAACTCGCCGTCGATGGCGTAGAAATCCACCACCCGGCCGGCCACCGGCGTGTGATTGTAGTGATACTTCTCCGGCGTCAACCGGAAGATGGCGAAATCGCCGCCCTGAAAGGCGCGCAGCCATTCATGCTTGTCGCGCCCGAGCAGCTCTTCATAGGTGAAGAATTTGTCCTTGAGCCGGAGCGCCCAGCGTTCATCGAGCGATCCCACCAGAACCTTGGCGTCGGCGGGCGACACCACGATGCGCGGGTCTTGCGGTATCGGGCGACATTCCCAGTAACGGATGCGGCGCTCGAACACCTTGCGCGCGGTGTTGAGCTCCCGCAACGGGTCCAGACATTCCCCGAGATCCACGCCGAGGCGCTCCAGGAAGCGCAGGCTGCCCGACAACCTGCTGCCCAGGGGCAGGTCGTAGTTCACGCGTCCGAGCAGTTCCGAGACGCGCACGCTCGTCAGGGCGCGAAACAGGCGCGGCGCGTTTTCCCGCGCGAGCGAGTAAATCAGATTCACCAGGCGGTCGCCGTAAAGGCGTTCATCGCATACGGCGCCGGAAAGCCGGTCAATATACTGATGCTGCATGGTTGTTCATGTCCGGGTCGAAATCGGTTTCAGCGCCGGCCCGCGTCGCGTCGTGGTGGATGCTGAGCAGCAGCAAGCGCAGGAGCTTCAACAGCTCCGCCTCGGGCAACTCGGCGTCCAGCACGGCGGCGCGGCGCTTGCGCAAAAACGCGCGCGACTCGTCTTCGCCCAAGATCGCGTCGAGCGTGCGACGCAAGCTCTGGTCCAGATGGTTTTCGGTCTCGAAGGCGCGCAAGTCGGCCTCGATCTCATCGAGCGCCTGCTCCAGTGACCGGCGCTTGAGCGCGCCGCGATAGTGGCGTTCCGCCGCGGTGTTGTACTCGCGCGCACGCAAGGCAAACGGGTTGCGTCCCCCGGCCTCGGCGAGAATATCCTTGTTGAGGCGCGCCGCTGCGGAATACAGCTCCGGTGCGCGCACGCGCGACTCCAGATCTTCGATCACGTCCTCGAGCTCCTGTGAGGCGATCAGCGGCGCCGCGTCCAAACGCAGGATATTCACCAGCGCCTGCTGGTAATCCTGCAAATACACTTTCAGATAGCCGTGGTAACGCGCGCTCGGACGCGCCCGTTTGCACTGCGACAGGATGCGCTGCAGGAACAGATTCGGCGTGTCGCGGCGCACGTAGACGGCGCGCAAGCCCATGGCGGAGGCGAAAAAGAACTGGCGCCGTTCGCTTTCAACGAAACGGCTGTCGGGTATGTGGGCATGCGTGGCCGTGCCACTGGCGATGTAATGCCAGGCCAGGGCGGTGATCAGACGCTGCAACTCGACCGCCGGCGCGAGGTCGAGCCGGTCGTCGGCGAACAGGCTGTAGAAACGCCCTTCGAATCCGGAAAAGCCGACGCGCTGGTACTCGCGCGGCTTGTACAGCATGTAGAAGGACATGCGCGGATCGAACACCCCGAGGTCGGCGAGGTCGCGCTTGGTGCGTTCGTGATTGCCCAGGGTGCCGTCGAGCGCGGGGCTCTGATCGGTGCTGGTAAGCGCCACCAAGTAGTCGAGCAGCCGTACGTCCGGCACCCAATCGCCCCGCAACTGCAGCGTGCGCGCGAGAAGCGTGTCGAGCCACACCGGCCCGAGCGGCGTGACGGTGTGTCCCAGCACCTTGAGCCGCGCCTTCTGTTTCCACGCGCCCCAGAGCTTGCGCAGATGGGTGAAGTCGAGCTGGTGCGGCAGATAGCCGAGAGCCCGCTCCGGATGAAAATCGGTGAAGTCGAGGCGATACGGCGCGGCGCTGTACAGCCCGACGAACAGCGGCAGGAAATGCTCGGTGATCTTGATCACGAGATCGCTCAGGTATTTTTCATGGCGCGCGTCGAAACCGCTGGAAGGATCGGCCAGGGTGTGCCGCAGGCGCTCGCTCCCGAGGCTCACGTGCACGCCGTTGTTCGAGAGACTGGCGTTCGAGGTGTTGGGCAGCACCACGAGATTGCTGGTGACGATGCCGGCGTCGCGCAGCTTGACCACGGCGTTCAGATGGCTGCGGCTCAGCACCTCGTGGCACAACTGCATGTAGCGGTGCTTCTCCTCGCCGCGCTCCCACCCGGACAGGCAGGGGCTGCAGAACAGGTCCCGGTAGAACGCGTCGGACACGCCTTCGTTGATCTGGCGCTGGCGCAACGGCACGTGCGGCGAGAAATACACCAGCGGGCGCTGGCCGGCGTCGCGCAAGGCCCAAGCGCGGTCGGCGTATTGCACCAGCAACTCGGTGAACAGAAACCGCCTGGCGCTCTCGCGCGCCAGCGCTGCGCCCAGCCTGGGTTGCGTGGCGCCGCGCACCACGTAGAACGACAGGATCTCGGGCGAGGTATTGTCATTAATATAGTGATCCATCAGCCGCTGGCCGGTGCGCTGGATGGCGCGCGGCAACGCCGGCGCCGCGCCCAGCGCCTGGGCTAGGGACAGCTTGAGCAGATAGCTGACGGGCGCACGCAGCATCTCCCCGGCGCGTTCGTCGCGCACGAAGAAACGCGCGCGGTCGGCACGCGGCGCGCTGCGCGGGTTGCTGCGCTGGGCGCGCATGTCCTCGGCCAGCACCCGCCGCGCCATGTCGTTCAGGCGCGCCAGCGGCACCCGTACCCAGGAGTTCTCCCACAGCCGCTCGGTGTTGTTCGACAGGAAACGCTCGATCGCCGTCACCGGACGCCGCGGCGTCTCCTGGGTGGCGGCGTGCTTGACCACGTTGATGAAGTAGTTCGAGGCGCGGATTTCGAGCGCCAGATCCACGTGCTCGGCGTCGCCGGCCACGCCCGCCTGCAGTTCGCACTCGGCACCGAGCGTCGCGTCTTCGCGCAGAAACGGCAGCTGCTCGGGGCGATAGCGCGCGCCCGTGCCGATCCCCAAGACGCGCAGGGCGTCCGGTAACAACGCGGCCATGGCGGTCCCGCCTGCGCCACCGGTGGCAACGGGCATCAGGAGTGACGGCTTGCGTTCGCGTGACATATCGGTCTGGCTCGACGATGAAACATGATGCTTGCCTTAAAGCTAGAACCCGAAGATGTCAGGCGGGCGACAAAACGGCGGGGTTTCTGTTACGTAATGGTTAAGCTTTGATGACAACGAGCCAGACGCGCTCCAGATCCGGCGTGCCTCTCACACAGCAGACGTAAATGGTGGGGTCGCTTCCGGGCAATGTCCGGCAGCGTACTTTAATTCGCGAGCGCGCCTCAGAACCGCGCATTGAAATCCAGTTGCAGCACATCGATCCCCAGCGGTGGGCCGCTGATGGCATCGGCGCTCAGGTACTTAAGGGTCACCCAGCTGTCTCGGGCGACACCATAGCTTCCGCCCAAGGTCCAGCCCTTGGCGTCGGTGCCGCCGAGGTGGAAATCGGCGTCGGTATAGGCATCGAGCACGGCGTCGCTTTCGAGGTAACGATAACTCGTGATCACCTGCCAGTCCCCGCGCTGTTTCACTTGTGGCATACCGACGGCAAGTTTGAACAGCCGTCCTTTGTTTCCGTAAGGTGAAGTCACCGGCGCGAGTTCCATGATCGACTGGCTGTCGTAGCCGAGATTCTTGACGTAGTCCGCCGTCAGCATCACGTGCACGGGGTCGAAGTGCGCCAGATCGAGCATCACGGTTAGATCGAGCTCGTGGAATTTCGCGGCCAGGCCGTAGAGCTCAGTGGGTGCCAAGGTGTTGTTTTGGTCCATATTGAACATCGTGTTGCCCTTCTGCACGAACTGCGGGGCGGTAAAATTGTACTGCGTGCTGTTAGACGGATTGGGAACACCGGTAATGTGCTGATAATCGTAGTAGGCCAGGCCGATTTTGGCTGAAGTCTGGCGGCTGAAGGCCTGGTCCAAACCGAGTTGCGCCCCGTAGAGCCACTTGTCCGATCCGGACGTGATCGCGAGGTCCGCCTGTTGCAACGGAAACGCGCCAAGCGTCAGGAATCCGCGGGTGCTGTCACCGAAAGACGGATGCAGGTTCGCAGCCACGCCGTCGAAATTTAGATTTTCGTCCCAGACAAGTTCCGTAGAAAGCCACGGATTGGGTATCCGCCCGCCCCACAACGTCAGCCAACGGGTCGGATCGGCACGCAAGTAGGCGCGGTCGAGCACGATGGTGTCACGATTAAAACTGTTGCCCAGCGTCTGGTTGGTGGACAGCGGATTGGTGATGCTGCCGGTGGTGATCCGGAACCCCGCCTCCAGACCGTCGGTGACCTTGGCGAGCATCCCCAGGCGCGCGCGCAGGCGCCAGCGCGTGCGGTCGTCCGTGGTATCCAACCAGGCGTTGGGCCCGGCGGCACTGGTGCTCCCGGCGCTGTTGACCGCCAGAAAATTCTTGTAACTGGTCGGCAAGTTGTCCTTGGCGAACATGTCACGCTCATAGCGCGGTCTCAGGTCGCCATCCCATTGGATCCGCCTGATCCAGTCCGGCAGTGTGCCCGGATCGCCCCAGCGTTCCTTGTGCGCCTGGGCCAACACGTCCTGCTTGATCTGGTCGCGGATCTGGTCCTTGACGATCTGCGGCACGTAAGGCACGCGGATGACGTTCTCTTCCGGCGCGAGTGCCGGCTTGCCCGCGGCGTTCTGTTCGATCCGTTGTTGCAGCGCATCCGCGGTCTGCTTGGGCAACACGCCCTGCTCGACTAGGGTCTTGATGAGCTCTTCGGTTGCCGGCGGCACCTTGCCCGCCGGCGTCGCCGGATTCGCGGCCACGGCGTTCTGCTCGATGCGCTGCCGCAGCGTCTGCGCGGCTTCCTGGCTGAGCACGCCGCGCTCGACCAGCGCCTTGATGACCGCGTCGGTCGCGGGATCGACGGCAGCGCCCTGGCCGTCGGCAGGCCAGGCATTCAAAATGAACATGAACAGCAGCGAAGCAACCAACGACTGGCGAAGTATCGTCATGGAGGAACCGTTATTGAGAGCCGTGAAATGCTTGCGATCGTAGGATTATTTGTTATGCGGCAACACGCCCGCCGCTGTCATCGTCTGGATGTTGTGTCAAAAATACAGCGGGAAGATGACGGTTTGATGGCATTTCATCTACTGGTCACCGAAGCCGATGACCTGGACGCCGAGGAAGCCGTTGTCATTGGACTCATTCGCCAGGTTCTGGGTGACATCATTGCCGAGGCTGCTCGCTGACGCCGCGATGTTTCCGACACCGGTAAGCCCCGCGCTCAGCCCCACACTGCCCGTCGCCACGCCGGTCGTGACGCCGCTCACCTGGATGTTGTCCGAACCGATCACCTGAGTCGCGGCGATGTGGAGATTGCCGGCGGAACCGATCCCGGCGTCACCGGTGTTGATCGAGCCAACCGGCGCGGCCAAATAAACGTTGCCAGGCTTACGTCCCGGCGTCGTGACAAACTCGCGGATGCCGCTGCCCGTCAGTGAAGGTGGGACGATCAATACCGGCTCGCCGTTGTTGAACGTCAGTGACGGCGGCGGCACGGTAAGTGCGGTTTTCGATCCGCGCCCAGCGTCGATGCTGCCGGCGGACGACCAGAGTACGATGTCGCCGCCGTCGGCGGCGAACACGCGCGAGGCGTTCACCAGGAAGTCGCCGTAGGAAAATCCGTTCACGTCACCCGTGCTTTGCGCCACGACGCCGAGCAGTTTCGAATTAGTCAAACCAAAGTTCGTCGGGGGCGTCGACAATCCGGCGTTGACTTTGCCGCCCGGAACGAGCAGGTTGATGTCACCGCCACCAAGGGTGTAGATCTTGCTGAAATACAGTGTCAAGTCCCCAACATAGCTCGTCGGCACCGATGGAAACAACGTGCTGATAGCAGCGAAACCGCGATCGTAGGCAGACGCTTTTTTGCTGTTACCCCATGCGTCAGCAGACGCGCGCAGCTCTTCATAGAAGGCGCGCCGTATCATGGGCTGCTGTTGTGCCGGCGCCAGGTTCTCGAATGCGGCCAAGGCCGCAACAGGTGTAAGTGAGTCGTCACCGGTCAGCGCCTGCATATAGGTAGTGAGCTCGCCAGCGTAATCCTGGCCGGCGACGAAATAGCGCTGAATAAAGCCGGCGTAGTCCATCTCCCCGGCCGCGCCGGTGAGCACCGTGATGTCGGCGCCACCGGCAGGCAAGGCCGGATTGACTCCACGGCCGCGGGACGTGATTCCCTCCGACGCCGCCAGGTTCACGTTGCGGCCGGCTTGCACGATCAACTCTCCCGGACCGTCTATGTTGATTCCGGCCTGGCTCGCGCCGATGTTGCCATTGGGATCACGGAAATTCGTGTACACGATGTCGCGTCCGGCGGTGACCGTGGTTACATCGCCGGCGCTCAGATTCTGCGCCACCATATTAAGATCGCGCACGTCGCGCCCGGCGCTGATCTGAGCCGGCTTGGCGAACAGGAAACCTGTTGTACGGTCCGAATCAACGATGGTGATATCTCCCGCGCGTGCGATTACCAGGGCCGGCATGGTATCCCCTTCGTGTACCGGGACGCTGGCATAGCTCGGGATACCGGACTCTTGACCCCGGGTTGGAGCCAGGGCGCCGGCGATGGGCTCATAAAAATTTGAGGGGTGGGTATAGTCCGGCAACAGATTCGGATCGGCATCCGACAGCAGGATCTGTGTGGTCACCGCCCAGGCGTCCGCAGGCGGGCGCTCGAGCGTCACCGAACCACCGGCAAGCAATGCAAGATTACCCCGGGGAGCTGGATACAAGATCATCGGATTCATGACCTCGATATCTCCCGACAGCGCGGCCGCCTGCAGAAACGGCGGATATATCGCCAGCATCTCTTGTAGGCTCGGGTTGGACGATGCTGGTGGTGGGTAGGGCAGTGACTGAGACGGCAGTGTTTTCATCAGCGAACCCGTATCGTTGCTCAGCGTGACATTGCCACCGATGGCGTCGAGATACACGGCGCTGACAGGCGAGTAAGTCGAGAACACGGACGGTGTGGTTCTCTGACCTTGCGCGGTGTCCTGGAGGACTAATGTCGGATTGACGACTGTTTCCAGCGCCAGGTCTCCGCGGGCGATTACCTCGGCACGGGCATCCCCGAGTCCGAGAATGGTATAAACCGGGCGGCCATAATTCGGATCCTGCCGATCGGAGGTCAAGGAGTCGCCGGCGCGGACAGTCATGTTGCCGCGTCCGGTGTAGAAGATGCCGCTGGCAATATCACCGCCTGCCATTACCCGCAGGTCACCACCGCCGAGGATATTCACGTTACTCTGTACAGGCGTGGTACCGCCTTTCTGGACACCAATGGTTGGAATGGACACCGACAGATTGTTGATTGAACCATCTGCCCGAACGTTCACGTCGCCACCCGCCAGCGCGCCGATACCCTGCTGGAACCGGTCGAAGGCGACGGTCCAGCCGGTCGCGCTCGGACTCGCGACGCCGCTGGGACGCCCGGCTCGATACAGCCAGCCGGTAAACAGCTGCCCGCTGACCGCGCCGTCGATATCGCCCTCGGCGTAGACGCTGATTTCGCCCGAGCCTTGTGGATAGGGCAAATTTTTCAGCGCAGGCAAAGGAACTTCCCTGGTGGCGTTGCCGCTGGTGTAGATGACCGAAGCACTGTTCGTGAGGACGATATTGCCAGCAGAAGCGATCGCAATATCGGCGGCGCCGGTGCGAATCGCCCTCTGCGTCGGCGGCGTCGTATTGCTGGGTATCCCGCCCGCCAGCATGAAGTTCCCCGACCCAAGCGGCCCAAGCGCCAGCGGACTGGCGCCGTTCAGGTCGCTCCCCGCCACCAAGCGGTAGGACCAGGACGACGGGCCGGTCTGAAGGGTCTGGCCGGCGAAATTGTCCGTGATCGAGTTGTTGATGTTGAGATTGCCCGCCGCGCGCAACGTGAGCGCGCCGGCCTCGCCGCCGAACTTCCAGTTCAAGAAGTCCCAAGTGCTGTTGAGCGCGAGGTCGCCGCTCGAGTCGATCTCGATACCCGGCACGACGTGGAACTCACTGCCTGTCTGCTGCAGGGCCTGAGTCACGGCCGCGGCGTTGCCCATGAAAGTCGAAGCATCCGCAAACAACGGATTGCTCAGGGAAGCGGCGGTATCGGCTGCTCCGATCTGACCGGTGGCGCTGTAATCATAAGTCTTGAATCCCTCGACCGTGGTCCGCGCGGAACCGCTGATAGTTCCGGACAAACTCAGCTTGGAATTACCCGCTCCACTGAGCACGGACAGGACCGAATCCTGCGGCAGGCGCAGCGCCACTTGTCCACCAACGCCGGTCGCGCCCGTGGCCGGGTCGTTGCCGCCGCTTGCAACATTGATCTTCGAGGCCGCATCCACGTGGATGCCGCCCGTGCTGGTGCTGAGCACCACCCGACCGCCGTCTTGTCCAGCGACAGTGGCGTTGGCGTCGATGGTCGCCCCCAGCAGGCTGACGTCGTTGCGCGCGCTCAACGTCACGCTGCCGCCCTTGGCACCGCTGGCATCGAGCGTGCCCGACACGTCGACAGCGCCGTTATCGGCGCTCAGATCGATGTTCTGTGCCGTGATCTTATCGTTCGCGCCGACGACGATATCGCCGCTGCGCTGGCGCAGCGTCAACGAATTGGTGAACCCGGCTCCGGCAAGAACGGAATTCAAGATGGAGAAATCCGATCGCACGTTGCCATCCGGTTGCGTGACATAGAATCCGGTAGTGTCGAGCGCAACAGAGGCGCCGTTATAGCCCGCCTGCACCGCCCCGTTGATCCGTCCATCGAGCTGCACGCTGCCCTGGGTCGCGCTCATGGTCAGCGTGCCACCGTCGCCGCCGTCGGTCCCGCCAGCCACGTTTATCTCGGCGCCTGCCTGCACATTCACGTTGCCGGTGTCCGAGCTCAGAGTCACATCTCCGCCGGGCGCGTAGACATTGGTGCCGCCGAAGGCGATGGTCGAGCCGCCGACCAGGGTCTGGGAACCGCTGGTCAACACCACGTCACCCTGCGGGCCTTTGGCCGTCAGCGTGACGGCGCCCGATGGCAGGTCGATATTCTCGCCCTGCGTGATCGAGGCGCCGGTGAGCGACAGGCGCGCGCCCAGACCCGGGGTTGGCAACGGTGCGTTCGGACTGTTTTGACCGGGATCGATGGCGATGGGGTAATAGTTTCCGCTGCCGTCACCAGCGGTGATGGTCACGTCAGCCTTCGGCGCGCCGCTGATGCGGGGCGCCGAGAGCGTGAGCGCGCCGTCCACCCCCAGGTTGCCCGAGGTCCCCTGGGCAATGATCTCGTTATCCGCCTCGATGCGTACGTTACTGAAACCACGCGTCACGTACGTCCCGTCACCCAACAGGACCCGGGCGCCGTGCAACGTCAGATCACTCTGCCCGGTCGCCGCGCGGACATCATAAGGAGAATCCGGATTCGACCAGGCCAAGTCGCCGCTGGTGCGCAGCGTCGCCTGGGTATTGTTCGCGCCGGCGGCGATCTCACCGGTTTCCAGCGTCAGGCTGTCAAGATTGAGCGAGACGTTGCCGTACAGATTGAGCGAGGTGTAACTGCGCAGCGCGAGATCCTTGACGCCCAGATTGGCGATCGCGGCGCTGTCCAGGACAAATCCTCCCGAAGGCGCGCCGTCGCCAAGGCTGACGCTGCCCGCGCCCACACGCAGCGCGCCGTTGTCGATCAGATTGGCCGAAGACGCGAAACCGAGATCGCGCGTGGCGTCGAGAATCGCGGAGCCGTCGGCCTTGAGTGTCGCGCCGCCAACGTTCAACGTGCCGGACGTGGAATCGTAATTCTGGCGCACCAGTTGCGCCTGCGGTCCGGCCGACAGCCGCAGGAACGCGCCGTTGCCGCTGATGCCACCGAGGCCAGTCACAGGATCGGGATCCTTCCCAATATGGATAGCGCTCGGCGTTCCCGTGATCGTCCCGGTCGCGGTCAGTTGGCTACCGCTATTAATGTTGACCGTGCCGGTCGCGGCCAGCATCAGCTCCGGCGCCTGCAAGTTGACGCCGCTGTCCACCGTGACGTCGCTGGCGCCGACGCTGAGCCGGGTTCCGGCGTCGGTGTCCGAGCGGGTGGCGCCGAGCAGCAGGCTCTCGGCGCCGAAGACGTTGAGCTGGTCCGCGGCTAATTGCAGAACGCCAGGTGCTGCCGAACCTGCGCCCGTCTGCGGGATCACTTCAATGTGTTCGGCATTGATGTCGAGCGCCGCTCCGCGGCCCGTGGTGGTGCCGCGCAGATTGCCGTCAAGCGCCAGGGTCTGACCGGCATTCATAGCAACCGCGCCGGCATCCTGCGGCAGGCGCGGCAGCGCGGTGCCATTGGTAGCGGCGAGATGCGTGAAGAACCGGTTCGCAGTCGTGGTGGTATAGCTGGCCTGCGCCAGGATGCCGCTGCCGGGCTGCACGGCGAAGCCGCTGGTGCGTGCGGCGCGAATGTCAGTGCCGGCGACGGCGCGGTAACCCGAAATGATGGGAACTCCGTTGGCCAGCGAGGCGCGCTGACCGGCCTGCAGGTCTTGATAGCCGCTGACGGCAGTGACCAGATAAGCGCCCGGAAGCAAGGCATAACTCGCTGGCAATAGCGCATACGTCCCGGGCCTGAGGCCCGTGATGCCGGAGAGATAGACGCTATCCCCCGGCTTCAGCGCCGAACCGAGGTAGGCTTCCGTGTCGTACGGCGCATATAGCGGATTCAGGCCCGGCAGAATGGCGAAGGTGTTGGGGCTGTTCTCGTTTGCTAGCAGATCTTTCGAGCTCAGAACATTCGGATTGAATTCATAGGCGAAGAAGTCGCCACCGCCTGAAACATCGACGGTAGCGCCTTTCTCGATGTTGATTGCTGGCGCCGTCAGCGATACACGCTTTTGCGGCAGGGGATCGGTTTCGCCGAAGGCGAGGGTCTGGCCGTTCAGTGTCTGCCCCCCTGGAAAGTACGCCCAGCCGAAATTGCCCTGAAGCTGGCCGAGTGGAATCAGCTGACCGTCTGCCGAGGTGGACGTGATGCTGCCTGGATCGAGCGTCAGGTTCTGTCCGGCGTTCAGGTCGACCTCGCCGAGTGGCGCCTTGACCACCCCGCCCTGATTGATGACGGGCGCCCGAACGACCAACTGGCCGCCGCCTTCGAGTATCGGCGTGGGTTTTCCCTGCGCCCGGAAGCGGATGGTGCCGGTTGTCGCGCCTGGATTGTTCGGGTCCGGCGCCTGGCCTGTGCTCCGCAATTCGAAGCTGCTGAGGGTGGTCGGATAGACCTGAGCCGCCTTCAGCGTCAGGTCGCCCGCGGTGTGAAACGAACCGGCGAGGGTACGACCGTTATCGACTGGCAGTCCGCGCAAACGGATATCGCCGGCGCTGTTGAGCGTTACCGAATTGACATTCTGGGTCACGCTGTTGCCGAGAACGTCGATGAGCTGTCCGTCGAATTCCAGTGCGCTGGTCCCGCCGTTCGGATTGGCGCTCGGAACGTCCTGCGTCGACGGTTGCAACAAGCCGTTGGTGCTGCCGTCTCCCAGCGCGATGTACGGAGCAGTGAACGTCGCCTTGGACGTACCTGGATCGAGCGACAGTACGGCCGCATCCAGTGTCAGGCTGCGGCTCATGGTCAACGAAAGGGTGTCGTCTGCGCCGCTCTGGAATTGAATCCGGCCCGCCACCGGCGGCTGAGACTGGTTGATGGCATTGCGTAAGCTCGCATCCATGCTGCGGCTGACGAAGGTCAGAGAGTCGAAGCCTCCTTGCAGAATCGCGGCTGCGTTCACCGGTGCCTGGCCGTCGACAGGTACCGGGTCTCCCGGGGCCAAACCGACTGGAATGCTCGCTCCACTGCGGCCGTCGCCCAAGATGATCGTGCGCGCATTCTGGGGCTTATCTCCCCCCCCAGCAGCGTTTTGCGGATCGAGCGTCAGGGAAAATCCGCCGCCAGCCGCTCCCGGTCCGCCGGCACGACCGATCAGGGTGCCGTCCCACAGCACGCCTTCGCTCGCCGTGATGTTGACGCTGCCGGCATCCGACGCGACGGTGCGTCGGTCCACCGTTCCTCCGGGGTGAACCAGATCGATCGCCGCGGAAGCGCCGGAGACATCGATTCGCGCCCCGGCCTGGGCCGCGACGTAGCCGTTATCGGCTTTGATATTGACCGTCCCGCCAGGCAATACCTGGCCTTCCAGCAGCCCACGCGTGTTCGGCGTCAGTTGCGCCACGCCGGCGACGCTAAGCGACGCGTTCGGACCGAACCAAAGACTCTGCTCCGGGATAAATTCGCTTAGGATAGTACCGGGGCCGAGTCCGACGTTGATGCTACCGGCCGGTGCATTCACGGTCCCGTCGATATAGAGGCGCGTGGTCGAGTTGAAACTCACACTCGCACCCGGATCGGCCAGAATGCTGGCGCCGGCATCCATCGTCAGCGTACCCAACTGGCTGAAGGAAAGACCGGCACTGCTGCCGGCGTGGGTCACGT
>Ga0187774_10000578_pt1 | contig 12645 bp, 15 predicted proteins | sample 0216_BV02_MP05_2_FD_133152 | JGI IMG/M metagenome (GOLD analysis project Ga0187774, IMG submission 133152) | Tropical peat soil microbial communities from peatlands in Department of Meta, Colombia - 0216_BV02_MP05_20_MG | ecosystem: Environmental > Terrestrial > Soil > Wetlands > Peat | place... | reverse complement strand
GGCAAGATCTCGGTCGGCCCGCCGTACTTCGACACCGTGTTCGTGCCGCTCATGACGCCGGCGCTGTTCCTGATGGGCGTCGGCCCGGTCGCGCGCTGGCGCGAAGCGGGCGTGCCCGATCTGGCGCGGCGGCTCAGGTGGGCGCTCGGCGTGAGCGTGGTAAGCGCGCTCCTCGTGCCGCTCGTCCTCGGCCAGTGGACGCCGATGAGGAGCTTCGGCCTGCTGATCGCCTTCTGGGTGTTCGCCAGCACGGCGTACGCGCTGGCGGCCACGCTGCGGTCGCAGTCCGGACGCGGGCTGCTCGCCCGCCTGCGCAGCGTCCCGCGCGCGCAGCTCGGCATGCTGCTCGCGCACGCCGGCATCGGCGTGTTCGTGGTCGGCGTCACCATGGTGAAGAGCTACGAGATCGAGCGCGATCTCAAGATGGACCTCGGCGACACCGCCGAGGTCGGCGGCTATACCTTCCGCTTCGACGGCGTGCGCGACGTGCGCGGTCCGAACTACACCGCAGCGCGCGGCACGGTCAGCGTGCTGAGGGACGGGACGCTCGCGTTCACGCTACATCCCGAGAAGCGCAGCTACAGCTCGCAGGAGCCGCAGATGACCGAGGCCTCGATCCACACCGGGCTGACGCGCGACCTGTACGTGTCGCTCGGCGAGCCGGTCGACAGTGCAGGGGCCTGGACCGTGCGCATCTACTACAAGCCGTTCGTCGTGTGGATCTGGGGCGGCTGCGTGCTGATGGCGCTCGGCGGGCTGCTCGCCGCGAGCGACCGCCGCTACCGCGCGGCGGTGCGGCGGCGCGAGGCGCCGGCCGCGGAAGGCAAGGCTCGTCCCGGGCGCGGCGCGCTGCCGCAGGGAGAGCGCGGGTGAAGCGCTTCCTGATCCCGCTCGGGATCTTCATCGTGCTGCTGCTGTTCCTCGCGGTCGGACTGCGCCTCGACCCGCGTATGGTGCCGTCGCCGCTGATCGACAAGCCCGCGCCGGCGTTCACGCTGCCGCGGCTGGACGATCCGCAGCGGCTCGTGTCGGAGAAGGACCTGCTCGGCAAGGTCTGGCTGCTGAACGTTTGGGCGTCTTGGTGCGTGTCGTGCCGCGAGGAGCACCCGGTGCTGGTCGAGGTCGCGAAGAAGAACATCGTCCCGATCTACGGCCTTAACTACAAGGACGAGCGCAAGGACGCGCTCGCCTGGCTCGGGCAGTTCGGCAATCCCTACACGGTCTCGATCATGGACGCAGACGGCCGCATCGGCATCGACTACGGCGTATACGGCGTGCCCGAGACCTACGTGATCGACAAGCAGGGGGTGATCCGCTACAAGCAGATCGGGCCGGTTACGCCCGAGGTGCTGGACGCAAAGATCCTCCCGCTCGTGCGGAAGCTGCAGGGATGAGGCGCGTCGTGCTGCTGCTGGCGCTGCTGCTGTGTGCCCTGACGCCGGCGATCGCCAAACAGGCGGTGCCCGCCGGGGACGACCCGGTCACCGAGCGTCGCGCGGTCGCGCTGGAAGAACAGCTGCGCTGCCTGGTGTGCCAGAACCAGACCATCGCCGAGTCGCGCGCCGATCTGGCGATGGACCTGAAGAAGGAAATCCGGGAGCAGATCAAAGCCGGCAAGACCGATGAGCAGATCATCCAGTACCTGGTCGCGCGCTACGGCGACTTCGTGCTGTACAAGCCGCCGTTCAAGGCCACGACGGCGCTGCTGTGGACCGGGCCTTTCGCGCTGCTGGTCGGCGGGCTGATCGTGCTGTTCGTGTACCTGCGGCGCCGCCGCGGCAGGCTCGCGCCGGGCGCACTGAGCGAGGCACAGCGGACGCGCGCCGAGGCGCTGCTGGAGGCGGAAGAGGACCGAGCGTGACGGCTTTCTGGCTGGTCGCGGCGCTGTTCATCGCCGGCGCGCTCGCGCTCGTGCTGCCGCCGCTGCTACGCGGCACCGGCTCCGCCGGGCGCGCCGGGCGCGATGCCGCAAACATCGGACTGTATCGCGAAGAGCTTGCCGATCTCGAGCGCGAGCAAGCCGAAGGCAAGGTCGACGCGCGGGAGTACCGCGAAGCGAAGGGGGAGATCGAGCGGCGCCTGCTCGAGGACGTCGCGCCCGCGGCGCCGGGCCGGCAAAGCCAGGCGCCGGCGCAGCGCGCTTCGCGCCGGACGGCTCTCGCCATCGGCATCGCGCTGCCGGTGGTGGTCGTGCTGGGTTATCTCAGGTTCGGCGACATGCGCGCGCTCGAGCCCGGTGCGCAGCAGACGGGCCACGACGTCACGTCCGAGCAGATCGCGACGATGGTCGACAAGCTCGCGCAGCGCATGCAGCAGAATCCCGGCGACGCGCAGGGCTGGGTGATGCTTGGGCGCTCCTACGCGGTGCTCGGGCGCTTCGCCGAGTCGTCGCAGGCCTATGCGCGCGCGGTCGCGCTGGTCAACGATGATGCGGGACTGCTGGCCGACTACGCCGACTCGCTCGCCATGTCGCGCGGCGGCAACCTGGAGGGCGAGCCCTACCAGATCGTCAAGCGCGGCCTGGAGTTCGATCCCAAGAACGTCAAGCTGCTCGCGCTCGCGGGCAGCGCCGAGTTCCAGAACAAGGACTACGCCGCGGCGGTCGGCTACTGGGAGCGCAGCCTGGCGGGGGTGCAGGGCGAGTCCGATTTTAGCCGCGAGCTGCGCTCGAGCATCGACGAGGCGCGCAGGCTCGGCAATCTGCCGGTGGCGCAGGCCCTGGCGCCGGCGCCCGCCGCAGCGGCAACGAAGTCGGCGATCAGCGGCACCGTGCGGCTCGCGCCCGCGCTCGCCGGCAAGGTGTCCCCGGGCGACACGCTGTTCGTGTTCGCGCGCCCGGCCGAAGGCTCGCGCATGCCGGTGGCGATCCTGCGCGTGAGCGCGGAGCAGCTGCCGTACGCGTTCCGCCTGGACGACAGCCAGGCGATGACGCCGGCGAACAAGCTCTCCGATCAGAAGCGCGTCCTGGTCGGCGCGCGCATCTCCAAGTCGGGCGACGCGCTGCCGCATGCAGGGGACCTCGAGGCCTCGAGCGCGCAGGCAGCGCCCGGCACCGACGGCCTGGTGCTGACGATCGACCAGGTCGTCAAGAATTGACTGAAGTCAAAGTCCGGCGCCATCGCGCGGCGCATAGTCGAAACGAAATAAGTCGCGAACGACAGGGATGGAAACCGTATCGGCGGACGTAGCGATCATCGGCGCTGGGGGCGCCGGTCTGCGCGCCGCCATCGCCCTGGCCGAGGCCGACCCGAAGCTGCGCGTGGCGCTCGTCTCCAAGGTCTACCCGATGCGCAGCCACACCTGCGCGGCCGAGGGCGGCGCCGCGGGCGTGATCAAGCCCGACGACAGCCTCGAGCAGCACTTCAACGACACGGTGGGCGGCGGCGACTGGTTGTGCGACCAGGACGCGGTCGACTACCTGGTGCAGGAAGCGCCTAAAGAGCTCCTGCAGCTCGAGCACTGGGGCTGCCCGTGGAGCCGCGAGCCGGACGGCTCGGTCGCGGTGCGGCCCTTCGGCGGCATGAAAAAGCAGCGCACATGGTTCGCCGCCGACAAGTCGGGCTTCCACATCCTGCACACGCTGTTCCAGACCTCGCTCAAGTACCCCTCGATCGAGCGCTTCGACGAGTACTACGCCACCGAGCTGCTGGTCGAGGACGGCCGCTGCCAGGGGCTGACCGCGATCGAGATGCGCAGCGGCCAGATGCGCCACCTGCGCGCGCGCGCGGTGATCGTCGCGGGCGGCGGCGCCGGGCGAATGTTCCCGTTCACGACCAACGGCGCGATCAAGACCGGCGACGGCATGGCGCTCGCCTACCGCGCCGGCGTGCCGCTCAAGGACATGGAGTTCGTGCAGTACCATCCGACCGGCTTGCCGAGCACGGGAACGCTGCTCACCGAGGCCTGCCGCGGCGAAGGCGGAGTGCTGCTGAACAAGCACGGGCGGCGCTTCCTGCAGGACTACGGCATGGGTCCCGAGACGCCGCTCGGCCATCCGGTGCTGAAAACCATGGAGCTCGGGCCGCGCGACCGCGTAAGCCAGGCGTTCTGGCACGAGCAGAAGAAGGGCGACATGGTGCCGACGCAGTGGGGCGACGCCATGCTGCTCGACATGCGCCACCTGGGCGAGAAACGCATCGACGAGCGCTTGCCGCTGGTGCGCGACATGTCGATCAGCTACATGGGCGTCGATCCGGTCAGGGAGCCGGTGCCGGTAAGGCCGGTGGTGCACTACATGATGGGCGGCATCCACACCGACCTGCGCGCCGCGACGCCGCTCGCCGGCCTGTTCGCGGCCGGCGAGTGCGCCTGCGTGAGCATCAACGGCGCGAACCGCCTGGGCTCGAACTCGCTCACCGAGCTGCTGGTATTCGGCCGGCGCGCGGCGCTGAGCGCGCTCGAATACCTGGGCAGCGGGGTGCGTGCGGCGGGCGGCGCCGCGCTCGCCGACGCAGCGCAGGCGTGCGTGCGCGAGCTGATGCAGCGCAGCGGCGGCGGCGAGACGGTCGCCGGGCTGCGCAAGGAGATGATGCGCGTGATGGAGGAGCACGCGGGCATCTACCGCAGCGGCGAGGGCCTCGCCGCGGCGTCGGCGAAACTTGCCGAGCTGCGCCAGCGCTACCGCTCGATCGAGCTGCACGACAAGACGAACGTCTACAACACCGACCTGCTCCAGGCACTCGAGCTTGGTTCGATGCTCGACTGCGCCGAGGCGGTGGTGGTGAGCGCGCGCGAGCGGCGCGAGTCGCGTGGCGCGCACCAGCGGCTCGACTTCCCCGAGCGCGACGATCGCAACTATCTGCGGCATTCGCTCGCGCAGTACCGGGGTGGAGAACCGCCGCGCATCGGCTACCTGGACGTCGTGATCACGAAATCGCAGCCCGGCGTGCGGGACTATTCGGGGCACCCCGAGTGAAGACCTACCAGCTCGACGTGCTGCGTTACAACCCGGAGACGGACGCCGAGCCGCATTTCCAGCGCTACTCGGTACCTTGCCGCGAAGAGTGGGTGGTGCTCGACGCGCTAAACCACGTCAAGGAAAGCATCGACCCCACGCTCAGCTACCGCTGGTCCTGCCACATGGCGGTGTGCGGCAGCTGCGGCATGATGATAGGCGGCGAGCCGAAGCTCGCCTGCAAGACCTTCCTGCGCGACTACGACGGCGTGATCCGCATCGAGCCGCTGCGGCACTTTCCGATCGAGCGCGACCTGGTGACGGTGATCGACGACTTCGTCGCCAAGCTCGCCCGAGTGAAGCCCTATCTCATCCCCAGGGACGGCAACCCGCCCGTGGCTGGCGAGTATCGCCAGACGCCCGCGCAGCTCAAGCGCTACAAGCAGTTCACGCTGTGCATCAACTGCATGCTGTGCTACGCGGCCTGCCCCGAGTACGGGCTGATTCCGCAGTACCTTGGCCCGGCGGCGATCGCGCTCGGGCACCGCTGGAACGAGGATTCGCGCGACGCGGGCCGCGCCAGGCGGCAGGAGGAGCTCGCCGCCAAGGAGGGGGCGTGGGAGTGCTCGTTCGTCGGCGCCTGCTCCGAGGTCTGCCCCGAGCACGTCGATCCGGCCGCCGCGATCCAGCAGGTCAAGATCAAGAGCACCGTCGACTGGTACGCCGCGCACCTGATGCCGTGGTTGAACAAATGAGCCGCAAGCCCTACCAGCGCCCCATCAGCTCGGAGTGGATCTTCCGGCACCCGCGCTACCTGCGCTACATGCTGCGCGAGTTTTCGTGCCTTTTCATCGGCGGCTGGACGCTGATGCTGGTGTGCGGGCTGAGGCGGCTCGCCGAGGGCCCTGACGCCTGGGCGGCGTTCCTCGATGCGCTCGGGAGTCCGGCGAGCATCGTGCTGCAGGTGCTGGCGCTCGCGTTCTCCGTCTACCACAGCGTGACCTGGTTCAATCTCACGCCGAAGGCGCTGCCGGTGCAGCGCGGCGAGGAGTTCGTGCCGGACGGCGTGATCTCGGGCGCGCATTTCGCGCTCTGGGGCCTGCTCTCGCTCGCGCTGCTCGTGCTGGCGGGGGCGTTCTAGCGTGGCCAGGTCGAACAAGCCGATCGTCTGGGGGCCCTTCGCGGCGGGGGGCACGCTGACCGCGTTCGTGACGCCGGCGCTTATCGTGCTCACGCTGCTCGCCGCGCTCGGCCACGCGCCGGAGCTGTTCTCCTACGATCGCATGCACGCCTTCGCGGCGCACTGGCTCGTCAAGCTGGTCATCGTCGGCGCGGTGTTCCTGTCGCTGTGGAGCGCCGCGCACCGCGTGCGCATCACCTGCTACGACCTGGGCCTGCGCGCCGACCGGCTGATCGCCGCCCTGGTGTATCTGGCGGCCGGCCTCGGCACCGCCGCCGCCGCCTGGTTCCTGGTGCGCATCTGAGCGCCGCCGTGCGGACGCAGGTTGACAGCTTCCGCCGGACGGCCTAGCTTTTTGCCCAAAAGGAGAGGGGGGTAAGCACAGATGACGCCGCCGCCGATTGCCGTGCGCGAGGCGCTGCGCGAGCAGCGCTTCAGCAGTGTCTGGACCAACGACCTGAATGAAGTGTTCGCCGACGTCGCACCGTACTACGACCGCGCGAACTACATCGCCAGCCTGGGGCTGTGGGGCTGGTTCCTGCGCAGCTTCATGGCGACGGTCGACGTCAAGCCGGGCCAGCGCGTGCTCGACGTATGCGCGGGCACCAACGCCATCGGCATCGCGCTGCTCGAGCGCGAGCCGAGCCTGCACGTGCACGCCATCGACCGCAGCGCCGAGATGCAGGAGGTCGGGCGCCAGCGCGCCGCGGCGCACGGCTTCACGATAAGCAGCACCATCGGCGATGTGCACGAGCTGCCTTTCCCGGACAACCATTTCGACGTGGTGACCCTGCAGTTCGCCTCGCGCCACCTGCGCGTCAAGCACGTGTTCGGCGAGATCCTGCGCGTGCTCAAGCCGGGCGGCCACTTCCATCACTGCGACATGCTGCGTCCGCGCAGCCGCGTTGTCGAAACGCTGTACTACTCGTACCTGCGAATGTGCCTCGCGTTCACGGGCCTGCTGTTCCGCAGCGGCCCGGCGGCGCTCAACTGCAAGAAGTACTTCATCCACGCGCTCGAGATGTTCTACTCGGCCGACGAGCTCTCGGTCGTGCTGCGTGAGCTGGGCTACGTCGACGTGCGCGCGAGCACGGTGCTGTACGGCATGCTGGGGTTCCACCGCGCCGTGAAGCCGCCGCCGGCTTGAGCGCGCGCGCGCGCGCGCTGGCGCGGCTGAACCGCGCGCTCCTCGAAGCGTTCAGCCGGCGCACCACCGGCGCGCTGCGCGCGGCGCTGCCGCTCAGGCTGGCGCTGCCGCATCTCGAGCCGCTGCTCGTGCGCAACGTCAGCAAGGAAGCGCGCAAGGACGCGCGGGTGATCGAGCGTGCCGGCCGCGCATCGCTCGCCGAGCTGCTCGCCGAGGCGCGCCGCATCGACGGCGAGTTCCTCGCCGGAGTGGGGCGCCTGCCGATCCGCATCGTGATCCCCTACGCGGAGATCGAGCCGCTGCGCGCGCGGCGCATCGCGTTGCTCGGCGACGCTGCGCAACGCGTGCTCGAGGCCTGGCTTCCCGGGCGGCGGCTGCGCGCCGCGCTGCGCGCCTGCTTCACGCGCGGCGAGCTCGAGCAGCTTCTGCGGGAGGATCTGCGCCTCTACGCCATGGAGACGCTGGCGCTCAGCCGCGCGCTGCGCTTGCCTGCGATCCTGCGGCCGGCGCGCGAGGCGATCGCCGAGCGCCTGTACGCGATCATGCAGGCGAGCGCGGGCGAACTGGCGCGCGCCGCCGCGGCGGGCGCGTTCCGCGCCGGGGGCTGAGCGTGCAGGGCGCCGCGCCGGAAATCGTCGCCGCCGAGAGCGTCACGTCGCTCGGCGGGGTCGCGGGCAAGGTGCTGGTCGCCGGCTCGCACGGCGGCGTGCTTGCCGCCTGTCTCGGCGCGCGCGCCGGCGCGCACGCAATCATCCTGAACGACGCGGGCCTCGGCAAGGAGCGCGCCGGAATTGCGGGGCTGGCGTGGCTGGAGGAGTTCGGCATCGCCGCGGCGAGCGTCAGCCACGCCAGCGCGCGCATTGGCGACGGCGCCGACATGCTCAGGCGCGGCGTGATCAGCCACGTGAATGTCTTCGCCGCGTTCGCGGGCGTGCGCGCGGGCCAGGCATGCCGCGAGGCGGCCGAGCGGTTGCGCGGCGCGCCGGCGCCGCGCGCGCGGCCCGCAGCCTGCGCCGCGGGGCGGCATCTGCTCCTCGCCTCGCAGCCGGAAGTGTGGGGACTGGATTCGGTCGGCATGCTCGAGCCAGGCGACGCAGGGCGCGTGCTGGTGATCGGCTCGCACGGCGCGCTGCACGGCGGCAGACCGGAGTCCGCGCTCGGCGTCGATGCGCGCGCAGCGGTTTTCCATGACGCCGGCGTGGGCGCCGACCATATCGGCGTCTCGCGCCTCGCGCCGCTCGAGGCGCGCGACATCCCTGCCGCGACCGTGGACTTTCGCAGCGCGCGCATCGGCGATTGCCGCTCGCTGTGGGACAACGGCGTGCTCTCGCACGTGAACGCATGCGCGGCGCGCTCCGGCGCGCGCGCCGGCGAGTCGGTGCGCGCCTTTGCGGCGCACTATCTCTGCGATCCGACCCGGTCTTCGCGTTGACCCCGCTCGCCGCGGCACGGTAGAATTTCGTGATTTTTCAAACGGATTCAGAATGCGCGCGCGGCTGGTCGCCGGCAACTGGAAGATGCTCGGCAGCCGGAGCACGAACCGGGCGCTGCTCGATGCGATCGTCAGGGGAATGAACGGGATTTCCGGCGTCGAATGCGCGGTGTGCGTGCCGTTTCCCTATCTTGCGGAGACCGCTGCGCAGCTCGCGCGAACCTCGCTCGCCTGGGGCGCTCAAAACCTAAGTGAGCATGCCGACGGCGCATACACTGGAGAGGTCTCGGCGGCAATGCTCGCGGATTTCGATTGCCGCTACGTGATCGTCGGGCACTCGGAGCGCAGGCATCTCTACGGCGAGACCGACGCGCAGGTGGCCGCCAAGTTCGCCGCGGCGCAGGCGGCGGGGCTGACTCCGATCCTGTGCGTCGGCGAGACGCTGGGCGAGCGCGACGCGAGCCGCACCGAGGCTGTCGTGGCGCGTCAGCTCGACGCGGTGCTGGACGAAGCGGGCGCGCAGGCGTTCGCGCGCGCGGTGCTCGCCTACGAGCCGGTGTGGGCGATCGGAACGGGACGCAACGCGACGCCCGAGCAGGCGCAGGAGGTGCACGGTTTCCTGCGCGCGCGGCTCGCGCAGCGCGACAAGAGCGTGGCCGAGGGGCTGCGCGTGCTCTACGGCGGCAGCATGAAGCCGTCGAATGCCGCTGCGCTCGTCGCAATGCCGGACGTGGACGGCGGCCTGGTAGGCGGCGCCTCGCGGGTGGCGGAGGATTTCCTCGCCATCGTGCGCGCCGCGGCAATCAAGAGGTGAACGCATGGGATTCTGGAACACTTTCGTCATCATCGCCCACGTGCTGATCGCGCTGGGCATCATCGGCCTGGTGCTGCTGCAGCACGGCAAGGGCGCGGACATGGGCTCGGGATTCGGCGGCGGTGCGTCGAGCAGTCTGTTCGGCGCGACCGGATCGGCGAACTTCCTTTCGCGCACGACCGCGGTGCTCGCAGCGCTGTTTTTCGTATCCAGCCTCGGTCTGTCCTACTTCGCCACGCACCGCAGCGAATCCGGCGGCGCCGGCATCATGGACTCGGTGAAGGAGCGGCCGGCTGCCAAGCCCGCCGCGCCGAAGCCCGCCGCGGAGTTGCCCAAGCCCGCCGCGCCCGCCGAGAAGGACGGTTCGAAGGCGAAGGAAGTGCCTAACTGATATGACGATGCGAATTGGAGGATAATCCGCCGTCCTGTTTCGTCGCCCACGTGGTGGAATTGGTAGACACGCTAGCTTGAGGGGCTAGTGGCCTAAAAAGCCGTAGCAGTTCGAGTCTGCTCGTGGGCACCACAGACGCAGCCGCTATGCTGTCCGAATACTTTCCGGTCCTGCTGTTCATCCTGGTCGGGCTCGCGATCGGCGTGCTCCCGGTGACGCTTGGCTGGCTGCTCGCCCCAAACCGGCCGGATCCCGAGAAGCTCTCGCCGTACGAGTGCGGCTTCGAGGCCTTCGAGGATGCGCGCATGAAGTTCGACGTGCGCTACTACCTCGTCGCGATACTTTTCATCCTGTTCGACCTGGAGATCGCGTTCCTGTTTCCCTGGGCGGTCGTGGTGCGCGAGATCGGCCTGTTCGGCTTCGTTTCCATGATGGTGTTCCTCGGCATCCTCGTGGTCGGCTTCGTCTACGAATGGATGAAAGGAGCGCTGGAATGGGAATAGAAGGCGTCCTGCAGCAGGGCTTCGTCACCACCACCGCCGACAAGCTCATCAACTGGACGCGCACCGGGTCGCTGTGGCCGATGACCTTCGGGCTTGCCTGCTGCGCGATCGAGATGATGCACGCGGGCGCCGCGCGCTACGACCTTGACCGCTTCGGCATCGTGTTTCGCCCGAGCCCGCGCCAGGCCGACGTGATGGTGGTCGCCGGCACGCTGTGCAACAAGATGGCGCCCGCGTTGAGGAAGGTCTACGACCAGATGGCCGAGCCGCGCTGGGTGGTGTCGATGGGTTCGTGCGCCAACGGCGGGGGGTACTACCACTATTCGTACTCGGTAGTGCGCGGCTGCGACCGCATCGTGCCGGTCGACGTGTACGTCCCCGGCTGCCCGCCCACCGCCGAGGCGCTGCTCTACGGGCTGGTGCAGCTGCAGAACAAGATCAAGCGAACCAGCACCATCGCGCGATGACGCCGAAGCTGCAGCGACTGCAGGATGCGCTTGGCCGGGTGCTCGGCGAGCGCATCCTGTCGCTCGGCGAGCAGCACAACCAGCTCACGCTGGTGGTCAAGGCGCAGCAGTATCGCGAGGTCTGCCGGCTGCTGCGCGACGCCCCGGAACTGCGCTTCGAGCAGCTCACCGACCTGTGCGGCATCGACTACCTGACCTACGGCGACCGGCCGCGCGACGAGGCGAAGCGCCCGACGCGCTTTGCGGCGGTGCTGCACCTGCTCTCGGTGACGCACAACTGGCGGTTGCGCATGCGCGTGTTCTGTCCGGAGGACGCCTTCCCGATGCTCGATTCGGTGATCGAGATCTGGCCGAGCGTCAACTGGTACGAGCGCGAGGCCTTCGACCTGTTCGGCATCGTGTTCGACGGCCATCCCGACCTGCGCCGCATCCTGACCGACTACGGCTTCGTCGGCCATCCGTTTCGCAAGGACTTCCCGATCTCGGGCTACGTCGAGATGCGCTACGACCCTGAGCAGAAGAGGGTGGTGTACCAGCCGGTCACGATCGAGCCGCGCGAGGTCACGCCGCGCGTGGTGCGCGAGCAGCACTACGCCGAGGAAGGCAAGTAGGCGGATGGCCGAGATCCGCAACTACACGCTGAACTTCGGGCCGCAGCATCCCGCGGCGCACGGCGTGCTGCGCCTGGTGCTCGAGCTGGACGGCGAGGTGGTGCAGCGCGCCGACCCACATATCGGATTGCTGCACCGCGCGACTGAGAAGCTCGCCGAGACCAAGACCTTCATCCAGAGCGTGCCGTACATGGACCGGCTCGACTACGTGTCCATGATGTGCAACGAGCACGCCTACGTGCTGGCGATCGAGAAGCTGCTCGACGTCGAGGTGCCGCTGCGCGCGCAATACATCCGCGTCATGTTCGACGAGATCACGCGCATCCTGAATCACCTGCTCGGGCTGGGCACGCACGGCCTGGACCTGGGCGCGATGACGGTGTTCCTGTACTGCTTCCGCGAGCGCGAGGACCTGTTCGATTGCTACGAGGCGGTGTCCGGCGCGCGCATGCACGCGGCCTACTACCGCCCCGGGGGCGTGTACCGCGACCTGCCGGACGCGATGCCGCAATACACCGAGTCGAGGTTTCGCAATGCGCGCACCGTGCGCGCGCTGAACCGCAGCCGCCAGGGCTCGCTGCTCGATTTCATCGAGGACTTCACCGAGCGCTTTCCGAAGTGCGTCGACGACTACGAGACGCTGCTCACGGAGAACCGCATCTGGAAGCAGCGCACCGTTGGCATCGGCGTCGTGTCGCCGGAGCGCGCGCTGGCGCTCGGCTTCACCGGCCCGATGCTGCGCGGCTCGGGGGTCGCCTGGGACATCCGCAAGAAGCAGCCCTACGAGGTCTACGACCGGCTCGAGTTCGACGTGCCGATCGGCAAGAACGGCGACTCCTACGACCGCTACCTGGTGCGCATCGAGGAGATGCGCCAGTCGAACCGCATCGTCAGGCAGTGCGTCGAATGGCTGCGCAGGAATCCCGGCCCGGTGATCACGGACAACCACAAGGTGGCGCCGCCCTCGCGCGTCGACATGAAGTCGAACATGGAAGAGCTGATCCACCATTTCAAGCTCTTTACCGAGGGCATGCACGTGCCCGAAGGCGAGGCGTTCGCCTCGATCGAGCATCCCAAGGGCGAGTTCGGCGTGTACCTGGTGTCCGACGGTGCCAACAAGCCCTACCGGATGAAGCTGCGCTCGCCGGCCTACGCGCACCTGTCGGGCATGGACGAGCTCTCGCGCGGCCACATGCTGGCGGACGC
>Ga0187774_10000576_pt1 | contig 12654 bp, 10 predicted proteins | sample 0216_BV02_MP05_2_FD_133152 | JGI IMG/M metagenome (GOLD analysis project Ga0187774, IMG submission 133152) | Tropical peat soil microbial communities from peatlands in Department of Meta, Colombia - 0216_BV02_MP05_20_MG | ecosystem: Environmental > Terrestrial > Soil > Wetlands > Peat | place... | reverse complement strand
CGAATACTAAGGTCATCAAATCGCCGCTTCACCAGTTTCGCCGGTGCGGATGCGCACCACCTGCTCCACTGAAGTTACGAAAATTTTGCCATCGCCAATCTTGCCGGTGCGCGCGGTTTTCACGATTGCTTCGATTGCCGCATCGGAAAGTTTCTCGGGCACCACTACTTCGATTTTTACTTTGGGTAGAAAATCCACCACGTACTCGGCACCGCGATAAAGCTCGGTATGGCCCTTCTGCCTGCCGAAACCTTTCACTTCCGTCACGGTAAGGCCACTTGCCCCAATTGCAGACAAGGCCTCGCGAACCTCGTCAAGTTTGAACGGCTTAATTACTGCCTCGATTTTTTTCACCAGAGCTCTCCAATTTGTGAAATTAAGAATAGGTATTGTGCCAAAACCAAAATAAATGAACGTTACACCGCACCTTGATACGAATCAAATATCCCGATACTTTGAGGTAATCGGATAGCGCCAGTCCTTGCCGAATCCGCGGTGGGTGATGCGAATTCCCACTGGCGATTGGCGACGCTTGTATTCACTGTTCCTAATAAGTTGCACCACGCGCAGCACGTCTTCTGCGCTAAAGCCAGTGCGGATAATTTCTTCGGGGCTTAAATTCCGCTCCACGTAGGCCTCCATAATGGCATCCAAAGTCTCATACGCCGGTAAACTGTCCTGGTCAAATTGATCGGGTTTTAGTTCGGCAGTAGGGGCGCGCTTCAAGACACGGATTGGTATCACCTCAGACAAGCTGTTGCGGTAGCGCGCTAGCCGGTAAACCATGGTCTTCGCTATATCCTTTAGCACCGCAAACCCACCTGCCATGTCCCCATACAGCGTTGCATAGCCCGCTCCGATTTCACTTTTGTTGCCGGTGGTAAGCACGATCGCGCCAAATTTGTTTGAGAGCGCCATGAGCAAGGTGCCGCGGATTCGCGCCTGGATATTTTCTTCGGTGGTATCAGTAGGCAGACCGGCAAACTCAGGCGCCAATACTGCGAGATACTGCTCAAACATTGGCTGTATTGGAATCTCGCTATAGTGCACACCCAGATTTTGGGCAATTCTTCGCGAATCCTCCAGGCTTATCTTGGCGGTATGAGTTGAAGGCATCATCACGGCGCGTACCTTGTCTGGTCCAAGTGCATCTGCAGCAATTGCGACCGTCAACGCCGAATCTATCCCGCCCGAAAGTCCTATCAGCGCTCCAGGGAAATTGTTTTTCGTCACATAATCGCGTACGCCTACGCACAGCGCCTGATAAACGGTGGCTTCCAACGGCTGCGGCGGCGCCTTTTCGCCGGGCTCAAGAACTCCATTTTTGAGCGTCACCCAGTAAAGCCCCTCGCGAAACGCCGGAAATTGGTGTGTGACCTTGCCCTTCTGATTCACCACGAATGAAGCGCCGTCGAATACAAGCTCATCTTGCCCGCCGACCAGATTGACATAAATAATCGCCATTCCGGTTTCATGCACGCGCTCCTGCACCACTTCGTAGCGCGTGGATTGCTTGTTCATGTGGTATGGAGAAGCGTTTAGCACCAAAAGTACTTGTGCACCCGCTCGTTTGGCAAGTTGCGCTGCATCCTGCTCCCAAATATCGGCACAGATATTCACCGCAAAACGTACACCTTCGAGCTCAAACACGCACGCCTCGGTTCCCGGTACAAAATAGCGTTGTTCGTCGAATACCGTGTAATTCGGGAGCTTCAACTTATGATACGTTGCAATGATCCTACGGTCCCTGATCACCGAAGCGGCGTTATAGCGCTTTTCTTCACACGCAACCGGATGGCCAACCACCAACGTGATGCCACGCACTTTATTCACCAATTCATCTAGAGCTTCCTGGGTTGCGCGGTAAAACCCGTCACGCAACAGCAGATCCTCTGGCGGATATCCGGAAAGGCTTAATTCCGGGGCTACAATGATACTCGCGTTACCAGCTTTGGCCTGATCAGCAAAGCCCAGGATTTTGGCTGCATTACCGGATAGGTCACCGACTGTCGCGTTGAGTTGAGCGACTGCAATTTTCATCACACCAATATAACATTATTTTCTTGCGCCGCCTGAACCGAACCGCCACAATGTTTAGAAATTCCAACCACGTCCGTCCATTATGAAATCACATTGAAGCCAACGACCTTGACATGAAGCTATTTAAAGAAGGGGGAGACATTACCGCCTCAACCAGCAGCATAAAGCAGCGGAAGTCATGGAACTGCTCTACGAATTCGACCCGAGAATGACAAAAAAACGCCTGGACGACACTGGACTGATTTCTCCGCGTGCATCTATTTGCTGAAATTGCTTGTCAAAGCGGTTGTCATGGACTGCGCATATCAAATCAGGATTCTTGACACGGTCCGTGAAATTCCGGCCCAATCCTGGAACGAGCTGGCAGGTGACGTCCCTGTTCAGCGCCACGAATATTTCAGCGCGCTGCACGAGACACGGTGCGCATGTCCCGAAACGGGCTGGACTCCGCGGTTTATCACTCTGTGGCAAAACGACAGGTTGACGGGGGCCATGCCTCTTTATTTGAAGGCACATTCCTACGGGGAATATGTTTTTGATTGGGCTTGGGCGGATGCCTACCGGCGCTCCGGCCATCGCTATTACCCGAAGCTGCTTTGCGCAGTGCCGTTCACGCCCATTACCGGCAACCGCCTGCTAGCAAAAACGCCGGAGCAAAAATCGCTGATGCTGAACGCGGCGGTGGAACTCGCGCGGGAATCAGGCGCGTCCTCGCTGCACTGTTTGTTTCCGCAGGATACTGAAGCTCAACAAATGCAATTGCACGGTCTCCTGCTAAGAGAAGGACTTCAATTCCACTGGCACAATCCTGGTTACCGCGATTTTGCCGAGTTCCTCGAAACGCTCAGTCATCGCAAAAGAAAAAACATCCGGCAGGAGCGCCGCAATGTGCAGAATGCCGGAATCACCTGCGAATGGCTGGAGGGAGCCGCCATCACTGAAGCACATTGGAGATTTTTCACCACTTGCTATAACCGTACTTACCGCGAACACTTTTCCACGCCTTATCTCAATCTCGAGTTTTTCATGCGGCTGGGAGAAGCACTGCCACAGCACATGCTGCTGATTATTGCGCGGCGTAACGGTATACCGTTGGCGGCTGCGCTCAATTTCCAAAGCCAAGAGCGCGTATACGGGCGTTATTGGGGAGCGCTGGAGTTTGTGCCGGGACTGCATTTTGAAACCTGCTATTACCAGTCAATCGAATACTGCATAGCACGCGGGATACGCTATTTCGAAGGCGGTGCACAAGGGGAACACAAGCTGGCGCGTGGTTTACTGCCGGTAAAAACCTGGTCCGCTCATTGGCTGGCCCACCCGCAATTCTTGAGAGCTGTTGAAAAGTATTTGGCCCAAGAAACGCGCAGCGTCGGGCATTATATCGACGAACTCACCGAGCACAGCCCGTTCAAGCGCTAGTCCCGGTCACGACACCATATCGGCCCAAATATTCTGCGCCCATCCCCAGCCGTACTGTCCCTCGAGTTCGCTTGGCGCTGCCGAAAATCCGCTACTGCCTTCCACCACGAGCATGGTTTTCTTCTGCGGGTCGTAACGGTGAACCGAAACCACGTGCGCCGCTTCCCGGTCAGAAATGAAGCTGTAGCAGGCATTGTTTATCGTCGGCTGCTCATTGACCGGCTGATCGTTAAGTAAAGCCACCACCGCGGCGGCGCAAACTTTGGCTTGCTGGTTCGCCATGTGCCCGGATTTAGGCATTGCCGGAGCGGCGAGTATCGCGTCGCCCAGCACGTGGATATTTTTCTGAGCAGTTGATTCATAGGTCAGGAAATCCACCTCGCACCAGCGGCCGTTGGTGGTTATCAATCCGGTGTTAAGCGCGATATTGCCTGCGCGCTGCGGCGGCACGACATTGAGTACCGCGGCTTTAACGTCTTCGAATTCCAGCTTTGCGGTAACCGTGGCGATGTCCACATCTACTAATACGCTGTTAGGGCGGTATTCGACGATGCCGGCATAGCGTTCGGACCAAGCCGCTATAAAAATCGCTTTTTTCGACTGCACGTCTTCGTTGGCATCCAGTACCAGTACCTTCGAATTGGGCTTGTGTGCCTTGAAATAATGCGCTACCTGACAAGCGCGTTCATAAGGACCGGGCGGGCAGCGGTAAGGAGCCTTGGGAATGCACAGCGCATAGACTGCGCCATCGGACATCGCCTGAAGCTGTTTTCTCAATGCAGTGGTCTGTGCACCCGCTTTCCAGGCATGTAACACCTGTTGCTGTGCCTCAGGATTATTGAGCCCGGGTATTTGTTCATACATGAAATGAACGCCTGGAGCCACTATTAGACGGTCATAACTCAGGTCGCCGCCACGCGCTAACCGTATAGTGCGCTTATGTGTATCTACTGAAAGCGCTTCGTCACTCACGAGCTTGACTTGATATCTGCCTAATCCCTGGTAACCCAACGCAATTTCTGAAATGCTCTTGCTGCCCCCCAACACGAGGTTGGAAAGCGGGCAGGAAATATATTCGGGTTCGCGTTCAATCATTGTCACATCGATGTTGGGTCCCCAGAGCCTTACATATTTAGCCGCGGTTGCACCAGCGTAGCCACCGCCAATCACAACCACGCGCGGAGATGTGCTGTTTCCTGTACTTGCACAGCCGGGAAAAGCGGCGCTGAGCACCGCGGATGCGGAAGTCCATTTGATGAATTGGCGTCTCGAAAATGCCACAATTTTGCCTATTTCCGCACGGCGAAATATTGCGCCATTAACTCGATTTGTTGGTCGCTGTAGCCTTGGGCGATCTGCTGCATGATGCTGGAAGGTCGTCTGCCGTGCTTGAAATCCTGCATTTGGAGGATGATGTAGTTCTTATCAAGACCGGCGAGCGGCGGTACAACACCTACACTTCTTCCGTCAGTGCCGTGACAGTTAGCGCAGCCCGCCGCTAAGTTACGTGCGTAATTCGAATCCGCGGCGATTACTCGGCTGGTTGCGCAATACACGGTAAATATTAGCATTGCCGAATAGAGCGCAACTTTTGATCTCATGACTTCTCCTGCAGCCCCTGGCTAATCTTGAATTTGGGGCTTGTTTATGATGGCGCGCCCCGGGGCTTGCTCAGGGGGCTTTCGGGGGAGGTCGCAGACTAAACTACACTTTCGGCTTGATCAGCAAAGATCAGGCGTATTTTTTCCTGGTCGTCAATGTCAACTGTCACTTTGCCGCCGTTGCTGAGTTTGCCAAACAGAAGTTCATCAGCAAGCGCGCTGCGGATGATATCCTGTATCAGCCTGCCCATAGGCCGCGCGCCCATTATCGGATCGAAACCTTTTTTTGCCAGGTAATTCTTTAGCGTGTCGGTAAAGTGCGCATCCACTTTTTTCTCCTGCAACTGCTCTTCAAGCTGCATCAGGAATTTATCCACTACCCTCAGAATCACCTCGTGGTCGAGCGCGGCAAAGGAAATGGTCGCATCCAGTCGATTCCTGAATTCTGGCGTAAACAGCCGTTTGATTTCCACCATTTCGTCTCCCGGCTGCTTGCTGGGAGTGAAGCCGATGGCCGTTTTGGAAAGCGACTCCGCCCCGGCGTTTGTGGTCATGATGATCATCACGTTGCGGAAGTCTGCTTTACGCCCGTTGTTGTCGGTGAGCGTGCCATGATCCATCACCTGCAAAAGGATATTGAAGATGTCAGGATGGGCCTTCTCGATTTCATCCAGCAAAAGCACCGCATAAGGATGCTTGGTAATTGCCTCGGTAAGCAATCCACCTTGGTCGAAACCCACATATCCGGGCGGAGCGCCGATTAGGCGTGAGACTGCGTGCCGTTCCATGTATTCGGACATATCGAAGCGGATCAGCTCAATACCCATTACGTAAGCCAGTTGCCGCGCGACTTCAGTCTTTCCCACCCCGGTTGGGCCGGAGAACAAGAACGAACCGATCGGTTTTTGCGGATTGCTAAGACCGCTCCTTGCCATCTTGATTGCCGCAGTGAGCGCGTCTATAGCCCGGTCCTGACCGAAGACCACTGCTTTTAGATCCCGATCGAGATTTCTCAACGCGGTGCGGTCGTCGGTGGACACATTTTGCGGCGGAATGCGCGCGATCTTGGCGATGATTTCTTCAATTTCGTGCTTGCTGATGATTCTTTTCTGCTTGGATTTAGGCAGTATTTTTTGCGCCGCTCCGGCTTCGTCAATGACATCTATCGCCTTGTCGGGCAAGTGCCGGTCATTGATATAACGCGCTGAGAGTTCCGCCGCACTGCTGAGCGCGGCAGCGGTATATTTCACACCGTGGTGTGATTCAAAGCGCGATTTTAGACCGCGCAGAATGGCCACCGTCTCGTCAACACTCGGCTCGACTACATCGATTTTCTGAAAGCGCCGCGACAGCGCGTGGTCTTTTTCGAAAACCCCACGGTATTCGTTGTAAGTAGTAGCGCCTATGCATTTCAGCTGTCCCTGATTCAGTGCCGGCTTAAGCAGGTTGGAAGCATCCAATGTTCCGCCTGAAGCCGCGCCCGCTCCGATCAGGGTATGGATTTCGTCTATGAAAAGTATGGCGTTTGGATTGTCAAGGAGCTGCTTCAACACCGCCTTCAGTCGCTGCTCGAAATCGCCGCGGTACTTGGTCCCGGCGAGCAGCGCGCCCATGTCCAACGCGTAAACCTGGCTGCGCTTCAGGACCTCTGGCACATTGCCTTCGACGATGCGCCGGGACAAGCCTTCGGCAATTGCGGTTTTGCCCACACCTGCTTCGCCAACCAAGAGTGGATTATTCTTCCGGCGCCGGCATAGCGTTTGCACGACACGCTCAAGCTCGCGCTCGCGCCCAATCAAAGGGTCAATCTTGCCAGCCAGCGCCAAGGCATTCAAGTTCATCGTATAGTTTTCCAGTGCCCCGCCGGGACCCGGCTCCTGCTCGGTATCCACCTCGCTTTCCGCCTTGTTCGCGGAGCTGTTTTGCGGCACTTTGGTGATACCATGAGAAATATAATTCACGACATCGAGCCGCGTGACGCCTTTTTGATGCAGAAAGTACACCGCGTGCGAATCCTTTTCGCCAAAAATGGCCACCAACACGTTCGCTCCGGTGACTTCCTTTTTGCCCGAGGATTGCACATGCAGAATGGCGCGCTGAATCACGCGCTGGAACCCTAACGTGGGCTGAGTATCCACATCGCCGCTTACCTTTGGTGTGTGCTCGGTAACGAAATCTACAAGCAGTTTGCGCAGGTCCTCGATGTTGACCGCGCACGCGCGCAGTACCTCGGAAGCCGTGGGGTTGTCGAGCAACGCCAGCAGCAGATGTTCCACGGTAATAAACTCGTGTCGCTTCTGGCGCGCTTCAACGAACGCCATGTGAAGGCTGACTTCGAGCTCCTGAGCAATCATCTAAATTTTCCCAATCTCATGTTTGTTCCATGACACACTGTAACGGATGCTGGTGCTGCTTGGCAAACGCCACTACTTGTTCAACTTTCGTTGCGGCAACGTCCCTAGGATAGACACCGCACACGCCCATTCCTTCTCTGTGTACTTTGAGCATTATCTGCGTGGCCTGTTCACGGTTCATCAAAAAAATTGTCTGCAACACCGCAACCACGAAATCCATAGGCGTGTAATCATCATTAAGTAGCACAACCTTGAACATCGGCGGCGGCTTGAGTTTGCTTTTTTTTGCCTCTAGTACCGTGTCTTCGCGTTGCCGGGTAGCCATTTCTTGCCTAGTCTAAAGCGCTTTGCAACATCTGCTCAATAATAATGTATGCCGATTGCCAGCATTCTTTCAAGTGCGTCCCAAAAATTTTTTATCTAAACACTTGACTTAGGCACTTGAATTAGCGTAAAAAGCAGATTCGGATGTTTGGCTTCAAGTTAGCTGCAGTACCGGTTTAACCGTTTGCGGTCTTGATTCTCAAACAGCGTTCGGGTTTGAGCCCGTTAATTTTTTTCAAGGAAGCAAAATGGCAACTGGTACAGTTAAGTGGTTTAACGATTCAAAAGGCTATGGGTTTATCACCCCGGATGATGGTAGCGAAGATTTATTTGCACATTTCTCCGCAATCAACATGAACGGGTTTAAGACTCTGAAAGAAGGGCAAAAAGTGTCCTTTGAAGTAACTCAAGGACCGAAGGGCAAGCAAGCATCCAATATTCAGACTATGTCCTAAAAATTTTGTACCTCGGCATGGATTGCACCGAGGCACATTCATTAAAGCCCGCCGCAATGGCGGGCTTTTTCATTTTAACGGCGCTTTAGTTTTTAGTAGCGTTAACTACTGATAATGCGCTTGACCAAGGCATGACCGAAACCCGAGCAGGAGACCTGGGTGGCACCGGTCATAAGGCGCGCGAAATCGTAAGTCACGGTTTTGGCCTGAATGGTATCTTCCATAGACCGAATGATGAGATCGGCGGCTTCGAACCATGCCATATGCCGCAGCATCATCTCTGCGGAAAGTATCAGTGAGCCCGGGTTAACATAATCCTTGCCGGCGTATTTGGGCGCAGTACCGTGGGTAGCTTCGAACATAGCCACTGAATCGCTCATGTTGGCACCTGGCGCAATACCAATTCCGCCGACTTGAGCTGCCAGCGCGTCGGAAATATAGTCGCCGTTCAAATTGAGGGTGGCAATCACGTCGTAATCCTCCGGGCGAAGCAGTATTTGCTGCATAAACGCATCGGCGATGACATCCTTAATAATGACGCCTCCATCTGCGAGCTTCATCCACGGTCCACCATCCAATTCGGTCGCACCGAATTCTCGCTGTGCAAGTTCGTAGCCCCAATTCTTGAATGCTCCCTCGGTATATTTCATGATGTTACCTTTGTGCACTAGTGTCACCGATTTGCGGTGGTTGTTGAGCGCATACAGTATCGCCTTGCGCACCAGCCGCTCGGTACCCTCGCGCGACACAGGCTTGATGCCGATACCTGAGGTTTTGGGAAAGCGGATTTTAGTCACGCCCATGTCTCTGATGAGGAAATCAATAACTTTTTTCGCTTTCTCGGATTCCGATTCCCACTCGATTCCGGCGTAAATGTCTTCAGAGTTCTCGCGGAAAATTACCATATTAGTTTTCTCGGGATGCAGCAGCGGGCTCGGCACGCCCTTGAAATAGCGGACCGGGCGCAGGCAAACATAAAGATCTAGTTCTTGGCGCAACGCCACGTTGATCGAGCGGATACCCCCGCCTACCGGAGTAGTCAGCGGTCCCTTGATCGATACTACGTATTTGCGTGCCGCGTCTAGCGTTTCATCTGGCAACCAAATGTCTTTGCCATAGATCTTCGTGGATTTTTCACCGGCGAAGGTTTCCATCCAGATGATCTTGCGCTGCCCGTTGTAGGCCTTTTTCACAGCAGCATCCACGACATTGCGCATCACCGGCGTGATATCCACACCGATACCGTCGCCCTCGATAAACGGGATAATTGGGTGGCCCGGGACGCTTAAAGTTTTGTCGTCATTAACGCGTATGAGCTCGCCGTCAGACGGTACCTTTATGTGCTTGTACATATTGAACCTTTGTCAATAAGGAGCGATTGAATTGTCAGCGATGTGCGACGGTGGACAGTCTTATATCTTATATAATATATTATATTTTGGGGCTGTGGCCGACCGGATGTTGTGGCAACAATGTGGAACAAACGACGCATTTCAAAAAAACGCTAATTTTAAGCAACAAACATATAAATTATAAGCCTGAAAATTTAATTGCCCCTGTAGCGAAGCTTCGATGGATATCGATTCGGTCCGGGAACACTACTTAAGAAAATTGCGCCTTCAAAATATTTTCGGCTAGTCCAGTGAAAAATCCATCGTTTATGCTCTGCACAATGAAGCCGCTATTGTTCCATTGGGAGATCCCATTGGGCATAATTTATTATGCTGATTAATAAAGTATTACTGGCTACTGTTGCACTGCGGGTAAAAATTATACAATTTGCAAATTGCCATGTTATACTCAACCCGGTATCACGAAACGCTCGTCTCACACAAAGACGACGTAACTTTGGGCCGATGTTAAGCACATCAACGGCTCGCCAGGTTTGCCAGACTCGATCTCTGGCTGCCCCGTGGAAGCGGTTGCCGATGGGTTCTGCCCACGCACAATTTTTTCAACAAGCAGCTTGTTATAACAGTTGGGTCGACGAAACGAAAGATATTGTACTGCCAGCATGACGGGCACTTGGGCATGCGCTTTTCGGAATCACGCTTCCCAACCAAATTTTGTTAGGAAAACTCATGAGCAATGACCTGGAAATAGCACGTATCAAAAAAGAGTGGGCTGAAAACCCGCGCTGGAAAGGCGTCAAGCGCAATTACACCCCTGAAGATGTTGACCGTTTGCGTGGCACGGTACACGTCGAATATACACTCGCTAAGCGGGGCGCGGAAAAACTCTGGAAACTGATCAACGAGCTGCCTTTTGTAAATGCGCTCGGCGCACTCACCGGAAACCAGGCCCTGCAGCAGGTGAAGGCTGGCCTGAAGGCGGTCTATTTATCCGGATGGCAGGTGGCGGCAGATGCCAATCTCGCCGGCCAGATGTATCCAGATCAGTCGCTCTATCCCGCGAACAGCGTACCCGCTGTGGTAAAAGCTATCAACAATACGTTTATGCGCGCTGATCAACTCCACCACGCAGAAGGAAAGGATGATGTCGACTGGTTTGCGCCAATAGTTGCTGACGCGGAAGCCGGCTTTGGTGGCGTGCTTAACGCGTTCGAATTGATGAAAGCCATGATCGAAGCCGGTGCCGCGGGCGTACACTTTGAAGACCAGCTTGCCTCGGCCAAAAAATGCGGCCACATGGGCGGCAAAGTACTGATACCCACTCAAGAAGCGGTGCAAAAACTGGTTGCTGCGCGATTGGCCTCGGATATCCTCGGGGTGCCAACTGTTCTGTTCGCGCGTACCGACGCCGAAGGGGCGAACTTACTTACGTCCGATGTTGACGACAACGACAAACCTTTTCTCACGGGGGAACGTACTTCCGAGGGCTTCTACCGTGTAAAAAACGGCTTGGAACAGGCCGTTTCACGAGGAATTGCCTATGCGCCGTATGCCGATCTACTGTGGTGTGAAACCGGCGTTCCCGATCTAGAGTTTGCGAAGAAGTTCGCCGACGCCATGCACAAACATTTTCCGAACAAACTGCTGTCCTATAACTGTTCACCCTCGTTTAATTGGAAGAAGAACCTGGACGATGCAACCATTGCCCGATTCCAGCGCGAACTCGGTGCCATGGGCTACAAGTTCCAGTTCATTACCCTTGCCGGCTTTCACGCGCTGAATTACAGCATGTTCGAGCTGGCGCGCGGCTACATGCAGCGCGGCATGGCGGCGTTCGTTGAGATGCAACAGAAGGAATTCGCGGCGGCCGAAAAGGGCTTTACTGCTGTGAAGCACCAGCGCGAGGTCGGAACTGGCTATTTCGATCAGGTTACTCAAGTAATCCACAGCGGCGAGTCGTCGGTGACCGCGCTTACCGGGTCCACCGAAGAAGCGCAGTTCGGTTGATAAGCGCCTCAAGGAAGATTTTGCCGTGGGCAAAGCCTTCGGGTGGCTATAGCTTTTTTATGGCCAAGTTGTCTTAGTTGAAGTTTTCAGATAATTAGAAATTGTAAAGGAGAATATCAATGGGCCATATTCATGCCCAAAACGAAGGCATTGCCGTTCTAGGCAAAATAAGTCCCGAATTTGCAGAAATCCTGACGCCTCAAGCATTGGATTTTGTAGCTAAGCTGGCGCGCAAGTTTGAAGACAGGCGCCGTGAATTGATGCGGGTCCGCATAGTGCGCCAAGCCGATTTCGACAAAGGCAGGCGCCCCGATTTTCTTCCGCAAACGCGCCACATTCGGGAAAAAAGCTGGACTGTCGCACCGCCACCGCACAATTTGCTCGACCGCCGCATAGAAATCACCGGGCCAGTCGAGCGCAAAATGATCATCAACGCCCTCAATTCTGGCGCCAACGTATTCATGGCGGACTTCGAGGATTCGTGTAGCCCCACTTGGGAAAACATGATTCAGGGCCAGATCAACCTGCGAGACGCGGTGCGGGGTACCATCAGCTACACTTCAGCAGAAGGAAAACAATACAAGCTCGACAAAAGGACCGCTACCCTCATGGTGCGGCCACGCGGATGGCATCTTCCTGAAAATCACGTGCAGGTCGACGGACAGCCGGTTTCGGGGGCGATTTTCGACTTCGCGCTTTACTTTGTTCACAACATCAACGAGCTGCTGACCCGCAAAACCGGTGCATATTTCTATTTGCCAAAACTCGAAAGCCATCTCGAAGCGCGGCTGTGGAACGACATTTTCAATCTCGCGCAGGACGAATTGCGGATTCCCCGCGGTACCATCAGGGCTACGGTACTGATCGAAACCATACTTGCCGCCTTTGAGATGGAGGAAATTCTTTACGAACTACGAGACCACTCGGCCGGACTCAACGCCGGGCGCTGGGATTACATCTTCAGCTGCATCAAAAAATTCCGCAATGACCCGAATTTTGTCCTCGCTGACCGCAGTCATGTCACCATGACCAGCCCCTTCATGCGCGCGTACGCGTTGCTGCTAATCAAGACTTGCCACAAGCGGGGAGCTCACGCCATGGG
>Ga0187774_10000574_pt1 | contig 12687 bp, 7 predicted proteins | sample 0216_BV02_MP05_2_FD_133152 | JGI IMG/M metagenome (GOLD analysis project Ga0187774, IMG submission 133152) | Tropical peat soil microbial communities from peatlands in Department of Meta, Colombia - 0216_BV02_MP05_20_MG | ecosystem: Environmental > Terrestrial > Soil > Wetlands > Peat | place... | reverse complement strand
CGCCTCACGATAATATGCTGCGAAGAACCAAAATCGTCGCCACCATCGGTCCGGCCACGGAAGATCCGAAAATCATCGACAAGCTGATCGAGGCCGGCGTGGACGTCGTGCGCCTCAATTTTTCGCACGACCGCCACGAGGTCCACGAAAAGCGAGCCGAGATCGCGCGCGAGCGCGGTCAGGCGCTCGGCAAGACCATCGGCGTGCTGGTGGACCTGCAGGGACCGAAGATCCGCATCGGCAAGTTCCAGGGCGGACCGGTTACGCTCCGGGAAGGCGCGCGATTCACCATCGACGCGGAGTACCCGCTCGAAGCCGGTTCCGCGGATTGCGTCGGCACCACTTACAAGATGCTGCCGCAGGACGTCAGTCGCGGCGCGACGCTGCTGCTCGACGACGGGCGCATCGCCCTGTGGGTCGACAATGTCGATGGCAGCAAAGTCATCTGCCGCGTGGTGGTCGGCGGCGAACTCTCGAACAACAAGGGCATCAACCGCCAGGGCGGTGGCCTTTCCGCCGCGGCGCTGACGGACAAGGACCGCGAGGACATCAAGGTTGCCGCCAGGATGTCGGCCGATTATCTGGCCATTTCCTTTCCGCGCAGCGCCGCGGATGTGAACAAGGCGCGCGATCTGTTCCGCGCCGCCGGCGGCAAGGGTGGCATCGTCGCCAAGATCGAGCGTGCCGAGGCAGTGCAGAACATCGAGGAAATCATCGGCGCGTCGGACGTGGTCATGATCGCGCGCGGCGACCTGGCGGTGGAAATCGGGGACGCCGCGGTGCCGCCGATCCAGAAGCGCATCATTCATCTGGCGCGGCAGATGAACAAGGTGGCGATCACCGCCACCCAGATGATGGAATCCATGATCGAGAACCCGGTGCCGACCCGCGCCGAGGTCTCCGACGTCGCCAACGCGGTGCTCGACGGCACCGACGCCATCATGCTCTCGGCCGAAACCGCGCGCGGCAAATATCCGGTGCCGGCGGTCGCGGCCATGGACCGGGTGTGCCGCGTGGCCGAACAGCAGGAAGTGGCGATTCAGTCGCGCCACCGCATGGACCAGACCTTCCGCCGCGTCGACGAAGCCATTGCCATGGCGACCATGTATACCGCCAATCATCTGCCGGTGTGCGCCATTGCCGCCCTGACGGAATCCGGGGCCACGCCGCTGTGGATGTCGCGCATCAGCTCGAATGTCCCGATTTACGCCTTGACGAGCCATGTCGAGACGCGCCGAAAAGTGACGCTCTATCGCGGCGTTTATCCGATCGCCTTCGAGATCACCACTTCCGATCATGCCGAGGTCAACCGCGCCGCCATCGACGAGCTGCGCCGCCGGGGCACGGTGCGCGATGGGGACATGGTGATCATCACCAAGGGCGATCTGACCGGGGTGTTGGGAGGCACCAACGCCATGAAAATCGCGACGGTCGGCAATCTGCCGGTATTCTAGGTTCGCGCCGGCGGGGAAACTTCAGCGGCGCGTCCCGACCCCGTTCAGCAAAGAAACGAAAGCGCAACCGCCGTCGATCAGGCGGCGTCCTTCTCCATCTGCTCGCTGTACCGCCCGAGCGTGGCCGCGCCGTTGAGCTTGGCGCGGTGCAACAACAGCCGCTGCGCGGCGGCGGCGTTGCCGGGTTTGCCGCGCCAGGTGTCGAGCGCCGGCTGTTGCAGGGCGCGGGCGTAGGAGAAGGTCAGCGGCCACGGCAGGTTCTTGTACGTCCCATTCATCGCGTTCAGGTTCGCGGTCGCCTGTTCGGTGCCCTGGCCGCCGGAGAGGAATGCAATCCCCGCGACCGCGGGCGGCACCGTGTTCTGCAGGCAACTCACGGTTTCACGCGCCACGTCCTCGACCGAAGCCTGCCGCGGACAGCTCTTCCCGGAGATCACCATGCTGGCCTTCAGGATCATGCCCTCGAACGCCACGCCCTGCATCGCGAGTTCGCTGAACACCCGCCGTAGCGTCGCGCGCGTCGCCTCGTAGCAGCGCTCGAGCGTATGATCGCCGTCGATCAGCACCTCGGGTTCGACGATGGGCACGAGGTCGACCTCCTGCGCCAGCGCGGCATAGCGCGCGAGCGCGTGCGCGTTGGCCTGGATGCAGGCGTGCGTCGGGATGCCGGGGCCGATGGTGATGACGGCGCGCCACTTGGCGAAACGCGCCCCCATTTTCTGGTACTCGACGAAACGCTCGCGCAACCCGTCCAGCCCTTCGGTGACTTTCTCGCCCGGATGCCCGGCGAGGTCCTTGGCGCCGCCGTCCACCTTGATGCCGGGGAGGATGCCGTGTTTTTCGAGATACTGCGCGAACGGCACGCCGCTCAACGTGGTCTGGCGGATGGTTTCGTCGTAGAGGATGGCGGCGCTGATGTGGTCGGAAAGACCCGGGGTCGTCACCAGCAGGTCGCGGTAGGCACGATGGTTCTCGACCGTTTCCTCGACGCCGGCTTTTTTGAAGCGCTTGTTGCACGTGCCGGTGCTTTCGTCCATGGCCAGTATCCCTTTGCCCTTGACCACCATCGCCTTGGCGGTCGCCTGGAGCGTCTGTAAGTTCATGATGCGCCTCCTTGTCATCGTCCGTGGAAATCGTAAACTGCCGGAACTGCTGGAACTAGCCGCCGGATCCGGAAGTGCAGGGCGACTCCCTTCCGAGGCGAAGCTCCTTCGGACGGAGGAAGCGGGGCTGCCCTTCCAGAGATTCACTCACTGAGTCGCCGGCTGCCCGCTCCGAAAGCCTTCGTCTCGGGAGCGGGCAGCCCCTTCGGAGACGGCGGCAGTAGCGTTCCTGGAAACATGGCTCGTTGCGGCTGCCTCCGCGCCCATTGCCGCGAGGCCGCTGCCTCCCGAGGCGATAGCTCTTTCGGAGGCAGCGGCCAAGCGGCTCACGGTGCGCCGTGTACCTTGCAGCGGCCCTGCGGCTCTCTCCGAAGGAGCTTCGCCACGGGAGCGAGCCGCTGCATTCGCCATGGGCACTGGGCGCTACGGGGTGTTTGAATCCAGCGGAAAGACCGTGAGCCCGTTCATACGATTGACCATTGTCCTTACGGTATTTGGTGGAATCATACCCCTCGACGCGCCGCTTGTATCGGGCGGCGGCGTGCCGGACGGCGAAGGCAGTTTTCTTGAACAAGCCGGATCATGCTGATAGGCTTAGCCGCGTTTTTTTTGGCCCCAGGCACGCGGTCGCCCGACCGTGGGCCGGGAATGAGCGGGATAACGCGTCGCACTGAAATTTAAGACAGATATCCGCGGTACCCGAGGGGGCAGCAGAACGACGACGTGCGGAAGCCCGCACGTGTTCTCTGGTTCCAGGCTGCCCGTTCCCTCATGATCGTCAGTAGATTCTATTTTGGTTAATTTTTTAGGAGACCGTCATGGCTTTAGTCACTTTGCGCCAGCTTCTGGATCATGCCGCCGAGCATACCTATGGAGTGCCGGCGTTCAACGTCAACAATCTCGAACAGATGCGCGCCATCATGGAAGCGGCGCACGAGACCGACAGCCCGGTGATCGTGCAGGCCTCGGCCGGCGCGCGCAAATACGCGGGCGCGCCGTTCCTGCGCCACCTGATCCTGGCCGCGATCGAGGAATGGCCGCACATCCCGGTGGTCATGCACCAGGACCACGGCGCCTCGCCGGCGGTGTGCCAGCGTTCGATCCAGCTCGGCTTTTCGTCCGTGATGATGGACGGCTCGCTGAAGGAGGACATGAAGACCCCGGCCACCTATGAATACAACGTCGACGTCACCAAGCGCGTGGTCGACATGGCGCATGCCTGCGGCGTGTCGGTGGAAGGTGAACTCGGTTGCCTCGGTTCCCTCGAGACCGGCATGGCCGGCGAGGAAGACGGCTCCGGCGCCGAGGGCAAGCTCGATCATTCGCAGCTTCTGACCGATCCCGACCAGGCCGCCGACTTCGTCAAGAAGACCAAGGTTGACGCACTCGCGATCGCGATCGGCACCTCACACGGCGCCTACAAATTCACTCGTCCGCCCACCGGGGACATCCTCGCCATCGAACGCATCAAGCAGATCCACAAGCGCATCCCGAACACGCACCTGGTGATGCACGGTTCCAGCTCGGTGCCGCAGGACTGGCTCAAGATCATCAACACCTACGGCGGCGACATGGGACAGACCTATGGCGTGCCGGTGGAGGAGATCGTGCAAGGCATAAAGCACGGCGTGCGCAAGGTGAATATCGACACCGACCTGCGCATGTCCTCGACCGGCGCGGTGCGCAAATTTCTGACCGAGAACAAAAAGGAATTCGACCCGCGCAAGTGGCTCGCCGCCTCGACCAAGGGCATGAAGGAGATCTGCAAGGCCCGTTATCAGTCCTTCGGTTGCGCCGGCCAGGCAAGCAAGATCAAGGTGTTGTCGCTCGAAGCGATGACCAATCGCTATGCCAAGGGCGAGCTTGATCCGAAAGTGAACTGAGACGGATCGAAGAACTCAGAGGTACCCCGAAGGGGCGGGTGACCGCCCCTTTGTTTTTGTCGCGTTGATTTGCATTGCCCTGCCAACAGGCCTATTTTTGGAATATGGACTACGAAAAATATCCTTGTCCCTGTTGCGGCTACCGGGTGTTTCAGCGCCAGCCCGGGAACCACGAGAAATGCCCCATCTGCCTGTGGGAAGATGACCTGGCGCAACTGCGTTTTCCGCGCCTGCCGGGCAGTTCCAATCACGTCTCGCTCGAACAGGGCCAGCAGAATTTCGCGGAACTCGGGGTCGCGGAACGGCGTCATCGCGGCGAAGGACGCGCGCCATTTGCCGAAGAACCGCGCGAAGCGGGTTGGCGTCCGTTGGATCCGGCGCGCGACAACGTCGAGGAGCCGCAGCGTGGTGTCGATTACGCTGACTCCTATCCCTTGGCAGATACGACCGTTCTGTATTATTGGCGCGAAACCTACTGGCGCCGTTACGCCAGCTGAGGTTGTCACTTCGAGCGGCACGCGCCGCTTGTATTGTCGCGGCGCTGAAGCTTCGAGCGCGCCAAATCACGTCCCGCAAGCTGTTTCGCCTCGCTTAGCACGAAACCCCGGAACGCTCGCGTCGCCGGCGACAGCCGCTTGAGTTCCAGTTCCTGTTCGATTCTATTCGCTGGCCGGCAATCCCCGACGCGCAGCCTTGCAACACCCCGGGTGTTGATCCGCCAGAGCCATTACCCATTCGGCGTCTAGGTAATACTTTGCCTAGTAAATGACTCAGGAATAATTTTTATCAATATTGATTTTGATCAATGCCACGAATCACCCTCTCAGATAAGGTGCGCCGGATAACAAGAACAAAGGGGCACGGGTCGTAACTGGGCCCGCCGTGATGGATCATCGCGGCATGAGTCGCCGAGAGAACCAACGCCAGTTTCAGGAGGGCGTGATGGATTCAGAGCGAAGGCGACAGACAGGGAGCCGTGACGCAGGGAAGCCAAAGGGGACGCTTGGGGCATGGGGCGCCTCTACGTTTCTGCGTGACCCCACTCCGGCCGGTGCATCGTTCTTGTTCCCCATCTGCGCGCTTGATCGCCTCTTCCAGTCAAACCGCTACCTCGTTGTCGTGTCGTTTGGGCCTGACGGTTTCCCTTGCCCAACAAACAGTGCCTTCTTCTTCACTTGCAGGACGTTCGATCGTGCGGGTCTCATCGCTTCGTGCGTGTATGGCAGCCACACGTGCACACCTATGGAAGATCGCTGTCATGACGCACACCACTGACCGCAAACGCAGTTGCCGTCGCCAAATGCCGTTGAGAGGAGGAGCCATGAAATACCTATCTAGAATGGCCGTCGCTTCGATCGGACTCGTCTGCTCGCTGGGTGCGCATGCCGTGACCAAAACCTGGAACTGCACCAGCAGCTACTGGGACATCACCACGTGCTGGTCTCCCACCGGCGCGCCGGTCCTGGCCGACGACGTAATTGCCGGGCCGGTCAGCGCGACCAATACCTTCTTGCGGTTCGACAGCGTGACCGGCACCCAAGCGGCCAATTCGCTGTTGATCAATTCCGGTTCGGCGAACACCATCAGCTTCCTTCAGACCGGCGGCAGCCTGACGATCTCCAACAACGAAATTGTCGGCTCGACCGGCACCGGCAGCTATGCGCTCAGCGCCGGCAGCAACACGGTGGGGTATTTGTGGCTGGGTCAAAGCACCGGATCGAACGGCGTCTACACCCTGAGCGGCACGGGGACCCTTTCAGCCAGCCAAGAGTACATCGGCTACCAAGGTACCGGCAGCTTCACTCAGAGCGGTGGGACGAACACGGCCCAAATCCAAATCATCGGCTACGCCAATAGCGGTAGCAGCTATACCTTGAGTGGCGGGACGAACACGGTCAGCGCCGGACTTTACCTCGGCTACGGCGCCGGCATTAGCGGCACCTACAATCTCTCCGGCACGGGCAATCTCTCGGTCGTCAACAGCGCCGAATACATCGGCTACCAGGGCACCGGCAGCTTCTCCCAGACTGGCGGGACTCACACGGTGAGCAATAGCCTCCGTATCGGCATGAACTCGGGCAGCAGCGGCACCTACAATCTCTCCGGCACGGGCAATCTCTCGGTAACCGGTGATGAAAACATCGGCTGGTCCGGTACCGGCAGCTTCACCCAGAGCGGCGGGACGCACACCGTCAACGGTGCGCTTATTCTCGGTCGTACCTCCACGAGCAACGGCAGCTACGCCCTGAGCGGCGGCAGTCTTACGACCAGTTCGGTAACCATCGGTCCGGCCGGCACTAGCACCTTCACCCAGACTGGCGGCACCCACACGGTCAACGGCGATCTTGCGCTTGTTGATGCTTCGCCCACGCTTAATCTCACCGGTCGGGGAACGTACACGCTCGCGAGCGGTACTCTCAATGTCGGCGGCAACATCGTCTCCAATTATTACGGGTTCTTCAATCTCGACGGCGGCACGCTTAATGTCTCCGGCAGCTCGATCGACATCGGCTACTTCTATATCGGACATGCCTCGGGTTCGAACGGCAGCTACACCTTGGGCGCCGGCAAGACCCTGACCGCCGGGGTCGAAGTCATCGGCGATTACGGCACCGGCAGCATCACTCAGAACAGTGGAACGCATACCAGCAGCAGTCTTTATATCGGCAACAATTCCACGGGCCACGGCAGCTTTACCCTGAATGGCGGCAGCCTCGAGACCGGTTCCGAAGCTGTCGGTTATTACGGTAGTGGTAGCTTCACCCAAAACGGCGGGACGCATTCCAATTACAGTCTTACTCTTGGTGATGGGCCCGGCGGCAGCGGCAGCTACACGCTCGCGGGCGGTACGCTCAATATCAATACCAACATCGTCAACGGCGCTGGCACCGGCACCTTCAATCTCGACGGTGGTACGCTCAATGTCTCGGGCAGTTCTATTGACGTGGATTACTTCAATGTCGGAAATGCCTCGGGTTCGAACGGCAGTTACACGTTGGTCGCCGGCAAGACGCTCACGGTCGGTACCGAAAGCATCGGTATTTCCGGGGCCGGCAGTATCACCCATAGTGGCGGGACACACACCGTAACCGGAAACCTCGCTCTCGGCGTCAATTCCGGCAGCAGCGGCAGTTACACACTCTCCGGCGGAACGATTAATGTCGGCGGCAACATCGTGAACGGTGCCGGCAACAGCAGCTTCATCCTCAACGGCGGGACGCTCAATGTCGCGGGCAACGCAATTGACGTCGACAACCTGGGGATCGCGGTGGCCTCGGGTTCGAACGCCAGCTTCACGCTGGGCGCGGGCAAGACGCTGACGGCCAACTCCGAAGGCATCGGCTCTTCCGGCATCGGCAGCCTCACCCAGACCGGTGGCACACACAACGTCAATAGTATGGCTATCGGTGTCAGCGCCAGCGGTAACGGCAGCTATACACTGAGCGGCGGCAGCCTCACCACGGCCAGTGTTGAATTCATCGGTTCCTATGGCACTGGCAGCTTCACCCAGAGTGGCGGCACACACAGCGGCGGCTCGGTCATGTACCTCGGCTCGAACGGCAGTGGCAGCTATAACCTGAGCGGCGGCAGTCTCACGGTCGGTAATACCGAATACATCGGCTACTCCGGCACCGGCAGCTTTACTCAGAGCGGCGGAACGAACTCGGTCACCGTTGCGCTTGCGCTCGGCTACGGCGCCGGCGGCAGCGGCACTTACACTCTAAGTGGCGGCAGCGTTACCGCTGCGGCTATCACCAATGGCCGAGCGGGAGGTGGCAGCGGCACAGTCAACGTCGCCGGCGGCACGCTCACGGCCGGCAATGTCTACAACAGCGTCAACGGCACAGTGAACTATTCCGGCGGCGCGTTGAGCGCCGACGTCCAGAACGCCGGCAACTTCAACCTGAGTGGCGCCGGTGTGCGCATTGTCTCCGGCGCTGTCATCAACACGGGCACGATCAAGGCCACCAATACCGTGGTCGCCATCAACGGGAGTTATACTGAATCCGGCCACCTCGTGGCCGATCCCGCAACTCTGTTGTTCAATAACGTGCTCATCAACAACAGCGGCTACTGGGTCGGCAACGCGAACGACAGTTTCTTCGTGGGTGGCACCTTTGAAAACCGCAGCCTGCAGAACACGCTGTGGAACACGCGCGACGCAAGCCTTATCCTGAACGGCGCCGGCACGCAGAACCTGTATCTCGCCGGCGCCGACCTCGGCGCGCTCTACAGCGGCTACACCAACAACTTTGCCTGGGGCGACTTCACGCTTAGCTCGGGCGTGAGCACGCATCTGTGGGACGGCAATGCAAATCCAGGGGCGGCGCTCTACGTCGGCCTGTTCGATCTCGGCGGCGGTCTGTCCCAGCTCTCCAGCATCACCAGCGACTTCAACATCTATTACGACCCGACACTTGCCGGCAACAGCTATCTCGAAGGCAAGACCTTCGCCCTGAACGGCACCGGGTTTCTCGAGCCGGCCACGGTGCCGATCCCGCCGGCGGTGTGGCTGTTCGGTTCAGGGCTGCTCGGCTTGGTCGGCATCGCGCGGCGCAAGGTGCGCACGGCGTGATTTGAATCGTCAGCTTTCAGGAGGACGTGTCATGAGCGACAAAATCAACAGCAGGTTCGTCGGGACCGATCGCGACAATTCGCGTTTGGTGCTGGTTCTTGTTCTGGCCGCTACGTGGTCTCTCTGGCCGTCGCTGGCGTCCGCGGTCCCGGTCGCCACAACTAGCCTTGCATGGAGTTGCCAAGCTGGTTCATCAACTGACAGTGGAGGACTGTCGGATTTGCCGTATGGACAAGATGGCGCATGCGATCTCAGCGTCTCAATTCCGGGCGGCGGATCCGCGACCGCCGTGGCCCACGGCAATACCGGATTCGGTTCGGGATTTCCGTTCATCGGTAATGTCAACGGGAACGCGGAGGCAACCGGTGGCGGTAGCGCGGGCTTTAATGCCTCTGCCAAGTACTGGTTTCAGATCCAGTTGCTCAAACCGGTCCCGGTGTGGCCGTCGGCAGGTGTACCCGTGCTGTTCAGCGCGCAAGGCGAGGGCTACGCCACGGCCAGCGGCCTGAACGCTTATGGCAATGTGACTGCGGGTGCGGAAGCCGAGGGAAGCGCCTACCTCGGTGGCGGAGTGGGCCCGTCCCAACAGGGATTCCAGTTCGGCTTTTTAGATACGAATACAGGTGGTTTCGACAAGACAATCTCTGTGAATGTCCCCGTGAACTCTGACGCTGGCGTGAGCATAACCGCAGCTTGTAGTGCAATCTCGATCACAGGTTCCGCCACGTGCGGCGCGGCGGTCGACCCTTTCCTCGGGTTCGATCAAGCGACGTTCGATGCCACCATGGGCGCCAACACCTTTCCCTTGAACCAGTACTTCCAGTTCGTCGTCAGCGAGAACGTCGTCCCCATTCCGCCGGCGGTGTGGCTGTTTGGTTCGGGCTTGCTTGGTTTGGTCGGGATCGCGCGGCGGACGCGGCGCTGACTGGATTGCTAACGATACCTTCATCAAGGGCGGCGCGAGCTGCCCTTTTTATTTTTGGTTTCGCCGGTGCGCGCGGGTTTCGAGTGTTCCTGTAACAGGCCGTGTGCTTCCTTGAGCATGAACTGCCTGAACGCTTCGGCCACGGCGGACAGGCGCTTGCCGCGTCGGTGCACGAGATACCAGTGGCGCATAATGGGGAATTCGGCGACATCGAGCACGACCAGACGTTTCAGCGTCAGTTCCTGTTCGATCGTGGCACGCGACAGCAGGCCCAAGCCCAGACCCGCCTGCACGCTCTGTTTGATCGCCTCGTTGCTGCCGACCTCCATGCCGGTTTTTAAGTGCATGCCGCGCTCGGTGAAGAAGCGTTCCATGGCGATACGCGTACCCGAGCCAAGCTCACGCACCAGGAACACTTCCTCCTGCAGACGCTTCAGCGGAATCTTGTTCGCGCGCGCGAGCGGATGTTCCGGGGGCGCGACGATGACCAGCGGGTTCTCCAGGAATACTTCGGCCTCGACGTCGGCTTCCGCCGGCGGCCGGCCCATGATGACGAGGTCCACCAGGTTTTCGCCGAGCTGACGCAACAGGGTTTCGCGATTGGTGACGTCGAGGCTTACGGTGACATCCGGGTAGCGGCGGGAAAAACTGCCGAGCAGGGTCGGCACGAAGTAATTGGCGGTGGTGGCGACCGAGATGCGCAGCCGTCCACCGGCCAGGCCCTTCTGGCGGTTTAACACCGCTTCCAGCTCATCGAGCTGCTGGGTGATATTGCGGGCGTAACCCAGGACCTCGCGGCCGGACTCGGTCAGATGGATGCGTTTGCCAAGCTGCTCGAACAGCGCCGCCCCGAGGCTGTCTTCCAGTTGTTTCACCTGCATGGACACGGCCGGCTGGGTGAGATGCAGCTCCTCGGCGGCGCGCGTGTAATTCAGGTGACGCGCGACCGCTTCAAAGACCTTGAGTTGGCGCAGCGTGAGGTGCAAAGTATCGGCCCCGATATAGATATAAGAAATAACTTATCATAATAATCATAAATTGTGAGTGTTATTTATGATAAGGGGAGAGTAGGGTTAGCGCCCACGATACAGGTTCGCCCGGGGGAAACGGGCGAAATCCCGGAATTCGAACGATTTTTAACGAGGAGTCCTCTATGTCAGGCAAAGTGAAGACGTACAAAGCGGGCGTCAAGGAATACCGCGAAACCTACTGGATGCCGGATTACAAGCCGCTGGATACCGACATCCTGGCGTGCTTCAAGATCACGCCGCAGCCGGGCGTGCCGCGCGAAGAGGCCGCCGCGGCGGTAGCCGCCGAGTCGTCCACCGGCACCTGGACCACGGTCTGGACCGACCTCCTTACCGACCTCGACTACTACAAGGGCCGCGCCTACCGTATCGAAGACGTTCCGGGCGACGATACCTGCTTCTACGCCTTCGTGGCCTATCCCATCGACCTGTTCGAGGAAGGTTCGGTGGTGAACGTGTTCACCTCGCTGGTGGGCAACGTGTTCGGCTTCAAGGCCATCCGCGCACTGCGTCTCGAGGACGTGCGCTTCCCGATCGCCTATGTGAAGACCTGCGGCGGGCCGCCCCAGGGCATTCAGGTCGAGCGCGACATCATGAACAAGTACGGCCGTCCGCTGCTCGGCTGCACCATCAAGCCCAAGCTCGGCCTGTCCGCCAAGAATTACGGCCGCGCCGTGTACGAGTGTCTGCGCGGCGGTCTCGATTTCACCAAGGACGACGAGAATGTCAACAGCCAGCCTTTCATGCGCTGGCGCGCGCGCTTCGACTTCGTCATGGAAGCGATCCACAAGGCCGAGAAGGAAACCGGTGAGCGCAAGGGCCACTACCTCAACGTCACCGCTCCGACCCCGGAAGAGATGTACAAGCGCGCGGAGCACGCCAAGTCGATCGGCGCGCCGATCATCATGCACGACTACATCACCGGCGGCTTCTGCGCCAACACCGGCTTGGCCAACTGGTGCCGTGACAACGGCATGCTGCTGCACATCCATCGCGCCATGCACGCCGTGCTCGACCGCAACCCGCACCACGGCATCCACTTCCGCGTGCTGACCAAGATCTTGCGCCTCTCGGGCGGTGATCACCTGCACACCGGCACCGTGGTCGGCAAGCTCGAAGGCGATCGCGCCTCGACCCTCGGCTGGATCGACCTGTTGCGCGACAAGTACGTGAAGGAAGACCGCAGCCGCGGCATCTTCTTCGACCAGGACTGGGGCTCCATGCCCGGCGCGTTCGCCGTCGCCTCGGGCGGCATCCACGTGTGGCACATGCCGGCGCTGGTCACGATCTTCGGCGATGACGCGGTGCTGCAGTTCGGCGGCGGCACGCTCGGCCATCCGTGGGGCAACGCCGCGGGCGCGGCGGCCAACCGCGTGGCGCTGGAAGCCTGCGTCGAGGCGCGCAACCAGGGCATCCCCATCGAGAAGGAAGGCAAGGCCGTCCTGACCAAGGCCGCGCAGTCAAGCCCGGAACTGAAGATCGCCATGGAAACGTGGAAAGAGATCAAGTTCGAGTTCGACACGGTGGACAAGCTGGACGTGGCGCACAAGTGACCTTGCGCTTTAAGCGCAAGGTCATCCCGGACGGGCCGCAGACCCGATCCGGGATCCAGTCAACGAATTGAGGATAAAGCAATGAGCGAAATGCAAGACTACAAATCGAGCCTGACCGACGTGGCGAGCCGCAAGTTCGAGACCTTCTCGTACCTGCCGGCGATG
>Ga0187774_10000572_pt1 | contig 12696 bp, 14 predicted proteins | sample 0216_BV02_MP05_2_FD_133152 | JGI IMG/M metagenome (GOLD analysis project Ga0187774, IMG submission 133152) | Tropical peat soil microbial communities from peatlands in Department of Meta, Colombia - 0216_BV02_MP05_20_MG | ecosystem: Environmental > Terrestrial > Soil > Wetlands > Peat | place... | reverse complement strand
CCATTCCGCCGATGAGGGTGCCGAGCACCACCATGATGAGCGGTTCCATCAGCGAGGAAAGCGCTTCGACCGCGTCGTTTACCTCGGCCTCGTAGAAATCCGCAACCTTGCTCAGCATCGCGTCGAGCGAGCCCGTTTCCTCGCCGATCGCCACCATCTGGACCACCATGGATTGGAACAGGTTCGAATTCTGCATGGCCACGGTGAGCGAAGTGCCGGTCGAGACCTCCGACTGGATCTGCTTCGTGCCGATCAGGTAGACGTAGTTGCCCGACGCGCCGCCGACCGAATCGAGCGCCTCGACCAGCGGCACGCCGGCGGCGAACATGGTCGACAGCGTCCGCGTCCAGCGCGCGATCGTCGATTTGCGCACCAGGTCCCCGAACACCGGAACGCGCAGCATCAGCCTGTCCATGAACATCTGCACTGCCACCGATCGCTTCCAGGCGAAGAAAAACGCATAAACCCCGCCGAAAACGACCCCGAAAATGACGTACCAATACTTTACGAAGTAATCCGACATCGCGATCACCACCAGCGTCGGCGCAGGGAGGTCGGCGCCGAAGGATCGGAACACCTCCTTGAACGACGGGATCACGAAAATCATGATCACGGACGTGATGATGAACGCGACCACGATGATGGCCACCGGATAGAACAGGGCGGATTTGATCTTCGACTTGATGGCGAGGATCTTTTCCTTATAGCTCGCCAGCCGGTCCAGCAGCGTCTCCAGAATGCCCGCCTGCTCTCCAGCCTGCACGAGGTTGCAGAACAGGGCGTCGAAATACAGCGGGTACTTCCTGAACGCCTGCGCCAGCGACGAGCCGGTTTCAACCTCGGTCTTGACCTCGAACAGGAGTTTCGACACCGCCCTATTCGCCGCGCCCTTGCCGACGATGTCGAACGATTGCAGCAGCGGTACGCCGGCCTTCATCATGGTCGCCAGCTGACGCGTGAACAGCGCGATGTCCTTCTCGGTGACCTTGCCACCGCCATACATGCGCTGCTTCTTGATCTTCTGCACCAGGATGCCCTGGCGGCGCAGGGTCGCGGTCACGACCGTCGAGCCGGTGGCACGCATCTCGCCGCGCACCAGCTTGCCGGTCTTGTCCTTGCCTTCCCAGTTGAAAGTAAATTCCTTCGGACCCCTCGCTGCCGCCGACGCCGTCGCCATGTGTCAGTCCCTTGCCTGTTGCAGGAGCAATGCCTGCCGGTCATGCGCTGCCGCACCCGCCGCCGATGATGCCCTGCCGATCGCCTTTTGTAAAGCCTCAAGTTGTGGCTCTAAACCCATGACGCAGCGTGATTTTTGACGCATTTTTAGGGTCCGGGCGACACTTGCGCGACAGGATTCACACAAGCTCACTTTCGCCCTTGTCGGCCACCTGCGGTGCACGCAGGATGCGCACCGTGTTCACGCTGCGGCCCTGGGCATGCACGATCTCCATCGGCACGCCGGCGATGCGAATCGCCACATCCGCCTCCGGGATCTCCTGCAGATACTCGAGAATCAGACCGTTTAGCGTCTTGGGCCCGTCGGTAGGCAGCGCCAGGCCGAGTGCTCGGTTTACCTCCCGCACCGGCATCGCGCCGTCGGCGGTGGCGGTGCCGTCGTCCTCCCAGCGCAGCGCCGGCGCGGCGGAGGGTACGGTGGTGGTGAACTTGCCGATGATCTCCTCGATGATGTCCTCCAGCGTCACAAGCCCCATCAGTTCCCCGTACTCGTCGACCACCAAGGCAATGCGCTCGCGGTTTTCCTGGAAGTACTGCAGTTGCGCGAGCACCGGCGTCGAGGCCGGGACGAAGTAGGGGTCGACGATCAGCTGTTCCAACTCCTGCTTGTCGAGCGCTCCGGCGTGCAGCGGCCCGAGCACCTTGCGCAGGTGCAGCACGCCCGCCACTTCGCCCAGGCTGTCGCGAAACACGGGCAGCCGCATGTGGTAGCTGGTCGCGAGCTGACGAGCGATGGTTTGCATGTCGTCGCTCAGGGATATGGATTCGATCTTTGAGCGCGGCACCATGATGTCCCGCACGGTGATATTGCCGAGATCGAACAGGTTGAGCAGGATCGACACGTGCTTCTTGGGCATGAAGTGCGACGATTCGAGCACCAGCGTGCGGATCTCCTCCGAGGTGAGCTTGGGAACGTCCGAGCTGCCTTCCGCGGGCACGCGCGCGAGCCACAGGAAAGGCCTGGCGAAGAGGTTCACGAACGAGATCGCCGGCTGCATCGCCTTCTGGATCGGGCCGAGCACGTAGGCGAGCGGCAGCGCGATCCGCTCCGGATACGCGGCACCGATCACTTTTGGCGTGATCTCCGACAACACGATGATCAGGAACGAGATCGCGAGCGTGCTCACGGCGTATGCGGTCTTGTTGTCGCCGAACAGGCGCACCGCGACGATGCCTGCGAGAGTGGCCGCGGCGGCGTTCGCAATGTTGTTGCCGATGAGGATCGCACCGAGCATGCGGTCGGTGCGCCTGAGAAGGGCTGCCGCGCGTTTCGCCCCGCCGTGCCCCTGCGCGACCAGATGCCGCAGTCGATAGCGGTTGAGCGCGATCATGCTGGTCTCGGAGATCGAGAAGAACCCCGAGATCACCAGCAGCACGCCGAGGGCGATGACTTCGCTCGATAGCGGGATGTCTTCCATCGCGATAGGCTAGCCGGGGCGCTGCAGTATGACCTCCAGCACGAACCGGCTGCCGACGTAGGCGAGCAGCAGGAATACGAAACCGGCGAGCGTCCAGCGCAGCGCCGTGCGGCCGCGCCAGCCGTAGAAATACCTGCCGACGAGCAAGCCGGCAAACGTCAGCCAGGAAACGATCGCAAATACCGTCATGTGATCGAACCTGAGCGGCCGCCCGAAGAGGGACTGGGTAAACACGATGCCGGTCGCCACCGTGAGCGTGAGCAGCACGAACGCGCCGCCGATAAGCCGGAACAGCAGGGTCTCGAGGGTGAGCAGCGGCGGCAGAGATGCGAGCGGCCCCGTGAGCATCGCGGTGCCCTCTGCGAGAAGCGGAGCGCCGGCGCTGCGCGATTTCGTCGCGTGGTGCAGCCGCCGCTCCACCGTTGCCATCAGCACAGCGTGCAGGATGGCGATCGTAGACAGGCTGTAGGCCAGCATGGCAATGACCAGGTGCAGCTTGAACTCGAGCGAGGCGGCGTACTTGAGGGTGGTTCCGGGGAAAATGGCCGGCAGCGGCGCGCACAACGCGGCGAGCGCGAGCGCCGGCGCCTGCATGCCCTCGATGTTGTAAAAGAAGCTCTCCAGCCAGTAGAACAGCACCGTCAGCCAGAGCATGGCGGACAACGCGTGCGCAAAGCCGAAGTGCGGCTGGCTCGGCAGCACGATGTCCGCGTAAAGAAGCCAGCCGTGCAGCGTCAGCGGAGCGAGCAGCGCCGCGCGCTCCCAGGCGCGCAGCCCCCCCGGCGCGGCATGCGCCTCGTGCGCCGTCGAGAACCAGCGCGTGCGCCAGAAGTGCACCGCGAGGGCTGCGTAGACGGCGCTGGTCGTCGCGTGCAGTAGAATGGCAGGCATCGATTCAGTTTATCACCGCCGTTCCGCGGGCCGCGCCCCATGCTCGACAATCTGACCGCGCGCCTCGCGCGCATCGTCAAGACGATACGCGGCGAGGCGCGCCTCACCGAAGCCAACATCCAGGAAGCCTTGCGCGAGGTACGCGTCGCGCTGCTCGAAGCAGACTGTGCGCTGCCGGTGGTCAAGGACTTCATTGCCGCCGTACGCGAGAAGGCGCTCGGCCAGGACGTGATCGGCAGCCTGACGCCCGGACACGCGCTCATCGGGGTCGTGCACCGCGAGCTGACGCGCCTGATGGGCGAGGCCAACGTCGGGCTGGAGCTCGCAGTCCAGCCGCCCGCGGTCATCCTGATGGCCGGGCTGCAGGGCTCGGGGAAAACCACCACGACCGGAAAGCTCGCCCGGCTGCTCAAAGAGGAGCGCAAGAAGCCGCTCGTCGTATCCTGCGACGTGTACCGGCCGGCCGCGATCGAGCAGCTGAGGACCGTGGCGGCGCAGGCGGGGGTCGATTTCCTGCCCACGACCGCGGGCGAGAAGCCCGCCGACATCGCGCGGCGCGCGCTCGAGCAGGCCAGGACCCGCTACTTCGACGTGCTGCTGGTGGATACGGCGGGGCGGCTGGCGATCGACGAAGCGATGATGCGCGAGATCGCCGAGCTGCATGCGCTGCTCTCGCCGGCGGAAACGCTGTTCGTGGTCGACGCGATGCAGGGCCAGGATGCGGTCAATGTCGCCAAGGCGTTCAGCGAACGGCTGCCGCTCACCGGCGTGATCCTCACCAAGCTCGATGGCGACGCGCGCGGCGGCGCGGCGCTGTCGGTGCGACAGATCACCGGCAAGCCGATCAAGTTCGTCGGCGTGGGCGAGAAGCTCGCCGCGCTGGAGCCCTTCCACCCTGAGCGCATGGCTTCGCGCATCCTCGGCATGGGCGACATCGTTTCGCTGGTCGAGGAGGCGCGCAAGGGCGTCGACATCGAGCAAGCGCAGCGCGTCGCCGAGAAGATCAAGAAGGGCAAGGGCTTCGATCTGGAAGACTTCAAGGCGCAGATCCAGCAAATGAACAAGATGGGCGGACTGGCGGCGCTGATGGACAAGCTGCCCGCGCAGCTCGCCGGGTCGGTGAACGCGGCGCAACTCCAGGACGGCAAACCGATGCGGCGCATCGAAGGCATCATCAACTCGATGACACCCCAGGAACGTGCCCGGCCCGAGCTGATCAAGGCGTCGCGCAAGCGGCGCATCGCCGCCGGGGCCGGCGTACCGGTCCAGGAGGTGAACCGGCTGCTCAATCAGTTCGAGCAAATGCAGAAGATGATGAAGATGATGAAGGGCGGCAATCTCGCTCGCATGATGCGCGGCATGAAGGGCATGCTGCCGGGCATGCGCTAAGGCTTCCCAAGACCCTGATTATTCCCGTATAATCCGCGCCTTTTCGCGGACTGACGGGAATACGCTTATGGTGGTGATTCGACTGGCGCGCGGTGGCGCCAACAAGCGGCCTTTCTACCACGTGGTGGTGGCCGACTCGCGCCGGGCGCGCGATGGCCGCTTCATCGAGCGCGTTGGCTTCTACGATCCCAAAGCGCCGGAAGGGCGCGAGGCGCTGCGCGTGAACGTCGAGCGGGTCAAGCACTGGCAGGGCAAAGGCGCCAAGCTCTCGCCGACGGTGACTCGGCTGGTCAAGCAGTTTGGCAAGAAGGCGGCCTGAGCGCTGGATAGACATGGGCCGTGTCGCCGGCAGCTATGGCGTGCACGGCTGGATTCGGGTCAGGCCCTACAGCGCGGAGCCCGAGGCGCTGGGGGCGCACCGGCAGTGGCGCATCGGTGACGAGGACTACGGCGTAGAAGAAACCAAGTTGCACTCGGGCGCGCTGCTTGCCCGGCTCGCAGGCATCGCGACGCGCGAGCAGGCCCTGCGGCTCAAGGGCAAGGTGGTCTCGGTGCCGCGCACGGCGCTGCCCGAGCCGGAGGCGGGGCAGTACTACTGGGCCGACCTGGTCGGCCTGGAGGTGGTGAATGCCCAGGGGTCGGTGCTGGGAGTCGTGCAGGGGCTGTTCTCCAACGGCGCTCATGACGTCATGGAGCTGGCCGGTGAAAGAAGCACGCGGCTGGTGCCGTTCCTGCCCGCGGTAGTGAAGAAGGTCGACCTCGAGGGAAGACGCATCGAGGTCGAATGGGGCGCGGAGTGGTGATCCGCTTCGACGCGATCACTCTGTTCCCCGAGATGTTCGCCGCCGTGACGCAGTACGGCATCACGCGGCGCGCGCAGGAAGCTGGACTGTGGCGCCTGCAGACGTGGAATCCGCGCGATTTCACGACGGACAATTACCGTACGGTCGACGATCGGCCGTACGGGGGCGGGCCGGGCATGGTGATGCTGGCCGAGCCGCTGGAAAAGGCCCTCGACGCGGTGGCCGCGTCGCAGGGCGAGGCGAAGGGCAGGGTGATCTACCTTTCGCCGCAGGGCCGACGGCTCGATCACGAAGGCGTGCTCGGGCTGTCGCGGGAGCGGGCGCTGACGCTGCTGTGCGGCCGCTACGAAGGTGTCGACGAGCGGCTGCTCGCGCGGCGCGTCGACGAGGAGCTGTCGCTCGGGGACTTCGTGCTGTCGGGCGGAGAGCTGGCGGCGATGGCGCTGATCGACGCCGTCGTGCGGCAGCTGCCCGGCGCGCTCGGCGACCAGGATTCGGCGCTCGAGGAGTCCTTCGTGAAAGGGCTGCTCGACTGCCCGCAGTACACGCGCCCGGAGACGTACGCGGGCGAGAGGGTGCCGGAGGTGCTTCTCACGGGCAATCACGAGAAGATCCGGCGCTGGAGATTGAAGCAGGCGCTGGGGCGGACCTGGCTGAGAAGGCCGGAGCTGCTGGCGGCGCGCAGCATGAGTGACGAGGAACGCGGACTGCTGGAAGAGTTCCAGCGCGAAACGACTAACGGAGCGAGATCATGAACCTGATCCAGCAAATCGAGCAGGACGAAATCAAGCGGCTAGGCAAGAACATCCCCGATTTCTCGCCCGGCGACACGGTGGTGGTCAACGTGAACGTGGTCGAGGGCGAGCGCAAGCGCGTGCAGGCCTTCGAGGGGGTGGTCATCGCCAAGCGGAACCGCGGCCTGAACTCCTCGTTCATCGTACGCAAGATCTCCTCGGGCGAGGGCGTCGAGCGCACCTTCCAGACCTACTCGCCGCTCATCGCCTCGGTCGAGGTGAAGAGGAAGGGCGAGGTGCGGCGCGCGAAGCTGTACTACCTGCGTAGCCGCTCGGGCAAGTCGGCGCGCATCCGCGAGCGGACCGGCGGCACGGAGGCTGCGCAGGAGGAGTGAGCGGTCGCGCCGCTGGCGCGCATGGAAGGGGCGCCAGGCGCCCCTTTTTCATTTCTCGCGCCGACCTATAATCCCGGCATGCGTCGCGAAACCACCGCCATCAGCCCGACGGCCGAGATCGTCGCCGACATCAAGTCCGGCCGCATGGTCATCCTGGTCGACGAGGAGGACCGGGAGAACGAGGGCGACCTCGTGGTCGCCGCGGAGCACGTCACGCCCGAGGCGATCAACTTCATGGCGAAGCACGCGCGCGGCCTGGTGTGCCTGACGCTGACCGAAGAGCGCCGGCGGCAGCTCGACCTGCCGCCGATGGTGCGCGACAACCGCTCTCCGATGGGAACGAACTTCACCGTATCGATCGAGGCCGCCGAAGGCGTGAGCACCGGCATCTCGGCGCACGACCGCGCACGCACGGTGCGCGCGGCGGTGGCGAAGGACGCCAGGCCGGCGGACATCGTGCAGCCGGGGCACGTCTTTCCGGTGGTGGCGCAGCCCGGCGGCGTGCTGGTGCGCGCGGGCCACACCGAGGCCGGCTGCGATCTGGCGCAGCTCGCCGGCCTTACACCCGCAGCCGTGATCTGCGAGGTGATGCACGACGACGGCAGCATGGCGCGCCTGCCGCAGCTGATCGAATTCGCCGCCTCGCACGGGCTGAAGATCGGCACGATCGCCGACCTGATCGAATACCGCAGCGCCACCGAATCGCTCGTGCGGCGCAGCGTCGAGCGCGACATCGTGACCGCCTACGGCGACTTCCGCATGGTCGCCTACCGCGACCTGCCCACGGGCGGCACGCATCTCGCTCTCGTGCACGGAGAAATACGCGCCGAGCGCGAGACGCTGGTGCGCGTGCACGAGCCGCTGTCACTCGTCGACTTGCTCGACGCGGGGCCCGGCACGCACAGCTGGACCATACGCGAGGCACTGTCGGTGCTCGCGCGGGCGAGCGTCGGCGTGGTCGTGCTGCTCAATTGCGCGCAGGACGACGAAGCGCTCGAAGCGAGCCTGCGCGCCGCGGACGCCGAGGCGCGCCCCGCGCGGCGCGATTCGCGCAGCACGGACTTGCGCACTTACGGCATCGGCGCGCAGATCCTGCGCGACCTCGGAGTCGGAAAGATGCGGCTCATGGCTGCGCCGCGCAAGATGCCGAGCATGGCGGGCTTCGGGCTCGAGGTCACCGGCTACGCCGATCTGCCCCGGCGCGGAGGCTGAGCGATGGCTGCGGCGCCGGACGGCGCGGGACTGCGCATCGGCATCGTTGCCAGCCGCTTCAACGAGGAGATCGTGGCGAAGCTGCTCGAGCGCGCCGACGCGGAGCTCGTCCGGCTCGGGGTGCGGACCGAGGACGTGACGCGCGTGACGGTCGCCGGGGCGCTCGAGATTCCTCTCGCGCTGCAGTGGCTGGCGCAGTCGGAGCGCTACGACGCGCTGGTCGCGATCGGCGCTGTCATTCGTGGCGAGACCTACCATTTCGAAGTCGTGTCGAACGAGTCGTCGCGCGGCGTGATGGACGTGGCGCTCGAGTTCGGCGTGCCGGTGGCGAACGGCATTCTCACCACCCAGGACGAGGCGCAGGCGCTCGCGCGCGCCGACAAGGGCGCGGAAGCGGTGCGGGTCGCGATCGAGATGGCGCGGCTGCGCGCGCAGCTCGCGGAGCGCTGGCGATGAAGAGCGCCAGGCGCCGCGCGCGCGAGATCGCCCTGCAGGCGCTGTACGCCTGGCAGCTGGCGGGCGGCGCGCCGTCCGAGGCGATCGAGCAGGCCAAAGAGCTCGAGGGCTTCGAGCGCAGCGACCGTGTGTTCACGCAGGAGCTGGTCGGCGCAGTCGTGAGCCGCGCCGCCGAGCTCGAAGCGATGCTCGCGCCGTTCATCGTCGGACGCAGCTTCGCGCAGCTCTCCCCGGTCGAGCGGGCCATCCTGTACATCGGCGCGCTCGAGCTTTCGGCGCAGCCCGAGACGCCGTTCAAGGTGGTGCTGAACGAGGCGATCGAGCTCGGCAAGAGCTTTGGCGGCACGGAGGGCCATCGCTTCGTGAACGGCGTGCTGGAGAAGCTCGCCGAGCACCTCCGACCGGACGAAGTCGCGCGCGCCAAGCAGACCGCCTGAGCCCGCGCGCAGGCCGCAGGCGCTACACTGGCGCGGTCATGCCTTCCGAGTTCGAGCTCATCGCGCGCTATTTCGACCGCCCGGCCCGCAGTGCGCTGCTCGGCGTGGGGGACGACGCCGCCCTGGTGCGTCCCGGGCCGGGCATGGAGCTCGCCGTCTCGACCGACATGCTGCTCGAAGGCCGGCATTTCGCACCGGGCGCCGAGCCGCGTGCGCTCGGGCACAAGGCGCTCGCAGTGAATCTCTCGGACATGGCGGCGATGGGCGCCACGCCGCGCTGGGCGCTGCTCGCGATCGCGCTGCCCGCAGCAGACGAGACCTGGCTTGCGGGCTTTTCGCAAGGGCTGTTCGCGCTGGCCGACCGCTTTGCGGTCGACCTGATCGGCGGCGACACGACGCGCGGGCCGCTCACGATCGCGATCACCATCCTCGGCGAGGTGCCAGACGGGCTCGCGCTGTTCCGCGCCGGCGCGCGGCCGGGCGACGACGTCTGGGTGTCGGGCGCGCTCGGTGGCGCGGCGCTCGCGCTCGCGGCGCGCAGCGGACGCACGAGGCTCAGCGCAGCGCAGGCCGAGTCGGCCGGCAGGCGGCTCGATGCGCCCGAGCCGCGCGTCGAGCTCGGTGAGCGGCTGCGCGGCATCGCCACCAGCGCGATCGACATTTCGGACGGCTTTGCCGGCGACCTGCGCCACGTGCTCGAGCGCTCGGCGGTCGGCGCCATGGTGCACTACGCGCGGCTGCCGAAGGCGCCCGAGTTCGCCGGCCTGGCGGACGATCGCCTGGAGCGCGACTGCGTGCTTTCCGGCGGCGACGATTACGAGCTGCTGTTCACTGCGGCGCAGTCGAGCCGCGGCGAGATCGAGGCGCTCGGCGCGGATTTGGGCATCGCGCTCGCGCGCGTCGGCGCGATCCAGACGGGCGACAAGCTCGTGCTGCTCGATGCGGGCGGCGCGCCGATGGACTGCGGCGGCGGTTACGATCACTTCGCGTCATGACCATGGTGCTCCGGCCGGGCCTGCGATTCGTCGTCTCGCACCCTGCGCACTTCGTCGCCTTCGGCTTCGGCGTCGGCTTGGCGCCGGTCGCGCCGGGGACCTTCGGCACGCTGCTCGCATTTCCCGCCTGGTGGCTGCTCGCAGGACGCTACCCGCCGGCTGTGCTGGGCGCGTGCGTCGTGCTGTCGTTCGCCCTCGGCGTGTGGGCCTGCGGGCTCACCGGCCGACACCTCGGCGTGGCCGATCACGGCGCGATGGTGTGGGACGAGCTGGTGGCGTTCCTTGCGGTGCTGCTGGTGGTGCCGGCGCAGCCCGCCTGGCAGGCTGCCGCGTTCGTGCTGTTCCGTATGTTCGACATCCTCAAGCCGCCGCCGATTCGCCAGTTCGAGCGCCGCTACAAGCGCGGCTTCGGCGTCATGTTCGACGACGTCCTCGCAGCGGGCTACACCGTGCTCGTGCTTGCGGTGGCCATGAGGTTCTTCGGCTGACATGGCAAGCGACGCGCTCATGACCCTGGGGGTCCTCGTCGGCGGCCGGCTCAAGGCGGCAGGCGAGCTGTTGGTCACGGCGGAGTCCTGCACCGGCGGCTGGGTCGCGCAGACGGTGACCGCGGTCGCCGGCAGCTCCGAATGGTTCGAGCGCGGGTTCGTGAGCTATTCCAACGCCTCGAAGGAGGAGCTGCTCGGCGTGCGCCGCGAGACGCTCGAGCGCCACGGCGCGGTGAGCGAGGAGACCGCGTGCGAGATGGCGCGCGGGGCGCTTGCGGCGAGCCGCGGCACGCTCGCGCTGGCGATCACCGGGGTCGCGGGCCCGAGCGGCGGCACGCCGGCCAAGCCGGTCGGCATGGTGTGCTTCGCCTGGGCATCCAAAGACGGCGCCGTGCGCAGCGAAACGCGACATTTCACGGGCGATCGAGAACAGGTCCGGCGCCAGTCGGTGATGCGCGCGCTGCAGGGCGTCGTCGAGTGGCTTGACGGGGCGGCACCCCGGGTCTAGAAGTCGTCCCATCCGGCCCCATATTGAATCCCGTATGGCCACCGTTCGCCCCGCTGCCGTCGCAGGCGCTTTCTACCCCGGCGACGCGCGCGTGCTCGCCGCCCACGTCGGCGAGCTGATGGCTGCGGCCGAAGGCGGTATGCCGCGCTTCGGCTTCCCCAAGGCGCTGATCGTGCCGCACGCCGGCTATGTTTACTCCGGCCCGGTGGCGGCGCGCGCGTACGCCGAGCTTGCCGCGGGGCTGGGCGTGCTGAAGCGGGTCGTGCTGCTCGGCCCGGTGCACCGGGTTCCGGTGCGCGGACTGGCACTGCCGGGAGTTGACGAGTTTGAGACGCCGCTGGGGCGCATTCCGATCGACCGTGAGGCGCTCTCGGTGCTCGGCGGCCTGCCGCAGGTGGTGACCAGCGCGCCGGCGCACGCCTTCGAGCACTCGCTCGAGGTGCAGCTGCCGTTCCTGCAGCGCGTGCTCGGACAGTTCTCGCTGGTGCCGTTCGCGGTCGGCCAGGCGAGCGTCGCCGAGGTGGCCCAGGTGATCGAGCGCCTGTGGGGCGGCGACGAAACGCTCGTCGTGGTCAGCACCGACATGTCGCACTACCACCGTTACGACGAGGCCAAGCGCATCGACGCGTCCACCATCGCACGCATCGCCTCGTACGCCACCGATCTCGATCACGAGGAAGCCTGCGGCGCGACGCCGCTGAACGGGCTGCTGCAAGTGGCTTCGGCGAAAGGCCTCGCGATCAAGCCGCTCGCCGCCTGCAACTCGGGCGACACCGCCGGCGACCGCCAGCGCGTGGTGGGCTATTCGGCGTTCGCCCTGTACGAAGGCACGGAAGTGTCGCGCGACGAGGCCGGGCGCACCCTCGTCGGCATCGCGCGCGGCGCGATCGGGCACCGTCTCGGCGAGGCCGCCGAGCCGCCGCGCGTCGATCGCCCCGCCTGGCTCGCGCAGCCGGGGGCCACGTTCGTCACGCTGACTCTGGACGGCATGCTGCGCGGCTGCATCGGCAGCCTGCAGGCGCACCGGCCGCTCGGCGTCGACGTCGCCGCGAACGCGGAGAACGCGGCGTTCCGCGACCCGCGCTTCGCGCCGCTCGCGGCGCACGAATGGCCGCGCGTCGAAGCCGAAGTGTCGCTGCTCACCGCGCCCGAACGCGTGGCCTTTTCCGATGAGGTCGACCTGCTGGTCAAGCTGCGGCCGGGCGTGGACGGCGTGATCCTCGAGCAAGGGCCGCGGCGCGGCACCTTCCTGCCGCAGGTCTGGGAGACCCTGCCCGACCGGCGTCGCTTCGTCGAGGAGCTGAAGCGCAAGGCGGGGCTGCCCGCAGACACCCGGCTCTTGCACTGCAAAGTCTGGCGCTACCAGGTGATGAAATGGCGCCAGTCGGACTTCGCGGGGCACTGACATGATCGCGGAATCGAAACATCCCGGGCGCTGGTGGCACGCGCTCGAGGACGGCCGCGTCCAGTGCGACCTGTGCCCACGCGACTGCAAGCTGCACGAGGGCCAACGCGGCCTGTGCTTCGTGAGGAAGATGCAGGACGGCAAGATGGTGCTCACCACCTATGGGCGCTCATCGGGCTTTTGCGTCGATCCGATCGAGAAGAAGCCGCTCAACCAGTTCTACCCGGGCTCGAGCGTGCTGTCGTTCGGCACGGCGGGCTGCAACCTGGCCTGCAAGTTCTGCCAGAACTGGGACATCTCCAAATCGCGCGAGATGGACCGGCTGATGG
>Ga0187774_10000571_pt1 | contig 12697 bp, 12 predicted proteins | sample 0216_BV02_MP05_2_FD_133152 | JGI IMG/M metagenome (GOLD analysis project Ga0187774, IMG submission 133152) | Tropical peat soil microbial communities from peatlands in Department of Meta, Colombia - 0216_BV02_MP05_20_MG | ecosystem: Environmental > Terrestrial > Soil > Wetlands > Peat | place... | reverse complement strand
TCCCGGAACCATCACCGTGAGCATCGGCAAGCCGATCGATCCCAGCGGAATGAAAGCAGAGGAAGTCAACGCCAAGGTGGAATCCTGGATCGAACAGGAAATGGCGCGCATCCCAAATTGTTAAGCGATTCCACAAGCACTGCGCTTAACCCGCTAAATTCGTGGCGGTCCTGTGCTAAGATTCGTTTTTTGCAATCACCACAGCACAACGTGCGTTTCCTCTCATTGTTATTGTTCGCTGCGCTGCTCGTGGGTTGCGGTTACAAGGGGGCGCTCTATCTTCCAGAGAACCCTCCTTCCGAGCAACCGCAAACGGCACCACAGCCCGAGAAACCGCAGAAGCAGGATTCAGACCAGCAGCAGGGGCCGCAAGCTCAGTGACATACTTTTCTTATAAGAATAAACAGCTCCACGCCGAAACCACGCCTCTAGCGGATATCGCGGATAAATTCGGCACCCCCTGTTACATTTACTCCAAGGCCGCGCTCGTTTCGTCATTCAACAGCTTCAGAGACGCATTTAAAAAGCGCGAGCACTTGATTTGCTACGCGGTCAAAGCCAATTCCAATCTTGCGATACTCAACTTGTTCGCGCGCATGGGAAGCGGTTTTGACATAGTTTCCGGCGGGGAGCTCACGCGGGTCACGGCTGCGCAAGGCGATCCGCGCAAAGTGGTATTTTCGGGCGTAGGCAAAAGGGCTGAGGAAATGCGCGCGGCGCTTGAGGCAAATATCCTGTGCTTTAATGTGGAATCAGAAAGTGAACTGCTGCGGCTAAACGAGGTAGCTGGGAAAGTCGGGAAAAAAGCGCTGTTTGGCCTGCGCATCAATCCGGACGTGGACCCCAGGACCCATCCTTATATCGCCACCGGGCTTAAGGAAAACAAATTCGGGGTGGACTATGCCGACGCCCTGGCCTTGTACCGCAAGGCTAAATCGCTGCCGCATCTTGAAGCCACTGGCATCGATTGCCATATCGGCTCGCAACTTACGGAGGTCACGCCGTTTATTGAAGCGCTTGACCGAATACTTGTTCTCCTCGACAAACTCGAAAAGTCCGGGATTACCATCTCGCATATTGATATCGGAGGAGGGCTTGGAATCCGGTACCACGATGAAGCCCCGCCGAATATCAGCGAGTACGCAGCCGCGGTGTTAGCCAAGCTTGGGAAACGTCAACAAACAATCCTGATCGAGCCGGGTCGTGCGCTGGTCGGACATGCCGGCATATTGCTCACACGCGTTGAGTATCTCAAGCACAACCGCGGCAAATACTTCGCGATCGTGGATGCCGCGATGAATGATTTACAGCGTCCGGCGTTGTACGGGGCCTACCATGACATTCTTCCGGTTTGCCAAGTATCCCGAACCTGTCGCACTTACGAAATTGCCGGGCCGGTGTGCGAAAGCGCTGATTTCATCGGGCGCGACCGCAAGCTTGGGCTGGCTGAAGGTGATCTGCTCGCGATAATGTCGGCCGGTGCATATGGCATGAGCATGAGCTCGAACTATAATTCCCGGCCGCGCGCCGCGGAAGTGATGGTCGACGATGATAAAGCCATTCTTATTCGCACGCGTGAAACACTGGATCAGCTCTTCTCAGGCGAAACGCTGCTTTCCTAATTGCGTGTTACTTCACGCCCCAAGTTTATTCTTTGAACCACGCCATTGAAAGCGCAAGAAGTCAATTCGCGTTACGTTTTGAAATGTCGCAATCGAAATAAAATTGAAAAATTAAAAAAAATGTTGTGTTTTTTTAAAAAAGTGGAATAGAATTGACGCACCGAGCATTAGTTATCGTTCTCTCGCCAAGTTTTTTGAGAGAAGCAGCAAATCACATGATAATGGTGCTTTGGGAGCACGGAAGAAATTCTCCGCGCGTGAGAAACTAGAAAAAACCTTGAAAGGAGTCAGAAATGGCAGCCAAAAAGAAGGCAAAGAAGTCCAAAAAGAAAAAGGTTTAAGAAGAATAACTGAAATATAAGGCTGGTTTCTCGTAAACCGGCCTTTTTCCAAACAGGCGGTTATTTTGACCGCCTGAATTTTTTCCGGTTCCATCAATCGCCCCACGGCCACGCCGCTTCGCCTAGGTACCCCACACTACATGAAATCACGCCGTAAAATCCATGTTAAGCGCCGCAATCCGGTCGTCCTAAACCCGTTGTTGAAGAAAGGCGGGCCGCATGCACTGAAGACCAAGAAGGCAAGACGAGCGATACAGAAGCAACGGCTCAGAAAAGCGCTCGCCGAGGAAATTTAACGCTGGCCCAAGGGAACATCGGGCATGTTATCCTCGCTGGCGAATGCTAAGCTGTTGAAAGCCGTATTTCCGAATCGCGTGCAATTTCACGTCGCCATCTCCCAAATTCTTGGAAATGGCGCGATGGCCTCACGCCAACTTGACGAACCGCAGAGCGACCGAGTTGATGCAGTAGCGCAGGCCCGTGGGCTTGGGGCCGTCATCGAAGACATGGCCCAGGTGAGCATCACAGCGTTTACAAGAAACCGCGGTGCGAATCATCCCGAAGCTCCGGTCAGCGGATTTCTCGACGTTTTCCTCTGCAATCGGTTGCCAGAAACTTGGCCATCCCGTTCCGGAATCGAACTTGGTGCTAGAACTAAATAACGCGGTGTCGCAGCAGATGCATCGATACAGTCCCTTGTCGTGCAGATTCCAGTAGGCACCGGTGTAAGGTATCTCTGTCCCCGCTTTGCGGGTTACGGTAAATGCCAAACCTGACAGTTGGTTTCGCCAATCGGATTCGCTCTTAATAATCTTCGGCACTTCGATCGGAGGCCGACGCGTACCGTTATCCAAAAACGGTACGATCAAGACGTTCTGCGATGCAGACCCCGGCGCTCCCGCTGCCTCGGTCTTGCGTATTGACCACCACACGTAGCCACCAATCAACGAGGCGACTGTCATCAAGAAGGCCCGCCGACTGTTCAACGATGGCACGCTGCCAGACCTTATGTGGATTGTAGTTTGCGCAGGCCTAATATTAGTCTGTGTCTCGATTGCCATACAAAATCCTAAATTTAGTTCACCAGCATACGTCGCGCAGAAGCTTGAATCCTTACAGCGCGCACGTTCCAGTTTCGAAGCTTTGACCCCAATCGGTGTCTTGAGTTCGTCGGCGTGGCAGCGCTTCGAGAATATCAGCGGCTGGTTTTCGCGGCTCAAAGACTAAGGCGCTTCGACCGTATTCATTCTTTCCAAAATGATTTCGGTTTTACGAGTTAGCCACGTAGTGTTGCGATAGCGGTCGTAAAAACGGGGTTTAGGCACCATGGCGGCAAGCCGGGCCGCCTGTTCCCTGGAAAGTGCCGAAGCAGAGACTCCGTAGTAATGCCGCGCCGCAGCTTCTGCGCCGAATATGCCGTTGCCCCATTCGATGCTGTTGAGGTAAATCTCTAAAATGCGCCTCTTGTCCATCATGAATTCTAGCATCAGGGTAATCAGCGCTTCTTGAGCCTTGCGCAACGGCGTGCGGTTGCTGGACAAGAACAGATTTTTCGCCAGCTGCTGGCTGATGGTCGAACCCCCGGCGACGATTTTGCCTGTTCGGAGGTTTTTCTCATAAGCTTGTTCTATACTTTCCCAGTCAAATCCCTCATGCTCCAGAAACTTGGCGTCCTCGGCAGCGATCAGCGCGCGTTTCAGGTGCGGCGAAATGCGGCTATACGGTACCCATATGTGCTTCAGCTCACCGTGTGGATTGTTGCTTCGCAGATCTTCCAGCCGTGATTCCATGAACGCGGTGTTCTCCGGGTTATGGTGCACCCAGTACCAGATATGCAACAAAAACCACAACTGATAGGCCAATACCACTGCAATCAGCAAAACGGTCGCCCGCAATAGCCAGCGCCAAAATAGCTTTAACATCGTGCGGTGTGACGGGTGAGGATTAAGCGGTAAAAAAACTGGCGCGCCAAAGCCGCATTGAGTCTTTGAACTTATCGCCCTTCACTCATTACTCCTTACCCTTAAGCATGGCAATGACCGGGCGGGTATCGGGGCGCACTCCGCGCCATATCAGAAACGATTCGGCGGCCTGCTCGACCAGCATCCCAAAGCCGTCGGCTAATTTGGCAACGCCATGTTCCTGCGCAAACTGCAAAAACGGTGTAAGTCCCTTGCCGTACACGAGGTCGTAGGCCAGGGCCCGCAGTCCGAATATCCCTGTTGGCAAGGGCGGCAATTCATCATTCATGCTGCTCGAGGTGGCGTTGATTAGCAAATCGTATTCACCGCCGCTTAAGCCTGGGTAATCGCTTACTCTGAGATTTCTCCATTCCGTGAACCAGTCTGTCAATTCGCGTGCCCTGTTGATGTTGCGATTAACGATGGTAAGCGTTGCCGGACGCCTGTGTAACAGCTCTGGCAGTACACCGCGGGCCGCGCCACCCGCACCCATCAGCAGCACCCGCTTGTCTGCCACCGGAAATCCGAGATTGACTTCGATATCGCGCAACAGACCCACTCCGTCAGTATTGTCGCCAATGACTTTGCCCTCCTTGAATATCAGCGTGTTGACCGCCCGGGCAGAAGCAGCGCGCGGAAGGATATCAGTTGCCAGATATTTCCATGCTTGTTCCTTGAACGGTATGGTGACATTCATCCCCTTGCCGCCCTGTCCGATGAAGTCCATCACCGTGCTCACAAAACTTTCGCGTGTGGCGAGAAGAGCAGTATAAGAAATATCTTGGCCGGTCTGTAGCGCGAATTCGGCGTGAATTAACGGGGACTTGCTGTGCGCGATCGGGTTGCCAATGACGGCGTAGCGGTCAGTCATATGCGTCGCTGATTTAGCGCATCGCAGTGCGCAGGTTCGGAAACCGTGTTTATTCCTCTCCGCTGAGACGGTCGCTGCGCGTGAAGGTCCAGGTTCGGGTAATGCTTAAAATATCGACCTTCTTGCGCATTTCCTCGGAAAACGGCGCAAATGGACTTGCCAACTGCACGATGCGCATCGCGGCCGCATCCAGCACTTTTTGCCCCGATGAGCGGTTGATTTCCACGTATTCAACTGTGCCATCGGCCCTGATCGATACGGTGAGCACAAGGCTGCCATAGATTTTCTGGCGCCTCGCCTCTTCCGGGTAATTCAGATTCCCGACGCGCTCCACTTTGATGCGCCAGTCGTCCACATAACGGGTAAAGGCGTATTCCTTGGCACGCGCGCCGATAAACATTCGGCGCGGCCGCTTTTGGTATTCTTCTTGCTCCTTAGCGATTTGCGCTTCGAGCCGCGCGGCATCTAGACCGCTTTGAATCAGGTCCATGGCGTTCGGCGTTTCCGTCTTTGGCTTCTCGGTTTCGGGTACGCTTTCCGGTTGCTCGATCTTCTTTTCAGACGCCGCCTGAGTCGTCAGTTTGTGAGCTTTTGCTTCCAATTTCGCCAAGCGGCGTCGCGTCTGGGCAAGTTGATCTGGCGAATGCTCGTCTTTCTTGAGCACTGGCAGTGGACTCTTGGCGCGGCGTTCCAAATCGGTGTTGCCGCCGCCATCCAGGTTGGTTTGCGCCAACGCGTCCGGCTGCAGCGGCGCTGAAACAGTTTTGCTGTTGACCAGCACCACCTCCAGCGGCAGCCCATCATGGATGCGCCTGCTCGATTCCGGGAACTTGAAGTTGACACCCAGCAATAAAATCGAATGCAGGGTGAAGGAGAGAAATATTGCCAGTTGCAAGCGCGTGGCAACATCCATCATCGTTATCTTGCTCCCAAGCGATGCGGATGGGTGTTTCAGCGCTGTAATTTCGAAATGCACTCCTTGGCCCGAGGTAAAAACCGATTTGGCATTTTAAGCAACAAACTACGTCCTGTCACTGCGTATCTAGCGTGCGTTTATAGCGGCACACAAAACTGAGTTCCAAAAAATCCACGTTGGAGATCTCAACTTCCACTCGGCTGGCGGCGGGCAATTCGGGCAAAGCGGTGACGCGGGCGAACAGCGGCAGCTTATCCAATTTCAGCAAATTTTCCCTGACCACCGTGGCTGGTATGAGCTTGACCGATTCCTGTTGCAGCCAGCGCAGGCACCAGTAGCGCTCCATCGCGCGCTGGAAGAGATTATAAGCCTCGTATGCCAGCTCAAAGTCGCGCATAGCGACCAAAAGGCGTTCACTGTTTTTTTCATAAGGAGGGGAATCGCCATTAAGCCACGCAAGCAGTTGGCGTTGATTCACGAGGTCCACATAGCGTCGCAGCGGTGAACTCGCCCAGATATACTGGCCGACGCCGAGTCCCTGATGTTCTCCGGGAGCCGTGCTCATTTTTACCTTACCGTTTCCCTGCGCGCGGTAAATAGCCGCAATTTCGTTGTCCGCAAGCAGCTTGCCCCACGCGGTGTTCACATAAATCATCAGCTCCGAAACCAGTTTATCGATCGGCGTGCCACGTCGGCGCTCAGTAATAGTGACGCGCCCGTTCTCAATATAAAAATTGTAGTCGAGCTGAGGCACGGCGCCGGATTCAGATTTCCCGCGCGACTTTTCCAGAGTTTCGGCAAACTGCCAGAGCAGTTTCAGTTCGCTGGCGTAGGAGAAATCCGCTGTGCCGCTCGAAAGAGTGGTTTCATTGACATTTTTCTCAAGCGCGCTGCGCCACAGATTCGCGTCAATCTGCACCCGCTCAACCCGTGTTGACGAAGAGACCACTGCCAAGCCGCCCCCTCTCACTTCCAAATACATCGAGACTACCGGACGATACGTTTTCTCTTTCAGGGTGAATTTTTCAATCGCCGCGTCCGGAAGCATGGTGATTTTGCTTCCGGGGAAGTACACCGTGGACAGCCGCCGCGCTGCAATCGAATCGAGCTTGGAACCGGCTACGAAGCCCAAAGCGGGCGCTGCAATATGCACGCCGATTTGAAAATTACCGCCGCGAAGCTGCGCAACCGAAAAAGCGTCGTCGATTTCTAAGGTAGTGATATCGTCAATACTGAATGCGGCAGTTTTGGCAACAGGCAGTCCCTGCGGTTCAGTTATTTCGCCGAAATCACCAAACCCAGTGCCTTGGGGGAAATGCTCAAATAAGAAACGTTGCAGGTGAAAATCGTGTGCAGACGGGATCGCGCCACATTTCTCCAAAAGCTGGGCGTCGGTCAAGTGCGTGGCCGCTGCTGCAGCTTCGAGTGCCTTGAATTCCATGCTGGCGCGTTCCGGCTTGTAGAGCAATCCGGGAAGCAGCGGGACAAATTCCCCTGGCAAATTGAAATGAACCAGCTGTTCGACATAGTTTGCCTGTTTTGCAGCCTGTACGCGCTTTTTCTCAACACTTGCCAGTGCCGCCTTGAGGGCCTGGGGCGGTGCCGCTTTATAGCGGCCCCGGCCTTTCTTGTAAAAATACATCGGCGCGCCATTCAACCGGATGAGCAGACCGGCCGCCTCGACCGGGCTCGGCGGGTGCCCAAAATATTCGCGCGCCAACGACTCGTAGGAGAATTCATCTTCGCCGCAGCAAGACCACAGGAAATCGGTATCAATGCTTGATGCAACCTGTTGTGCCTGGTCCATGAAGTGTAGCTTTTCGGAATCGTCAAACCTGAACAACAGCCAGCTGGCCTTGATTTTGCCGCGCTTGCCGTGTGCGCCCTCAATCTGCAGCGTGCTGACGTTATCGGCGAGGATGGTTCCGACCTTGAACGCGCCGTCTTCTTCGTAAAAAACGTTCATCGGATTGCACAGGCCGGTGCCGTGAACAACAATATGGGATTAGAGAATTATAACCTAGGCAGGATTTTTCATTCCCGGCTGAAACAATTTTTCCCCAACAAACTCCAGAATCATGGAAACGTAATCGGAAAAATGCTGGAACCCGTGGTCTCCGCCTTCGATCACGATCTGCTGTGCACCGCGGTATTTTTCGACCGCCTGTCGGTAATCCAGCACCTCATCCCCGGTTTGCACCAACAGCAGGTAACGACCGGGACGAGTAATCGCACCGACGTTATATTGCTCAAGCTCACTGAGGTGCTGCCGCGTAAATTGGTATTGCTCACCGGTGTAAACATTCTTCTGCATGCCCAAACACGGCGCAAGCAATAAATGCGGATTTACCACAGGATTCACAAGCACCGCGGGAAAGTCATATTTCTCTGCAAGCCAGGTCGCATAATGGCCGCCCAGCGAGCTGCCGCTTACTGCAATTTGACTGGCGCTGTGCGCTGCTATTTCCTGCTCGAGCTTTTGCATCGCCAGGCTGGGCAAGGAAGGCAAGTCGGGTGCAAGAAAATCATGTCCGCGGTTTAAGCGCTGCAGTTCTTCCCGGAACGCGCGCGCCTTGATTGACGCCGACGAACTGTTAAGCCCGTGGATGTACAGGAATTTCACTAAATTGGCCCAACGCCTCGAGCAATTTTCCGTGGATATTGCCAAAATCCCCGTTACTCATTATCAGCACATGATCTCCGGGACTCGTGTTTCCAACCACGGCGGCAAGTAGTTGCTGCAAGTCGTTAAACGTTTGGGCACGAGCGCCCAGCGGCTGGAGTGCAGCTGCCGCGTCCCAACCGAGATTTGCAGCGTAGCAAAATACTCGGTCGGCAACAGCGAGGCTTGCCGCCAGAGCGTCTTTCATCACGCCCATTTTCATGGTGTTGGAGCGCGGTTCAAGGACCGCGATGATTCGCGCCCCGTCTACCTGGTCGCGCAATCCTTCCAGTGTGGTACGAATCGCGGTCGGATGATGGGCGAAATCATCGTATACCGTTATGCCGTTTACCACTCCTCTTATTTCCATGCGCCGCTTGACGCTTGAAAATTTCTCCAGTGCCTCGATTCCGGCTTTAACCGGTATACCGACATGGCGCGCCGCGAGCAGCGCGGCGAGCGCATTCATGCGGTTGTGCTCGCCGAGGAGATTCCACTTGACCGCGCCTATGGTCTCGGCTTTGTCGCTTATGATAAAGCTCCGACCGGCACCTTTGGCCTGCCATCCGTCTTCTACGCCGAAGTATTCGACCGGCGTCCAGCAGCCGCGCTGCAACACGCGCCGGATGCTTGCGTCGCAGCCATTGGCGATAATCTGCCCGTTAGACGGCAGTGTGCGCACTAAATGGTGAAACTGGATTTCTATTGCAGCCAGATCCGGAAAGATGTCTGCATGGTCGAATTCCAGGTTGTTGAGAACGGTGGTACGCGGACGGTAGTGCAAAAACTTGGAGCGTTTGTCAAAGAAAGCGGTATCGTACTCATCGGCTTCAATAACAAAGAATTCTGCATCGGACAATCGCGCGGAAATTCCGAAGTTCTCAGGCACCCCACCGATTAAGAAACCCGGTTTCAATCCCGCGCGCTCCAGTATCCAAGCCAGCATCGAAGCGGTGGTAGTCTTACCGTGTGTGCCGGCGATTCCCAGCACCCATTTGCCCTGGAGCGTGTGCTCAGCCAGCCATTGCGGCCCGGAAATATAAGGCAGCCCGCGGTTGAGGATTTCCTCGACCAGCGGATTACCCCGTGTGACCACATTGCCGACCATAAAGACATCGGGTTTGAGTTTGACTTGATCTGCGGTGAAACCTTGGGTGAAGGAGACGTCCTGCTTTTCAAGCTGATTGCTCATCGGGGGGTAGATATTGGCGTCGCAACCCGTGACTTTGTATCCAGCCTGTTTGGCAAGCACGGCGATGCCGCCCATGAAGCTGCCGCAAATACCGAGGATGTGAATGTGCATTATGAATAACGCGCGGAATTATGAATGTAGCCCGCGTCGTTGTCGAAACCGCGCAACGCGCCCAGCCGCGGCGCTTGGTTTACAGCGGATTCCAGCTCATGTTTCTGGTGTAATGCATGTAGCCGACATTTATCCCAAAGCGCAGGCCCACCCCCAATCTTATCGGGGCCAGGATGATATTGTCACTTTGATGATAATTGAGGCTCGTGCCGCCAATAAAGTAAAGGCTTCCATCCACAGCAGGGAATCGCTGATAAATATCATCCAGTTTCTGCAGGTTGTAAACCAGCACAAATACCTTGGACGCATCTGCGCCCACATCAAAGCCAACCGACGGTCCTTGCCAGTTGACTTTGTAGGTGCCTTTATTCTTGAGCGTTAGCGTGCCATCACCATAACGCAGGCCGACGATAAACGCCCCGCTGGCTTCTTCGCCCTTGATGTAGCCGTTGGGCCGGCCATGGTCCTTGAAAGCTTTCTCAACCACCTTCGCAATGCCCTCCGCGCCTTTGCCAAAATAACCCGTGACCTCGCCGATGACGGTATCCTCATCGTAGGTGTCGTTGCTACTTTGTTCGTTGTTTTTATGCTCCACCGCGCCTGCAGTAACGGTAAACAAAAAACTAAGAGCGGCCGCAGCCATATAAAGAGAAATTCGGTTATTAAGCATGGTCAACTCCTAACAGACTAATTGGCTTGAATTATACGCCAGCTTTCGTCTCGTTGGCTGTGCGGTTGCAGCAAAATTGTGCAAAGCACACAGGCAGTCACATCGCTATTATATATGTCATAAAATGATGCTACGAAGTAGATAGGGCGGGATCCGGCTGAAATAATCATGGCCTCTCTACCTGCAACTGATAAATGGGTTTCATTTCCGAGCGGCTCAAGGCTAGCCGGTTATCTGGCACTGGCTTATCTAGTCCTTATCGTCTACGCGAGCTTGATCCCTTTTTCCGGATGGCGCGTTCCGGGCGTGGAAGTTTGGTCATTTCTGCTCGCTCCCTGGTCGCGGCATATCCGCCCCTTTGACTTATTCATCAACTTCCTGGCTTATCTGCCACTCGGCTTTCTGCTAGTGCTGGCACTTCACTCACAATTGAGCATGAAGGGCGCACTCGTTTTTTCCGCGCTGTCCGGATTCGCACTGAGCCTGGCAATGGAAGCGGTGCAAATGTATTTGCCTTCCCGCACCAGCTCCGGGCTGGATGTTCTAACCAACGGGCTGGGTGCCTCGGCGGGCGCTTTTTTTGCGTCACGCCGAGACGTGCGCAATTTGATTACGGACCATCTCGCAGATTTTCGCGACCGGTGGTTTGTTCCAGGGAGTGTTGGCGATATGGGATTGGTGTTGTTGGGTCTGTGGTATGTCAGCCAATTAGATCCCTCGCTGCCGCTCTTGGGAACGATTTTTTTCGCGAATAGCGGCGGCCCGAATACGCACGATTTTAGTCTGCTCGGCATGCTGTCAGCGATGTGTAATACGGTTGCAATCGGTCTGCTCTTCGAGCTGCTGACGCGCACTGCCAAAGCCGCCTTAATCGCATTATTGGTGCTGCTATTGACGGCCTCCGTCATTAAACTTTTGACTGCTGCGGTGCTGCTTAAGCCACAGGCACTACTACAATGGCTTGCCGCCGAGTCGGTCATTGGCATCGGTTACGGCTTGGTTGTGGTCGCAGCTTCGCTGCTGTTAACCCTGCGACGGGTAATCCTGCTTTGCGCTCTTGCCCTTGCGGTCGGCATTGTCGTCTCACACTTGCGTCCGAACAATGCACAATCGGCGCTGACGCTGTTTAGTTGGCATTATGGGCATTTGCTCAATTTCACTGGCCTGGCGCGCGTAATAGCAGAACTGTGGCCGTTCGCCGCACTGGGTTATCTTGGTCTGTTCTTCCCAAAGCTCCGTACGCAAATCCGGCATCGAGTATAATGAATTGAACTGCATTTGTGCCTGTCCGGGTCCGTGAGCCATTATCGTAAGCATGTGTTTTTCTGCTGCAATCAGCGTGAGCCGGGTGAAACGTGCTGCAATAACCACCATTCCCGCGAGATTCGCGGTTATGCTAAGGATAAAATAAAGGCCCTCAATCTCAGCGGCAAAGGCAACATCCGCATCAACTCAGCGGGATGCATGGACCGTTGCGACGAGGGTCCGGTACTGGTGGTGTACCCGGATGGCGTTTGGTATACCTATGTGGACAAACACGATATAGATGAGATTATCGAAGAGCATCTGCTGCACGGGCGCGTTGTAACGCGTCTGAAGATTTGAAGCGCTTTCGGCTGCTTGCGTCATTCCACGTCACAAGAAATACTCATTGAGGGTCCAGCAGGCAAGCTGGAAGCTGTGGTTAACGCTCGTGGCGAAGAACACCGCGGTATCGCGCTGATCGCACATCCGCATCCGCTGTTTGGAGGCACACTCGATAATAAAGTGGTGCATACGCTCGCCAAAGCCTTCGTGGAACTAGGTTACGTCGCGCTGCGGCCCAATTTGCGAGGCGTAGGAAAAAGCCAGGGCAGTTTTGATGAGGGTAAGGGCGAAACGCAGGACATGCTGGCTGTCGCCGAGCATGCAAAAGAACGATTCGGCAATTTACCGCTGGTTCTCGCAGGATTTTCCTTCGGCGCCATCGTGCAATCTCGTGTAATAAATCGGCTGTCCGCTGAAAAACTGGTGCTGGTCGCACCGGCGGTGACGCGCTTCGATGTCGCCAATGTTCCCGCGAACACGCTAGTCATTCACGGCGAGCAGGATGAGGTGGTCCCACTGGCCGCGGTATTGGCTTGGGCGCAGCCGAAGGAACTGCGGGTTATAGTCCTGCCCGGCGCCGGCCATTTTTTTCACGGGCGTCTGACGGAGCTTAAACAAATTGTGCTCGACGAGTTCCAGCCTTAAGCTTGCAGAACCCGCCCGAAATCTGCGCTACGGCGGGATCGTATAGCTGCACGAGAATTGCGCGCCGACAGGCGCTCAAATAATGATTAATCGATGTACTTGGAATTGTCATCATGCTC
>Ga0187774_10000570_pt1 | contig 12716 bp, 14 predicted proteins | sample 0216_BV02_MP05_2_FD_133152 | JGI IMG/M metagenome (GOLD analysis project Ga0187774, IMG submission 133152) | Tropical peat soil microbial communities from peatlands in Department of Meta, Colombia - 0216_BV02_MP05_20_MG | ecosystem: Environmental > Terrestrial > Soil > Wetlands > Peat | place... | reverse complement strand
GAATCCAGATCGGCGGGACCTCCTGGCAGGTAAGGCACATCACTCCCCGGGCTCTCTCGCGACTCCTTGCGAGGAAGGGAATGGGATTTGCATGATACGAGAGGATGTATTAATAGTATCGCACGTAGTAAGCCGCGTCAGGGGATGGTTCCCCAAGTCTCTTGAACACGGCGCGTTCCGGCCTGGCCGGTAAGAGAGGAGGGCTTTTCCATGGTACGCGCGATGACAAGACTCCTGGCAATTCTCACCCTAGTCGCTCTGGCCGCAACATTCATGGCCCCGCCGGTTCGGGCCGAGCGAGATCTCCCTATCGATGAAGCGTCCGGGGAGTACATGTTATTCGATCTCGCCTTCATGAGACCGTTTGGAGTTCTGGCAACGGTCGGGGGTGCCGTCGCCTTCGTCGTCTCTCTGCCCTTTAGCGCTCTGGGCGGCAATGTGGGCGAGGCGGCCGACAAGCTGGTCGTGGCTCCCGCCAAGTTTACCTTTGTCCGTCCTCTGGGCCGGATGGAGCAGTAGGGCGAGTGACCCTCTTTGGCGAGAGATGGGGGGGAGCAGGTCGACGCGCCCGCCTTCGGCTGCAGAGCAAGGGCCCGCTGCTCGGGACCCTGGCTCTCCTGCGCTCTTAGTGTTTCGAGTGGTGCACCGCCGGGACAGCCGGCCTAGATCGTCGCCGCCGGTCAAACTCCGGGGTGAAGCTTGGCGCGAATGTAAGCGGGAAGACTGAGGCCTTGTTCCTCCGCGAGGGTTTGAAGGCGGGTATACTCCGACTCAGTCAAGCGGAGGGTAATCCGTCGCAGCGGTTCTCGGAGGCTTCCCTTTCTGACCCGAGCGAGCTGACGACGCACCCGGTTGAGCTGACGGATGATGCGGCTCCGTTCCTGCCGCTGCTCCACGGAGGGCTTGTCGCCGGAGACAAGCTTGTTTCCCACGGAACGGTCGTGCTCGTGGAGCACCTCCTGGTAGTGCTCAAGCTCTCGTTCCAGTTCAGCTACCGAATCGGGCACCAACATGGCTCTCTCGCAGGGAAGACAGCACGGATCGTCACGGTCAGACCACAAGGAGGTTGGCGCGAAGCGCATAATGGACAAGCTCGGCAGTACTCCTGCAGCCGAGTTTTAGCATGATGTTGGTCCGATGCGTATCGAGGGTCCGAACGCTGATTCTGAGCAACTTGCTGACCTCTCTCCTCCCTTTGCCTTCGGCAATCAACCTGAGCACCTCCAATTCGCGGGGGGACAGGCGTGGTGGCCGCCTCTCCGGCTCGCCGTGAAGGTAGTCGGCGATGTGTCTGCTTGGTAGGGAGGGGCTCAAATAACGCTCACCACGACTTGCCGCCCCAATAGCGGTAAAAAGGCACTTGGCGTCGCTATCTTTCACCAAATAGGCCGACCCTCCCGCCTGGAAAAAGCTGGTTACGAATGGTTCCTCCTTATGCATGGTCAGGGCCATTACCTTGGCCTGCGGGAGCGCTTCGAGGATCTGACGGGTGGCTTCGATGCCGCTCATGTCTGGCATGGAGATGTCCATGAGCACTATATCAGGCTGGCACTCCTTCACCGCCTCGATTGCCGAAGTGCAATCCCTGGCCTTCCCGACTACCTCGTACTCAGGTCTCGTCTCGAGCAGAACCTGGAGCGAGTCGGTGAAAATGATATGGTCGTCAACGAGGAATACTCTCAACTTCCCCATACATCAGGCGAGCCTCCACTGCGGTAGGAGGGGAGGTGGCGCCCCTATCCTCTCTCGCGCGATCTCGGGGTATTGTTGGAAAAGGGATATTTCTTGTATCAAATACTACACGCACCGTCAATAGAAATCCGTTGACACTATCACCGGTTCCTGTTATAAGAACAATTTATTGTATACTTGGGGCTGTAGCTCAGTTTGGGAGAGCGCTTGAATGGCATTCAAGAGGTCGGCGGTTCGATCCCGCTCAGCTCCACCAAACCTGAATAACTCATGAGGCAGTCATCCCCGTGATTGCCTCTTTTATTTGGCGCCGAAGAAACGTCCGAGCCGAAGCCGCTTTGCCACCAGAACGAGGGCTGGAGGCCTCACCCCGGAATCAGCCGGGCTACCTGCTGGTTGACACAGGCGTAAATCTGCTCGTCGGTTCCGTAAATGTCCACAATACTTCGGTGCTTTATGAGCTCTTCCACCACAAAGGCGGTGACGTAGAGACTGATGAAATTGGGCCTCGGGACCAAAGTCCGCATCGAAGCGGTCTTGTACTGAACCGTGAAGTCATCGGCCCCAAGCAAGGCTTTGATACAGCCGAGGAGCTGACGTTCGAGTTCCTTCTTGTTCTTCGTCTCGATAAGCTGCTCTTCGATGAGCTTCATGGCGATGCGATTCGCCAGATCCTCCTGCACCTCGTAGAGCTTGTTGAGCGCGCCGGTCCTGGCCGCCTCCTTGGCCGAGTCGAGGCGCGATATGACATTGCTCTCCCTGATGTTGGGCCGGTAATCTCTTGCCACGCTAAGTCACCTCCTCCGGCTACCTCGCTGGGTCATCCCCTGGCTGGACCCATCTTTGCCCCCGACGTCAGGCCAAACCCCTGTCCGCCCCTCCTTGAGTCAGCTCCTGCAACCGCCCTCGCGTCTCACTCCCCGTGACTCCCTCCGCGAGGAGAGGCCCTCGTTGTGCGGGCGTGGCTCCGGCGGAACCCCGTCCCTTTCCCGCCGAAGGCCGTGTCGTTCGAAGCCACGTGGCCAAAGCGAACAACCCGGTGGGCCTCCTTGTGGCAGCTTCTCCGCCGGGGACGCGGCCGGCAAGACAGGGCCGGGGCGGCCGCTTATCGGTCCGTTCAATGTTCAAGACGGCGGTCAGGGAAAACCGAAGAAGGGGCCTGATCCTCGGGTCAGAGAACCTAAGCGATGGTCGTCGGGAACCTCCCATACTCAGAACTGCCCATACTCGGGGTTTCTCCCCCTTGAAGGAGTCAAATCGCGGAAGGCTACGGAAGATATTTAGCATGGTTCTCATGGCAGAGCAAACGAAAAGGGGAGGACGTCGATTCCGGCTTCGGGAGGGTCCAACGAACTTTACGATGTCGTCCGAGGCCTGCCCTGCACGGAGAATGATTTTCCCTTGACGGCGGGCGGAGCTATACTATAGTAGGTTTGCGCTTTCCGCCTAGCGGGACTGGACCCAGCGCCAGCGCGGGAGATAGAGGGGCAAGAGAGTCCGGCGTCAAAGCCTCCCCCGCGGCAGGACGAGTGCACGACGAGGCTCGGAGGGCGTGGTGGCATCCCGTCTGAAAGGAACATCCTTCATGGGTTTTGATCTTGACGAGGGCCTCTATGTCTTCGAGATAACTCTCGGCTACAAGGTGGGCGACTCCGCGCACGTGACCATCCCCTTGGTGGTGCAGGCCGACGATCGCGAGGAAGCTGAAGACCTGGTCATGGAATACCTCGAAGAAATGCACCTGGGCGACAGGTTCTGGATTGCTGAGATCAGTCAACCCTATGATCGAGACGAGTACGAACGAACGGTGGAGGACGGTGAACGAGAGCGTTGGGATCGCTTGGAGGACTACAGTGAGGAGGATTTCCAAGAAATACTCCAGTCCGATGACCTCTGAGCGCCACCGACCCGTGCCACCGGCGGCTTACCATGGCTTCCAGAGTCGTGGACCCCGCCACGGATCGACACCGTATCTGTTTGCCGTCGGAGCTGTAATCGGCCAACCCCATGCACAACAGACGTCCTGAGCGCATCGGCACCATTGTCGCGAGACTCATTGATGACGGCCCCTGGGGCAAGCAGGTCAAAGAGCTTCAGGCCCTCAGCCGGTGGCGGGATATGGTCGGCCTCCAGATCGCCAGGCAGGCCCAACCGGAAGCCCTGAAGGACGGCGTGCTTGTGGTGCGCGTCCAGAACTCCGTCTGGCTCAGCCATCTCCGATTCCTGGCCGAGGAGTTGCGAGAGAAGCTGAACCGGGAGATTCCTTCCGCCCCGATTCGAGAGATTCGCTTCCGCCTCGGAAGCGTCGAGCCCGCCGCGCCCTCCCCATCTACGGCCAAGCCTCCCCGGTCCAAGACATGAGCCCGTTCCGAAACTGTCCGACAGACTCTTCCTGCCAAACCCACGCCTGAGCAAGGGCTGTCCCGGCGAAGATTGACGGAGCCGGCGCGCACTGCGGCCTGGAAAACCTCTCAGGAAGGACAGGGAACGGGCTCATATAGGGCCGCCATCTCCGAGGTGTAGCCCCCGTCGACGCGGTGGACTGCAAAGGGCTTCTTCACCCGGAGTTCTTCTCCGCCTCCCTTCACCGCCTCCAGATGGGCCAATTTGGCCGGTGAGTCGGAAGTGCCGTGGATGAGGGTGAGGAGCTTCGGGGCAAAACCGGCGTCGGTGACCTCCCGGAAGAGCTGAGGCAGCCGGCGCGCCGGATAGACGAGGGCGAGCCTCCCTTTCTGGGGAAGGAGTCTCGCTGCAGCCTTTACCACGTCTCCCAGATCGGCCAGCAACTCATACCGAGCGCAGGCCTTTTCGGCTTCTGGGCTCAGGCGACCGCTCGCGATTTCGCGGTAGGGTGGATTGCTCACCACCAGGCTCACGAGACTCCCAATCGACTCTCTCCGGGTCAGTCTTAGGTCTTCCTCCACAATCCGGATGCAGCTCGAAAGGCCGTTCATCTCCACGTTCCGTCGCGCGAGCGCCGCAAGAGACGGCTGGATCTCCACACCCGTGACCTGAGATGCGGTGCGGCGGAAGGCAAGGATCAGGGGGATGACCCCACAGCCGGTGCCGAGATCGACCACCCGATCCCGGCGGCGGATACTGGTAAGCCCGGCCAGAAGCACCGAATCCAGGGAGAAACGATAGCCCCGTCGCGGTTGAAGAATCCTGAGGCGGCCCTGGAAAAGGGTGTCCAGGGTTTCTGGGTCGGAGGGAGCAGCCATGTCAGAGGGAGACGTCTTCATGGGGATCAAGTACGTGCAGTACCGAACCGTTGATCACCTTGGGGTAGAAATAGGTGGACTTGTGCGGCATGATGAGACCGGCGCTGGCCACCTCTTGTACCTGCTCCACCCGCGTCGGATTGATAAGAAAGGCCGCCTCGTACGCGCCGCTGTCCACGAGCCTCACGGCCTCGCGGTCGACATGGCAGTAGTGGACCTGCCGCTCGTCACTCAAGATCTTCTCGTCCACGGCGAGTAGGCCTTTGAGGACAAGCTCGGTGAGCACCACAACGTCCAGATGACGGAGAGGCCGGGGCAGATGGTCGCGCCAGGCATGCGCACCCGCCACGGATCGAAGTTTGAGCAGCACAAACGCTTCTGCTCCCGCGGCGTAAAGGCCGATGAAATGCCGTGAGCCAGCAGCATGGAGCGTAGCGAGGAAGGTCTCCAGAGCCTGGTCCTTGCCGGCAGGGTGGAAGGAAAAGCGTTCGACCTCGAAGTGACGGCCAGCAGCACTCAAGAGGGACTCCAGGCTGGGTTGGGGCAGGCGTCCTACGAGCCGATGGGTAGGAAGAATGGTGAGCCCCCCCTGGTTCATGCTGGAAAGGTACATGAGCACGTAGTTGAAGGAAGCCTTTTCCCCCTTGCCGGGATGCTTGCCGCGCATGAGGTCGCGATAGGCGAGGGCGGTTTCGTAGCGATGATGCCCGTCGGCAAGGAAAAGGGATTTCTCCTCCATGAGGGCCGCCACGCCTTTGATCACCTCCGAGTCAGTCACCCGCCACATACGGTGTCTGATGCCGGTCTCGTCGGCGAAGGCCATGACGGGCGTCTTTTCCCGCCCTTTGTCGAGTTTGCCCCGGACAAGTTCAGCCGGGTCAGAGTACAGGGCAAAAATCTGGCTAAGGTTGGCGTTACAGGCGCACATGAGCTTGAGCCGTTCCGACTTCGTCGCCGCGAAGGTGCGCTCGTGAGGCCGAATAGATCCCTCGGAGAAATCCTGGAGCCGCACCAGGCAGATAAAGCCGTGCCTGGTCTTGGAGAGGCTGGATGGTTCGTGGTAGTCGATTTCGTAGTCATAGATCGCCGGCTGCGGGTCCCGAAGGAGAACCTCTTGCTCCCGCCAGCCTCTGAGCGTCTCAGCCGCCCGGGTGAACCAGTTGTATTCTTCCGTGTCGCCCGGGTCTTTCTTGCCGAGGATCAGGCGGATCATGTTGTAGGGGTGCCGGCGGTGGTACGCGTCCTGCTCGGCGGAGGAAATGACGTCATAGGGAGGGGTAACCACGGAGGCAAGATCGGGTACTACCTTCTGATTATACCGGTATCCTCTAAGGGGAGCGATTTCAGCCATCTAGCCCTGTCCTGCTCTATTTCGACGGCCCATCTTCATCCTTCCGCGGCGAAAGGTGCTAACAGCTACCACAGCCCCCCGGCTTTCGCAAGGGGTTTTTCACGGCGCCAAGCCGCATGAAACAGGGCGCCTCGACGCCGACAGGAGGAGTAGCTCGCCCGGTTCCCGGGCCCTGGTCCAGGCCGCCCACCGGTGAAGGGGGGAGAGGCTATACCTCTCCATACTTGAGCTTGTTCCGCAAGATGCTGAAATAGTCTTCTTGTCGGGACTTGATGAGCCGCTGGGGATGGGGCGCTTGCTGTACGGTCACCACGTCGCCGGGAAGGACCTGCTGTCCTACCTGACCGTCTCCGGTGAGAGTGGTCTCCATCCCCTTGGTGCGCACCTTCATCTCCACCCGGGCCGTGCCGGGTAAGACGAGCGGCCGGTTGCTCAGGGAGAAGGAGCAGATAGGCGTGAGGATGATGGCGCGGGCGGTGGGAAAGACAATTGGACCGCCGGCGGCAAGGTTGTAAGCGGTCGAGCCTGTGGGAGTCGAGACGATGAGACCGTCGGCCCGATAGGTGGTGAAGTAGCAGCCGTCAATGGAGACCTCTAGCTCGATGATGCGGGCTAGCGCCGCCTTGTTGATCACCACGTCGTTCAGAACGGTGATGGGGGCAACAGTCTCACCGCCCCTCGTGAGCGCGGCTCGGAGGCGCATGCGCTCCTCGACCTCATAGCGTCGCGCCAGAATCTCCTCAAGGAGCACATAGCGATCCCTGAGGTTCACCTCGGTCAGGAAGCCCATACCGCCGCCGATATTGATCCCGAGAAGAGGAACAGGAAGGTCGCCGACGAGGCGGGCGACACTGAGAAAGGTGCCGTCGCCCCCGAGCACCGCAACCGCCATGCTTTCTGGCGCTATGTGGAGGGGCGGCTCCTCCGCGGCCTCGCCCGGCAGGTGACGGGCCACGTTCTCCCGGAGGTACACCGCCACGCCCCGCTCCTCCAACCAGCGCTTCATCTCAAGCCCGAGCTGGGCCGCGAGCGACTCATTCCGCTTGTAAATGACGGCGATCTTTGCCATCATGGGGCTGTCCGATCTCGGTGTAGAAATCTCGCCTTGGCAGATAAGACGTTCTCTTAGCAGAATTCCATGGCATGGGTCAACCGGAATGGCGGGCGCGGTCGAACCAGGCCGTCGCCTTTCAGCCGAAGAGTGGTCGAAGGAACAGGGGAGGAGCTTGGGTTGGCATGGCATGATTCTCAAGGCCGGGCTTCCGCCAGGTGTGCGATCATTGAAATACGGGGCAATTCGTGGTATAAGAAACCGCTAATCTAAGAAGAGGTACCCGTGGACCAGGAAGCGCACATGCAGTGCTCCATCCTGAGCGTTGATGATGACAAGGACCTTCGGGACTTGCTCCATGAGCTCATCACTCGCATGGGCCATACCAGCGTCACCGCCGCGGACGGCGTTGAGGCCTTGGACCAGCTCAGCGAGAACAGCTTCGACATCGTCATCACCGATATCAACATGCCTCGCATGGACGGCTTGGAGTTGATCAGGCGTATCCACAAGGGTTTCAAGGATTTGGATGTGATCGCTTTCACCGGCTATCACAACAAGTACAAGTACACCGATGTCATCGAGGCCGGGGCGAGCGATTTCATTTCCAAACCGTTCAACGTTAACGAGCTGGAAGCGAAGATCAACCGCATCATCCGCGAACGAAGCTTGCGGGAACAGCTCAAACGGCTTTCCGTCCGGGACGGCCTGACCGGACTGTACAACCGCCGTCACTTCGATGAGACCTTGCGGAGCGAAGCGGTTCGGGCTTCACGGCAGAATTACGACCTCTACCTTCTCATCATCGATATCGATAGTTTCAAAGAGTACAATGACCAGCACGGTCACCAGCGTGGTGACGATGCGCTGACGGAGCTGGCAAGGATCGTCAGCCTTCACATCAGGAAGAATGTCGATTCTGGATACCGCTACGGCGGTGACGAGTTTGCCGTAATCATTCCCCATGCCAATCGGCAGCAGGCCCTCCTCGTGGCGGAACGGCTGCGGAGCCGCTACAGCGACTGCCACCTCGTTCCCACCACCATCAGCGTCGGCATGGCCCGGCTTCGCGGCCCCCTTGATGCCATCGAAGAGAATGTGCAACGTTTGCTCCGTAGCGCCGACATCTCCTTGTACCGGGCAAAACATAACGGCGGCAACCAGGTGTGCATTACCGACGAAACCGCCAACGACATCGCTCTGCCGCTGGCGACTGCGCCGCCGTCCCACCACTAAGAAGAACTCTTCTACCCGACGAGGCCGGATCTGGCAGGTTGTTGAAAAACCTGTCTTTTGGGGACGGAGGCGGAACGTCACGGCAGGCCGGGGAATCTGCGAAGCAAGGGCATCTGGAGTCACCTCTTAACTCTTTGGTCCGCGGGAATGCCTCCCAAACATTGTACCGCCGCTCCGCGAAGGGCCGCACCACTTCAACCTTATTCATGGCCCGACTATGCGGCCTTGCCGAGCAGATTACCCGGCCTCGTTCTCTCACCTGGCAAACGAAGTGCGCGTGTTGGCGAGTTCGTGGGGTTGTTTAACGGCCTGCGAAGTGGATCCGCTCCGCTCGCTCTACCCGCTCTTTCCCCTTGACCTTAAGACTTGTCGCAGAGTTCGTCTCGCTGCGTCCTTCTTGCCTCTCTCACCCCTGCTCCCCCCAGGAATGCCCGGCCCGCCTGTAGCCGAGGTCCCTTTCACCTGACCTGGGCTGTCGCTGCCGACGACGGCAAGCTATGGATTTCCGGGCTTTGGCCCGCATCGGCCTGTTGTCACCTCCCGCCCGACAGGCTGAGGCTCGGGCGCGGGATCTGGCGGTTGTGTTTGGGCAGTCGCTTTTCGCTCCTTTTGCTCCTCTCATGAGCTACATGAAACCCTAATCAACGAATTTCGCGGCAGGTCAAAAAAAACCTTGACAAAAAGGACGCCAGAAATTAGAAAGAGCAAACTTTGGCTAAACTTTCTGTTTAGTGATTGTGAACCATGGAGGCAGGTCTTAAGATAGGGGAAAAGATCAGGAGGTTGCGCAAGGCGAACAACCTCACGTTGGAAGAGCTTGCGAATCGCACGTATCTTACCAAGGGGTTTCTCAGCCAACTGGAGCGGGATCTCACATCGCCTTCGATCGCAACACTCAAGGGGATTGTCGACGTCCTTGGGGAGGAGCTCGCAGATTTTTTCCGCGACGTGAAACATGAGCGTGTCCTCTTCGACAGGAAGGCACGGGTTCTCAGCTCCGCCTCCACCGAGGAGATGACGGTTGAGGTGCTCGTTCCCAGCGCTCAGAGTCGGATCATGGATCCGGTTCTGGTGAGCCTGGAGCCGGGAAGCTACACGGAGACTCACGCGCCTCACGAGGGCGAGGAATTCGGCTTCTTGCTGCAGGGAAAGGTGACACTTTGGATCGACAAGATGCCGTATCGGATGCGGAAAGGGGACTGCTTCTACTTCTCTTCCGACCGGGAACACCGGCTGCAAAACACGGGAAAGGTGGTGGCCAGGATCCTCTGGATCGTGTCACCGCCAGTGTTCTGAGGACAGCTGGGGGGAGGTATCTGAAGGTGCCGGGGTGACCCACTTAAACAGGGCAAGGAGGTGACCAAATTGAGAAAGCCTGAATACGGTTTTGGTATGCACCTTATGGTTGACGGCTATGGCTGCGACCGGAGCCGCCTTGAGGATTTGTCCCTCATTTACAATTTCCTCAGTGAGTACCCAGCCCATATGGGTATGACCAAAATCATGCCCCCCTACGTCTTTCGTTATGACGGGGCCAAGAAGCCGGAGGATTGGGGCGTTTCGGGCTTTGTCCTGATCGCTGAGAGCCATATCAGCATTCACACCTTCCCGGAAAAGGGCTATCTCAGCCTGGACATGTTTTCCTGCAAGGACTTTGACGCCCACCGGGCCATTGCCTACGTGGAGAGAATGTTCGCAGTAGAGAAGAGCGAAACCAAGGTGCTTGACCGTGGCCTGGAGTTTCCAAAAAACGTCCGAGCCACAGCCCGCATCGTTCAGCAGGACCGATTCCGCGTCGAGCCCTGCTGAAGCCCCTAAGATGTGGCGGGTGGTGAGACGCGCCCTACGGTCTCCTGTAAGCAGTCAACTTGGCTGTCGGGCCGGTCTCGCTTCGGCAAAGCTCGGTGCCAGCGTAGCGGCCGGAAGGTTCTCAGGACACACAACAGTCGACTCGTCGCAGTCATTGGGGATCGACCGCCAGAAACCGCTTCAGGAAAGACGAGAACCACGCTCGCGGCGACTTGAGACTCTATAATAGACCTGTCCCATGATGACACCTCATCATCCCGGCGACCCCTTGTCCCTCCCCTTCGCCACCGGTGCAGCCGCATTCGGCGGGTCTGCTGCCGCAGCAAGAGACCTCACGAGCGCCAAGGCCCTCGTCATGCCCGTCCCCTACGACGCCACCACTACCTATTTTTCCGGCACGCGCCAGGGGCCGGCTGCCATCATTCGCGCCTCCCAGCAGCTCGAACTCTTCGACGAGGAGACCGGTCGGGAGATGGGGGATCTCGGCATCGCGACTCTCGATGAGGTGGAAGTGGAAGCGGCCGGTCCCATGGCTATGGTGGCACGGATCCGTTCCCTGGGAGAGAGGGTTCTGGATGCAGGTCTCTTTCCCTTCATGCTTGGCGGAGAACACCTCCTCTCCCTCGGGCTCATCCAGGCAGTAGCCGCGAGGGCCGACGCCCTGTCCATCCTTCATCTCGATGCCCATGGAGACCTGCGGGAGACCTACCAGGGTACCAAGTACTCCAACGCCTGCGTCATGCGCCTCGCAAGCCGGCATGGCTCCCTTGTCTCCGTGGGTATTCGCGCCCTGAGCGTGGAGGAGTATCGTTGGCTGAAGGAGCGGAACCTTCCCGTGTTCTATGCCGGCGACATCCGGAGGCGGCCTAGCGGGTGGCAGGAAGAGGTCCTCGATCACCTGGGCCCTCAGGTATATCTCACCATCGATCTAGACGTCCTCGATCCCGCCGAGATGCCAGCCGTAGGCACCCCTGAACCGGGAGGTCTCCACTGGTACGAGATCCTCGACCTCGTTCGACTCGTGTGCGAGAGGAAACGCCTCGTGGGAGCGGACCTCATGGAACTCTGCCCCCATTCGGGGAATGTCGCGCCCGACTTCCTCGCCGCGAAACTGGTTTTCAAGATCCTCGCCTACCGGTCTTCCGCTCGTAACCCCCAGGATTTGACAAAGCCAAAAACCGGCAGTTAAAATTAAATTATTCCGGGCCGCAAGCATCCACGAGAGTGCTGGCGGCGCCGCGCGCCCCCGTTAACTGGAGCGAGAGAAATCCTTGGAAGTAGGGTTCGGGACCAACTTGTGGCGTAGACTCACCGGCATGCTCTGCTTCGGCCGCCGGAGAGAGTCCTCCCATCCGGACATCGAGCGAGAGATCCAGCACCTCATCGACGCCGGAGAGCAGGAGGGGGTCATCACCGAAGACGAAGGAGAGATGATCCAGAGCATTCTCTCCTTCCGGGATACGACGGCCCGTGAAATCATGATACCCCGGACCGAGGCCGTCGTTGCCAGTTCCGATATCTCTATCGGGAACCTACTCCAGCTCGTCATCAAGGAGGGCCATTCCCGCATTCCGGTGTATAGCGGCAGCGCGGACAATATCATCGGTATCCTCCATGTGAAGGACCTTCTCGCCTCATGGGCGCGGGACCACGTGGATTTGAAGGGGCTCCTTCGCATGCCCCATTTCGTTCCCGAGACGAAAAAGATCAGCCAGCTCCTCAAGGAGCTCCGGGACAGAAAGTCCCACATGGCCATTGTCATTGACGAGTACGGCGGTTTCGCCGGGTTGGTGACGATTGAGGATATCATCGAGGAGATCGTCGGCGAGATCCGCGACGAGCACGACACGGAGGAGCGGCGGATCGTTCCTACTGCGGAGGGCGACCTCCTCGTGGATGCTCGTCTGGATATCGAGGATCTGGCCGAGCACCTCGGCGTGCAGATCCCGGAAGGGAATTTTGAGTCGGTTGGCGGGTTCATCATCAACCTCCTGGGTCGGATGCCCCAACCGCACGAGACCGTTGCCTGCGCCCCGCTTGAAATGACCATCGAGTCGGCGGATGCCCAGAAAATCCACACCGTCCGGGTGAAACTCCAGAGCCGACCAGACAGCTCCCGGGAGACCCCTGCCAGTCCGTAGCCCTGCATCGGCTGTGAAGGCGGCACGGAATCGCCCTTTGCGGAGCCCGGTCTTTACCCGTAAGTGAGGCTGCGGGAGAGAGGAGGTAGGAGCTGCTGCGGAGAATGATGTTTCTTCTGAAGTGACAGCGGCAGGCCTGAGCCACCACTGCTTCGAACGATGAGGAACGTCAGTATCCCGTGTGTCCAGCAAAAAATGCGGCACATGATCAGTTG
>Ga0187774_10000569_pt1 | contig 12724 bp, 12 predicted proteins | sample 0216_BV02_MP05_2_FD_133152 | JGI IMG/M metagenome (GOLD analysis project Ga0187774, IMG submission 133152) | Tropical peat soil microbial communities from peatlands in Department of Meta, Colombia - 0216_BV02_MP05_20_MG | ecosystem: Environmental > Terrestrial > Soil > Wetlands > Peat | place... | reverse complement strand
TGGACGAGCTGGGTAACAGTTTTCTTATCGATTCCATAAGCAGAAGTATAGAATTTGCTCGGATCAAAAACGCCAGCCTCTACAAAATAGGTAAGGTTCTTAGCAATCTTGTATGAGCCCTTGAAGTCTACCTCCGCTCCTATACTCTTATTTACCCCACTTGGAACCTTCTGAGCCCTGAGGAGAAATCCATCCAGGGAAAGGCCTAAATCCTTAACAGCCATCAAATCAATGCCAATATTGTAATAAATAGTATTCGCAATTCCTGTGCCCCTATCTACTCCCTGTCCGAGATATTGGTTCATTGCGGCTGTAGTTACGGTACGCTCATAGATCTGGGTATAGTGAACAAATCGTGTAGCCGGGCTTTGGAGATCACTATCCATAGTTACCTGAAACTCACTTATTTTACCGTCAGTATCTCCATTGCTGTCACCGCTACCAAAAGCGAAAGATGCCCTGAGATTCACAGGATCAATCTTGTAACCGGCTTTTGCAAAAGCTCCCCAACCACTGAAGTGAAGCTTTGTTCCTAATGGAGTCGCATTTCCAAACTGGAAGTCTGCCTCAGCTGCATATGTTAAAGCTTGGGCAATGAGACCATTTGCATGGAATCCAAGGTTCGATATCTTTAAATCCGCACTGCTCTCATTAAAATAAGAGTAGTTTATACCGACAGTGTTGTCTTTGTCCAGCTTATAGGTTCCGAGGATAGTATAAATATCGAGGTCATCCGACCCGCTTAAAATACTCCCTTCGTAGAGTTTCCCAGTAAGAGCAGCAAGAAAGAGTTCCTTTGTCGGTTGAGTAAATAGAACGATTGCATCATCTCCAAATCTTTCATGGTTCAGGAACAGCTTCTCGCCAAGTGATAAGGGTTGGTGTCCAATCTTAATGCCGGATGGAACGCCCAAGAGGCCCGAACCAGTATACTGTATCCATAACTGGCGGAACAAAAGCTCTGCAGGTGGTTTTGCGTTGTAGCTATAGTATCCCCAATAATATTCGCCTGAGTATGGATCACCAAATGTCGCAGTCTCAAGTTCCATAAAGCCTTTCAGATTGTCGCTGATCTTTGCGTCAACAGTGAGGCGTGCTTCTTCAGTGTAAAACGCCTGAGCCGCTGTGTCTATAGGTAGATAAGTGTCACCTTGATCTACATTTTTGAAATACCAGCCTCTTATAAGTATATCGCCACCGAGCTTAATCTGAGGCTCCTCAGCATATGCCAGAACAGTGAAACTCAACAAAAGGAGAACAGATAAAGCTATAAATATCTGCTTTCTCAAAGCTAACCCTCCTTTTCTAAGGTTATTAATTACTGCCCGCAACGCGGGAATTTTTAGTGAATAGCTTTTGCCTACTATTCACTAACCACTTTATCTCTATAATCAGAAGTTTTTGCTTTTGCATCACCTCCTCCTTTATTTAGTTTTACCTCCAACGGAGGTTTTCTTAATCTTTCCGAAAGCAAATGTCTAATTCATAGTCCCGAAATTTATATCATTACTCACATAGCTTTGTCAAGGAATTTATTTAACTGTTGCATTAAGCTTCCTATAATTAACTCCTTTTAAAAATTTAGAAATTTATATCATCCTAAAAGAGTTTTGTCAAGGAAATTTCGTTTGTCTATTATTACCTCCTCTTTATGTATTGATGTTCAATCATACTTTTGATATTTTCCAGTTCAGTAAAAAAAATTACATTAAACAAGTAATTTGAGAATTATAGAAGGAAGCAAAAAATAGACCAGGTTCAAATACATATGACTCAAAGGATCAAAGACTGGGGGATTTTAGTAAAAGGCTAAAAAAACAGCTTATAATTTAGGGGCAAGAGGCTAAAAATACTTATTTTAACCCTTAAGCCTTTATTCCCTGAAGCTCCAAGTCCTCTTAGGCAAACCCGTGTCTGTGGTCTTTATACAACAAAGGTGTGGATTATATACTTCAACGTATAGTTTAAATTTTATCTTAAAAAAGAGGATCCAAGGTTTCATAGTCTCAATTTCTCTGTTCTATACACTTGAGCCTTTGAATCCTTGAATCCTCTACCCTACGGTCGTAGACTCTATGAGTCGTAGACTCGAACTTAGTAGACTTTGATCAAACCCCCCTTCAACGAGAGTCCGTGACTCTCCTATTCAAGGGTAATTGCTTGAGTAGGGCACAAGTCTGCAGCTTCCTGACAGTTACACGTGTTACATTTATCAGGACCTACGACGTGTGCCTTTTCGTCGTCTCCAAGTTGGAATACCTCGGGGCATAACTCCTGGCATGAGCCACAGCCCTCACATAGCTCTTCATTTACTACAGGCTTTGACATAAACACCTCCTTCCGGGTCATTACCCTTTCCTTTTATTCTAAATATCGCCTATCTGAATTCCCAGACAGACCCTCTTAGACTGAAGAGACCTTTTACCCCGCAGGAATACTCCAACCCGCTGCAATTTACTACGGGTCCCGTGCGCAATTCCAACGGGGTTTAAAACATAACTATTATAAGTGTGGGCAATGTGCCAAACGGATATTAAAATAACTATACTGAGACCTTGAAGTCAAGACATTTCATAAGGTTGATTTTTAGGAGCAAAAATAATATGATTTATGTATAAAAATTTCTTTGTGGAGGTGCTAAATGGACTTGTATGATGAGATAGCGAAAGTCGCATATGAACTTTATGAAAAGAGTGGATATACTGAGGGGCGTGATCTTGATAACTGGCTTGAAGCAGAGAGAATAGTAATGGCACGACTCGCAGCAGAGAAGAAAAAATCTGAGAAGGATATCTCAACAAAAACTAAAAAGAAAAAGAAGAGATAACATTGAGTTTATTGAAAAAGCCTTACGTTGATTTTTTTATTGAGGTTTTTATTGAGGGGCAATCCCTGTTTTCTTTGCCATTTCGGCCACTTCATGGGCCACAGAGACTACTACCTTTTTATCAAAGATGCTTGGAATTATATAATCTTCAGCCAGTTCGTCATCCTTTATGACATAAGCAATAGCACGAGCAGCCGCAAATTTAATCTCTTCATTCACACCCCCTGCCCTAACTTCCAATAGCCCCTTAAAAATACCCGGGAAGCTAAGCATATTGTTTATCTGGTTTGGATAATCAGACCTTCCTGTTGCAAGAACTTTAACAAGTGGAAGTGCATCCTCCGGTGGTATCTCTGGTTCTGGGTTAGCAAGGGCAAATACCACCGGGTCCCGCGACATTCTCTTTATATCATCTCGTGTTATGACATTAGGAGATGAAAGACCTATAAAGACATCCGCACCTTCCATTGCATCTGATATCCTCCCTCTGACCTTTCTCGGATTGGTTTTCTTTGCGAGGGCTCTTTTGTAAGGGTTCATATTATGTCTCCTCCCCTCATAAATGGCACCCGCCCTGTCGCATACAACTATATCTCTTATCCCATAGGCTGAAAGTATGAGGGCAGTGGCTGTACCTGCTGCACCAGCACCAACTATTATTACTTTAAATTTTTCTATCTTTCTTTTTAGTAACCTTGAAACATTAATGAGAGCAGCAAGAACAACCACGGCAGTCCCGTGCTGATCATCATGAATAACTGGAATGTCAAGTTCCTGCCTTAATCTTCTCTCTACCTCAAAACATCTCGGGGCTGAGATGTCCTCGAGACTTATGCCACCAAAGGTGGGGGAAATATTTTTGATTGTGTTAATTATCCCTTCTATGTCTGTAGTTCTTAGGGCTATTGGAAAGGCATCAATCCCGGCAAATTCCTTGAAGATCATGGCCTTGCCCTCAATAACAGGCATTGCTGCCTCTGGCCCAATATCGCCGAGACCGAGAACAGCTGTACCATCTGTTATTACAGCAACAGAGTTACCCTTCATCGTGTAACGATAGGCATGTCTTTTATTTTCATGGATATCAATACAAACTCTTGCCACGCCGGGTGTATAGACCTTTGAGAGGTCATCTCTGTTTTTAAGGGGTATCTTGTTGTGGATCTCTATTTTGCCTCCCTGGTGAGCAAAGAAGGTGCGATCCAAAACCCTTAGAATTTTTATACCTCTTATTTCCTTGATAGACCTTACGATGTCTCTTTCATGTTCCTCATCCCTTGCATTTACAGTAACATCTCTGATTATTTTCCCTTTTTCAACGCGAACAATATCTATAGAACCGAGATCACCCCCGGTCTGGCTTATAGCGGTGGCTATTTGTGCAAACATACCGATTCGGCTCTCGATCTCTAACCGTATTGTTATGCTGTAGCTCGGACTTGGAATGTGAGTCATGGTTCGGTATCCTCAGCATGATTATAAGTTTTTGACATTTTATAATCTCTGTTTCCGTTATGGCAGGATATAGTATTTTCGCTCATTCTCGTCCCGATAAGATCGGTTTCCGAGGCTTTTGCCTCTTTACCCATAAAATTATAAAAATATTCTTATTGGACTATCAGCAAAAGAAACCGCTCGAATACTATATTCTACCATTTATTGCCGTTTACCAGAAAAATGCATTTACATAATGTAGATGTTGTGAAAAAATTTATTTTTCGATACCTTAGTGTACCTTCAACTGATAGTTTTTGGAATATTTTTATGAATATTACCAATAAAGATATTCCCAATAAAATCATCGAGTTAAATAAATTTTTGAACAATATCTGCATTATTTGGGTTAATAGATTCATGGTTAACCTTATCACGAAAAAAGAGATACTCAACTCTTTCGGGTTAGGTTTGACACAGTATGTAGAATATCTTTATACTTCATTAATGCTTAAAATTGCTGTTGTCGATGGTCAAGGAGGTGGTATCGGAAGCCTAATTGTCAAGAGGTTACGAGATGAGTTCGGAGATAGTATCGAAATCCTTGCACTCGGGACAAATGCAGCTGCAACATCAGCTATGATGAAATCGAGGTCAAACAAGGGCGCAACCGGCGAGAATGCAATTGTCTTGAATGCAAACCGGGCTGATATGTTAATAGGACCTCTGAGTATAGTACTTCCTAATGCGATGCTTGGGGAACTCACGCCTAAGATGGCTGAAGCAATTGTGTTATCGAGTACAAGAAAATTTCTCCTTCCACTAAATCAGGAGAGTATAAACATAGTAGGGGTAGAAAAAGAGCCTCTTCCACATATGATAGAAAAAATCATAGAGATTGTGAGACATGAGGTGGGAAAGGGGGATTAATATGTGTGAGGCAAATGCCTATATTTACAGTGATGGAAAAGAAGAGCTTTATCTGGAAAACGTGGACATAATGAAGCCTGAAGGAGGAAAGATTTTTCTCAGAAACCTCTTTGGGGAACAGAAGGTCTTTGAAGGAGAGATTAAAGAGATATCGCTCTTGAAACACAAGATAGTCCTTGAGAAGAAATAAAAGGCATTCAGTTTCTTAAAGACCAAGCTTTTTTCTACAGGCATTACAGAATCCCGGCCCTTTGTTATCCGTATCTTTGAGGGTATTTGAGAAATACATTATGCATTTTGGGTTCTGGCAGTGACCAAGCCCATAAGTATGTCCCATCTCATGGATGGCTTCTTTGATAGCCCTCTGATTAAAAAGATTTTTATCTGGTTTTAACCCATAGAATTCCTGTCTTAGTCTTGTAAGTGAAATAATTGCTACTCTTGAATATTTATCCGCCTCTCCAAAAACAAAATTAAGTTCAGGAACATAAAGGTCTGCGTCAATTACACTTAGTGCTCGATTAAAATTTATTGGTTTAACAGACCTTATCTTTTGGAGAATAGTCGTGGAATAATATTGTCCTCTCTTGTTGTCAAAAGCATCTTTTGGGACAGATATTTCTTTACCTGTTTGTACATTTAGATGAAAGGCATTTCTAAGGGCTTCAGAAATGCCCTCTAAAATTCCCAAAGCAATATTTCCTATGGGTATGATCAGAATGTTTTCCATTGGCTTATAAATTATGACTTCATTTTGAAGTTTTGTCTACTCGATACCCCTCCTTGACCTCCCCTTAGCAAGGGGAGGATAGGTGGGGTCGTCTAAGGAATACTATTTACTAAGCGAAAGAGCATTCTCTGTCTTAAATTCGATCACGAAAAAGGAGATGTTTCCTTAACTTAGGATTAGCTTGACAATACCCTTCATGTAGTGTTAAAGAAAATTATGAAGAAATTTTTCTTTTTGATTGCTGTTGTTATCACAATTTTATCCTGTGCTCCTGTTCTGAGACGGGACATAATGGAGACAGCCATCAGAAAGTTTTCTCTCTCTGAGATCAAAAATAATCCAGACCCTTATAAGGGGAAGCTTTTTGTCCTAGGTGGTTCGATTATCAACACAAAAATTACTGCAGAGGGTTCCCAGATCGAGGCTCTCTATATTTCGGTGAATTCAAGGGGTTATTTGAAAGATGAGGAACCGCCCCCCTCTGATGGAAGATTCCTCGCAATCTTACCAAAAGAACAGGGAACCTTAGATCCTCTTATTTATCGTAAAGGAAGACATATAACCGTTGCAGGAGACTTTATCGGGACACGTTTAGGAAAGATAGACGAAGTGGAATATACCTTTCCAATTTTTCGGATCGCGCAGATCTACTTATGGAAGGAAACGGAGTATTATCCCAGTTATTATTATTATCCCTATCCATTCTGGTGGTATGACCCCTGGTGGAGGCCATGGGGTCCCTGGTGGGGATATCCCTATTGGTGATAGCATAAATCTTTTACATTCTATCTCGCTGCATCTATAACCAACTATAACCAAGCACGAATAAACAATCCGCCTCAGGCAGACCAAATTCCAATAACCAAATAATCATCAATGCACCACTCTGCAACAAGACAGGCTGTCCGATAATTGCCATTCCTAACTTGTTTCGGGGTCTCCAAGATTTATAAATCATCCCTGCGAATTTTGGATTCCGTTTTTAACTTATTCCCGTAAATACATGGGAACAAGTTCTGCTATAATTATGTAAATTTTTGCGCATTGAGGATTATGGAAAAAGAAGTTTTAGAGATCATAAAGAAGATTCATGAGTTTTTCAAAAAGAAGGGCTTGACTCTCTCAGTAGCTGAATCATGCAGTGGTGGTCTTATAAGCCACTACATTACTACTCTTCCTGGCGCAAGCAAATTTTTTCAGGCAGGAGTCGTCTCATACTCAGCAGAGGCCAAGAAGAAGATCTTGGGAATTTCACCTGAGATCATTTCAAAGCGTGGAGTAGTTAGTGAAGAGACTGCAAAGGAGATGGCCGAGAAGGTAAGGACACTGACAGGTACGGATTACTCTCTTTCGACTACTGGCAACCTGGGCCCTGATGTTCTTGAAGGAAAGGAAAGAGGACTTATTTATATAGCAGTAAGTAAAGAAGGACGGACCTTTTCAAGGGAGCTGAGGTTAAAGGGCGGTAGGGAAGAAAATAAACAGGAGGCATCCTTTTTAGCACTGAGATTTCTCATTGAGGTGCTGGAGAAATGGCAGATATAGTATTTTCGCTCATTCTCGGTCGTTCCGACCTCCGAGGTAAATTCTTTCAAAGAAAGAATTTAAAGCCGCTCAAATACTATATCTGCCATTTTAGATACGATGATTTTTTAAAAAATGAAATATATACCTGAGAAGATTCCGGAGGATAAAAGGAAAGAAATAGGGAAGCTTGTCAAAGAGCTAAACTACCACTGTTATCGTTACTACGTCATTGATTCACCTGTTATTTCAGATGAAGAGTATGACAGACTCTATCTTCGCCTGAAGGAGCTGGAAGAGAAGTATAATTATATTTTGCCAGATTCTCCAACTCAGCGAATCGGGGCTCCTCCCTTAGATAAGTTCGAAAAAGTTAGACACACCGAGCCAATGTTATCCCTCGATAACGCCTTTTCATATGATGAAGTGAGAGAGTTCGATGAGAGGGTAAAAAGGTTTCTAAAATCTGAAGCGGATGTAGAATATACAGTCGAGCCAAAGTACGATGGCCTTGCCATCGAGTTAACTTACAGAGATGGCTTTCTCTATAGGGCATCTACAAGAGGCGATGGCTATGAAGGTGAAGAAGTAACCAAGAATATACGAACCATAAAGTCTGTCCCTCTAAAAATAGAAGATGTTGAAGTGCCCAAGGAGATCGATATTCGTGGTGAGGTCTATATGGATATTGATGAGTTTGAGAAACTCAATAACGAAAGGGAAAAGAAAGAAGAACCTCTCTTTGCAAATCCGAGAAATGCTGCTGCCGGTTCAGTAAGGCAGCTTGACTCATCTGTTACTGCCGCCCGAAAACTTCATCTGGCATGTTATGGAATAGGAGCAGTAAAAAGCATGGAGTTCAGAAAACAGTGGGAATTCATCAAATGGCTTGAGAAGGCAAGATTTCCTGTCCCCGCAGTGGTTAAACTCGTGAAGGGAATTGATAAGGTTATTCATGTCATCGAAGAGATAGAAGAAAAAAGGAGATCCTTTCACTTTGAAACAGACGGTTCTGTTATAAAGGTCAATGATTTTGAATTACAGATGCGGTTGGGCATAAAGACAAGGGAGCCTCGTTGGGCTGTTGCCTATAAGTTCCCGGCTCATCAGGGTACTACCAGAATAAAGGAAATAGTACCGAGCGTTGGAAGGACAGGTGTGATAACTCCAATTGCAATGTTCGCGCCTGTGAGGATTGGAGGAGTTACCGTATCTCGTTCTACCTTGCATAACTGGGATGAGATGCATAGGAAGGATATAAAGGTTGGAGATACCGTAGTTGTTGAAAGGGCAGGAGAGGTTATTCCTCATGTTGTGATGGTCGTGAAGGAGAAGAGGACAGGAAAGGAAAAGCCCTTCCCTATTCCAGACAAATGCCCTGTGTGTGGTTCAAAAGTAGTGAGGGAGGAAGGTGAGGTAGCAGTTAGGTGTATTGGCCTCAATTGTCCTGCTCAGGTTCAGGAAAGGATAAGACACTTTGTATCACGAGGCGCCATGGATATCGAAGGTCTTGGCGAAAAGAATGTAGAACTCCTCTACTCAAAGGGACTCATCAGACATTTTGTGGACATTTACAGGCTGAAGAAAGAAGACCTCCTCAATCTCCCGAGGTTTGCAGAAAAATCAGCCCAGAATCTCATAGATGCAATCGAAAAGAGTAAAAAAACAACCCTTTCAAGATTTCTCTACGCCCTTGGCATATTGCATGTCGGAGAGTATGCGGCAAAGCTTCTTGCTAAAAATTTTGAAGGACTTGAGAAACTGTACAATGTAAGTCATAAGGAGATTATGGATATCCGACAGATGGGCGAAAAGATTGCCCTCTCAATATCAGACTTCTTCAACGACCATGAGAATCTGAGAACCCTCAAAACCCTTAAATCGCTGGGGCTTAATATAACAAATCCTGATTTTGAGACGAAAAAGAGAGAAAAACAACCCCTCGACGGTCTTACTTTCGTCTTAACCGGCACATTACCAAGACCAAGAAACGAAGTGGAGGACATGATTGAAAGCCTTGGTGGTCAGGCATCTTCCTCTGTCTCTAAGAGTACAGATTATCTTGTCGTAGGAGAAGACCCTGGATTGAAACTCCAGAAAGCTGAGGCCCTCGGTGTCAAGAAGATTTCTTATGATGAGCTGTTGAAAATAATCGGGAGAAAGAATATTTAACTTGTTTAGTTCTTAAATTGCAAAAGATAGAATTTCACCTAACGGATCCTGTACAACACAAGCCTGTTACCTTTTATCATGAGTTTCTGTAAGGGGAAAAAGAAGATGACACCAAAACAGAAAAGGATTCTTTTTGTGTCAGGCTGTATCGTTGCACTTTTGATTTTTGTAATAACCGCCCTTGTTCTTTTTATCAATGTCAATGTTTATAAGCCCCGCATTGAAGCCGCTGCATCAGATGCCATCGGGATGGATTTCAAGATTGGCGGCGCAATGAGGATTGTTCTCTTTCCTCGGTTTGGTATCTCCTTAGAGAATGTGCTTATAAAGAAAGGGGAAACGGATTTCCTCTCTGCGCAGAGGGTGAGGATAGGTCTTAAGCTTCTCCCCCTTATAAAGCATGAAGCAAGAATAAGTGAATTCACCATCATCAAACCGAAAATCACCATTGAGCGCGATAAAAATGGGAGGTTCAATTTTGAAGGATCGATGCAAAAGGCTGCGAAAGAAGAAAAGCTGCCTGTTGCCCTACTTACAATGGGAAGCTTCGTAATCTCAAAGGGGGAACTTGTCTTCTTAGATAGGATATCCAATGCGAGAACAGAACTAAATAGTATCGACCTGAACATAAAAGATCTCTCATTCAGTGCGGAAAGAAGTCATAGACTCTTACAGGACATTTCCTTCTCAGGGAATCTTCAATGCGAGTCACTTAAAGCAAAAGATTTCGAAGTAAAAAACATAAGGTTCGGCATGAAAGGGAAAGACGGAATATTTGACATAAGTCCTATTGTGATGGACTTCTTTGGTGTGGCTGAGAGAGGAAGCATCAAGGTAGACATTACAGGAGAAAAGCCTCTTTTCAGAGTACAATATACCGCTTCGAAGTTCTACCTTGAGAGATTCTGGGAGGCAGTTTCGAAGAAGCAGATTACAAAAGGTGATACAAATCCTGCTGACAAAAAATTGGACAATAAAAAAGAGCTGACGGATGTTGATATCAACATCTCAAGCCTGTCCTTTGGCAGAGGACGTAAAGATTTATTTAACAATACTTCCCTCTCAGGGCACTTTCAATGCAAGTCACTCAAAACAAAAGATTTCGAAGTGAAAAACATAAAGTTCGATATGAATGGGAAAGACGGTGTATTCGACTTTAGTCCTATCGCAATGAACTTTTTCGGTGGGACAGAGAAAGGGGCCATTAAAGCAGACTTGAGGGCAGACAGTCCTTTTCTAAAAATACAATTTTCCGCTACAAAGTTCGATTTTGAAAAGTTCGTAGAGGCCTTTTCGAGAAAGAAGATTATGGAAGGCCAGATGGACTTTTCCTTGAATATCGTGACAAAAGGGAAAAGTCTTGAGGAGATGAAAAGGAGAATGAACGGTAATGCCTCCTTAAAGGGTGAAAATCTTCTACTCTATGGTCTCGATCTCGATAGTCTTCTGTCAAAGATTGAACAAAGCCAGAGTTTCTCCCTTGTGGATGTTGGAGCTTTTTTCCTTGCAGGTCCTCTCGGCACTGTGTTGACCAAAGGATATGATTTTGCAAGTGTCTATAAAGAAACCAAGGGAGGACAAGGAATCATCAAGGAGCTCGTCTCCGAATGGAGAATAAAAACCGGTATCGCAGAGGCTGAGGACGTTGCACTCTCCACAAAAAGAAACAGGCTTGCCATGAAAGGAAGACTGGACTTTGTCAACAGCCGGTTTGACGATGTGACAGTGGCAGCACTCGATGAAAACGGATGTGCGAAGTTCAGCCAGAAAATACACGGTCCTTTCCAGAACCCCCAAACCGAAAAAATTAGCACTTTGAAGACCATTGTCGGGCCTGCAGTAAAGCTTTTTGAGAAGGCGCAGAAGTTTATCGGATTGCGAAAGTGCAAGGTGTTCTATAAAGGGTCAGTCAAACATCCCGTTTAACCCAAATAATGCAGACATTGTTCAAAAATTTATTTAAGCCGCCTCAGGCGGATTAACTTGATGAATTATTGGGAATATCTTTATTGGTTATATTCATAAAAATATTTCTAAACCATCAGTTGAAGGTACACTAAGGTATCGAAAAATAAATTTTTTCACAACATCTGTATTATATTAAATGCATTTTGGGGGTTAATGGGGGTAGCGTGTGATGAAAAGACTTTTTTTACATTTTTTGATTGTCTGTATATTTTTTAATTACGCATTGGCAGAGGGAGCTGATTGGATTCTTTTAGGAAAAAGCAACATAGGAACTGCTTATTATGATAGAGCAAGCATTAAGCAGCTTTCGGGAAATGTCATTAGGGTATCAGTCAAATACACTTACTCATCTGAGGGCGTAAAAGAATTTAGGGAAGCATTCCCAAAAGTGAATATGTATGAAACAATTAGCTACACCCTGTACGTTTATGAGATAAATTGCTCTGTAGACTCTTTCAGGTTAATAAAGGCTACGACTTATAATTCAGCAGAAAGTGTAATAAAGGGGACGGAACTCGAGTTCAACGAAACGGAGCAATCGACCTCGGAGCATATAACTCCTAATTCAATGATGGAACGGTTATCTAAGGAATCCTGTAGATGAGGATTGTATGACCGCTAATGTTTGACAAGCTTCCTTCCTGAAAGTGTGATTTTTAAATATTGCCTAACATTAAAACATTACAAACGTAAATCAGCAACCTCAATAGACATTTCTTCCTAATAAGCAGAACATTTTCAGGTATAATTGGGGTAAAAAAGAGGCATTTTTGCCTTGCTGCAAACACTTTAAAAAGGAGGCGTATTAAATATGGCAATGGTTCTTCAGATAATTAAAGAATTGCCACTTATAATTACAACAATTCAAAAGACTACTAAAGCATTAAGAGACTTATCTATTAAAACCCAGAAAGATGAAAATCTTAAAGATAGCGAATGGCGTGATAAATTAGACAAAGCAATTGAATTACAGGTAAAGCTAAATGCACAAATAGAAAATCAACTGAAAATCATTCAAACTGTCATTGAACACACCCAAAAAATCTTGCGAATCTTAATTATCATTTCTTGTAGTGCTATTGGACTTGCTCTTTTAGCAGTTCTTTTATCGATTCTAAAATAGAAATGCTAAGACTTTT
>Ga0187774_10000567_pt1 | contig 12735 bp, 9 predicted proteins | sample 0216_BV02_MP05_2_FD_133152 | JGI IMG/M metagenome (GOLD analysis project Ga0187774, IMG submission 133152) | Tropical peat soil microbial communities from peatlands in Department of Meta, Colombia - 0216_BV02_MP05_20_MG | ecosystem: Environmental > Terrestrial > Soil > Wetlands > Peat | place... | reverse complement strand
CTCACGGGTAAGAGCGAGTATGCTTAAGCATCTCAGAAAAGTCAAGCGCTTCGCATAGGGCGATGAACGGGTCGGGTGCAGGCTGACGACTGCGCCCAGAAAACGATGGGCTTCGACATTCCCTTTCTGCTAGACTTTAAGATGGACAATGAGTGTAACCACGTGATCCTAGATTCATTAGCAGGTTTGGCTGCGGCTTTCTCGAAGCGCGATGGAGCGCTGCCTTGAACCCCTCGGAGCTTGACGCCGTCCTGGAAAAGGCTGCCGTTCCCGAGCACTCCGCGGCTTTCATGCGGGCCATGTCGGGTGGGGAGCCGTTTCTGGTGGGGCCTTATCTTTTCCTTGCCGCCCAAGACTGGCTCGTGGCCGTGGGGTATCCCCTTTGGGGCAGTTACAGCCCTGAGGGCTTCACCCAAGCGCTCGAGGAGGCTTTGCAGCGAACGAGAGCAAGGGAGTGTCGGGCGATCTCCCCGTCCCTGCCCGACCGGTTGAGGGCCTTTCGCAGCGAACGGGACCACTATTACGTCCTGTCTGCTGACGCTCCCGTGCCCGGCCGCCTCGATCGTCTGGCGGAGCGGGTGGCCGCGTCCTTGCGGGTGGAGGAGGGAAACACCTTCACCGCGGCCCACCGCCGCCTCTGGGCCGAATTCATGGGCAGAGTGGCCCTGGCCCCGAACGTGCGGGAGCTCTTTGCCCGGACCGAGGCGGTGCTCCAGAGCGCCCCCGGCCTTGTTCTCCTCAACGCCTGGGACGAAGAGGGACATCTCGCCGCGTGCCTGGTGCTGGACCCGGCGCCGCGGCGTTTCCTGAGCTATTTGATCGGCGCTCATTCCCGCATCCACTACACCCCTCACGCCTCGGATCTCCTCTTCCTCGAGATGATCAGGCTCGCCCGGCGGCAGGGCAAGGAATTTCTCCATCTGGGTCTTGGCGTCAACGAGGGCATCCGCCGCTTCAAGACCAAGTGGGGTGGAAAGCCCTCTTTGCCTTACGAGATGGCGGCCTGGCAGGAAAAGGATAGTGCCGGCGCCGAGGGGAGCGAATTCATGCGAATGCTGACCTCGGTGGCTGAGGGATCCGTGTCCGTGCGGGAGCATCTCGCCAGCCGCCCCGCACAGAGACGCTTTGCCATGCTCTGGGAGATAGAGAAGAACGGATGCCGGTCCTGGATCGGAGGCACGGCGCATTTCTTTTGCTACAGCTTTGTGTCCTCTTTCCGCAAGCTCTTCGAGCGAGTTGACACGGTTCTCTTCGAAGGTCCCCTGGATCAGGCGAGCCTCGATCACGTATCCGAGATCGGGCGTAGTCCCGAACCGGGGAGCCCTCGTCTCATCGACGCCCTGGGCGAGGAGGATATCCGCCGCCTGGAGCGGGCGGTGTGCGGGCCGAGGGGCCCTTGGGCGCGATTGCTGGGACTTCAATCCTCCAACCCGCCGGATGTTCGCTTCCTCCTCTCCGAGACCCGCCCCTGGATGGCGTTCTTCTCGCTTTGGACCAGCTATCTACAGCGCCACGGCTGGTGTCAGTCCGTGGATCTTGAGGCGTGGCATCTCGCCCGGGACATGGGGAAGGCCGTGCGCGGCATGGAGACCATCGCGGAGCAGATCGAGACCCTGGAGAGCATCCCCATACCGCGCATCGTAAATTTCTTCCGCCAGTGCAGTCGATGGAAGGCTTACATCAAGCGGAATGTCCGTGCCTATCTCAAGGGCGACCTCGACAGCATGCTGGGTACGAGCACCGAGTTCCCCTCGCGCACCGAGCTCGTCATCAACCGCCGGGACGCGATCTTCCTGGAGCGCATGGCGCCCTTCCTGGAAGAGGGCCGCTCCGCGGTGTTCGTGGGGACAGCCCACATGCTCGACCTGAGACCCATGCTCGCCGAGGCGGGCTTCAGCGTCAGGAGATGTCGATGATCGCGCCCGACCTCTTGGCCTGGGTCACGGCCGAGGCAGTCACGCCCGAACAGGTGGTTCCCTACGTGCGCGCCGTGGCAGGCTCGAGGCCCCGGATGGTGGGCTCGTGCGTGGGCTTCGACTCCGACGGGGAGTTCGTGCTCGTGGGCTATCCGATGCATGATCCCCTGGACGTGGGGGCCATGACCGAAGCCGTGGGCCAGGCGCTCCAAATCCGCGGGCTGCGCCGGATCACGGTCATCGGCTCGGTACGACCGCCGCAGGCGCCGGAGCAAAGCATAGTAACGGAAGACTGCTACTACGCCCTGCCGATGCCGCCGCCACGACCGGGGCAAAAGCTCCGCAACCTTCTCCGCCGCGCGGGCCGCGAGCTGACCCTCGACCGCGGGTGTCAGTACGGGGACGATCACCTGGCCCTGGTCCAGCGCTACCTTGACGAACGGCATCTGGCGACCGGCACCCGGCATATTTTCCGGCAGCTTTCCCGCTATCTCGCCTCGTCCGCTGGAAGCCTCCTCCTCTCCGCCCGCCTGGCGGACGGACGCCTGGCGGCATTTGCCGTGGGCGAGTTCGCGGCCCTCCGCACCGCGTTCTACATGTTCTCTTTTAGGGAGCCCCGGCTGGCCCCGCCGGGCGCGACCGACCTGCTTCTCGCCGGACTTCTGGACGAGGCCCGTGAGCGCGGGCACACTCAGATGAATCTAGGGCTGGGCGTGAACGCGGGAATCAGCTTCTTCAAGGGGAAGTGGGGTGCCGCCCCCTTTCTGCCCTATGTGCAGGCGACCTGGGAGACAAGCTCGGCGGGACCGTTCTCGCGCCTGCGCGGCCTCTTCGCCGATGAATCGGAGGGGTTCGCTATGAAGAAACCGTCGGGGAAAGCTTCCGGCAAGGCGTTTCGCGGACCCGGGTTCTGGGCCAGAGTCCGCGAACGCTTGCTCGGTGTACCCCGCCTGCTGGATTGCGTGCAGGTGGAGGTGTCCTCTCGCTGTCCCGGGCGCTGCATCTATTGCCCCCACACCACCATGCGCGAGGAGTGGGATTCGCGGGATATGGACATGGACACCTTCGCCCGCCTCTGGCCTTTGATGCTGCGCTCCGGCAGGGCGCATCTCCAAGGCTGGGGCGAGCCCCTGCTCAATCCTGCTTTCTTTGACATGGCGGCCCTGGCCCGCAAGGCCGGGTGCGCCGTCTCCACAACCACCTGCGGGCTCCTCATGAACGAGGAGGTGGCGAGAAAGCTCGTGGAGGGGGGATTCGACATCGTGGCCTTCTCGCTGGCCGGAACTGATGCGGCCAGCAACGCCTCGCGTCGGGGCGTGGACTTCGACCGGGTGTGCGAGGCCGTGTCCACCCTCCAAGCTGTGCGCCGGTCGCTAAACTCCGTGCATCTCGAGGTCCATATCGCCTACCTCATGCTGGCCTCAAACATGGAGGCAGTGCGGAGACTCCCCCGACTCATGCACCGCCTCGGCGTGCGCGGAGCAGTTATCAGCACGTTGGACTATATTCCCACCCCCGACCTGGAGTGCGAGGGTCTCGCGCCCCACGAGACGGAGAAGCTTGCCCGGGCCTCGGCCGTCCTCCGGGAGACGGAGGAGGAGGCCAGACGCCTGGGCGTGGCGTTCCACTGGACCCTTCCCAGGCCCGACGCTCCCGGCGCGAGCTGCCGGGAAAACATCTTCCGCTGCGTCTTCGTGGCTGCCGACGGGTACCTCTCCCCCTGCGTCTACGTGAACTTGCCGGGAAGAGCCTCCGATCCCAAGCGCCGGGTATTCGGCAACGTGCGGGACCAGGACCCTCTGGCCATCTGGGAAGGCGAAGAGTTCAGGCGTTTCCGGAACCGCCTCGCGAGCGGCGAACCGGACCTCCCCTGCCTTACCTGCGTCAAAAGATTCGAGAGTTGAAGGTGCGGGATTCAGGGTGGGCTGGTCAGGAAATCGTCCGCATCAGATCGCGGCCGCACCGGCAGAATCATACTTTGTGCAGCGAGTCTCAGTTGAGAAACCCCTTCACTGCTACGTTGTGATAGTATCGGACCCGGGCAAGGATTCAGTATCGGCTCTCGCGATGCCGATCACTCACCACGGAGCTTTCAGAGACAATGAGGGAAGGCGCAGACAAGCGAAAGGCCGCTGTAGCGCTCCTGTCTGTGATCTCGAATGCCGCCCTGGTGTTGCTCAAGCTCGTGGTCGGCTTCGTGATCGGCTCGATCTCGGTGATCTCCGAGGCGATCCATTCGGCGGTGGACTTCCTGGCCGCACTGATCGCCCTTTTTGCGGTGAGGAAGTCGGGCAAGCCCGCCGACAGGGAGCATCCCTTCGGTCACGGGAAGGTAGAGAATATCTCAGGCGCCGTGGAAGCCGGGCTCATCTTTGTGGCTGCCGGATGGATCATCTTCGAGGCGGTGAAGAAGCTTAAGCATCCGGCGCCGCTCGATGAGCCGGGGTGGGGTGTCGCGGTGATGCTTTTTTCTGCGGTGGTGAACACGGCCGTTTCCCAGCTCCTCTTCAAGGTGGGCCGGGAAACCGAATCCGTGGCCCTGGAGGCGGATGCCTGGCACCTTCGCACCGATGTCTACACCTCCGCCGGCGTCATGGTAGGTCTCGGCCTCATCTGGCTGGGGGAGCGAGCCTTCCCGGGGGTGCATTTCCACTGGCTCGACCCCGCCGCGGCCATCGGTGTGGCGCTGCTCATCATCAAAGCGGCCTATGATCTCACGATCAAATCCACCCGGGATCTGCTGGACCAGAGCCTCCCCGCGCAGGAGATCGACCTCATTCGTGACCATATTCAAGAGTTCACTCCGGAGGTGCGGGGCTTTCACCGGCTCCGGACGCGGAAATCTGGCTCGCAACGATTCGTGGAGTTCCACATGCTCGTGGATGCGGACATGTCGGTGGCTAGGTCGCACGAGATTTCGGACAGGGTCATCGAGGCCATCAAGGAGCACTACCCCGAGACCACGGTCACCGTGCATATCGAGCCGTGCCACGGCGACTGCCTGCCCAAGTGCCAGGAAGAGTGCCTGCTGAGCGAGGATGATCGGCGGGAAGCGCGGAAGGATCGTTCTGCCTAACAGGCTGGTGCAAAACCTCATGAACTGGGACCCGCCAGGCGCCGAAGCTCTCCCCCGGGTCGTAGTTCAGATCGATACGCATAGATGGTCTCGTCCTTTGTCCTTCAGCCGCTCGCTCCTTGCTGCCTCTCCAGAAACCGGCGGAGGGCATACTCCCGCCTCAAGGAGATCCCTCGTGCCTCCTCGAGGCTGATCGCCTGAAAGCGAACTCGGGCGCCGGGAACGGCCTGGGCGATTGAGGGAACATCGACGGAGATGATCGTCGCCACCTTGGCGTAACCTCCCGTCGTGGGTCGGTCCGCCAGGAGCACCACAGGCTGACCGTCGCCGGGAACCTGTACGGCCCCGAGGGGGATCCCATCCGAGATGATGTCGGCGCTTTTCCTGTGGCGAATAAGGGGCCCCTCCAAACGATATCCCATCCGATCGGCCCGGGCCGTGACCTCGTAGGTGCCAGAGAGAAAAGTCGCGAGACCTGCTTCCGTGAAGCGGTCGTCCTGAGGACCGAGCACGACCCGAAGGACCGGGCCGTCCGTGTACCGGGGCAAGAGCTCCCGAGGAAAGCGCTCCACCACCCGACCCGAAGGCCGGCCGGCGGCAAGCTCGTCACCCGGGCGGAGCGCTCTTCCCTCGAGACCGCCGAACCTGCCGCGGAGGTAGGTGGACCGGCTCCCGAGGACCAGGGGGACCTCGAGACCCCCGGCGATGACGAGATAGTCCCTCGCTCCCCTTTCGCTCCGGTCCAAGACGAGCACGTCGCCCCTGGCCACGGCAAGGGGCTGCCATGCGGAAACAGGTTCGCTATTCAGCCTGCCGCTATCATTGGGGCCCGCCACGGCGCAGACCGTATCCGTGAGGAACTCCGCGGCGAAGCCCCCCATGGTGATCTCGATGCAGGCGGCATTCTCCCCGTTTCCCACCAGCAAATTTCCAAGCCTCAGGGCCCACTGGTCCATGGCCCCGGAAACCGGCACCCCCATGTCCTGGTACCCGTAGCGACCCCGATCCTGGACGGTGGCAAGGGGCCCGGGCTCTCTAATCCGGATTACCTTCGAACTCATCTCTCGTAATCGGTCTGAAACGTACCGCCTGACCCGCCCTGATGAGGAAAACCGGGGAGCGGTTGAGATCAAAGAGCCGGAGCGGGGTCCTGCCGATGATCTGCCAGCCCCCGGGGCTCTCGATGGGGTAGATGCCGCTCTGTTGGTCGGCGATCCCGACACTTCCGGCGGGAACTCGTTCTCTGGGCGTCTTCTTTCTCGGCGTCGCGATCCTGGGGTTGAGCCCACCCAGGTAGGGAAAGCCTGGGGTGAAACCGATCATGTACACGTGGTAGACAGAGGCCGAATGGAGGGCTATGACCTCCTGAGCCGAGAGGTTGTGGAGGGCCGCCACTTCCTCCAGATCCGGGCCGTACTCCCCGCCATAGCACACAGGCATTTCCACGGTCTCCTTGCCCTCGTCGGGCGAAATCGGAGTCTCGATGGCCTCGTCCACCAGGAGCATGAGCCGTTCGGACGAGATCACTCGCGGGTCGTACTCGATGAAGAGAGCGCGGTAGGTGGGATTCATGCCGAGAAGGCCGGCGACATGCCTCGACTTGAGCTGCTCGTGGAGACGGTGAACCTGTCTATTGATACCAACATCGATCACCTCTCCAAGCTCAACGCTTAGAGCGGTGTCGCCACAGATGCGATATTTCGGCCGTTTTTTTACGGGCCTCACATTCCCTTTCACAAGACACTCCGAGCCGAGGCACCAGGAGGAAAGGTCTCTCTTTCATGGAGCCTTGTCAAGTTGTCAGGGGGAGTGCAGCTCATTGTCTGCACGTTCGCGATAATCACAGACCGGCCATATCAATCCCGACGGCGTCTGGACCCGGTAGCCTCCGGGTCTAGAGCGAAGCCCCGCCGAGGCGGCACAGGCGGACCGCGCGTCTCACTCCAGCGGGACCCAAACACTTTCGTGCGCCGCGGAACATCTCTCCAGTTGGTGAGAAGACCTGTTCTGATTGACCTTTTTACCCATGACCTCTATGATGCCGGGACACCTTCCGGTTGCGAGGTCCACATAGGGTTGACCTCCCAACCGGAGATTTCTGTTGAGGAGAAGAGGCCGATGAAGGTTCAAGACAACTCGTACGTGGCGATTGACTATATTCTTTCCCTGGATTCCGGCGAGGTGGTGGATCGTTCCGACCCCGGTGAGCCCTTTTGCTTCGTGATCGGGTTCGGGCAGGTTCTCCCCGGGTTGGAACGGGGATTGCAAGGTATGGCGGAGGGCCAGAGCGCCACGATCACCGTTGCGGCGGAAGACGGCTACGGCGAAAGGAAAGACGATCTCTACCGCGGGATTCCCCGTGAGCAGTTCCCCAGCGACATCGCGCTCGAGGCAGGCATGGTCTTCCAGATGACCGGGCCGCAGGGTATGGCCCGATTCCGGGTGGATTCGGTGAGTGAGGCGGCGATCGTCGCCGACTTCAACCACCCGCTCGCCGGCGAGCGCCTGCATTTCCAGGTGACGCTGAAGGAGGTGCGCGAGGCTCGTCCAGAGGACGTGCACCGGTGCGGTCCTCAAGGGTGCGGTACCTGTAAGGGAGACTGCGAGGCCTGACCGCCTTCGGAACGCCCTCCCCGGGGAAGACAGAGGCGGACGGCAATGATCACCAACGAAACGACTGCCCGGGCCATGGAGATCAAATGGCCCGGTGAACTGCGGGGGAGATGCCTGAGTTCGTCCCGAGGATCAGGCATGGACCGGATGGAGGCTTCCGGCCGCAGGTCGTGACCGCGCGTGAACTGAAGAGGGGAACGGTATGAGTATGGCGGTAAGAACCAAGGTGCTGTCAGCCCTAGGTTCGCTCTTTTTCCTCACTCTCGTTGGAGCGGCCGTGTATTGCAGCGGCCAGAAGATCCTCTCCCTCCCTTTCCGAGCCACGAATGATCACCTCCACCAGCGAGGCGCCCCTGTCACCCTCGATTTCCTTATACCGGGCGGCACGTATATCGACGAGAAGATGACCATCGAAGATGTGGCCAGGATCCGCTTTGCCGCACCGAAGGACAGGGTGGAAGTCTTTGTCCGGCGCCTTTCGGAGAGCGTCCCGGTGAAATACCGCCTGCTGGGCACGGGCATTCTCTATCTCTTCTACGTCTTCCTGTTTCTCGCCTTCTTCCGCGTCTTCACCTGGGCGCGCTACACCACCGCATTGAGTCTGAGCTTCCTTCTCGGCGCCGTGGTCTACTACTTCATGCCGGACATGATCATGGGCCGGTGGGATGACGCATTTTTCCTTGTCTGGTCACTGGCCTTTCTGGGTACCTTGGGCTGGTACCGCCGGCGGCGACGGGCTCGTGCCGCCGCGGCCTGACGCAGCAGGCTGTTGAAAAACTCCGTGAACCGGCCCGGCTGGGACACGGGGCTGTGTGCCGAGGCGAGACCGGGCGATCTGTTCGGCAAATCTGCATAGTCGCAGCATCGATAGCACAGGGGCAGTCCGGCCCTTTCTGCGGTGTGGCTGCAGAAAGTCCGGGGGGCGCTCCAAAGGACCGGAGAGTAAGAGGTGGCTCCAGATGCGTTTTGCCTCACAGATCACCCTGCCTCCCGCGACAGCCGCCTCCGTGTTCATGAGAAACGTTTTTCAACAGCCTGCCCGGCCGCAGGCTAACCTCGTCCTCTTACCGGTTGCTTCACGGGGGTCAGCAGGGTTACTCGTGTTCCCTGGTCGGGCCTAGAGTCGACGCCAAGAGAGCCGCCGAGGTGGCGCAGCCGTTCATTGATGCTGAAAAGACCGAACCCGGTCCTTCTGTCCAGGTTGGCGAAGGTGTCATCGCTGACAAAACCGACCCCATCATCCGCGACTGTGATGCGAACCCTGTCGCCGCACTTCCCAATAGACACGGTTGCGCTCTTTGCCCGGGCGTGCTTGATCACGTTGATCAGCAGTTCCTGAACCGCCCGAAAACAGAACGCAGCCAAATCTTCGCTCAATGCCTTCGGTTGCTCGTCATCCAGAAATTGAATACTCATGCCGTGCATTTGCTGCATCCGCTCCACGAGAGACTCCAAGGCCGCCTCGATCCCCAGTTCGTAGAGCACAGGAGGACTCAGCTCGAAGGTCAACGACCGGGTGTGTTGCAGGGCCTGATCAATGAGTTCTGAGATCTCATCCAGGTCCCGGGCAGGAGCGGCAGAGGTTGCCCCGCTCCGCACGAGGTCCAGCTTGAGCTTGGAGATGGCCAGGATCTGGCTGATGGAATCATGGAGGTCGGTGGCAAGACGCCGCCGCTCGCGCTCCTCGGTGACCGACAGTTCAGAGGCGAGGGAACGAAGCTGCTCTTGATATGTGTGCAGCCTTTCCTCCGCCTGCTTGCGCTCGGTAATATCTATGGCATTACCGAGGATAGCCGGCCTACCGTTGTATTGGATAGGGGAAACTACTTGAATGATGAATCTGATCTGCCCCTGCTTCGTTACCATCTTGAATTCGTACGGTGTAGAGTTCCTGCCCTGCAGCATCTCGCGAGCTTTCTTCTTTACCATCTCCCTATCGTCCGGATGAACGATGATATGAGAATCTTGGCCTATGACTTCTTGCGCATTATAACCGGCATAAGCAATAGCGCTGGTATTAATATAGCGGAATTTCCCGTCCTGCACGATAAATACAGCGGCGAAAGATTGTTCTGCCAGGTTTCTAAACAGCTCCTCGCTCTCTCGGAGCCTTTGCTCCGCCTGCTTGCGGTCACTGATATCTAGGATAGATGTCACGCTTTTTTTCGTTCCCGGCAGCATGGCGGTGGTCATAAAGGCATCTCTGATATGGCCCTTCTTATCAATGAATTGAAATTCGTAGTTCCTTGGCGCCGCCTTTGGATCAATTCTTCGTAAACGATGGTACTCTTGCATCCTCGCCAGATCATCTTTACCAGCAAATTCAGTCCAGCTTTTCTTGCTTTCCACGTCCGCCTTGAAATAGCCGGATACTTTCTCAAACTCGGTGTTGACCAGAGAAATTGTGGTGTCTTCCTCAACAATCATTGTGGCGCAAGGGGTCGTCTCGAAAATAGTTCGATACGTGGTTTCCGATTCTCGCAGCGCCTCCTGCATCTTTTTGCTGGTCGTAATATCCTCCACCATTTCTATCGCGGCGATGATGTTGCCGTCTCGGTCCTTGATAGGAGTGGAGATTATCCTGTAGTTTATGATCTCATTTCCTGCCGGCGTTTCGGTAACAGATTCATGAACCTGACCATCGTGCAAGGTCTTATATGTCGGACAATATGGACATACGTCTTCTCTCGGGGGATCATTGAAAGCCCTATAGCAAATGGGCTTTGTTGAGACACGAATACCGGGAAACCATTTCTTCATCTGGTTGTTCAGAGTCAAAATCTCCATATTATGGCTTATGAGAGCTACACCAATACCGATATGATCGACAACACTTCTATATTTTTCCTCAGATTCCCTCAAGGCCTCCTCTGCATGTTTGTGCTCTTCTATCTCCTGCCGAAGTTGCTCATTGGCGATCGCCAGTGCTTCAGTGCGCTCTCTCACCCGTTTTTCGAGTTCTGCATGGACCCGTCGCAGCGCCCGCTCCACCTTCTTGCTCCTGGTTATGTCCCGCAAGCTCCCCTCATAGTACACGGACCCGCTGCGGTCTCGAACGGCTCGGGCGGTGTCGAGGACCCATATCATCGTGCCGTCGAAGCGGCGAATCTGCGTGTCGAAGTCATGCACCACCTTCTCACGCTCCATCAGAGCCTGCCACCGCCTCCGGTCCCCTGCGTCCGCATACAACTCGATCACATTCACGGCAAGGAGGGACTCTTTATCCGGATAGCCGAGCATCTGGACGAGAGCATCGTTGGCCTCGAGGACTTGTCCCGTCGATGTCGTGCGATACAGCCCTATGGGGAAACTTTCGAAGAGGCTCAGGTAGCGCGTTTCCGAGTCTCTGAGGGCTTCGTTGGCGTGCTGGCGTTCGGTTTCGACATCAAGAATCCGCTGCCGCAGGTCGATCAAGTCATGTATGAGGTGCTCTTTGGTCTTTCTTGTGTCCTTCATCTTGGTTGCCTCAAAGAGTGACGCGGACTGTTCTCCGGGTATCTCGCTTTTGCGGGGAGGCGGCTCGGGGTGGGTGGCGGCGAACCCCACCAGCGGGCTGCTGAAAAACCCTGAGCCTGCCTCATGCTCACACTAATCTTGCCGCTGGTGCGGGGAGGCCGGGTAATCTACTCGGCAAGGCTGCATAGTCGCATGATCGATAGTATACGGGCAGTCCGGCCCTTTGGGCGGTGTGGCTCGGGAACGTCTGAGGGGCGTTTCAAACGACCGGAGAGCAAGGGGTGGCTCCAGATGCGCCTTGCCTCCGCAGATCACCCGGCCTCCCTTGGCAGCCTCCTTCGCGATCCGAGACGGGTTTTGCAGCAACCTGCGAGGCATCACAGTACTGTACCCGACGGGTTCTCGTCAAGAAATTCACATGGGCTACGAACTCAGGCGCCGGCCGAGCGTGTTACTGGTGCGTGCGGAGCTTCGGGGCCGCGCTCCACACCGCGGCGGCAAAAACGAGGGCGAGAAGGCCGTTTACGATCACGGCGGCGACCTCGCCGAAATGCTCGGCGAGCATGCCGATCCACATCGCCCCGACGGGCATCAACCCAAAGAAGGTCATCATGTACACGCTCATCACCCGCCCCCGGAGCGATTCGGGTGTCAAGGTCTGCACCAGGGCATTGGCGAGGTTCAACACGAGAATCAATCCCATCCCGACCCCGACAATGGAAAGGAGCGACAGCGCCAGTTGGTGGGCGAGGGCGAAGGCGAGCAGGCAGAGGGGGAAACCGAACATCCCGAGGCTGAGCAATTTCCCCTTGAAGGGGAGGCGGCCCAATGTAGCGATCAACAGGGCACCGCACAGGGCGCCGATGCCGCGGCCCGAGAGGAGGAGACCGTTTGTGGTCGCATCGCCCTTGAGGATGTTCACCGCCCACGCCGGAATGAGGGTCGTCAAGGAGATCCCAAAGCAACTGGTCACGCCCACGATGATGACCAGCGTCCTTATGATCGGATCGGTAACAGCGTGGCGGATCCCTTCCTGCAGCTCCCTGAAGGTGGATTGTTTCGCCGCGGGCTTCGTGAGCTGCGGCATCCGCATCATCAGCAGGGCGGCGATGATGGCGACGAAGGAGATCCCGTTCACGGTGAAGCACCAGGCCGGGCCGAAGAGGGCGTAGGTCAAGCCGGCCGCCGCCGGACCGGTCGTCGTCGCCGCATGAAACATGGCGGCGTTGAGGGCGATGGCGTTCGTCAGGTCTTCCCGCGGAACCATGTCGGTGACGAATGCCTGCCGTGCCGGCGCGTCAAAGGCGTTGGCCATCCCGAGGAAGAACGCCAGTACGAGAATGTGCCACGGCCGGACAAGATCGAGGAAGGTGAGAGCGGCGAGAAGGAAGGCCAGGATCATCATGGAGGTCTGGGTGATGATCATGAGGGTTCTGCGGGGGATGCGGTCGGCGACGACGCCGCCGTACAGGGTGAACAGCCAGGTGGGAGCGCCGCCGGCGAAACCCACGTAGCCGAGATAAGCCGACGACTGGGTGAGCTGGAACACGAGAAAACCCTGGGCGGTCACCTGCATCCAACTGCCAAGGAGCGAAACCAGTTGGCCGACAAACCACAGCCGATAATTCCGATGCCTGAGCGCCGCGAACGTCTGGTTCCACGTGATTGCATGCG
>Ga0187774_10000566_pt1 | contig 12735 bp, 12 predicted proteins | sample 0216_BV02_MP05_2_FD_133152 | JGI IMG/M metagenome (GOLD analysis project Ga0187774, IMG submission 133152) | Tropical peat soil microbial communities from peatlands in Department of Meta, Colombia - 0216_BV02_MP05_20_MG | ecosystem: Environmental > Terrestrial > Soil > Wetlands > Peat | place... | reverse complement strand
GTAGGTCTGATCCATAAAAAAGAGGTCGTTTTCAATTCCGGCAAAACCTTTACCTCTCCCTCTCTTTATAACCAGAACATTTTTCGACTGGTAGGCATTAAGGATAGGCATTCCATATAGGGGGCTCGAAGGGTCAGTTTCAGCAGCAGGGTTTACTACATCGTTTGCACCAACAATTAAAGCAACATCCGCTGTTGGGAACTCAGAATTAATTTCTTCAAGGTCATAGAGTTTATCATAAGGGATATTGGCCTCTGCGAGAAGAACATTCATATGGCCAGGCATCCTTCCAGCAACGGGGTGAATAGCAAACTTTATCTCCACGCCTTTGTTTTCTAACACATCCATAAACTCCCTTAATTTGTGCTGCGCCTGGGCCACAGCTAATCCATATCCTGGAACCACAATGACCTTTCTTGCAAATCCAATCATTATCGCTGCATCTTCAATCTCTCTTGGCTTCATCTCCTTTACAACTTCGCGCTCCCGAACCTTACCAAAAGCCCCGAAGAAGACATTTGTGACAGACCTATTCATCGCCTTTGCCATGAGATATGTAAGGAAGCTACCTGAAGCACCTACTATGATTCCGCTCACCATCATTGCCTGATTGCCTATGGCAAAACCATCAAATCCCACAGCCAGACCTGTTGCAGCGTTAAAAAGCGCTATTACAACAGGCATATCTGCACCGCCAATAGGGAGGGTTATAAGGAAACCAAGCAAAAGTGGGGTAGCAATGAAGAAATTTAATATGTTTAGTACGACTGGTAGAGAAGGTGCGGAATGGTTAAAGACAAAATAACCCAAGACTAACGCCAGCAAAAGTAAAATAGCATGAATGGCTTGCTGCAATGGATAGGTAATCGGTCTGTCCCCCATAAGACGTTGAAGCTTCATAAATGCCCCTATACTACCGCTAAAGGAAATACTTCCTATCAAACCTCCAAGGATGGCCAAAACTCTCAACACCGAGCCGACTTCACCTCTGGAAAGCTCGAGATAGGAAATGACAGCAGCAGCGCCGCCTCCCATACCGTTGAAGAGGGCGACCATTTGAGGCATATCCGTAAGAGAAACCTTTTTGGCTGAAACCCATCCAATCACAGTGCCCACTGAGATTATCACGATCATAAGCAAATGATGTCTCATACCTGGTATTAAAAATGTGAATGTTATTGCCAAAATCATGCCGAGGCCAGCCAATAGATTGCCTCTCCGGGCCGTAGCCGGAGAAGAAAGCATTTTCAACCCAATAATAAACAATATAGCGCTGATAAAATAGGAGGCTTGAACTATGTTTCTCATAACCTTATTTCCCTTTTTTAAACATCTCCAACATTCTATCCGTTACCGCAAACCCACCCACCACATTCAGTGCCCCCAGCCATACCCCAAGGGCCCCGATGATCAATTCTGTATTGGTTTCAGCCCTGCCCATTACAACCATGGCCCCGACTAAAACTATGCCGTGAATAAAGTTTGTGCCTGACATTAGTGGAGTGTGAAGAATTACAGGCACCCTTGATATGACCTCAAAACCTGTAAAACCAGAGAGGATAAAAATGTACAGGGCAATCCAGATCTCACTCATCCCAAACGCCTCCTATATTTTTATTTCGCCTTTGAACGTTATGCAGGATTTAAGGATTATTTCATCGTTAAGATCTACATCAAGGGTCTTACCATCCTTTGTGAGGAGGTTCAAGAAATTTACAAGATTTTTGGAGTACATCTCGCTCGCATGTGTAGGTAAAGTACTTGGAAGGTTCAAAGGTCCGTTTATAAGAACACCTTTATGCTCTACAATCTCACCCGGTTTTGTAAGTTCACAGTTTCCACCGTTCTCTGCTGCGATATCAACAATAACAGAGGAAGGTTTCATTTTTTCAACCATATCTCTGGTAATAATTATAGGGGCTTTTTTACCCGGCACCTGAGCTGTGGTTATTACAATATCGGCTCTACCGATATTGTCAGCCATGAATTTGTGTTGCATATCTTTTTCTTCTTGTGTAAGTTCCCTTGCATATCCACCTGCACCCTCAGCAATGAGGGGAGATTCGAGAAATTTTGCTCCAAGGCTTTCAATCTCTTCTTTTGCCGCCTTTCTCACATCGTAGGCTTCAACCACCGCCCCAAGTCTTCTGGAAGTTGCTACAGCCTGAAGACCAGCAACCCCAGCCCCTATAACCAAAACCTTAGAGGGTCTGATCGTTCCTGCTGCAGTCGTGAGCATAGGAAAGAACCTGCTCGACAAATTTGCAGCGATGATTGCCGCTTTGTACCCTGCAACTGCAGCCTGAGAGGAAAGGGCATCAATGGATTGAGCCCTTGTTATACGTGGAATAAGTTCCATTGCAAAGGCATTTATATTTTTTCCAGTCATCATCTTCACTCTATCTGGATATTTATAGTGCTGCAGAAATCCGATCACGAAACTATTAGGGCTGATTGCATCTATTTCTTCGGGTGTTGGAGGTTGGACCTTGAGGATAATTTGGGAACTGGATAAAACATCTTTGTCGCTATCTAAAACTTCAGCACCAGATTCTTTATATGAGGAGTCGGTATAGCGTGCATTGTCACCCGCTCCTCTCTCAATATATACCTTGAACCCTTTGTCTGTAAGCTTTTTCACAGACTCCGGAACCAAAGCCACCCTTTTTTCATCTGATGTTTTTTCTTTTAAAATGGAAACGCTCAATGGCATAATGGTCAGCCATTATAGCATTTCGTTTCTGAGGAATTCCAGAATATCATCCTTCTTTTTTCACAACACAAATTTTAGCTTGACAATGACCGATGCTTTTGAGTATAAAAATAAACGCTTATGCCTGGAACCTATTTACCATCAGAATATTTGCCAGTTCTTATTTTTATTTTGATTGCAGCAGCTTTTGGTCTTGGTGCCTTACTACTCGGCATGATCTTCAGACCAAAGAAACCATACTATGAAAAGCTCATGCCCTATGAATCAGGCATCACCCCTAAGGGAGAACCACGCTATAGATTTTCTATCAGGTTTTACATTATCGCCATGCTTTTCGTAGTATTCGATGTTGAGGCAATATTTATTTATCCCTGGGCTGTGGTGTTTGACAAAATCGGACTCTATGCCTTTATAGAAATGGTTATTTTCATCATAATACTGTTCGTCGGCTACATATACGCTTGGAGGAAAGAGGCGTTCCAGTGGGATTAAAATAAAACAGGGGGAGAAGATGTTGATTGATACATCAACTGTTGGCCTTATTCAGGTAGAAGAAGATACAAAGATATTACCTCCGAATGTCATCATCACCACATTAGACAAAATTATAAACTGGGGAAGATTATCGTCAATATGGCCAACAACATTCGGCCTCGCGTGCTGTGCAATTGAGATGATGGCTGTCGGCGCAGCACATTATGACTTCGATAGGTTTGGAATCATATTCAGGGGTTCACCGAGACAATCAGATTGTATAATTGTTGCTGGTACTGTTACCAAGAAGATGGCCCCCGTTGTCAGGAGGGTCTATGACCAGATTCCTGAGCCGAAGTATGTAGTTGCCATGGGAAGCTGTGCGTGCACTGGCGGAATCTTCAGAACATACAATACGGTACAGGGGTGCGATACCTTCCTTCCAGTTGATGTATATGTCCCTGGCTGTCCTCCAAGACCTGAAACACTGCTCGAGGGAATGATGAAGCTTCAGGAAAAGATGAGAAAAGAAAAAGCGAGGTGGAGTCCTTGGCGGTAGTACTGATAAGAATGGCTCCCCTGATCAAGGGGCTGGAGCCAACAGATATAGCGGAAAAGATAAAGGAAAAGTTCCCTGAGGAAGTAGTAGAAGTTACAAATTTCAGGGATCAAACCTCTGTTATTGTCAAGAAGGACAGGAACATAGATATCTGCAGGTATCTCCACGATGATCCTCTTTTTAATTTTGACCATCTTCAGGACCTCTGCGGTGTTGACTACCATGGTAAAAAGGAGCCGAGATTTGAGGTTGTATATAATCTTTACTCCATAAAATATCGCCACAGGATAAGGGTACGGGCGCAAGTCCCGGAGAATGATCCAAACATTCGAACCGTTACCTCAATTTGGACAGGTGCTAATTGGCATGAAAGGGAATGCTTTGATATGTTTGGAATAATATTTAAAGGACATCCCGATCTCAGAAGAATTCTACTTCCAGAGGATTGGGAAGGACACCCTTTAAGAAAAGACTACCCTCTGAAAGGCCCTGAACCTGAAAAGGATTGGCCAGGGTTTACTGATGTGCTTAAGAGGTCAAAGGAATTAAAGGAATTTGAATGGGCAGGATAGGATGGAACTGGTAGAGAAGATATTCGAAACAAGAGAACTGAATGTTAATATGGGTCCGCAACACCCGGCTACCCACGGGGTCCTAAGGCTTGTCCTTGATATAGATGGGGAAACAATTGTTAGGGTTACACCTTACATAGGTTATCTACACAGGGGTATCGAAAAACTTGGTGAGAATTTGAGTTACTTCCAGGCATTACCTCTTACAGACAGAATGGATTATGTCTCGGCCATGTCAAATAATATTGGCTATGTAAATGCAGTAGAGAGACTTGTTGATATAGAGGCTCCTGAGAGGGCTAAGTTTATAAGGACTATGGTTGGGGAGATGTCAAGGATATCAAACCACCTCCTATGGCTTGCAACCCATGCCCTTGATATCGGAGCAATGACTGTGTTTCTTTACTGCTTCAGAGAGAGGGAGTGGATACTCGAATTATTTGAAAAGATCTGTGGTGCTCGACTCACTGTTACATATCCGAGGATCGGTGGCGTGAGAAACGACGTTTCGCAGGAATTCCTCGACAGCCTTTATAGGTTTACAGAGGAATTCCCGTCACGGATACTGGAATATGAAACACTCATTGACCAGAACAGGATATGGCTCAAGAGAACTAAAGGTATTGGCGTAATCTCAGCAGAAGAGGCAATAAACTGGGGGCTTACAGGACCCACTTTAAGAGGGTCTGGTGTTCCTTATGATATTAGGAAACATATGCCTTACGACGCATATGACAAGGTCGATTTTGAAGTCCCTATCGGGACAGAGGGTGATACCTATGACAGATACCGCTGCAGGATGATGGAATTGAGGCAATCAAACAATATAATCAGGCAATGTATTGAGAAACTGCCTATAGGTCCAGTTATGGCAGAGGCCCCTGCTTTTACCCTTCAACCAAAAGATATGATGATGCCGATTACCCACCCTATGAAGGAACATGCATATTTTATTCTTGAAAAAGCTTGTAAGGGTTGCGGAATGTGTATGAGGGCATGCCCTGCAAAGGCTATCTTCGGTGAAAAGAAACAACCCCATAAAATAAAGCAGGAGCTGTGTCTCGGCTGTGCAACCTGTTATGTGACCTGTAAATTTAAGGCATTAACTATCGTACCTAAAGGAAAAGGATTGAGCGATGAAAAACTTGCTGAATCGGCTGTGGCTCCTGATCAAGTACCGGAAGAAATAAAAAAGGCCCAAGAGTATCTTGTCAGGCATTTTGAATTAGTTAAAAGAGGGCCAAGGGTTCCTCAGGGAGAACTCTATGTTGCGACAGAAGTCCCGAAAGGTGAGCTCGGCTTTTATTTTGTGAGCGATGGATCAGGAAAACCATACAGAATGAGGGTAAGGGCACCTTCTTTTGTGCATGCTGGTGTTTTACCAAGGCTGTGCGTTGGGCATCTGGTTGCAGATGTTATAGCCAACATAGGAACTATCGATATAGTACTTGGTGAATGCGATAGATAAATATGAACACTCTTACGAACATGATAACGCCTATAACACTTGATACCTTAACAAAGTTTGGGATCAATGTTGGAATCATAATAATAAAGATTGCTGTTGTTCTCGGGATTGGACTGCTCCATGTTGCATATGCGACATATTTTGAGCGTAAGGTAATCGGACATATGCAGGTCAGACTTGGCCCAATGAGGGTAGGCCCACATGGATTGTTACAACCCATTGCGGACGGAATAAAATTGTTCTTCAAAGAAGATATAATTCCGGCAGATGCAGATAAGCCTGTGTTTTACCTAGCACCTGTCATCTTCATGGCCTCAGCTATGGTTAACCTCGCTGTTATACCTTTCGCTTCTAACTTCGTAATCGCAAATATAAATATTGGGCTTTTATTTATCTTTGCAATAGCAGGTCTTGGTGTTTATGGAGTATTCATGTCAGGATGGGCATCGAACTCCAAATATGCATTTATCGGTGGTTTAAGGTCATCGGCACAGGTTCTCAGCTATGAGATAGCTATGGGGCTCAGCCTTGTTGGCGTAATGATTATGGCAGGTTCTCTAAACTTAACAGATATAGTAAAAGCACAGGGAAAGTCTATTTATGGGATGTATGCTATACCACAGATCGTTGCTTTTGTTGTTTTCATAATTGCAGCAGTAGCCGAGACAAATAGAACACCTTTTGACCTTCCCGAGGCTGAGAGCGAACTTGTTGCAGGGTATTTTGTAGAATATAGTGGTTTCAGGTTTGCGCTGTTCTTCCTCGGTGAGTATATCGCAATGTTTATCATGGCTTCATTGGCAGCAGTATGCTTTCTCGGCGGGTGGACAATTCCTTGGTATATCACAAAAGTGTTACCAATTTTAAAACTTGTACCAGGAGTAGTATGGTTCCTCCTGAAGGTCTACGCCTTTATATTTTTCTATTATTGGATAAGGGCAACCGTGCCGAGATACAGGTACGACCAGCTAATGGCTATCGGCTGGAAGATACTCATACCAGTAGCACTGGCAAATCTGGTAGTAACAGGTTTGCTAAAAATTCTCCTATGACAATAAAAGGACTTAAGAGTGACTGCTAAAGAATTTTTAAGGAAGATACTCTTCATAGAGATTCTAAAGGGTATGGCCCTGACCTTGAGAAGACTGTTCTCCCATGCGGTAACTATCCAATATCCTAAAGAAAGGAGACCGATAGCGCCTGGGTTTAGAGGTCAGCATGCCCTCGCAAAAGATTCAGAAGGTAAGGCAAAATGTGTTGGCTGCGGGCTTTGCGCTACAATCTGCCCTTCACAGTGCATTTATATCTCCAGAGAAAAAGGGCAGGTTACAAAGTATGAGATCGAGGTATTAAGATGTATTTACTGTGGTTTTTGTGTAGAGGCATGCCCATATGGAGCAATCGTACTGACAGAAAATTATGAATATTCTGATTATTCAAGAGATGCCATATATATGAAGAGGGACAAATTGTTATCAAATTGGGATAAATATATGCCTGGCAAAAAGGGAGAGGAATATTTCAAGAAATTCTGGAGGCCCATGTCTGAGGATTTTGGGACTCCTTCAGGGCAAGCAACATTTAGAGGGAAAAGGTAATGCTTCCTGAGTTATTCTTTGCTTATTTCGCAGTTGCTATAGTTATACTTTCAATACTCGTTATAACACGGAAGAATCCTATTCATAGTGTACTCTGGATGCTTCTGCTCTTCTTCCATATCGCAAGCCTATACCTTTTTTTGAATGCCGAGTTTATAGCTGCAATACAGGTAATTGTTTATGCAGGTGGAATACTTGTGTTATTCCTTTTTGCGGTACTGTTGTTAAATATCAGAGAAGAACTCAGGATAAGTAGATTCATAGGTGCTTGGCCTACAGGGTTGACCTTCGCAATCGGTATACTCGTAGTCATTTTGATGTCAATTAGGTCTTTTGTTATTGCCCCCCCAGGTATCTATACTATTGACTTCATAAAAAAAGAGACACATGTAAAGGCTTTAGGAAAATTACTCTATACGGATTTCCTCTATCCTTTTGAAGTAGCATCATTAATACTTCTTGTAGCAATAGTTGGTGCTATAGTCATTGCAAAGAGGAGGCTTAAAAGTTAAGAAATGGTACCGTTAAGCTGGTATATGATTCTCAGTACGGTGGTATTTACAATAGGGGTCTTTGGGTTTCTTTCAAGGAGAAATATCATTATTATATTCATGTCCATAGAGTTGATGCTCAATGCCGTGAATATTAATCTCATATCTTTAAGCCACTACTTGCAGGACTTGAGAGGCCAGATCCTTGCTTTCTTTGTTATTGCTGTTGCAGCTTCTGAAGCTGCTATAGGCCTTGCGATAATTATCGCCTTATTCAGAAACAAGGCTACAGCTCATGTAGACGAGATTCATGAGATGAAGGGATGATGAAAAGTTCAAAGTCAAAGGTTGAAAAATTTAAAGGGTTGAAGATATGAAGGTTTATCTATTAATACCTTTTTTGCCTCTTGCAGCATTTGTGATAAACATCCTTTTCGGTAGAACCCTCATAAGAGACAAGGCACACTGGGTCTCTTGCCTTGCAATTATCGGTTCCTTTATTGCATCAGCTATAACAGCCTCGGATGTTATTGGCGGAAAAATAATAAATGAAGACCTCTACACCTGGATAGTAGCAGGTAAGTTCAGCGTCACTGTAGGTTTTCTCATCGACCAGCTTACCTCGGTAATGCTCATCGTTGTTACAGGCGTAGGGTCTCTTATTTTTATATATTCTATAGGATATATGCACGGCGATAAAGGCTATTACAGGTTCTTTTCGTACCTCAGTCTCTTCGTGTTCTTCATGCTCATGCTTGTCACGGCAAACAACTTCATTCAGCTCTACCTCGGCTGGGAAGGTGTCGGTCTCTGTTCATATTTTCTGATAGGTTTCTGGTATGAAAAGAGGGCAGCAGCTGATGCAGGGAAGAAGGCGTTCATTACTAACAGGTTTGGAGATTTTGGGTTTGCCCTCGGTGTATTCATGATCTTCCTTACCTTTGGAACCGTCCACTATGCCCCAGTGTTTGCTGAGGTAAAAAACTATGTAGGCCATACCGTGAATTTCCTTGGATATGATGTCAATTTAATTACATTGATAGCTCTACTCCTTTTCTGTGGAGCTGTCGGTAAATCAGCCCAGATACCCCTTCATGTATGGTTGCCTGATGCAATGGAGGGTCCTACCCCGGTGAGTGCCCTCATCCATGCTGCAACAATGGTCACAGCGGGCGTATTCATGGTAGCAAGGTGTAATGCGATATTTAACCTCTCACCCACTGCAATGAATGTGGTAGCTATTGTTGGGGCAGTCACCTCTTTATTTGCAGCTACAATTGCCATTGTCCAAAATGATATAAAAAGAATCATCGCTTACTCTACTTTAAGCCACCTCGGCATGATGTTCACTGCATGCGGTGTCGGTGCTTATGCCGCGGGAATCTTTCACCTTTATACCCATGCCTTTTTCAAGGCTTTACTCTTTCTTGCTGCAGGAAGTGTAATCCATGCAGTCCATCATAATGATATCCAGAGAATGGGTGGTCTTAAGAAATATATGCCACTTACCTATATCACAATGTTCGTTGCGGCGTTAAGTGCTGGTGGCATCCCTGGTTTCGCAGGATTTTTCAGCAAAGACGAGATAGTTTGGTCTACTTTTGCATCAGGAAGTGCTGTAGGAAAGTTTGTATGGCTTTTCATGACAGCGGGCGCATTCTTTACGCCTTTTTACTCATTCAGGATGATATTCCTTACATTCCATAAAAAATTCCGTGGAACCCATCATGAGGAGCATCATCTCCACGAGTCACCAGCGGTTATGACAATTCCTCTTATCATATTGGCTGCTGGTGCGATCGGAGTGGGATGGATTGGTATCCCCGAAGTACTCGGAGGAGGAGCACAATTTGCTGAATTTTTGAAACCCGTAGTGGGGCATCCCGAGTTTCACGCCACCCATGCGCAGGAACTCAGGGTGATGGGTATTTCTACCACTATAGCTCTTTCCGGACTCGTCATTGCTGCAATCCTTTATCTCGTGAAAACCGGGATACCAGTTAGACTTGCAAGGAGCTTTAGCTTAATTTACAGGGTACTCTTCAATAAATACTATGTTGATGAGTTATACAGCTACATCCTCATCAGGCCTACGCTCTGGATTGCTAATAGCTTTATTGGTGCCTTTACAGATGCAAAAATAATTGAAGGGATTGTGAATGGGGTCCCGAAGTCGATAGGTAGATTCGCTGGCGTATTAAGGAAAGTACAGACAGGCATTACACAACATTACGCAATCATAATGGCCGCCGGGATATTTATAATGATCATTCTAATGTTATGGTGACGATATGGACCAAGTAATAATGAATAATCTATCTTACCCGATTCTGAGCACTATTATATTTCTTCCTGTTTTGGGAGCACTGATTCTTACTCTTATAAGCAGAAAGCAGGAGGAGCTCACAAAATGGGTCGCCCTTATATTTGCTGTTTCAACATTCATCCTTTCTCTTCCTCTCTTTATAAATTTTAATAAGACAACCTATAAAATGCAGTTTGTCGAGAGTCATAATTGGATTCCTGCCTGGAACATAAAATATTACCTGGGGGTTGATGGTATAAGTGTCCTTCTTGTTCTCCTAACCACCATCTCGTCGATCCTCTGTATCCTTATATCCTGGAATTCTATCAAAATAAAGGTAAAAGAGTTCTATATTGCTATACTTCTGACATGTGGTGCAATCGCAGGCGTGTTTTCTTCCCTCGATTTCTTTCTCTTCTATATCTTCTGGGAGGCGATGCTTATTCCCATGTACCTCATTATTGGGGTCTGGGGAGGACCAAACAGAATTTACGCGACAATAAAGTTCATTCTCTTTACATTGGTCGGCAGCGTACTGATGCTTGTTGGAATAATCTTCCTTTATTTCTATGCAGGAAGGACATTCGATATCCTCGAATTGACGGCAAAGACATATCCTTACAAGATGCAGTTATGGCTTTTCTGGGCCTTTTTTGCTGCCTTTGCAGTAAAGGTTCCCATGTTCCCCGTGCATACATGGCTTCCAGATGCACATACCGAAGCACCAACAGCAGGCAGTGTAATCCTCGCAGCTATTCTCATCAAGATGGGGGCATATGGTTTCCTTAGATTCTCTATCCCCCTTTTCCCAGAGGCTACAAAGGCCATGGTCCCTGCTATGTTGACCCTTTCTGTAATAGCCATCATTTATGCTGGCTTGGTATGCCTCGTCCAGAAAGATCTAAAGAGGCTCATTGCATATAGTTCCGTAAGCCATATGGGCTTTATTACACTGGGTATCTTCGCCCTTAACAGCCAGGGTATAGAAGGTGGTATTTTACAGATGATCAACCATGGAGTTGTAACAGGCGCACTCTTTATGTGTGTTGGGATAATTTATGACAGAACACACACGAGGCAGATTGCAGACTACGGGGGACTTGCAACACACATGCCCACCTATGCAGCCTTTTTCATGGTTTTTACCCTTGCTGCAGTGGGGCTCCCGGGTACTAACGGATTTATAGGTGAATTCCTAACACTTCTTGGTGGTTTTACAGCTAATAAATTAGCTGGAGTGCTCGCAGCAACGGGTGTAATCATAGGCGCTGGTTATATGCTCTGGCTTTATCAGAAAGTATTCTTTATGCAGGTCAATAAAAAGGTTATTGGTCTACCTGACATGGATTTGAGAGAAATGGTAGCTCTTACGCCTCTCATTATTTTTGTCCTATGGATTGGTGTCTATCCAGTTCAATTCCTTGACTTCATGCATCCATCAGTTCAGCATCTCTTAGATAGAGTTAATTTAGCGGGCGGTACTCAAGGGATAAACATAGCAAAAGCCTTTTTGGAGGTAATTCGATGAATCTCCAGTTTCCTAATCTCGGTCCTGTAACACCCGAGCTTTACATGACCTGCCTCGCCCTCATACTACTACTTGCTGACCTGTTTATAAAAAAGAAGGGGGTCCTTGCGGCTCTGAGCATTATAGGTATTGCTATTGTAGGCTATGCCCTTATCGGTTCTTCCGGTGTCACCTTTGGAGGAATGTTTATCTCTGACGGTTATAGCTCCTTTTTTAAAATCATCTTTTTTATAAATGTCATACTTTCCGTTTTAATCTCCATTAAATATATCTCTATCGAGAAGGTCAATTTCGGAGAATATTATAGTCTCATCATCCTTTCAACACTCGGTATGATGATTATGGCCTCGGCCCTTGACTTCATAGCCCTTTATTTAGGTCTTGAACTCATGGCTCTTAGTACTTATGTCCTTGCGGGTTTTATACGACATGATGTTAAGTCAAATGAGGCAGCATTGAAGTATTTTCTTCTGGGTGCCTTTTCTTCGGCTTTCCTGCTCTACGGCATTTCAATAATCTATGGCCTTACAGGTACAACTGATATCAAAGCAATAGCACTTTATATCAGCGAAAAGGGCCTTGTTGGAAACTTAGCTTTATCCCTATCTATGACACTTTTTGCTGTTGCCTTTGGGTTCAAGATTGCCGCAGTACCATTCCATATGTGGGCACCTGATGCGTATGAGGGAGCGCCAACATCTATTACTGCCTTCATGTCTGTTGGTCCTAAGGCAGCTGGTTTTGCAGTCCTCGGAAGAGTCTTTATGATCGCCTTTGCCTCAATAAAGGTCGAATGGGCTGCAATACTCATCCCCCTTTCAATCCTCTCTATGGCTGTTGGTAATGTAGTTGCTTTAGCCCAGTCAAATATTAAAAGAATGCTTGCCTATTCATCTATTGCTCATGCAGGATATGCCCTTATAGGTATTATTGTAGCAAACAATGAGGGTATTGCCAGCATGATGAACTACCTGATGATATATGGATTCATGAATATGGGGGCCTTCGGCGTAATCATTGCGCTGAG
>Ga0187774_10000563_pt1 | contig 12749 bp, 12 predicted proteins | sample 0216_BV02_MP05_2_FD_133152 | JGI IMG/M metagenome (GOLD analysis project Ga0187774, IMG submission 133152) | Tropical peat soil microbial communities from peatlands in Department of Meta, Colombia - 0216_BV02_MP05_20_MG | ecosystem: Environmental > Terrestrial > Soil > Wetlands > Peat | place... | reverse complement strand
TATAATAGCATCTCCCAACCTGTTTAATGATTGAAGAGATGAAATAAGGGGAACAAGGAAGACCCCCCCTTTCAAAATGTTGTCAAAGGTAAGGGGATAAGTTGTTATTAGAATATTGTGGGTCGAAATTGCCGACCGCTCTGCGAAAAAGGTTATTGATCTGATTGTTATTGAATCACTTGGAAAAGAGGTATTTGAGAGGGTGTTTCTCGGAAGTTATATCGAGAAAGTTCCTTATAATACCACGAAACCGCTCCTCATTGCCAGACTCAAGATTGAGAATAATAAAATATATAGTATGGTAATAGACGGATTTTTCAAAAGAGTCCTGTATCTCACTGATTTTTCTAAAAATGTACATCTATAAATCTCATTCATCGAACCGATATCCAAGGGAGATGCAGAAGGATTAATTATGATACATATATAGGATATTTGCCACATCCTATTACCTTCGAATAAAAAAATAGCTGAATAAGCAAGTAAGAATACAAAGAGGCTCGAAGAGCTACGGTAACAATATGAGGATACTGGATATCAAAAAATGACTATTCTCATCAATACCGAGTACGCAATCACTAACATTCCCGTTTAATCCGCAAATATGAACCAAATTTGATAATATTAGTGTTAAAGGATCTTTTAGAATTTTAGAGATATCATTAAGACGAGTAACAAATGCTATAGTTCGTCACATATTTGTCCTTATATTAGTAGGAAGATAAAAATTTTTTATACTAAATATTATTTTTTAATTCAACCCCCAAGCAAAGCAGGAGAGATAATTGTATAAATTTCTTTTAATCGATAAGATGGATAATCTGAACTGGACAAACATCTACTGCTTCTTTTATACAATCTTCAAGATCTGCAGGTACATCTCCTTGTCCAATATTTCCCTCAATTCTAAATTTTTCATTAATTTGACTGAGTGAGTCGTCAGGATTCTGCTCAAAGAAATCGGGACAAGAGTCCCAACATGTTCCACAACTTGTACAATCTAATCGTTCAATTTCACATGTAACCATAAAATCATGCTCGTACTCTAAGGTATTAAACATATTATCCCACTTAAAAATTATCTTTTCAAATTCTACTCTTCCATACTTAGAATTAATATTTTACACATAGAAATTGAATTTATCATTTTTCACTCTTCAATTCTTTTAATATTATTTAAAAAATAATACCGAAGAAGAAGCTCTCCATTTAACTTCTTCTTTAAATCCCAATACCTAAGAATTTTTCTGAAATTAAAATAATCTACTTAAATATTCAGATATACTCTATGAGTTGTGCCAAAAAAAGATTTCTTTCCAAGTAATCGCTTTCATGATTCGTGGAAACAGAATAATTTGTAAGATTGTTGCTGTCGAAAAAAGGGAATTCCGAAAAACTCGTTCATATTTCTCTTACAAATGAAGATATCACAACACACAGTGGATCAGAGATCTCTTTTTACTGTTGAACACAAAATCCTGTGCAAAAACTGCTTAATTACAAAATACGAAATTAATGGCAACATGCATAGACTCAATTCAAAGTTCTAGAATTATAAAAAGTGATTTGAGAACAATGAACTATAACATTTTCCCGATTTATGATGATTATTGTCGGAGAATTTATTCCTTCCTTCGACGAACGAATTATTCTTCCGCTGTAGGTAAAAATAACAACTCCAATCGAAGTTGAAGAATTGAAAATAGTTGCAATGGCTCCAATGACATATTCTTGTATTCGGCTTTTTTGTTATGAAGAATTCAATGGATAGATATATAATCATTAAAGAGATTTGTGATTATTCATCTCATTGAATCTGAAAAATTATCAGTTGTGAATTTTTCATTTTTATCTTCCTTTTCACTCTTTTTCTTCATATTAGGGACACAAACACATTTAACAGCCCTAGTGCATAACAGTGTGAGGATTTCATAATGAATCGAACTATCGGATTTAAAGAAAGACGATATATCGAAGAACTTCGAATCCTCACTAAATCGACTGCCATTGATTGTGTCATTGATGAGCGATTTGATAGAGTTATATACATAATAAAGCCGGGCGATATGGGTTATGCAATTGGTAAAAAGGGTGATAATATCAAGAAAATGCAAAAAGTTCTTGGTAAAAAAATTGAAATGGTAGAATATACTGATAATATCAACGATTTTCTCGTAAATATTTTCAAACCAGTAAATGTTTCTGCAATTAAAGAAGATAGTACAACACACACTGTCGATGTCATTATCAAGAAAAAGGCAGATCTTGGTATAGCTATTGGAAAGAAAGGATCAAACGTTGAAAAAGCCAGGATTTTATTGAAAAGATTCTATCATATCGAAATGGGTGAAGTCCATTGGGAAGGTGCTAAGAGTGAGCAATGAAATCATATTAACAGAACTCTGGCGTGCAATTGAAAGTCGAATTAGGAATCCCTCCCCAGATTCGTATGTGAGTCGCCTTATCAACGATGAGAAAGGTATTGATAAAATTCTTGAGAAGGTGGCAGAAGAATCCACAGAATTCATTCTTGCAGTAAAGAATGGAGTTCACGATGTATCAGTGTCTGAGGCTGCAGATCTCTTCTTTCATATCCTCGTTGCCTTGTATTCTGCAGAAATCACTCTTGATGAAGTTATGGATGAACTTTCAAAACGACGAAAAAAATAAATTTCTTTTGATTTTTTTTACCTATTAGCTACCACTAACAATTGGGGGCTTTTTTAATAGAAATTTTACTGCAGTTCCTTTCTCATGCTGACCTGGAACTCGATCTTCGATCCAAATAGATCCACCATACCGTTCAACAAGCAATCTGCATATATACAACCCTAATCCCTTTCCCTTCACTTTTGTTTCTCCGCGTTCAAATCGTCTAAAGAGAAGTGGTTTAATATCGTCAGATATGCCTGGACCGGAATCAACAATTGATACTTCTACTTCATCCCCAAGATCCAAAACTTCTATACTTATTTGAACAGAAGGGCCTCCAAATTTGATACTATTTCCAATGAGGTTTGCGAATACTTCTGAGAGAAGTTCATCAGCGCACACCATACTGCCTGAATCAGAATAATTTATATGGGCTCCTAGTGTGGCTTCAATCTCTGATTTTATTACCTGATCAATAGATAAGGACCTTAGTTTGACTTTTTCTTCACGAACTTTTCTTATTGTTGAAACATTTGCTATAATCTCTGCACTTCGAAGAACTGCTTTACTGACTTTTTTAGCCATTTCCTTTCTTTCGCCATCTAGCATTTCTTCGAGAAGTTCTGCGTACAATAGCGATATTGCATTTGTATTATTGATATCGTGAGCCATGATATCGAGATATAGATTTGATAGAGTGTTCAATTCTTCAAGCTGCTCTCTTAGTAATTCTTTCTGAATTACATTGCCAACCTCTTTTGAGAGAGCTTGGAGAATGAGTCTGTCATTAACCGAAAATGTATTATTTTTACTCGTCATAAAATATATTGAACCAATTACATGGTCATTCGCAATGAAAGGGATCCATGCGATTGACATGAGTCCAATATCCTTTTTTTCAAAATATTCTGTCTGACCTTCGAGAAATATTCGTCGATATGGCATTTTTTGAATGTCCAGATCCTGTGCTTGCCCCATTACCCAATCGGGTATATTACTATATGCTTTTATATGGGCTCTTTTTTTCTCTTGATCGATGAGGTAGACTGCCCCTGCATCAAAATTGAGCAATTGAATCGATTTGTTAAGAATTATACTAAGGCATTTATCAACTGTCATTACAGAGGTTGTAGCTGTTATGATCGTATTAATTGCAGAAAGATACTTATTCTGCTCTTCGATCGCATTCTCGGTTCGTTTACGTTCCGTAATATCAAGAATTGATGCAATTGATTTTTTTATTTCGGAGATTTGAGTCATGGTGATAACTATATCATGAATATTCCCTGCAGAGTCAACAATTCTGAATTCGCAATTCTTTGGAGGTGGGGTAAGGCTTTGTAACTTTGAAATGTATTGTACCATTTTTATTCTATCAGGAGTAAAAAATAAATCGAGAAATTTTTTTTGTTGCAAATCATCTTGCCTATAGCCAAATATCTTTTCGAATTCAATATTGACACGATGTATAGTCATATCATTATCAATAATGACTATTGCAGCTTGTGTATTGTCAAAAATTGTACGATATAGACTCTCTGATTGTTTTAATGTCTCTTCTATTGCCATACGTTCGGTGATATCGGTACCGACACCAAGGAAGTAATCTAATGAACCGTCCTTCGCGAATATAGGGTTAATATGCCACTCAGTAAGGACATCGACTCCCTCACGTTTTTTTATATGAAATTCCATTGAAAATGCTGTTCGTAGTACCTGCGCATTATTTAATCCCTCTTTCACTCGTTCATGGTCTACAGTAGAGACTAATGTCGGTATAAGTTCCTTTCCCAGCAATTCTTTTTGTTCATAGTGGAGGGACTTGAGCATTTCATCTCCTATCATTTGAATCGCCCCATTCGCCTCCCAAGTAATGAGGTATACGGGAACACTTTTTGCAAGACTTGTAGCAATATTCTTTTCTTTAAACAATTGATCCTCAATTCTCTTTCTCTCATTTTCTGTAAGGCTAAATTGCTCACTTACCTTAGTTAGCTCTACGGAACGACCCTCAATAAGAGCTCCCAGCTGCCCAATTTGTCGGTCAATCTCTTTTTGAAGGAGAGTTCGTAGGGTAATATCTTGGTATATATCAAGTCGCATTCCCTTGAAGGGACCATGCTCAATTATTTGACTTGAATATTCGATCCAAATAACATGACCAGTTGTAGTCAATAGATGACATTCTGTGGTAGGAACGGATTTACCATCAGCAATCAGAGGGAAAACATACTCCCTGAAAGTATCCCCTTCACGGACGATTGATGCAATATGAGTGCTGATGAATGTAAATACATCTTGTCCTTGGATAGATATCTTTGAAAGATTGAATAATCGTTCCATTGCATTATTCAACCAAAGAATTTTTAGATCCCCGTCTATTAGGACAACACCAAAATCAAGACCATCTATTATTGCTGGAAGCTGTGCTATTGGTGATTTTTTTTCATCCATAATGAATGCCTATATGCTGGATCTAATACTTTATATTATGATATTTATTGTAATATTATTATATATAAATATTTCTTTAATATTTATATTAATTTATTTTGTATTTTTAAAAATATTAATTTATTTTATATTAAATTAAAAAATAAATTATTAATAGATTTAAATTTGAAAATATAACAAGAATATCATTATTTTACTCTTTACAAATAATCTTTGATATCGACCATCTTTTGTAGTTCATCTCGATTGACTGATGCTTTCTTGACAACTTCTTCTGCAATTAAAATGGGTGCTTTCAATCGCAGGGCAATTGCTATCCCATCACTCGGCCGGCAATCAAGCGTTTCTTCATGTTCATCCTTCTTGACAATAAGCTTTGCAAAAAAAACTCCATCTTCTATTACATCAATGTGGATTGCTTCGAGCGATAAAGTGAATCTATTAAAGAGATCACTGAAAAGGTCATGAGCGATTGGGCGCGGGAGTGTGTGATGATGTAAGGCGTTAGTAATTGAGATTGCCTCCCAAAGTCCAATATAAATTGGTATAAAATCGCCATTTCCAACATTAAGGAGAACAGTTGGAGCATTTCCACGTTCGGTCACAGATATAAAGACACCATATACTTGGCAGTTAAGTAAGTTCATGCACAGATGACCAGACATTGCTGTGCTGATTCTTAAGCATTGGGGTCATTCGACTTGTACTACGGTTGCTTCTCGTTTTATTATCGCAAGACCTGCCAAAAATCCAACAATTAAATGGAAATAATAGAATATTGCTCTCCAAAGAACAACAAAAATCCCAACGATCGATGGATTGACAAATAACCTATAGAGAGAAGTTGCACCAAGCTCTGCAATACCAGATCCCCCTGGAGTAATGGGGATCATCATAATTATAGCGAGGATAATTTGAGCCACAAATGACTCAACGATGAATGGTGGTTGACCAAGTCCCATTAGAATTAGCGATGCGGTAAAAAATTCAGACCCCCAGAACAACCCCGACAGTAAGAGGGGCCAGCCGATTAATCCTTTTTTTCCATGACTTACGAAATGACATAGGCTCCCATGAAAATTTTCAACTTCTCGATCAATTCTACCAATAATAGGTTCAAATCGTTTTCCACCCCATTTTTTGAATAACCACCCGAATAATTTTTTGATAGCTTTTTTAAATTGAATTGGGTATCTGATGGAATAGATAAATAATAAAATTAGACAAATCATACCAGTCCAAGATATGTACAATGCAATCATAGAGGGCGATGTGGGACTCCCAAATCGTTTTCCAAGTAAAATAATAACAATTGCTCCAGTAAACCCAAGCACTATGGCATCAAAAATCCTTTCCATTATCACAATGGCAGTTGCATCACCAATAGGTACTTGAGCCCTATACAATTGGTGGATGCGAACTGGTTCACCACCAGCTTGGGCTGGTGTGATTGCCCCAACAAAAAGATTTGCAAGTATGAGATTGAAACAGTGCCTGAAGGGAACAAAATATCCAAGATTGTCAGCCATTTTTTGAATTCTTAATGACCAAATTAACAATGAAATGATGTGAAGTGCAAATGCGAGAATTAAAAAAATGGGATTTATTCGTTTTAAATAATCAAATGTTCGTTCATCAATGGTGAAATATAACACTGCAATTAGTACAATAGTAGTAAATGTTAAAGACACCCACATCCATTTCCAATGTGACCGTTTCATTATCTATTCCGTGCAAACGCTGAATCCTGTGGAGTTCAATTATTGTTTATCACGTACGATTATGTGGCAAACTATAAACGTGTTAGGCATTAAATCGTAAAAAGTTCTCTTCTCTCCCTAATTTCGAATAAACCGATCCTAACACTTGCATCAAGCCAACCATGACCATAACTAAACCAAATTAGAGCATTAATTCTCCTATCGTTAATACAGTGCTTCATACCCGTTTTACGAGCGTTTCGTGCTTCAATTAAAACTCTTTGTGCACCTTTCCAAAGACAAGTGCTGTTCTCCGATGCACAGCTGAGTGAATGCAGGGCAAATGTTAGCATTTGAAAGTACCTCATCGTTTTTCTATTGAGTTTTTCTTTATCATCAGCTGGAATTATTTCAGATACCCATGGTATTTGATGTTCATATCGGCACATTATTACTCCAATAAGCTGTCCAGCACTCAGCCATCCAAAGGCGTATCCAAATGCAGCAACAGCATTGATAGTATCACCCTTTTCAAGAAATGTGGTTCCATCAAGCCAATACGAACGTACCATTTCACAGACGTCTTGACAAGCAGTGAAAATGGTAGTTCCTTCGACTGCGTTGCAACCAGTCATAGCAAATGAATGCCCAAGACTCCCTCCAAACTCATTGGCATTCATAATTACCAAATACTTTTAAATATTCTAACTCAATTGGATGAAGTTTGGCAGGAATAACAAGAATATGGAGTGGGGGTCCGAAATCAAAATCCTTCAATTTTATAGGGGTACCAGCTATCACAACTTGGTCATCTGAACCTGCTCGGGCAATTCCAATCATTAACGGTGGCATTGGTAGCTTTTTCTTAATGGCCATTGTTTCAATGATTGAGATCCCCTCCCTAACGGTCATATACCTCTCTCCACTGATATCAAGATAGACCAATGTATGAAAATCCATTGCGAGGTTCGTTGAAATAGTTTCAAAAGGGGCTGTTGGGTTCCAGTTGTGCGAAGGATAAGGAATAGAGCATGACTTTCCAAATCGATAGTTCTGCAAGCCCGTAAGCCCGCATACTGCACTGGATATTGAAGCACCGTGAATAATTTTTGTATCAATTTTTTGTGTTTTTGCACGCAACCTAAGATCGGCATGTGTAGTAGATATCATAGGATCACCCCCAATAAGAAAAGCAACACATTTTGTTTTTGCCTGTTTTAATAGCTCGTCTGGTTGCTGTTCAACATCCTCTCTATTGAGAACAATGATAGGCTTTCCAAAGAGGGTTTCTAGTTCTTTAACAGTTGTACCCATAAGCTTAGAAGTATACCCCTCAAGATAGACGCAATCAGCATTACGAATAGATAAAAATCCTTTTAGTGAAATATCATATGCATCATAAAGTCCTAGACCAATAAATAATAACATAATGCCAACTGTTCTCCTATGCCTCAGTAGTTACCCATTCTATTTCGCGTAATATTATGTTTCTTACTAATCTTGTTGCAACAGAGCTACTACAAAGATTGTCTATCAAAGGTGGAATACGCTTCTTTGAATAACAGGTTAAATTGCTGAATAGGCTTCACCGATTATTAAATACTCCTTTTAGAGCATTCTTATTCATGGATAATCTAAATCAGCAAGTGGCAGAACAATTAATTTTTATGGGTCAATTGCTGGAGATTAATAATGAAGATAGTTTCAAGGTTAGGGCATATTATCGAGCTGCCGAACAAATCAACCGATTGAACCGGTCTGTTAAGGAATTGGATGAAAAGGGACTTATTCAAATTGAAGGGATTGGGAAAAATATTGCAAAAAAGATTCAAGACATTGTTAAGACTGGATCATTTCCTGAGCTTGAGGAACTCAAGAGTAAGATTCCATCCACACTCATCGAATTACTAGAACTTGAAGGTGTAGGTCCAAAAACGATAAGCAAACTCTGGAAACAGATGAGTATTCAAACTATTGATGATCTAGAAAAGGCAGCTAGAAATCATCGTCTTAGGACATTGAAGGGATTTGGTGAACGAAAAGAGCACGACATTCTCAAGTCGATAGCGGCAAACCGTCAAAAAGGACAACGAATGAATCGAATGGAAGCTGATAAAGTTGTTCAACGTCTTTCATCTGTGATAGCTCCTAGTTCTTTTGATGTGGCTGGTAGCTATCGTCGAGGTAAGAGTACTATCGGTGATATCGATTTAATGACAATTGCTTCACCTGCATCTCTTAATCAAAAGTTGCGATCAGTTGCAGACGAGGTAATTGATGAAGGTGATCGGCGATCATCAATTCGATGTCTGGGCCAAAGAGTTGATATTAGGTTCACGAAACCTAAAGAATATGGAACAATGCTCGTGTACCTTACAGGATCCAAGGATTTCAATATAAAATTACGAGAGATTGCTGTTACAAAAGGATTCAAATTAAATGAATACGGAATTGAAGAACGTTCCACTAACACATTTCATACCTTTGAGAGGGAGGAGGACGTATTTACTTTTTTGTCTATGGCATATATTCCTCCCGAGCTCCGTGAAAATTGGGGTGAGATTGAGATGGCCATGAATCACAATCTTCCAAATTTTATTAAAAAATCGGACATTCGTGGCGATCTCCACGTTCATTCATCGTGGAGTGATGGCCATCTCAGTATTGAAGAGCTTTCCCAAATTGGGGAGAAACTGAGATACGATTATCTCTTATGTTCTGATCATTCCGCAACCTTGGGAATAGCCCACGGATTAAACCCCGGTACACTACAAAAACAGGTGAAGGAAATTGAACAAATCAATAGGCGATTTTCTTGCCAAATATTATCGGGTATTGAAGTGGATATTCTGGGGGATGGAACGATTGGATTGCCAAACCAAATACTTCGTGATTTAGATATTGTTATTGCATCGATTCATTCCGGTTTTAAACAAGATAGCGATATCATCACCAGAAGAATACTCTCAGCAATTGAAAATGACAATGTCGATATTATTGGGCACCCTACCGGCCGACTTATCGGGCAACGGGAGGCCTATGATGTCGATATGACCCCTATAATTAAAGCTGCTTCGGACACAAGAACCGTTTTAGAGATTAATGCGTCTCCCTATCGTCTCGATTTAGATGATATAGCAATAAAGGAGGCAAGAGATAATAATGTAAAATTATCTATCGGTACTGATGCTCATGATGAAAGTGAGTTCGCTAATATCGTCTATGGTATTATGGTTGCAAGGAGGGGATGGTGCCGTTCATTTGATGTATTGAATACCTCTCCAATTGAAGAGCTCATGGAGTTCATTTCATGATCCATTGGCTTTACGAACGAAGATTAAGGTCACAACTACAGAGACTTCCACATCATATATGCTTTATGATAACTGAACAAGATATGTTGGATGCTCCAGAAAAAATCCTAGATGTTACTTCATGGTGCTTGAACCTAGGAATCACTTTACTTACTTTCCATGTCAATTCAACCGATTCTGAAAATATCCGCAAATTTTTACCTTATATTAAAAAAATTGCATCGGTTGCAAAACTGAGACTTCATGATGAGTATGGTACAGAGGTGAAAGGAGAAGGGGTAGTTGTTGATGTTGCGATTGGGAAAAGCGGCCGAGAAGAAATTGCACAATGTATAAAGCAGATGGCTAACGACGGTATAGATCCAAAGGTTGTTGATGAACATCTCATTGAGTCATATCTTGCGTTTAGATACTCACCTGATCTCGTCATTAAGACCGGCGGTTACCATCTCACAGACTTTCTCATTTGGCAATCGGTATATTCTGAATTATATTTTTCAGATATAAATTGGAGATTTTTTAGAAAGATTGATTTATTGCGTGCATTGCGAGACTATCAATCGAGAGAACGTCGATTTGGAATTTGATTCTATCTCAGTAACCAAAGATTGATTAGTATATCTATATTTGAAATTAAAAAACTTAAAAAATTTAATTTTTAACAGAAATATTTCCATTTTGACTAATTATAATTAAATTAATTAGATTTATCGCGATTAATATCCTCTAACCAAACATTTAAAAAAAATAAAATAAATGTACTAACAATGGTCGTTCCAACAATGTGTTTTTTTACTAAAGGTGTGGGGATTCACAAGGATAAACTAGCTTCGTTTGAACTAGCCCTTCGTAAGGCTGGTGTTGAGAAGTTCAACCTTGTCTATGTGTCCAGTATCTTCCCCCCAAACTGCAAACAGATCTCAGCAGAAGAAGGATTGAAAAAACTGGAGCCAGGACAAATAACTTACTGTGTAATGGCACGAAATGAGACGAATGAGCCTAATAGATTAATTTCAGCGGCGATTGGACTAGCGAGACCGAAATCGAAAAATGAATATGGTTATCTCTCGGAACACCATGCATTTGGTGAGACTGATGAAAAATCGGGTGAATATGCTGAAGACCTCGCAGCCACTATGCTCGCAACAACTTTAGGAATAGAATTTGATCCTGATAGAGATTGGCTAGAGCGAGAACAGATCTACAAAGCCAGTGGAAAGATTTTTAAAACAACCCATAATTGCCAATCAGCAATGGGAAATAAGAATGGAAAATGGACCACTGTCATCGCGGTTGTAGTATTCATATGAGGATTTGAATCGTGAACGTCAGACAATGAGAGATTAACTCGTTTTTTACCGATTTTAAGAAATTTATCATACATTTTTAATGTATGCAATATGCCCTAATGCTCATACTCTTGGCATGATATTTCTATTTATCATTTTTAACTGCATCCTTTGGTCATAAACTCTTATTGCACGGAGTAAATCGATTCTCCTGAATGAAGGCCAATTCGGTGCACAAAAATAAACGGCACATTCATTTCCATTTGCATGCCATGGGAGAAAATTGGATGTTCGCCGTTCATTGCCAGTCCTGATGATTAGATCAACAGGAGGGATCTGTTTTCCACCATTCAAGTGGGATTCAATGGTATTAGGATCAATGTCATCGGCACATAGATCTCCATCCCTCACCATTGAAATAAGTTCTCGTGCTGCATGAACAATCTCATTCCTTCCACCATAAGCAAGTGCGAGATTAATGAAATAACTAGTATAGGATTTAGTGGCATCCTCAGCTTCTTCTATACAAACCTTGAGATCACTTGGAAGAAGTGAGCGGTCACCAAGAACTTGTACCCGAATTTTATTGGTGTGAATTCGATTATCATCCGCCACTTTTTTGAGTTTCTCTTTAAATAATTCCAGTAGATCAGTTATCTCTTTTTTATCGCGAGTAAAATTTTCAGTTGAAAAACAATAGAGCGTTATATGAGTTATACCAAGGTCTCTGGCCCAATCGAGCATTTTTTCTGTCGTGTCGGCCCCAAACCGATGACCATCTGATATACTCATACCAACATTTTTAGCGTATCGCCGATTTCCATCTTGAATGATAGCAATGTGATTAGGTATGTATTGGCATTGCGACCGTAGGTACCACTCATAGAATGTCCAAAGGATACCTTCCCCAATCATACTGGTATCATCTCCACTACTATGCCTCTATTGGGATACCGTTCGATGATATACTTTTTCCCTTGTAGTTTCAATCGATGGCGTTTTAATTCATGCCACGACATTTCGATATGATCGCCATAATCGACATATGTTCCTTGTTTTAATGGGAGATTCGCTATCAGCATATTATCGGTGAGTTCTATGACACCATAAATAACAGTACCATCTTTTGTTACTTCATCGAAAGAGCGGGCTGTATTTTTTGCAATTCTTTTTAATCGCTCTCTTAGTTGAACGGAATCTTTGAACTTTGAAAAGCAAAAATGTACTTTTGGTTGATTGCGGAGCGCTTTTGCCCAATTTAATGAATTTTTTACTGCATTATGAAGGCCATCGGTGAGCTGAAGACCACGTCTTCTCATTTCATCTGCACTAATTTCCCC
>Ga0187774_10000562_pt1 | contig 12758 bp, 13 predicted proteins | sample 0216_BV02_MP05_2_FD_133152 | JGI IMG/M metagenome (GOLD analysis project Ga0187774, IMG submission 133152) | Tropical peat soil microbial communities from peatlands in Department of Meta, Colombia - 0216_BV02_MP05_20_MG | ecosystem: Environmental > Terrestrial > Soil > Wetlands > Peat | place... | reverse complement strand
CCATTAGTTCAAAACGGTTAAGCGAGATTGCTAAGACAGAAAGCAAAGTGGCTATTGTTGTTGATGACGCTACCCGCAAGGCACCAAGCGAAATAATGCTTTTGCCAGTGCTTGCTGAATTGAATCTTGCCGGTGTAAGAGACGAAAATATAACGATAATTTTCGGCTGTGGAACTCATCGTGCAGTTAAACCTGAGGAAGCCTTGGCACTTCTTGGTGCAGAGGCACTTAAACGGGTAAAAACCATAAGCCATGACTGTAGAGCCACTGATTTAGTTTGTTTGGGCACGACTAAAACGCATGGGAACAAGATCTTTGTTAACCGCATATTCGCTGAAGCAGACGTGAAGGTGCTTTTGGGCGATGTTGGCTTTCACTATTATGCTGGTTATGGCGGCGGAAGAAAAGGTGTTCTGCCAGCGGTCTGCGGCGAAGAAACCATTAAGCATAATCATAGCATGCTATTGCACGCAAATGCCAGAACAGGAGTTTTAGATGATAATCCTGTTCATTGCGACATGACTGAGGCAGCAAGATTAGCAAAGGTTGACTTCATCTTAAATGTTGTCGAGAACAAAAAAGGCGAAATTGTAAAAGCTTTCGCGGGCGACCTGGAGCAAGCGTTCATGGAAGCTGTTAAACTAGTTGATCAACTTTATCGGGTAACGGTTGATCGTCGAGCAGATATAATAGTGGTGAGTGCTGGCGGCTATCCTGCAGATATGAACCTTTACCAAGCCTACAAAGGATTAGACAACGTTTTAGACGCGATTAAGCGAGGAGGAGTAATAATTTTGGTCGCAGAATGTCCTGAAGGGCATGGCAACCAAGTGTTCTACGATTGGATGACTCGGTTGGGCGATTTGAAAAATGTCGAGCGGGAGATTAAACGCAACTTCGTATTGGGTGGTCACAAAGCGTACTACCTCTTAAAAGCTCTGCAAAACCATCAAATCATACTAGTTTCATCTTTGCCTGATTACTATGCAACGAGTATATTCAAGCTGAAAACCGCTCGAGCAGTAAACGATGCCTTAGGAGAAGCGTTGAAAATTGCGGGTTCAGCCTCAAGGGTTTGGGCAATGCCTCAGGGCAGCCACACATTACCCTGCTTTAAGGCTCCAGAAGAGACAAAGACTTAAGCAGGCTCCACCCCTATTGAAAAACTAACCGGTTAATCGTTTAAACGCAACCTTTAAGTTACAAAATGGAAATCAGGTTTAAGAAGGCGAAATGATGCAGCAAACCTTTGAACTTCGCAAATTCGCACCTAACGATTTACAAAGCGTGATGCAAATTAACCGCGTCTGTCTGCCGGAAAACTATACAGACTTCTTCTTCATGGACTTGCATCAACGTTTTCCAGAAACTTTCATAGTTGCTGAAGAAAACGAAGAAATTGCTGGCTATATTATGTGCCGTATTGAAGTAGGTTTGTCAAATTATGGCTTTGGTGGATTGATAAGAAAGGGGCATGTAGTTTCTATTGCAGTTATGCCTCAGTATAGGCGAAGAGGCATTGCTAACGCGCTAATAAGCAGGGCCTTGGAAGGCATGCATTACTATAAGGCTAAGCAATGCTTCCTAGAAGTTAGGGTGACTAATGAGGTTGCAATTTCGCTTTACAAGAGGTTGGGCTTTGAGATAACTAGAACAATTAACGGTTATTATTCAGACGGCGAAGACGCCTATGTTATGACAAAGCGGCTTTAGGTTGCGCTAAAGCTTTTCTTAATATAAATGGAACAGCCAAGTTTATCATTAGAATCAACACTAGAAATCCATACCGTAGCGCCGTTCCTAATACTGCTGTGTCAACAAACACTTGGAAGTTTTGTGCTCCAGCCAGCAGGTTCATTGTGCCCATGCCTAGCGTTACCAGCGTCAACGGGATGGAAGCGTAGAAAGCAATGCCTTCTTTGATTTTAAAAAGTAAAACGTATGAGAAAATCAATGTTGGACCATAAAATGCAAAAGCGCCTAAAATGCCAAGAGGCCACCCGAGCGGGTTCAACTCTACCGCTAATCCCGTGATGTTAATAGCATAAAAAGTTGTTACAAGGTCAAACATCCAGAAAGCAAGAGCAACACCTTGGAAAGAAAACAACAAATGGCGCCATTTCCGCGAATCATCAGGCATAGGCTGATGGCTAGTTTTTTTTAGCCTAAGACAAATTAGACCGGATATTGGAATAAACAAAATCAACAGGTACAGAAGGCCCAGCCAAGCGTCACCATTGTTAATGAGCGAGACAACATTGAATATCCATATTAGCCCTGTTGCAGACAGAAAGCCTTTAGCTAAACTATTCAGTAATCCCGTAACCGTCTTCTCCCCACTGTAATCTCGCATTTGATTGCCTAAATAACCTTTATTCCCAAAAGGAAAACCTAACTTTTCCAATTGCATTGCGGAACAATTATAAGCCAAACGATCCCTGAAGCTGTTTTAAAGCGTAGAGAGAGATTATGGCAAAAGTTGCCATAATAAGATGCAAGAAAAAAATTGCGCTTATTGAACACGATAACAAGAAAGAAGACATGCTTGAATGGGCAAAATACAACATTGAAACCCTAAGACAGCATGATCTATATGCCACAGGGACCACAGGGGCGCTTATGGAGAAGGAATTAGGTTTGAGCATGACAATTCTTGAAATGGCCCCAAGGCGGTGACCAACAGATAGGTGCTCGCATAGTTGAAGGTAAAATTGACTTTCTGATTTTCTTCTAAGACCTGCTTGAGCCTTTGCCTCATGATCCTGACGTTAAGGCGCTGTTGCGTTGGCAGCTTTGGAATATTCCGGTAGCTTGCAACAGGGCTTCAGCCGACTTTATCGTTTCTTTGCCTCTTATTTATCAGGACTATGAGCACATTTTGCCTGATTATGAGGGTTACAGACACCGATTAGGAAGTCAATAGAGGATTTGTCTTTCCTCTCTTAACTTGTACCTGTTTGAGAGGTTTCAAGAAGATCAAATACTGGTGAAATCGAAAAACCAGCATTTAAAGTCCTTATTTTGTCAGGGCGTATAGAATCAAAGATTTTACTGCTGACCGTTATTCCTTCAGAACAAAAAACCGACTGTAGAACTATCGCAACTTCTTTAAAACGCTAGCTGCATAGTATTTTTGGAATCAAGTTATGACAATCAACAAAACACCAGATAAGAACACGATACTATTTGTTTGGTTTAACCAGTACGCTGGAATACTTCTTAAAACCCCTTCGAAAACGTTTGTCATAGATCCTGTTGACATCAAACCTAAGAACCTTCAAAAACTCGATGCAGTCCTCATAACTCATGAACATTATGACCATTTAGACCCTAGGCTTGTCACAGAAATACAGAAAGAAACGAACTGCATGGTAATAGCTGATACAGCTTCAAACAGGAAGCTTCAACCAGTGATGCCTGTTGGCAAATTGCAAGAAATCAAACCTGGTGATGAGATCAAGATTGGTGAAGTCGCAATTAAAGCTGAAAAATGCAATCACTCTGCGAAAGCGCCAGTAACCTACATCATAACAAGCGAAGATCAAGTAAAAGTTTACCATACAGCAGATAGTCTACCCTTCCCCGAACTTGCCGCCATTGGGCAAAGAGAAAAGTTTGATATTGTGTTTTGCACGGTTGGAATAGCTCCCGGCTCAACACCACAAACAGGCTTTGAGATAGCACGACTAACCAAACCTCAACTTGCAGTACCTTACCACACTGCCTCTCCAGCAAGTCAAGCTGAGTTTGCTGAATTGTTAAAAAAAGAGTTGCCAAAAACAGCATGCTTGGTTCCTGAACAAAACAAAATTTATCAGTTATCGAAAAGGAAGTGAAAAATTGAAAACCCAAAAAGCCAGCTCGGACAAGACTGACAAAATGGCAAACATACTCTTCAAAGTTGGGGCAATGGAATTCGGAGTCTTCAAACTATCAACTGGAAAGGCAAGCCCCTACTATATCGACCTGAGAATAATCCCTAGCTTCCCAGACGCCTTCACAGAAATCTGTGACTTTTACGCAGAATTCATAAACAACCAAATTGGGGCAAAAAATTTTGATAGAATCGCGGGAGTACCGGTAACGGGACTCATATTTGCATCTCAAGTTGCTTATAACCTCAAGAAACCCTTCATTTACATTCGAAAAGGCGTTCGACTGCGAGGAAGGGAACGAAGAGTAGAAGGAATTTTAGCATCAGGCGAAAAAGTGTTGTTGATTGATGATTTAGTCACCACTGGGGTAACTCTCAAAAAAGCTGCTGATGCCGTCAGAGCCGAGGGTGGCGTTGTAACGGATGCGGTAGCTTTTCTTGACAGAGAAGAGGGAGGAACGCAAGTGCTTGAAAAAAGCGGTGTTAAACTTCAATCATTGCTTAAAATTAGCGAAATAGCCAATAGCCTCTCTGAATCAGGCGCTATAGATGCTGATCAGAAGAAAACTATTTTGAAACAGATAAAGAAATAAGCCTTATTCGTAAAATATCAGGCTTGTTTCTTCGAGCAGCGAATGCAATTTATCTACAGCATCAAAAACATCTTGTTCTTTTTTGGCTCCTGTGCAAACAAGCTTGCCACTTGCAAAAAGTAGAATTACCACTTTTGGCTCTTGCATTCTATAGATTAAGCCTGGAAATTGCTCTGGTTCATACATGGCATGACCAAGCATATAGGCTGCTTTTTCGAGGTCAATCAAGCCGCCTAAACCTCCTGAAGCAACAATGTTTTGTATTTTAAGCTCTGGTTTGCTGATGATAATTATACCGCCTTTTTTTAGTTCTTTAACAACTTTCATTACGGCTCTTTTTGCTTCTTTTTCTGATTTAGCACCTGTGCAAACCATTTTTCCAGAATTAAAAATTAACGTGGCAGTTTTGGGACGTTTTAATCTAAAGACTAAACCTGGAAATTGTTCAGGGCGATATTCAACGCCTGGGTAACCCTTTACTACAGCGTTTAGGTCAACTTTCTGATTCAGCGTTGCGGAAGCGACTACGTTCTCGATGCTTATTATCGCTTTTACTTTTGGCAATCCATCCCCTCTTGCTATAACCGCCCTTAAATATCCCTTATCAAAAGCTAACTTTATAAATACATCTGTGAGGGCTGATTTGTCTTGTTTTGGTTTTCAGTTTTCTTCTTCTCTCTTAATATCGGGACTATAAATTCGATTACCACAAGCAACGCTATAAGAGCTATGATTGCTGGCAATCCCCATGAGTTATTTCTCATGAGAAGAGTAACCCATCCAAACCACGGAATGCGCATAATCACTTTGCCTACTACCATATTTTGAGGGACTCCTCTCGGAGAACTGATTCTGTCCCATGGATCCAAACTTGACTCGGGACCTGGAGGAGCTTGTGGCCACGGGTTTCCATTTCCATCACCTTTAGTAAGGAAATAGGTCGTGTTGCCAACTACTTCTGTTCCAATAATGCGATGAACAATGAGTTCGCTCGGGTTCATTGGGTCATGGAAAACTATTATGTCGCTATTAGGATAATTAGTGTTAAGGTTTTTAGGATCTATCCCTTGTACGATTATTATGTCGCCAACGCTAAGTGTTCGGTCAAACGGGTGAGTGAGAGTTAGCCAAAGATTATAGTCGCTGGCACCATAAGGAACACTCATGCTTCCACTTTCTACTGTCAACATTGGATAAGGAGTGTTAAGCGCTAGCTCCAAGCCAAAGAAAAAGCCAAGAACTATCGCTACAATCAAAACGATAGCAATCACCGTTTTGAAGTAATCGTTTTTCCACATCCTTTTTAGACTCAAGCTGTTGCCTCTTTTATTGTGGTATTCCTGTTCATTAAGAGGTCGTATGTTTTAAAACTTGCCTTTTAAAATAAAGAAAAAATGAGAGAGGACTAGAATATGCAATCAGAAGTTATCTGGTTGCATCTTTAGATTTTCTTTTTGCTTAGCACTTCGCGGAATACGTTGCCACATTTTGGACATTGATAGAGTCCGATTTCTAGTTGCATTCGTTTTCCAGCTTTGTCTGGACGACCGGCCATCTTCCAAGTTTTCTTCGGTTTTGAGACTTCGGTTCCGCATTTTGGACATTTAGCCATTACATTTCCTCCGTATTTCCGCTTCCATGGTTTATAATCATAGAATAAAAAACTTTCCATTGTTTTCTAATCGATATTATTCTTTACAACGTAAGCTTTATACAAATTTTTGTCAATAGCAAAGAAACCTATTCAAGAAAACGTTTGAAAGAATCCGTAAAAAACCTTGAAAATTTAGCCTAAAAACAGCAATAATTTATCAGGCTATTCGCATTAAAAATTAAATTTACCTGAATTAACCTGCAGTTCTTGTTAATCTGCCCTCCTATTTTTTATAAGAGAACATTCGCTTAGAGTAGCATTCGAGGTTAATTTCATAATGCAAGTGGCTTCTGAAAATGCTTTTGACTTGCTTGTAAAGCCTATTCGAAGGCTCGTTGAGCAGAAAGGATTCTCTAAGCCAACGGAACCTCAAGAAAAGACAATTCCAAAAATACTTGATGGGAAAAACGTGCTCCTGATTTCTCCTACTGCCACCGGCAAAACGGAAGCTGCCTTTCTGCCAGTCTTGAGTATGCTTCTAAGAGAACCCAAGACTCCTGGCATAAAAGTGGTCTACATTACGCCGTTGCGAGCGTTAAACAGGGATTTGCTTGATCGACTGCAATGGTGGTGTAACAGTCTAGATATACGACTAGCCGTTAGGCACGGTGATACTGAAACAAAAGAAAGAATGCGCCAATCGCGTAGTCCGCCTGATATTCTCATTACCACACCTGAAACATTGCAGGCTATTCTTTCAGGCTGGGTTCTACGTCAGCATTTACAGAGCTTGAGGTGGGTAATAATTGACGAGGTACACGAGTTAGCTGATAGTAAGCGTGGAAGCCAGCTTTCTTTAGCACTAGAACGAGTTAGAAGCCTGATTGGCAAGGATTTTCAAATGGTAGGGTTGTCCGCTACTATTGGAAGCCCAGAAAAAGTTGCCCGGTTCTTAGTTGGCTCAAGACGCCAGGTTGAAATCATTCGTGTTCCGGTTGCCAAAATGGTAAAGCTCCAAGTAATCTTTCCTAAGCCGGGTGAGGAAGACGTGCGTTTGGCGACCAAGATTTACACACACCCGGAAGTCGCAGCCAGATTGCGTATTATACGAGACTATATGAGCAAGCGGAAATCGGTTTTGTTATTTACGAACACGCGCTCAATCTCGGAGGTTTTAGCTTCACGTTTCAAGGTTTGGGATATTGATTTTCCGATTTCAATTCATCATGGCTCTCTTGCTAAGCTTTCACGTATAACTGCCGAGACAGGGTTGAAGCGGGGAGAACTCAAAGGCTTGATTGCCACGAGTAGTCTCGAATTGGGCATAGATGTTGGGCGCATCGACCTTGTTATCCAGTACATGAGTCCAAGGCAAGTTACAAGATTAATCCAGCGTGTTGGCAGGGCAGGTCATACTTATGGTCACGTCGCTGAAGGCGTAATTATAGGTTCGGATTCAGACGACACGCTTGAAGCCCTAGTTATTGCTCGCAGAGCGCTTAAAGAAGAGTTGGAGCCAGTTGACATTCCGAATAAACCTTATGACGTTTTGGTTCATCAGATTGCTGGATTGATGCTCAAAAGCAGGCGATTAGCTTTTAATGACGTTTTAGACATAGCCCGTAATGCTGCTCCTTTTGAGAACTTGACTCTTGATGACGTTGAAAAAGCTTTCAAGTACATGCATGAACGATTTCCGCGTTTAGCATGGGTATCTTTTGAAGATCAGGTAGCTTTGAAGCCTCAACGATCGAAGGCTTTGTTTGAATACTATTTCGATAATTTATCAATGATTCCGGAGGAAAAACAGTTTCTTGTTGTCGATGAATCAACAGAAAGTTCCATCGGCGTTCTTGACGAGGCCTTCATGGCAGAATATGGCAAGCCTGGAACGAAATTCATAATTAGAGGCAGCCCCTGGCAAATAATGCACGCAACCGAAGACAAAGTCTACGTTCGACCTGTTGACGACCCGACCGGCTCAATCCCAAGCTGGATAGGCGAGGAGATTCCAGTCCCCTTCGAAATAGCTCAGGAAGTAGCAGAAATCCGCGGCTTTGTGGAAGACAAGCGACATAATGGATTTTCACCTGAGCAAATCAGTGTTTTGCTTTCCGAACGTTACGCTGCGGATAATGAAACAATTCTGCTTTCATTGGCGGAAACGTTGGAGCAAGTAAATAGTGGCTTTGCTGTTCCTACTCCAAAGCGTGTTGTCCTTGAAGATTGGGGTGAATTTGTTATTATTCATTCTAATTTTGGCTCGTTAACTAATCGCGCTCTAGCTCAATTGCTTGGAGAAGTGTTGTCTGATAAGCTTGGTCGAGGTGTTGTTGTTCAGCATGACCCTTACCGTATCTTTGTGCAGACCATGGGCAGTATGAATGCGAAAGGGCTGGTTGGGGTTTTTGACGAATTGAAATGCATGAATGCTCAAGCCGTTAAGGACACTTTGACCAGGTCAACTGTGAAAACTGGTTTATTCAAGAGAAGAGTGATACAAGTTGCTAGGCGTTTTGGCGCTTTAAAGAAGTGGGCTGATTTTAGCAATGTTAGTTTACAGAAGCTGATCACTAGTTTTGAGGGCACTCTGATATACGACGAGGGTCTGAAGGAGGTTTTCAGCAAAGATCTTGATGCAGATGGCCTTGTCATGGTTCTTAAACGTATTCATGACGGTGAGGTAGACTTTCAAGTAGTTGCTACTGGAGGTAATGCTACACCTGTTGCCCGAGTGGGTATCGAACGGGTAAGCATGAAAACAGACCTTATCCCACCTGAGAAAATGCGCGCAGTCCTCGTCGCGGCAGCCAAAGCACGGTTGCTTAATGAGACGGGTAATTTCATTTGTACTAACTGTTGGAATTACTTGCAGGTAATTCGAATTAGAGATTTGCCTGATAAACCCAAATGTCCACGATGTGGGTCAAATGCAATTGGATTACTGAAAGTTGAGGAGGAGAAGGCTTTACCATTGGTTGAAAAGAAAGGACGTTTTGCTAAAGATGAGGAAAAACTGCAGTCGACAGCTAAACAGACCGCTCAATTAATTGAGAAATATGGTAAAACGGCTGCAGTGGCATTAAGCGCTCGCAGGGTCCAAACCGCTGATATTGCCAGTGTCCTGGAAAAGGAGCCTAAGCTTTCAGATCGATTTTTCGAGTTGGTTATGGAAGCTGAACGTAAATCGTTAAGTAAACGATTCTAGCCTAGTGGATTGTGAATCATTGATTTTAAGTGAAACAACAGCAACTATTTAAGGAAAGAAACGTTATTTTGCTTATCTCTTATAATGCCAGCAGGGGAAAAACGTGGAGATAAGCCGGAAAAATCTACGCAAAGAAGTTCTTGAACGCATCAAATACGTAAAAACTTGTGTCATGGCTCGGTAGCTTTGTTTACTTGTGCGCACCAACCGAGCTGTTTTGCAGCCAGAGGATGTTCAAGAGGTTTGCCAGTACATTTCAAATCTATGCAAAGAAGAAGGTTGCCCTGAGCCAAGTGAGCTATGCGCTAAAGCTGCGAGCGCAGTAGGGTCGGCAGAAGAAGAGAAATACCTTGATTTGTGCGCTCAAAGCTGCGTTAAATGCGGAGAAGCTAGAAGACCCCAGGCGAAAAAAGATGCTTACGTGGCATAGAAAATATGATTGTTATTTGTTAAAGGTGGCGCATTAGACTGTTTATCGCTCCTTTTGTTCCAAGTCCAAACACGGTCGTAGAGTACATGTTAAAGTTGGCTGATTTAAAAGCAGGCGAAGTACTTTTTGACCTGGGTTCTGGGGACGGAAGAACCGTGATAATGGCTGCGAAAACTTTTGGAGCAAGAGGCGTCGGTGTCGAATTGCGTGAGGATTTGGCCAAAAAGGCTTTGAGTACCATTCACGAGAATAGCCTTGAAGACCGCGTAACAATAGTGAATGGTGACATGTTTAACGTTAACTTGACTTCAGCAGACGTGGTTTTCTTATATTTGACTACGAGTGCAAATGAAAAAATCAAGCCCAAGCTAGAAAGCGACTTAAAGCAAGGGGCGCGTGTCGTTTCACATGATTACGAGATAATAGGGTGGCATCCTGAAAAAGTAGAGAATTTTTGTGAAAACCCCAGCTTAGGCTATCCTTCCCACACAATATATCTTTATAGGAAGCCTTAGGTTTCCTTTCATTTGTCGGAAAAACATTTTTATCGCTTTCCATCATGACTTCCGAAAGAGTGTACTCCAAAAATGCAGTTTGTACCTTGGCAAAACATAGCTGATTGGCAATGTAGAGCGTGCGGCTATTGCTGCAAACTCTACAGCGTGGTCCTTGCCTTCCCAGAGTGGCTAAGAATCACAAAGAGTTTTGGGATGGAAACAACAGTTGGAGGCTTAGATCGATTTTATATTAAGAGAGCTAGTGATGGCTCATGCGCTTTTCTGTGCAACGATGTGAATAATTACTATTGTGCACTTCAAAACATGAAGCCTGAGGCATGCAAAATCTGGCCTTTCAGAGTGCTTTCAGACCCGAAATATGGTCAGTCGAGTCAAGCAGCTTACGACTATGGGGGACTACGATTGTACGTTTACGCGGATACTACTTGTGGAGGCTTAAGGTACGGTACTCCAACTTGGGATTTTCGGTTCACGAAGCTAAGAGAATTCACTGAACTTGCGCTTGGGGTAAGGCAAGTGCAGTACAAAACCACTAGATCGGTTGATTTCAGGCAACAACAGTGGGGGAGACAGTTATTTCCCTAAAAGCCGTTTTCAGAAAAAAAGCTTCAGATTTTACATCTGGGCTGGACTATGTTATTAAGCTAGTTTTGAACCCTTGAGCATAATCTAATCGTCAAAACGAGGTAACTGTCGTATGCCTAAGGTTAAAGTTGGCGTTTCAATGCTATACTGTCTAGGTGAACCATTCGATCGGATGGTTAAACGCCTAGGCACAATGGAAACGCGTTATATTGAGATTTTAGATGATGGCACTCATGAATTGGATAAAAAACGCGTTGCCGTTCTTAAGGAAGCTGCGAAATCATTCAGCTTGGAATACTCATTACACGCGCCTTTCGCAGACATTAACATTGCTTCTCCGTCCAAAACTATGTTGAACGCTTCCATGAAAAGGCTCAAGCAATCAATGGTTTATGCGAATAATCTGGATGTTAAGCTTTGGGTTTTCCATCCTGGAACGCAAACTGGCATTGGTCAATTCTATCCTGGTGCAGATTGGAAACAGAACAATCAAAGCATCCGGAAACTCTTTGAAACAGCAGAAGAATATGGAGTCAACATCGCCTTAGAAAATTTGCCTGCAAAATATTGGTTCTTCATGAATAAGCCTGAAGAATTTATTCGCTTCTACCGCGAAACGGACCTACCTGTCGGAATTGCTTTAGATCTTGGACATGCCAATCTTGAAGGTCAAGTAGAACCATTTTTCAATATGCTGACGGACAAAATAGTGCATATTCACGCAAGCGACAACAACGGTTTAGATGATCAGCACTTGGGAATTGGTCAAGGAAAAATTGACTTTAACTGGTTAAGCCAAACCTTAAAGAAAGTAGGTTATGACAAAACAGTAATTGTTGAATCAACAGCCAACGTTCCAGAAAGCATCCGAAAATTAAAGCAGCTTTTTAATTAGTTGTCTTTAAGAGGCAGCTCTATCTCCATAAAATCCTCAGCAACCGTTGTGCCTGCAAAAATCTTTTTTGCCTGTTCCACAAGCAAAGTAGCATCAGGATACCTTGCACTAATATGAGTCAAAATCAACTGCTTTGCCCCTGCTAACTTAGCTTGGCTTGCCGCTTGGCTGGGAGTTGAATGCCCATCTAAAGCTGCTTTCTCTGCCAATGAATCGTCAAATGTGCTCTCATGAACAATTATGTCAGCGTCTGCTGCAAATTTTGCAAACTCTTCGAAAGGTCTAGTGTCGCCTGTGTAAACGATTTTTCGTCCTGCTCGCATTGGACCCATAACGTCTTGTGGTTTAACCACCTTGCCATCTTCTAACGTGATTTCTTGCCCTCCCTGAAGCTTAGACCACAACTCGCCTTTGGGTACTCCCAGGGATTGAGTTTTTTGAGGGTAAAACTTTCCGGGACGAGGCTTCTCTACAAAAGCGTAACAATAACTGTCGATTGCATGGTCAGACTTGACTGCAACAACACTGTACTCCTTATTCTCGAAAAGAATTCCTTCACTGAGGATTTCGCTAATTTCTACCTGAAACGTTAGCCCAAAATTGAGGGTTTCTTTAGTGCAAAACAAAAAATCCTTAATTCCTGGCGGGCCATAAACGGTTACTGGTTCTTTGCGGTCCATCAGCGCCATCGTTTGTAAAACGCCTGGCAAACCGAGCACATGGTCACCGTGCAGGTGAGTGAGGAATACTTTGAGTTTTTTGTGGAAGCTTACTTTTGCTTTCATCATTTGTCGTTGAGTGTTTTCGCCGCAGTCAAACATCCAAATTTCTTTTGGGCATTGGATAACCATTGAAGGAAGACTTCTCTTCAAGGTTGGCACGCTGCCACTTGTTCCCAAAAACACTACACGAATGCTCACTTAGTCATGCACCTTCTCGAATACTGCAATTTCCCTTGTTAGCGTTCTATGCACGTAGGCGAAATGGGACTCGACATGCCGATATCCTATCGCCTTTCCTAGCGCTTTAATGTTCAATGTTTTGGGTGAAGCAATACAAAT
>Ga0187774_10000561_pt1 | contig 12798 bp, 12 predicted proteins | sample 0216_BV02_MP05_2_FD_133152 | JGI IMG/M metagenome (GOLD analysis project Ga0187774, IMG submission 133152) | Tropical peat soil microbial communities from peatlands in Department of Meta, Colombia - 0216_BV02_MP05_20_MG | ecosystem: Environmental > Terrestrial > Soil > Wetlands > Peat | place... | reverse complement strand
CCGGGTGTACTGGTATTCCCGGGTTGGGAGATTCCCGGCAAAGCCGCGGCATAACACGTCGTTCGTGCGGACCGGCTACGCCGGCCGCACAACTCTGCGTTAGCCATTATGAAGGCACTTTTCATCGCTATCTTCCTTAGTTCGTGCGTCGCCTGTGCTCAAGAAGGCTGGCGCGATGAGCACGGGCACGCCATTCCCGACACGGACGCCCGCAAATCAATAGGTGGTTTTGGCGGTTGGGTGCTCGTCACCTCAGATGCTGACTGGCGGGCGAAGTGGGAAACCCCATCGAACACGGTGCCACGTTTCACTGAAGCTAAGAATGTATCGCGAGGTAATCGAGTATTTGTGCTCACCTTCTTCGTAAATCCGCGACTGAATAGCGCCGGAGAGGCCAATGTCACCTGCGACATTGACGTGACTAGACCCGATGGTACAACATCAATTCATCAAGTCGATGCAGTATGCTTCAAGGGCGTGTTGAAAATCGATCCGCACTACACGTATCTATCGGCTCCCGTTATGGAGTTTGTGGGAGACCCTGGTGATCCGGCTGGCGAATGGCTGGTCCGCGTAACCTTGTAAGGACAATATTCGACACATCACCGTACCACTAAAGACGTCTTTTGTGCTTTTAGAGAAATGATGGCTAACTATTGCTTGCAGCCGACCCGCCTTACGCCTGCGGTGTCCAGCGGTTTGCGGCGTTGCTCACTCTCAGCGGTGTCCATCGTTCCGCTCTCCGTCGCTCGGCGGGCAGCTGAAGCTAAACGTTAGCCGCCAATAAATCCCGTCACTTGACATATATGTATATGATACATATATTTGATCCGTGCACTTCCAATTCGATCCCGCAAAGGCCGCAAGCAATCTAAAAAAACACGGCGTGTCCTTCGCGGACGCGGAAGGCGTGTTTTACGACCCGCTGGCGATTCATCAATTGGATCCCGATTCAGATGATGAAGAACGGTTTGTTGCAATTGGTTTGGGTAGCGCGGGAACAATCCTGGTTGTTATCTATACGCTTCGTGGCGAGGAAATTCGAATCATATCGGCTCGTCATGCTACGCGACATGAGGTGAAAAGCTATGAGAACTGAATATGACTTTTCGAAAGGTAAGCGAGGCGCCATGATTCCGACGAAAGGCAAGACTCGCATTACGATCTATATCGATGATTCCATATTGGGTGAGTTTCGGTCCCGTGCTGAACGCGCTGGTACTGGTTACCAAACGATGATGAACGAAGCTTTGAAGGCCTTCTTGGAAAAGAGCGAACAGCCCGTTACCGCCGCCATGTTGCGTCAGATTATCCGAGAAGAACTTCCGGAGAAATCGCGGCTAACACGTCGCTCCACCGGACGCGCAAAGACAGCGCGCCGGTGAACTCAGCGTTAGGCCTTGTTGCGTGGTGCGCAACATGCTATGCTTGACGCATGATTCAATCGTTCCGACACAAGGGGCTCCGGAAGTTCTTTGAGTCGGGAAGCGCGGCGGGGATACAACCGCACCATGCCAAGCGACTGCGGATGCTTTTAGCGGCCTTGGATACGGCCCTGAATATCGAGGATATGAACGTTCCTGGGTTTCGGCTGCACCCTCTGAAGGGATCGGAACGCGGTCGATGGTCTGTGTGGGTAAACGGTAACTGGCGCTTAACTTTCGAATTCAAAGGCGGACACGCCTACGTCTTGGAATATGAGGATTATCATTGATGGCTATGCACAATCCGCCCCATCCTGGGGAGTTCATCATTCAGGTCTATCTGGAGCCCAACAACCTTAGCGGCCGGGAGTTGGCCGTAAAGCTTGGCGTGGCGGCTTCGACATTAAATCGTATTCTGGTGGGCTCCAGCCGCATCAGCCCTGAAATGGCGCTGCGTCTCTCCAAGGCCCTCGGGCGGTCTCCCGAGAGCTGGCTTGCTATGCAGAGTAATTATGATCTCTGGCAAGCGAAACAGCATCTAAAACTCAGCAATGTTGGAAAGGTACGGCTAACGGCGGCCTAACTCGATGTTCAACCGGACGCCGTGTTTCACCGGTGCAATGTTTGTTGTCGTGGCCCACGCCGGTTAACTTCGCGTTAGCCCGTGCATCTGATGCCGTTTGGCGCATCAGACCTCAGAATCGCAAACCCAGCACCAAAGGAGATTACATGAACTTCGACGAGGCACGAGAGAAGCACGCACAATGGCGCTTCAAATTTCGGAGCGCCATCCTGAAGAAGGAAACGTTCGACGTCGACGCGATTGCCAGGGATGATCGATGCGATCTGGGGAAATGGTTGCACGGAGAAGCCAAGGCCAAGTACTCGCGGCTGCCGAGCTACGCAGCCTGTGTTAAAGAACACGCGAACTTCCACATCGAGGCGAGCAAGGTGGCGAAAGTGATCAATGCACAGAATTACGAGGAGGCCCGCGCACTCCTCGACATGGGTTCTGGGTTTTCGATCGCGTCGGCGGCCATCGGTACGGCGCTTAACAGGCTGGAAAAGGAGGCTGGCGGTAGTACGGGCTAACAACGCGTTCGAGCGGACCATGGACCAGCGTGGCTGCGTTCACGAGTCGGCCGCGGCCGCTCGACTCGGTCGTCAAACTAAATCGAGACTCCGATTGTCTGCAACCGCAAAACTCTTCCTCGCCCTCGGCGGCATCAATGCCGCCCTCGTCGTCATGCTCGGCGCGTTCGGCGCGCATGGGCTGAAGGCGCGGCTGTCGGTGGATATGCTGGTGGTGTATCAGACCGGGGTGCATTACCACCTTTTTCACGCGCTCGGGCTGCTGGTGGTGGGGTTGGTGGCGACGCAGATTTCGGATTCGGCGTACCTGCGTTGGTCAGGGTGGTTGATGCTGATTGGCATCATGCTCTTCTCTGGCAGTCTTTACGTACTGAGCGTGACCGGTGTGCGCTGGCTCGGTGCAATTACTCCCTTCGGCGGTGTTTCGTTCATCGCCGCCTGGTTGCTGTTCGTGGTCGCGCTGTTCAAGACAACGTAACGACGGCTTCGTCATAGCCACAATTCCGCTGCGCGTAATCCCGCGCGTCCCGCCGCTGGTGTATGGTTTCTTACCGTGCGTCTGGAGGTTACGCCAGGCCCGAATTTTCAGTCGTAAAATAAGTCATAGTGAGTGGCCGCATGGAAGCGGTCATATACGAGCGGGCGGAATTTAACGTCCGTGTTCCGGCCGCCGGCAGCGAAGGATCGCCATGCAGGATTTTCTAAATATTTCCGGGCAAGCCAGTCTGGTGCGGCGGTTCATCCCCGTCTTCAGCGTTCTGCTTTGCACCGTTATTATCTCGCTCCTGCTGACGCTGGGCGCGGTGGAGGTGCTATCCGCCGCCCGCGGCTACATGACCGGCGAGAGATTGTGGTCGACGGCCCGGCATGACGCGATCTACTCCCTCACGCTGTACGGTCAGACGCGCGAACCCGCGTATTTCAATCGCTTCCGGCAGGCACTGACGATTCCGCTGAGCGATCGTGAGGCGCGGATCGAGCTCGATAAGCAGCAATTCGATTACGCCAAGGCCGCTGCCTGGCTGCGTCGCGGCGGTAGCCATCCCGAGGACATACGCGGGCTGATCCTGCTGTACCGTTGCTGCGCGGAATACCCTCAGTTCGCCCGCCCGGTGGAGCTATGGAGAGAAAGCGACGCGTACCTCGTCCAACTGGAGCGTCTGGGCGACACATTGCACGCCGAGATTTCCTCCGCCGCGCCGGCGCGCAAACGGATCGACGCGCTCCTCGAGCAGGTGCGCGCCGTGGACGCTGGCGTCAGGCCGCTGGAGCAGGCCTTCGACGCGACGCTCGATGAGGCGGCGCAGTGGCTGAAATCCACTCTCGCATGGGCCATCTATGCAATCATCTCTCTCCTGATCGTGCTCGGTATTTATTTGTCCTCGCGCGTGCTGGGCCGGATCCGGCGAGCCGAAGGACACTACCGCCTCCTGATCAACGCGTTCGCCCATACCGCCGACGGCATCATGATTCTGGATACTGCACGGCGCATTGTCGCGGTCAATCATGCGTTCACGACGATTACCGGTTACGCGCCCGAGGAAGTCATCGGCGAAATGTTTATCCGCCCGAAGACGATGAAAATCCCCGGCCCACCGCTGTTTGCCGTGTGGGCGGACACGCGCACCGCGGGCCGATGGGAAGGCGAGGTGTGGAACGTGCGCAAGAATGGCGATCTGTATCCCATGCGCCTGAGCCTGAGCGCCGTGCACGACGGGCGGCGCGGCGCGGTCGACCACTACGTCGCGGTATTCAGCGACATCTCGCCTTACAAGGCGGACGAGGAGCGACTCAAGCATCTCGCGACTCATGATCCGCTGACGGGCCTGCCGAACCGGGCGGAATTCGACCGGTGTTTTCGCGAGGCGATCGAACGCGCGCGCCGCCACGGGCAGCGGGTGTCCCTGTTGTACATCGACCTCGATGGCTTCAAGCCGGTCAATGACACCTACGGGCACGCGGTCGGAGACGCACTGCTTCGGACGCTCGGTGCACGCATGAAACAAGTGATGCGGGAAACGGATATCGTGGCGCGCGTCGGTGGCGACGAATTCAGTGTTCTGCTCGCCGACCTCGATGACGTTTCGCGCAGTTATATCGTGGCATGCAAGCTGCTCGACATGTTATCGCAGCCGGTCGTGACCAAGCGCGGCACGCACCACGTCGGCGCCAGCATCGGCATCAGCACGTATCCCGACGACGGCGACGATCCGCAGACGCTGCTGCGACGCGCTGACGCCGCGATGTACCGGGTGAAGCAGGGAGGGCGGGGCGGTGTCGCCTTCTATTCCGTGCACGCAGAGTCACAAACTCAATCGGCAACGCCGGGAGCGGCGCAGAAGATCCTCGCGGATCATTGAAATGCCGATTTGACCGGAAAACGAGCCAGTGCGTTGACTGTTGCCGCCAACCCAGATGCAGAGGCGAATGCAGTTTGGCGTTCCCTGGTTCCGCATCGGCAGATGGGTTGGAACCGACTCGATATGATTGCTTCCTTCGGCCGTATTCCGCTTATTGCCGCCTGGTGTTTTTCCCTCATTGCGGTCGTGAAAGCGGCATAATCCCGACGTGCTTCGCCGTGGCTGTGCCTCGCCCTTTGATGGGGGTCAAGGTTTATTACCATTACGTGTGTTAGAGACTGATGTTATTGCAGGCGGGAGAACGATCATGGACCCGAAATTGGAGCGATTAATCCTGGATCTGATCGCTTCGCACAACGTCATGACCGTCGCGACGCTGCGTCCGGACGGGTGGCCGCAGGCGACCACGGTGGCCTACGCCAACGACGGGCTGACGATTTACTTCGCCGCGGACAAGAACAGCCAGAAGCTGAAGAACATCGCTTCCAACAACAAAGTCTCGCTCACGATCGACCGGGATTATGAAGACTGGTACAAGATCAAGGGCCTGTCGATGGCGGCGACCGCGGAAAATCTGACGCAACCCGCGGATATCAAGCGCGGTCTCGATCTGCTCGCGAAAAAATTCGCGGCGTATGCGGCGGTGCTCGCGCCCGATGATCCGGGAATTGCAGTGGTTCGGGTCACGCCCCGGATCATTTCGATTCTCAACTATGAAATCGAATTCGGACATACGGACATCGTGCGAGTCTGAGCCGGCATGCGGTGTCGGGGTTGCAGGAGGCAGCATGGTCAAAGTTCTGACAGCGGCGATTTGCGTGGTCCTGACGGTTGCGCCCTTGAATGTCGCAATGTCGGCGGCGCCGGAGCAGCGGCCCGTGCCGGAAGTGCAACTGCCGATCCCCAGGCCGGCCACGCCGTCGGCGCAAACCGTATCGCGCGGCCAGTTGCTGTACGAGAACCACTGCATTGCCTGTCACGAAAGCGTCGTTCACGTCCGCCACGACCGCCGGGCGCAGTCATACAAGGCACTGCAAGAATGGGTGGTACGTTGGTCGAATCAGCAGCAACTTGGTTGGGGCGCGGGCGAAATCGCCGACGTCGTGGATTATCTCAATCGCCGCTACTACAAATTCCCCTCCGCTCCGGGCGGCCAATAATCATCAAGGCCTCGTTGCCTGCGCCGGGGATGGCTTATCCGTTCCCGGTTCCGGCATCTTAGCTACCGTTCATCCCGCCGGCAGTTTTTAAGATTGCGCGCAAAATAAGCGGTTTTCCTGATGGTACCCCGCTGGCACGCTAGTTGCTTTATCTCGGGTGCATGACTGAGGGGTTTTCTGTCATGAGAAGAAAGTTCTGACAAAGGTCAACCCGATCGAAAGGTCGGGGGCGCAAAGTTACCGGTCTACGGGGTTCACCCTACGACAGCGGGATTGCCGGAACGCAGCATTCCAGGGTGGGAAGCACGAAAGAAGCGGTTTTCCCGCGAAGCATCCCATCACTGAGCCGGTGTTGCCGTCTGTTGCTCCCGATCCGGGAACGTTACGCCGCGATAGCTCGGGGAGGGACAGGCAATGGAATACGGATACGCGGCCGATTTCGCACGCCACGGTTTTCTGCACGGGTGTGCGCGCACGACAGGTGTCGCATTACGCTTTTTGATTCTGACATTTCTTGTTTTTGCCAGCTTTTTGGTTAGGATCGCGCAAGCCGATGAACTGAGCCTGCTGGTCAATGGCAAAGCCGTCCATATCAACGCGCCCGCCGGCAGCAGTCTGAATGAAAAGAACTGGGGCCTGGGTGTCCAGTACGACGGAAATGCGATCGACAAGAAGTGGGTTCCCTTCGTCACCGCCTCGGGCTTCAGCGATTCCAACGAGAATCCCTCGTATTACGCGGGCGGCGGTGTGCTGAGGCGCTTTCAGGGCGACACGCTGCATTTCGATATCGGAGCCGTCGGGTTCCTCATGACGCGCAAGGGCTACAAGAATGACAAACCTTTCTTCGGCGCGTTGCCGGCGTTCTCCGCCGGCACGGAGTGGGTCTCGGTGAACATGACGTACATCCCGAAGGTGGAACCGAAGATGGTGGCGCTGTGGTTCTTTCAGCTCAAGATCAAGCTGGCCGACTTCTGACACGTATTGGCGTCCCCGCGCGTAAACCTTGCGGCGCGTCGATTCGAAGCTGCCGACGCGCCGCTCATCCGCCTCGATAATCCAATAGTCTGCGAAAGGTTTTCTTTTCGCGCGCGACCGGGTATTAATTGGCTAGTACAGCGGTGCACGTAGTGAGTGTCGATCGCGGGTCTCAACCGCGACACAAAACAATAAAGGAAAAACCGCAGGAGACGAAACGTAAAGATTCGCCGTTAGCCTGCGGATCCAGTCGAACCGGGTTTCGGAATGCCGATTCGACTACAGGGAGGATGTGTTCATGACATTACGTGCGTTTTCGATTGCGCCGCGTTTCAGCCGCGCTGCGCGGGTTACTCTGGCTTCCATATTGCTCGCCGCGTCTCTGCTGATTTCCGCCTGCGGTGGCGGCGGCGACAGCAATACCAGCCCCGTCAACAGCAGCGCGGTATTACCTACGCCTACACCCAGTAACTTCACGTTGAGCGTGAGCAAGACCGGCTCCGGCACCGTCACGACTTCCTCCGGCGGGATCAACTGCGGCACGAGCTGCAGCGCCAGTTATGCGAGCGGTACGAGCGTCACGCTCACTGCCTCCGCCGCCACTGGTTACAGCTTCTCCGGCTGGGGCGGGGCGTGCAGCGGCACCGGCGCCACTTGCACGGTCTCGATGACGGCCGCGCGCAGCGTGACTGCAACCTTCAGCCAGAATGGCGCCAGCAACTATACATTGACCGTGAGCAAGACCGGCTCCGGCACCGTCACGTCCTCCCCCAGCGGGATCAATTGTGGCACGAGCTGCAGTTCTCCCTATGCTTCGGGCACCTCCGTCACGCTGACCGCCTCCGCCGCCACTGGTTACAGCTTCTCCGGCTGGGGCGGGGCGTGCAGCGGCACGACCGCCACTTGCACGGTCTCGATGTCGACCGCGCGCAGCGTGACCGCAACCTTCAGCCAGAACGTCGTCAACTACACATTGACGGTGACCAACAGCGGGTCCGGCACCGTCACGTCCTCCCCCAGCGGGATCAACTGCGGCGCAAGCTGCAGCGCCAGTTATGCGAGCGGCACGAGCGTCACGCTCACGGCCTCCGCCGCCACCGGCTACAGCTTTACCGGCTGGAGCGGCGCCTGCAGCGGCACGAGCGCGAGCTGTGCGGTTTCGATGACGGCCGCGCGCAGCGTGACCGCGACCTTCAGCCAGGTCAGCAGCGTCAGCGCTACGTATGTGATCTCATGGGATCCGGTTACCGATCCGAGCGTTACGGGGTACAAGATCTACTACGCCACTGCTCCCTTCAGCAGCGGCCCGCAGGTCAAATCCATCGACGTCGGACCGCTGACCACCTATGAATTCACCTCCGCGACATTGGGGGTTCCGGTGGGCAGCACGGTTTATCTCGCCGTGACGGCAGTGGGCAACAACGTCGAATCGGCGCTGTCGACCTCGGTGTCCGGGGTACTTCAATAACCAGAGCGCCTTCCGCCCGGCTTGACCGGGCGGAAGGCGGCTGGCTCAGCAGATCCGCGGCAGTGGATCGTCATCCAGTTCGTCCAGCATGCGCTCGCCGCCGAGCGCCGTCTGCATCACCACGAAGCGTTTCGCCTTCGTCACTCTTCCGATCATGACGGCGCTCTGTCCCTGGGGCAGGGCGCGCCACGCCTGCAACGCGGCTGGCGCATCCGCCGGGGCCACCACCGCCACTACCCGGCCCTCGCAAGCGAGATACAGCGGATCGTAGCCGAGCATCTCACACACCGAAGCCACGGCTTCGCGGATCGGAATCGCCGGTTCGTCGAGGTGGATGCCCATGCCGGTGGCGCGGCGGATCTCGTGCGCGATCATGGCCAGCCCGCCGCGCGTGGGATCGCGCATGAAGCGCAGCCCCGGGAAAGCCAGCACCGCCTGGGTCAACGGCAGCACGCTGGCGCAGTCCGATAGCAGCTCGCCGTGCAGGCCGAACTGCTCGCGCGCCAGCATCACCGCGATGCCGTGATCGCCGACGGGACCGCTGACGAGAATGACATCGCCGTCGCGTATCCGGTCCAGCCCAAGTCGTATGCCGCGGTCGCGCACGCCCACGCCGGTGGTCGCGAGATAAAGCCCGCCGCCCTCGCCGCGGCGCACGACTTTGGTATCGCCGGCGGCGATTTTCACGCCCGCTTCGGCGGCGGCGCGTCCTAGGCTGGCGACAACACGTTCGAGCTGTGCGACCTCGAGACCTTCCTCGATGAAGGCGTTGAGCGACAGGTAAAGCGGCGTGGCGCCGCTGACCGCGAGGTCGTTAACGGTGCCGTTGATCGCGAGCGAGCCGATATCGCCGCCGGGAAACTCGAGCGGTTGCACGGTGAAGCCGTCGGTGGTGAACATGATCTCTCCGTCCGGCGTGGGCAGCGGGACGGCATCGGCCTGGACATCGAGCAGGGCGTTGGCGAGGTGTGGCGCGAACACGCGTTCGATCAGCTCGCGCATGAAACGTCCGCCGTTGCCGTGGGCGAGCATGATGTGCTTGGCGTCGAGAATCTCCGGTTTGGCGTTCATGCGAGTTTGGCGTGCGCCTCGATTACCTGGCCGTAGCTGATGCCGCCGTCGTTGCACGGCAGGCGTTCGGTGAGCCGCACGTCGAATCCGTGCTCCTGCAGCAGCGACACCGCCTGTTCCACCAGCGCGCGGTTCTGGAACACGCCGCCGCCCAGTCCCACGGTAAGTTCGCCGCGCTCTTCGCGCATCGCGCGTGCCTGCGCCAGCAGCGCGTGCGCCAGGCTCGTGTGAAATGCGCCGGCGCGTTCGGCGACGGTGCGGTGTTCGTCGAGCAGTAACGGTAGCAGCGGCGCCCAGTCGGTTTCCCACAGCGCCTGCTTGTTGCGCCGCAACGGCAGCGGCACGAGCTGGCCGGCGCCGCCAGCGGCGGCCTCCAGCATCATCGGCCCCTGGCCCTCGTAGTCCGATCGATGGTTCAATCCCGTGAGAGCGGCCGCGGCATCGAACAAGCGTCCGACGGCGGTGGTTTGCGGCGAGTTGAGGCGCCGCTGCCAGGCGTGATGCGCCACCGTGACGTCTTCCGGGCACTGCTTCCATGCCGTTCCGGTTTCCCAGCACAGCGACGCCGCCGAGCGCCATGGTTCGCGCCCGGCTTTCTCGCCACCCGGAAGGCTGAACGGCCGCATGTGGCCCACGCGTTGCCAGCGTCCCGGGCTTCCATGCAGCGTTTCGCCGCCCCAGAGCGTGCCGTCCACGCCGTAACCAACGCCGTCCCAGGCGAACACCAGCCAGCTGTTCACATCCGGGTGTTCGCCGGCGAGCGCCGCGGCATGGGCGTAATGATGAAACACCGGCAGCACCGGCACGCCGCTGCGGCGCGACCAGCGGGAGCTAACGTACACCGGATGCGCGTCGCAGGCGATGGTATGCGGGCGCACGCCGTACAGCGCCTGCAGGTCGGCGATGACCTCTTCGAACACGGCGAGACTCCGCGGCGCGTCGAGGTCGCCGATATGCGGCGAGACGACCACGCGATCGTCCCACGCCAGCGCCACGGTGTTTTTCATGTGTCCGCCCACGGCCAGCAGCGGCTTGTCGAGCGTGAACGGCAGCGCCAGTTCGAGCGGCGCATTGCCGCGGCCTAGACGCAGAGGGCGCGCGACGCCGGCGATGACGCACACGACCGGATCGTCCGCTGGCCGCTCGATCGGGCGATTGTGATGCAGGAACGCCTCGGCCACGTGCGCCAGCCGCTCGCCGGCCGCGGCGTTGTCCGTCAGCACCGGCTCGCCGCTGACGTTGCCCGAGGTCGCCACGAGCGGCGCACCGAAATCCTCGAGCAGCAGGTGATGCAACGGACTGTACGGCAGCATGACGCCGATCTCCTTCAATCCCGGCGCGATGCGCGCCGACAACGGCGCCAGCGTTTTCTTGCCGGCCAGCACGATCGGCCGCGCCGGATCGCGCAGGGAGTGCTCGTGTTCCGGCCCCAGTTCCGCGGCGGCGCGTACCGCGTCGAGCCCGTCGGCGCCGCGTAGCGGAAACATCACCGCCAGCGGTTTGCGCGGGCGTGGTTTTTTCGCGCGCAGCCGCGATACCGCGATGTCGTTGCGGGCGTCGCACATGAGGTGATAACCGCCGATGCCCTTGACGGCCACGATCCGGCCGGCGCGCAGCGCCGCTACCGCGTGCGCCAGCGCCGTTTCATTGTCCCGGACGTCGGTCCCGACCGGCGCCGAGAACTGTAGTGCCGGTCCACAGGCCGGGCAGGCCACCGGTTCGGCGTGAAATCGCCGGTCATGAGGGTCTTCATATTCGCGCCGGCATTCGGGACAAAGGGTGAAGTCCGCCATGGTCGTGTGCGGTCGGTCGTACGGCAGCTTGCGGATCAGGGTGTAACGCGGGCCGCACTGGGTGCAGTTGATGAACGGATAACGGTGGCGGCGGTCGCCGGGATCGTGCAACTCGCGCAGGCAGTCGTCGCAGGCGAAATAATCCGGGGGCACGTGCACCCGCGCGGGCCGCTCGTCGCGACTCGCCTGGATCGTGAAGTCCTCAAGCGGTTGCCGGTCGGCGGCGGCGCGCGCGACAACGGCCGGCCGGGCAAGCGGCGGCGCCTCCTGCATGAGTGCGCGCTCGAATTCGGCAAGAGCATAAGGCTCGCCCTGGATGAATATTTCCACCGAGCCGGCGTCGTTGCGCACCCAGCCGCGCAGACCCAGCCGGTGCGCGAGGCGATACACGAACGGGCGGAACCCCACGCCCTGCACGCGCCCGCCAACGGTCAGTTGTTGCGCGCGTTCTGCGCCGTCCGCATCGGGTTTGGGGGTGGGTGTCGTCGGCGCCGTCATCGGTGCGCCGCGCGATGCGCGTTCAAGACGGACGCCCTTCCGGTGGGGGTGGGCGGTTTATCCTTGGTGTCCGTTGCGGTCTGTTGCAAGCGTGCCCCGCGATGCCATCAGGCGCGGGAAAGGAAACGGTAATGAGCCGGTTTCCCGTCGTGCAGGCGCGCCCCGTCGGGTTTTATCGCCGGGCGCAGGATCTGGCCGCCGCGTGCGCGCTCGCGTTGCGCGGCGTGTTCCTGACACAACCAGTCAAACCACGGCGCGAGCCCGTCATGCTTCTTCGCCGAAAGGCGCAGCACCGGCGCCGGATTGGCCAGCGCGCGCACGCCGAGCTCGGCGCGCGCCGGATCGAAATCGTCCAGCACCGGCAGCAGGTCGATCTTGGTGAGCAGCACCAGATCGGCGGCGCGGAACATCACCGGATACTTGGCCGGCTTGTCGTCGCCTTCCGTGACGGAGAGCAGCGTGACATTGCGGTGCTGGCCCAGGTCGAAACTGGCCGGGCAGACCAGATTGCCGACATTCTCGATGAACAGGATGTCGACGTCCGCGAGGATGACGTGATGCAGCGCGCCGTGCACCATGTGCGCGTCCAGATGGCAGGCGGTGCCGGTGGTAATCTGGACCGCCGGAACGCCGTGGGCGCGGATGCGCGCGGCGTCGTTCTCCGTTTCCAGATCGCCCTCGATGACGGCGATGCGGAATTCGTTCTTGAGTGCCTCGATAGTCGTTTCAAGCAGCGCCGTCTTGCCCGCGCCGGGCGACGACATGAGGTTCAACGCCAGCACTTCGTGCCGGTCGAAGTGTTGCCGATTGTGCGCCGCCTCGGCGTCGTTTGCGCTGAGGAGACTCTTCAGCACCGTCACGGCGTCCTGGCCCTGATCGTTTTTCCGGCGCGCCAGGTGTTCGTTGCCGGGTGTGATGTTGCAGCCGCAGGTTTCACACATTGTGGTTCTCCGTTAT
>Ga0187774_10000560_pt1 | contig 12799 bp, 9 predicted proteins | sample 0216_BV02_MP05_2_FD_133152 | JGI IMG/M metagenome (GOLD analysis project Ga0187774, IMG submission 133152) | Tropical peat soil microbial communities from peatlands in Department of Meta, Colombia - 0216_BV02_MP05_20_MG | ecosystem: Environmental > Terrestrial > Soil > Wetlands > Peat | place... | reverse complement strand
TGGCAGTAACCGCAAGCCACAAGCCTAAATCGGATATTGAAAGCGGCAAAATCAAATTGATCACGTTGCATCGTTAAATATACTTAAGAACTGCGCGAACTCCACAATTACCAGGCGACAAAGCCTGTTCTTTAATAATAACTATTTTACCCGAACTCTTTGCCAGCACACAAGCAACTGCACTAACAACTGGACAACCCAACATACTTACGCTTTTTAAAGAGGTCGGTGAACGGTATAAGCTCTCATATAAGATACCAGTAGCCGCAAAATTAATCCCATTCTCAATAACCGTCATTCTAACTAATCTAGCAAGGTTAAACTGTTCAGTCAAACATCTTGGAAGAATTCCAATAAGGTCTTGAATGTCAATTTTACTGAAGTCCGTTTGCAGAAGCTTTTCCATTTGAGCCATAAGGCCGGAGCCGGGAGCAGTGATAAATATCCCTCGATTTCTTTCAGAAAGAAATTTGCCCGATACTAATTCGTCTACTGAAGGTTTTCCATCAAAATTTTCTGAAATGAAAACAACTGGCTCTTTTAGTTTTCTAAGATAATCTGGAAGAAAAGAGTCTTGCGGATAGGAGGGGAGATAGTACCCTTGACCATTAAATCTTAAGTCGTTAATCATTCTATCAATTGTAGAATAATTCGATTTTGCCGTGGCGTCCAAAAGACTACTTTCAATGTATTTCCCATTTCTTGCAAGAGCAAAAATGGCTCCCCAAAAAGTTAGCCCTAATCCAATAAAAGCTGAAATCTGGTTTTGAAAAAGTATGGACGCAAGTAGCAACAGTATTCCTAACGTCAAAAATACTCCTGCCACTCTTGAAGAATTGTTTTTTTTGTTGGATCTCGACAAAGTTTAGACTCCCTTTCATTGATATAATTAAAAACGAGCGCTTTTTGTCTGAAATAGCAACGCTACTTGACTCGTTTAATGATTACGAAAAAGCTCGACCTTAAAATCAGCAATTGAATTTAGCAGCAAATTATTGTTAAGTATGGCCAGCAGGTTTCATTTGTTAATCTTGACCGGCACTTCTAATGTGGAAGAAGCGATTGGTAAGGCTCTCGATTAAATTGGGTGAATAATATTGGAGATGCCTAGGGCCCATATCTATGAACTTGTCAAACTCTTCCTTGCTCATTCCAATGTTTTTAAGAAATAGGTTCATAACCGATTCTGGACAAGGTTCTGAATGTTCAGATATTCGTTTCAAAGCCTCTTGCCTTGTCATTTGACCTGCCATTATGAGCCTAGCATATCGGAGTCGGTCCTGATCCAAATCAGGAAAACGGCGAAGTTGAATATATTTTTGCAAGGGATGAATGATGCAGTCCATGTGCTCAGTTTCTGAAGGGGCTGTCCAATCGAGCTCTTTTCTTATTGTGTCAAAGATAATATCATAGTTCCAGTTGATGTAGTCTGCAAGGTTGAACCAAGCGTAAGTGTACGGAATTTTTTTTCCGGACAGAAAGAAAAGCAGGTGTCCTAACTTTCTCCTTCTGCTATTGCCAGATAGCAATCTGGGACATTCATTTGTTATCTGTTCTCCTTTAAGGACACTTCGGACATGGGGTAAATCTCCAGTCTCAATCATTTCTTTTGACAAGGGCAACTCGGTTCTCATCGAGCTGCCATTTATTACAAGTGGAACATTATACAGGTCTGCGACTCTAGCTGTTGTCATGCGGATTGCTCTCATGCAGATAGAGCAAAAATACCCAGTCTTGCGAATGAACAACGCAAAAAGCCGATTCATAAGCTCAGTGTCTAGACGATAATACAAATGCTCTACTCCAAGCTTTCTGGTGATTTTATCAATATTGTTCCTCGCATGATCAGACAGGTAACCGTTGTCATACGTGTAAGCCAAACAATTAAGCCCCAACTCTTTCTTAGCAAAGTAAAGAACAAAGCTGCTATCCTTCCCTCCCGAGAAAGGAATAAGAGCGTCAAACTCCCTATGCTGGTTCTTCACTCTTCTACAAATCTCATTCAAAAGTTTACGCTGTTCTGGGAGTCTTGATTCCCATCCTCTTGTCCATCTATCATAGCCCCTGCAGACCGAACAGACACCTGCATTATCAAAACTTATTCGTGGAAAAGAACTTGTTAGAAAACAACGATTACAAACTTGATGTTCAGACATATAAACACCAAAAAACCGTTAAAGAGATGACAAAACAAATACCGCTCACACAAACGATTTGTGTGTTAACCGTTATAATAAATGGCTTGGTATTTATAATGTCTTTCGATTGCTATCAAGCATTACTTTTTTCGAATTTGTGAATTTACAGATTTTCCCCATGAATCCAAGTGGAATGTTCAATACTGTTGTCACTAACCATGAGCTGGAAAACATAGTTTTGAAATTGTCAATGTCTGCTTCATTAATTGCTCCGATCATAGGAGCAGCAATCAAGTAAACAACTGAGAAACTTGCGAATCCTAATACAAGCGTAAACAAATATGGTAGCCTCAAAAAAGCAATGAAAATGTAGGTTAACCCAGAAGCAATCGCTGACGCAAGAAAAATCTTAGCCGAGATTCGCAGGTCAACTTTAACCTTATAATTTCTCCAACACCAATAAAGTCCCCATAGGCATGCTGGCAGGGTTGATATAAGAACTCCCATTATGCCGCCAATTACTGCATAAGTTGCACCACCTATCGAATTGAGATACGAAACCAGAAAGAACGCAAGCGGCAAACCGACAGCAAGTGACAGAATGCTTTGTTTCATGACTTGCCTTACTTTTCCAATACCACTTTGAAACGGACCTATGCTAATATTACCTATTAGGACAAGCAAGTTGACAATAGACGAGAGCGACAAAAATAACGGTGCATATGGAAATTTGGGAGCAGCATCTACAACGAGAAGACTGTGAAACAGCCCATTTTGGGGAAATAAAAAGTTAATCAAAGGCGTTGAAAGAGTCACTAAAATCATTGTTGCCGGCACCAGAAGAAGAGCAGCATATTTAGTTGATGACACAAAAACAGTTTTGACAACTTCGGGCTCCTTTTCAGGATCTATCTTTGAGAAGGAGGGAAATAGCGCTGTTGCGATTGGAATAGTTATGAACGTCAGTAGGACGGAGAAGTAAGCAGCGCTGTAATAATTGCCCATCATCCATTCTCCAGCATAAGCTGCCATTGAAAAAGCAAAAACTTGAGGTAGTACACCCACGACAGTATTTGAGACGGTAAGGGGTAACCCGTACTTTAACATTGGTTTCAAAGTCAGCTTTACGTCACATTTTCCAACTTTACATTTTTGCAGACGTCTAAAAAATAGAAAGTAAACAAGTGTTATTCCGACTACTCCGCCAGCAACAAGAGAAGCCATAGATGCAAAGACTGCACCAAGCACACCAAAACCGATAATAACCAAGATGGGCCCAAATGCGGTTTTAACGATAGCTTGAAGAATTTGAGTGTAACTATTCAGTTTCATTCTTTCAAAACCAGTGAAGATGGCTGTGGCTGCAGAAAATAAAGCACCTGCAAAAATGGAAAACGACATTATGGAGATGTAAACTGATAGTTGGGGTGCGCTGGCAGGATTGGTGGAGCTAAGAATTAACGCTAATGGTTGTGCAAGGGCAAAACACACCAAAGAACAAATAGTACCAGTTATGATTTCAAACAGTATTCCTGAAAGAATTACGTCATGAATTTCTGAGTCTCTGCCAGCTGTTCTTAAGCTGGCGATCTGCTGGGTCATTGCCATGTTTACGCCCCAATCTCTAAAGAAATTAATCATCGTTGCTGGAATAAGCGCCATGCCATACAGGCCAACTCCACCAACCGGTAAAAGGGTGTTAATAATGTATGTTCCAAAGAACATAATTATAGTCGAGCCAGCTACGCCTATTAAAAGGTGGAAGCTTCCAGTTGCAGAAGTCTTCCCCATCTCAAAGGCTTTATCCATGGTAGATCTACCGATTCTTTGCCATTATAGAACTATCTGATTCTTATAGGCTTTGGATATAGCTTCCAGATCTCTAAGTCCATCAATACTAGTTGGAGATGGAACCTCGTCTCTAATTAGACAATCGACGAAATATTGTAGTTCATCGAAGTGCGGTTGATTAAAGGAAGTAACACCTTTCGTTAGCATTTGATAAACGCTAGACATTGCCTTAGGCGGCACATGTTGAACATAAGCAGTCCTAACGCTGCCTAAAAGATCAATCTGTAGAAGGTATGTTTGCGAGAACCAGCCAACATTTATCGCCGCAAGTGAACCTGACTCAAACCTTGCCAAACACATAGCTGAATCTTCAAAATCCATATTAAAGCGGTGCCCAAATTGACTTTTTATGTCAACCACCTCGCCAAAAAACCATCTGAAAAGGTTAATCATGTGACATCCCAGATCCATCAGAACTCCGCCTCCTGTAAGTTGAGTATTAAACCACCACTCGGGAACGGGAACAGGCGAGTATCCCATAGCTCTATGAAAGAATGGACCAGAACTGACTAAAATTGCGTGAGCATTCTCAACATCACCAAATAACCCGTTTTCCAGGTCATCTTTAACTTTTTTAAAATTCTTGTTGAAACGCATAGGATAACCAAGCATAATTTTGACACAGTTTCTTTTGGCTGCAGAAATAACCTCTTTTGCTTCTTCAACTGTGCCGGCGATCGGTTTTTCCAAGAAAATATCTTTCTTAGCTTCAGCTGCCAGTCGGCTAGATCTTAAGTGAAGATGGGTCGGAAGCGAAATTAGCACGGCGTCGATCTGTGGGTCTCTAAGCATTTCGGCGTAGTCAGTGAAACTATGTTTTATTCCCAAAGCTTTTGCTTTCTCTAGCGCTTTAACCGAAGTATCAGCAACCGATACCACTTGAGCATTAGCAAGTTTCAGACTATGCCTTAGGTGGAGCATACCAACGTTGCCCAAGCCAATAATGCCTAACTTAATATTCTTCATTTTTAACCAGCTAAGGTTTACCCTAGTCCAAGTCTCGGTCCAAGCCCAGTTTGAATGATAATTTTGTAAGCTTGTGCCTTCATTTTTATCTTAAACGTTTTTTTCGGATAGACTGATCTGAAGTATTGCAGAGGCATGCCTTTAGGAACGAAGTCTCTCTTTCCGATTCCTTCTCTCTCCGCAATCTTAAAATATTTTATTTTGTTTGGGTCGAGCCAGGCTATTCGAGCACAAGCGACGTCAATCGCCACTGGATCAGTGCTTGCCATTGCAAGCCGAAGCTTACGCGGCTCCACTCCACAAACAGAGTAGCCATCTACCAGAAATAGGTCAAACTTCATCGCTTTGTTTAGTGCAACAATTACGTTTCCTAGATCCTCATGATATTTGAATTTTTTAGGATAAGGATTGCAGCCATAAATGTTTTTTAGTGCACAGGTGAGTTTGATAGGATCGACGGTATACTTTATTTTTGAAACATTTATCCGCAAATCTGCGTTAGAAATCACTTTAGGAACCTTAAAGTTGTACGTATTTCCATTACAACTAACTGAAGCATTTTCGTTTTCTTGTTCAGAAAGATTAACAATTCTAACGTCTTTTTCTTTAGCAAGTTTTTCATAACCTAACATCCTGAAAGCATATTTACATCGCATCGCTGACGCGTCTGATTCAACAATTGAAATCTGAACATTAGTACTGATGCTCTCGCGAAGCAAGTCAATCAACTGAGCAACAAATTTGGGATCAGTCGTTTGACCGGTTGAGCGATCCAAGTAGTAACATAAATTAGGCTTAATTACAACCGCCCTAACTTCAGTGTTAAAAGAGTAATTTATCAACTTGAGTGACTCAGAAATTTCTTGCTTCGTTACGCAATCAGCCTGTTTTCCAACCTTAATGAAGCTGACAAGGCTCATATCTTCGAAACCTCAGAAATTCCTGTCCGTGCCGAAAACCTATCTTTGCAATCAAGCGGTAATCAAAATAGTTATTAATCCCTCAAATCTCGGAATTGAGGGCCAATTTCAGCCGTTCCTCGTAAGATTCCAAGAGTCCAGAGTGCTTACGTTGCCGTTTCTCAGCCATTAACATTACACCTTTCCATTTATTTCTTGATCTCAGCAACGCAACTTTGTAGATTAGAGACAAGACATTAAAGCTGCGAAATGCTAACTCCATATTGAGACCTAAACCATATTTTCTAACCTGAAATCCATTTTCTGCAAAATCCTTGTCTGACCAAAAACTTTTATGTTCTTCAAACAAAGTCTCGCTAATGTCATGTTGCTCCAAAAAACCACATGGTGTGCTTAAAACTATTCTATCTTTGCTTAGATGGTCTAAACTAATTAAAAACGCTATTCCTGAAGTCTTGTTCATATGCTCTATCATTTCGAACGACAAGACAATATCTGCGGATTTCGGCTGAAAAGGCAAATATCTCGCATCACACAAAACTAAATCATCATACGCATTATATTTTTTATTTCTCACAAGAAAAGGTCGGAAGATATCGCATCCAACAATGTAAGCTCGATTGCCTCCTTGGATTACCATACTCCTAATCGTATGTCCCCAAGTTCCAAATCCACAACCTAAATCGATAATAGTCTTACCCTCAAAATGTTCACTAAAAAAAAGTTCTTGAAATCCGGTCATCAATCTTTCTACGGCAGAACTCATAATTCTTCCTCACCAAGTTCAATAAAATTACTTAGCTTCCTTGATCTTACCTCTAAATCCGAGGCTTGGTTGCGATTCGCTAAAATAACCCGAGCATTTTTCGTTTCAAGCTTTTCAAGGAATTTTTGTGAGGCTTAAGTATCAAAAAAGACTAGCTTGGGACGGTCGATTTGATAAATTTCTGTTTGATTGATGCTGATGGCAAAAATTGAATTATGCCGACCATTGACTCTTATATAATGGCAACCTCCAACAAGCTAATTGACGATAAACGTTTTGCGTGCTTAACTTTCGGTCTGTTAATACTTTAGCAATCCGCAAATAAACTAAATCAAATTGGCGCTTTTATTCTTTTAGGCCTTCTGAGTGCAAAAAGCGAATTATGACTCGCTGTCCCAAGACAATGCTCTGCAAACAGAGAGCCATTTGGAAGCAATTACTATTTATTTGTGACAAGTTCATTTAGAAATTTCTCCATAACTTCAACTCTACTTTCCCATGAATTTTTCCTTGCAAAGTTCATTCTAGCAGTAACTGAACTACCATTATTATGTTCAAGCTCCAAAGTGGCCATTTCAATCTTTTTAATGAAATCTACTTCATCTTTGCCTACATAAACAAGATCAGACGCCACTTTTACAACTTCAGGCAAAGCCGTGGAAACAACTGGCTTCCCCGCAGCAAGATACTCGTACATCTTGATCGGGTTCGATGCCAAAGTAATATCATTTAATTTAAAAGGAATTATACACACATCAATGTTAGAGAGATATGAAGGGAGAATTCCATACGGTTTTGCCCCGACTGTAACAATGTTTGAGTACTTTTCAAGCTGGTTACTTTCAGCGGCCACAGGACCCACAAGCAGCACTGAATATTCGGGATGCACCTCTGCTATTCTGCATATTAAATCAACATCAATCCAATTGTACAGTGCTCCAATGAAGCCAATAACAGGGTGCCGTAGAGTCGATAGTTCGTCAAGAGTTACAATGCCTTTTGCAGCACTATTAAAGTGGTCAAAATCCATTGCATTAGGCAAGTATACGCATTTTGGATTATGCTTCAAAATCTTTTCGTAAAGCAAATTAGCCGTCGCAAAACATACCGATGAAGATTTAATTAGCAGCACTTCAGCGTTTAAATACTGACTGTACGCGGATTCGGGTCGCAAGTGCCGCTTGATTTCGGATGAAACAAAAGATAATGCGTCATCAACACAATCGTACGCTATCTTCGATCGCATTGTCTCCAGTGTTTTTATGAGTGCTACAAAATCTAAGGAATAAAAAATTGAAACATCCGGAACGAAACTTAACTTTTTCATGCAAGCTTTAAAATTTGATCTGAGGAAGCTGTTTTTGTAGCCAGATAGTCTGCCACGAAACTCTGGAAGATATAATACTACAACAGAGATGTTATCAGTAATTTTTTTGACTTCAAAAAGCTTGTTTCCCGCGATTATTCGCTTGAGGAATATGGAAGATGAAACGTATACAGGGTCATCAAAGTAAACTACGCTATGCCCTTTTTTCGCCAATTCTGAAGCGACATGATGCTGACGCTGCCAGAGGAAATCCCACGACACCGTAGAAAAAATCGCAATATTCAATTTTCGTTTTCCCTCAAAATCAGTCGAAATGAATCTAGTTAATTCAAGACATTATTCTCTCTAAATCTCTTCGGGGAGCGTAATTGCCTCCCAAACTTCTTGATAGGAACCATTTAGCTCCAATAATCTCAGACTGAATTTTACCTTTCAACCAAGCTATTCTAGATACTTCCTTGTTTACGCAGATTTTTTTCAAGTCCATTGCAGTGTCATAAATTAGCCAAATTATTCTACTCATTTTTGAAAGCTTTGGTTCAAATCCGTAAAGCCGGTAAAATAGTAGTTGAGATTCAACCTGGCGCAAAGTTATTTTGTTTTTATCAGTTACATTCCGAGTAAGGGTTTGACCATGAGCAACGTGATATACTTTTGCTTTAGGGTTGAAAAGAAGAGAATAGCCTCTTTTCCAAATATGCCAACCTAAAAACTGCTCATATGAAAGCCCAAGAACCCAAGAAGTGGGAAATGCGAAACCATCCAAGGCTTCAGTTAACACAGACATGTTTGCGCCCATGCCAAGCAAAGATTTCGTATTTTGGCTGTAAGCTTTGTCAGCAAGCTCAAAATTGTAGTCAACCACACCTGCTTTAGAAACATATACTAGATAATCCTCAAGACCATCGAGAGGACAACTCCAGAGCTTACGCCCGATACTATTTATAAACGGCTTAACTTGAGGGATAACTTCTGACGACTTATCCTTGAGTTGAACAAGACCATTTTCACTTAAGAAAGCAGGAATTACCTCTCCCGCGACGCCACCCACATTTGATTTTTGATAATTTTCTACGTGAGTCTGAACCCATTCTGGAGGTGGTATGGCATCATCATCCAAGAAGGCTATAATGTCTCCGGTTGCTTGTTTAAGACCAAGATTAATTGCATCTACGACATACCCGTTTGATTGCATAAGCAGCTTAGTTTTTAACGATTTCTCGTATGTTCTAACCGTATCCTCTGTTCCATCGCCTGATGGCTTAACAACTACTATTACGTTGAAGTTCTTGTAAGTTTGACGTTCAAGCGCTGAAAATACAAAGGGGAGGAGATTAGCTCTCTTGTAAGTGGTAATGAGTATCGTTACTGATTTTCCATCTTTAGGATTTTTATTTTGCACTTTTTAGGCAACCTTTTTTCAGAAAGCACACATTGAACTTAAAACCTGTAGGTTCATTTAACCTCAAGGACCGCAGTAGACTTCGCTGCCACCGTTCGAATAAATAAGATCAGTTTCGTTGAGGACTGGCACTAAAGTGTTGTTATATCCTGTCGTTTGACACTTAATACCAAAATAACTCAAATACGCAAACTCTCCAGGATAAATAACCGTATAGTTTGTTAGTCCCCCCACGGCACCTCTATAGACGAGCCCATAAGCAGGCAATGCTGAATAGAGTCCATTATCAGCAACAGAATTATTGACCCAGGGAACGTTATTTGAAAACCACTGAGCACCGTAAACGCTGTAACCGTCAATGTATCCATAGTAACCGTACAAACGGACCGGATCCATTCTGTATCCACTCAGAGGAATAGACCAGCTGTCAGATTTAGCAACTTCGTAAACAAAGTTTGTTTGGAATAGAAAATAGGGAACTACAGCCAAAACTATCAAAAATGCCACAAAAGCTTTTTTTTCATTCTTTGAGATAAATTGAGCAAATGCCCACACACCGATTATGCAGAAAGGAGCTAATATCATTAGCAGGATATGGTAGAAACGTGTCATGTTTAGCGCGTTAGCTAATCCTGGAATAGCAATTAAGGCTAATAGGAAAGCGAACGCAATTATGCCAAATACAATGTAGTCTCGTTCGAAACGGAACTTGGTTTTCTTCATGGCTATGGCAACCACACCTACGATTATGAAGAATTCTGTAACGTAAGCAAACATTCTGCTAATTGTATTAAAAATCGAAGGGGATTGCGCCAAACCTAATCCAGTTAAAACTTCTGTTCCTCTTGAAGCTGGATTAAAGAAGCCGCCTATTTGACTTAAAACGTAACCCGTGAACGTGGCAAAGCTGTTGAACACTACAGCGCCTGAGGTATAAAGGTACCAAGCAAACATGGCGACGAAGAAAAATAGAATCATTGTGAATTGCAGATTAAAGCTTGGACGCTTAAGATAGAAAAAAGATGCAGCCCAAGCGGCAAAAATTAAGAACAGGAAAATTTCCGCGAGTGCATAATGGGAAAATATTAAGGCAAGGCTTAAGACACCAAAAGCTAAGAATTTGGCTTCTAACTTGATCTTCTTGTTTAATAGCAGAAGCAGTAATAAGACGAAAAATATTTCGCCGGTCATTTGCCTGTCTAACGCAGTCATTGCAGTGTAGAATGTTGACTCAGCCATGAAAAGGAAAGCAGCGAGGAAAGCAAATTTTTTGCCAATGTAAGGTTGCCACAAAACATATAATCCAAGTGGGACAAAGGCGAAAATTAGCGGATAAATGATTTTGAAAACCCATGTTGGATCCATGCCAAGCATGTTAGTATAGACTGTTGGCAGCACCGTAATGCTCAACATTGCATTGTATCTTCCAATACTTCGTCGGTCGGATTCGAAAAAATTGGGTTCCAATGGGAACTGATTTGAGTTATTCTGAAAACATAGAATTCAGCAGGTGAATCACCGCCGTAAGGAACTATGTAATTGGACACAAGTGAGACTTGAAAGAGTAGGGCTAAAGCAATCATCAATATGGCAAATGGATAGATCTTTGTTGACTTTTCGATAAATGCAGCAACGGTAACTAATAATGCGATTGACAATGTCATTATTAAAAGATAAAAATTATCTCCCGTTGTCTTAACAAAATAAGCGCCTATAATTGACAAAAGTGGAATTAGCGTCAAGATTAAATAAGAGGGTCGAAAACCGAGGGATTGAAAGCTCGCGCCCTGCAGTGTTTGTCCCTGTCTTAAGTAACCTACTGCAGCACCTGCCAGTATTAATGTGTTAATAATCAAAGACAAAGGCAAAGTGGACAATGGAAAGGCAAAACCAATCATAGGGCCAAACTGGTTTATGAGTAATCCAGCAATCATCAAAAAGGCAATACTAAAACCAACTGAATAAACAACGAATTCAATTGTGCCCAGTTCAAGTTTTAAAATTCTTACGAAAATGACTCCCGGAATAAAGGTTAGATAGAAAATACCTATGACTTCTCGAGCAATCGAGTAATTAAGAAAAAGCGTAATGTACATAATAACTTGTAAGAATATCACAATGCCTAGAAAGTGCTTGGAGAGATACGGCTGATTCTTACTTAGCATTTTTCCACCAAAAATTAACAATGTGCTATTAAAGAATGATAGATATCGGCAATTTTCAAAGATACTGTTCTAATATCATAATCCTTTACCGTTTCCAAACCATTTAGAGCCAGTTTGTCTCTCAATTGGCGATTTTCCAAAAGCAAAATCATCGCAGCTGCAAGATCATCAGCATCATGTTGCTTTACGAGCAGACCATTACTTCCATGATCAATTGTTTCTCTCAAAATCCCAAAATCAGGGCCAATAACAGCAAGTCCAGCAGACCACGCTTCAAGAGAGGCAATGTATCCAAACGTAGTAGCGACGAAAATATCACTGCTCCAAAGAAATCTTCTGACATCTGTTTGTTTGCCCAATAAGGAAACGGCTCCTTCAAGATTGTATTTATGAATTAATCCTTGGAGGTGATCATGAAGCGTTCCATAACCGACAATATTGAATTTTGCATTTGGGAAGCGCGCATGTGCTTGCTTGAATGCTTCAATTAGCAATACTGGTGTTTGAGGACGTTCTAACCTGCCGACATAAAGTATAATATCGCCGTGTTTTAGCGGTGAAGGGTTCTTGAGCTGCAAGGTATCTACAAAGTTGACTATCAAACGGGTTTTTTGAACCAATCCCATCTTTTCCAAGACGTTGTGAACCTCTTTCGAATATGTTGTAATGATGTCCGCATTGCTAAGTATTTTTTTGATGGCAGGTCTTTCCAGTTGCATTCCTCCAATGAGCGGGTCGCCAACAAAACCGCCATGCAACGTTACCACAAGAGGCTTATGAAAATGTTGACTTAAGTAAAGGCCAAGATTAGCATATTCCAAATCGCTCAAACCCCATATTCCATGAACATGAAAAATGTCTGCTGACTTAGCAACCTTGGAATCCATTGCTTCACTGCATAAGCTGGCAAACCTCATTTTTTCGGCAAGCTCAGGCGTTGAGTGTAAAGCAGTGAAGAGAACTCCATTTACCAAGTCAACTGGGTTAGGCCCAAGCCGATAGACTTTTAAAAAACCTGCATCTTCAAATTTTCTTATATTCTTTGTTACCAAAAGCAGCTTACTGCGCCCGGTAATTAAAGAAAACTCTATGTTCAGTTTCTTATGTAAATAAGTCGTTAATGAGAGAATGTAGCGTTCTAGTCCGCCTATTTGTATCGGCCAGAAATTTTCCCATACATGGCAAACACGCATAAGAAATCCCTCGCATTTTAGTTGGAACTGAAAATCAAAGTGTAAACTAGGACGTTTATTCGAAATATTCC
>Ga0187774_10000558_pt1 | contig 12807 bp, 11 predicted proteins | sample 0216_BV02_MP05_2_FD_133152 | JGI IMG/M metagenome (GOLD analysis project Ga0187774, IMG submission 133152) | Tropical peat soil microbial communities from peatlands in Department of Meta, Colombia - 0216_BV02_MP05_20_MG | ecosystem: Environmental > Terrestrial > Soil > Wetlands > Peat | place... | reverse complement strand
TTCTGTCTGTCCACCTCCTTTCGGCTTAAGGCAACTGGGGCTATTCCATTTTCTGTGACAGCATTCATAGCGAGTATGTTCTTAGGGTTCGTGTTGAAGGATTCTGAGAATCGTCTTATGTCTTCAAAACTCAAACGTCGTTCCATGGACTCCCCAACCGAAAGAGTCTTTCAAAGTCAAGACTATGTGCACTAGCAGAAGTCCGGTCCTATGGTAAACTCTGCTACTCAGTAGTCCGTCCGTCAAAGTGTTCCTCGGACGCCATGGCTTCTTTCTTGGTGTGGCGGACTACGCCGTCTTGGTGCTCGGGCGGCGAGTAGATCGTGTATAGCTTGAGGGTCGCTCGCTTAGAGGTGTTGACTACGTTATGTCTGGCGCCTGCAGGGACAATAACGCCGTTGCCATCCTTGACACGGTGTTCTACGCCGTCAATGATTACCTTTCCTTCTCCCATTTCAAAACGAAAGAATTGATCGACATCGGTGTGCGTCTCTTCGCCGATTTCTTCTCCGGGTCTGAGAGTCATAAGTACGAGCTGGCTATGCTTCCCTGTGTATAGTACATGTCGAAAATCTGCATTCTTCTTAGTTTCTCGCTCAAGATGAATTACAAATCCTTTCATCTTTCTCACATCGCACTACTCCTCACTCGACCTTCATCAACCTATCGCGCTTGTCTCGACACGATTCGCAGAGTGAAAGGATAATCGGTTTCAAGCCTAATTCTAACCCGAAACATATGTATGTCGTAGTTCGTGAACTCTCGCGGCCTAGCTTATGTATGCGAAAGTCAACGGTACCGAGATCTTCTTCGACGTGCATGGCTTGCAGTTCGAGCCCAAAGGTGAAGAAGTCCTTGAGAAACCGGTAACGTTTGTTCTTCATGGAGGCCCAGGAGGAGACCACATTGACTTCATACCCTGGCTCAAACCCTTGGAGAAACGTACTCAGATGGTGTTTGTAGATCACAGGTCAACAGGCAGATCAAACCGGCGTACTCTCCCAGAGACGTGGAATATTGAACAATTCGCCGACGATGTTGAGGAGTTACGAAAGTATCTTGGCCTCGAGAATATTTGCGTGATGGGCGAATCATTCGGCGGAATGTGGAGTTTGACCTATGCGATACGCCACCCTCATAGTCTTCGAAAGTTGATTCTAGTTGACACAACAGCCTCATGGAAAGAAACTTGGATTGAGGCACAGAGAATAGCTGAGAAGAAAGGAGACTTCAAGCAGAGAAAAGTCTTCAGAGACGTCTTTGAGGGCAGAGTAACTACAGAAGAGGGTTTTCGTAACTGGGACGAAACGGTTGCCTCACTCTATTACTACAAACATAAGAAGAAGATTTCCAGGGAGATGCGCGCGCGAATACGCAGTTCTTCCTTAGTGGCAGCATACATGTGGAAGAACATCATGCCCAAGTATGATATCACTCAGAAACTCTGGATGATTCGATGTCCAACACTTGTGATTGTTGGAAGACATGACTGGATCACTCCAGTATCGCAAGCTCAACGAATTTCACAATTGATTCCGAACTCGAAGCTTGCGGTATTCGAGAAAAGCGGACACATGCCCTACGTTGAAGAGAACTCCAAGTTTCTAAGCGTCGTCGCGAAGTTCTTAAGATCTTAACATTTAGCAGGCAAAAGATTGGCAACAGAAGATGTTCTTGATGTAGAAACCATGTCTGTAGAGTATGCTACAGGCAAGAAATCAGTGCAGGCCCTAAAGAAAGTCAGCCTACGCATGCATAAGGGTAAGATTCTGGGAGTCGTGGGAGAAAGCGGAAGTGGAAAGAGTACACTAGGATTAGCCATAATGGGATTACTTCCAAGCAATGGAAGAGTATCCGCAGGAAAGATTACTTTTCGCGGCAGAAACGTCCTCTCGCCGGACCAATCGAGACTCGAGTCAATCAGAGGAACAGGAGTCTCGATGATTTTCCAGGAGCCCCTTAGCTCGCTCAATCCTGTATACAGAGTAGGTTACCAGATTGCGGAAGCAATCAAGGCAAGGGAATTAAGGCAAGAAGCTTCTGCAACATCTAACGTCAACCAAAGATTATTCGATTACCGGTCAAGTGCAAACTATTCCAGATGGAGAAAGTTCTCAAGTCTATTCATGAGAATCAAAGTAAGCTCCGAAATTCGAAAAGAAATACTGGATTTGCTTCGCGCAGTAAGAATAACAGACGCGGCCAACGTCATCGAAAAGTATCCTCATGAATTATCCGGAGGCATGCGTCAACGCGTAATGATTGCAATGGCACTGGCTCAACGGCCCGACGTTCTGATAGCTGACGAACCCACGACGGCCTTGGACGTCACGACTCAAGCCAAGGTTCTTGCGTTGATCAAGGGCTTAACAAGGGAATATGGAACAGCAGTGATGCTGATAAGTCATGACTTAGCCGTAGTCTCAGAAGTCGCCGATTATGTGCAAGTCATGTATCTAGGTGAGGTAATGGAACATTCTCCTTCCTTCAAAATCTTTAACGACCCACTTCACCCGTACACCGTCGGTCTGTTGGGAAGCATTCTTGGAACTTACGTGGACGAGCAACAGCTTGAGCCGATACTCGGCTCCGTGCCAGATCCAGCCAATCCACCCGCCGGATGCACATTTCATACCAGATGCCCCAGAGCATTTGAAAAATGTAAACTGGTTCATCCGTCTCCAACAGTAATTGACAAGAGTGTAGTTTTCTGTCATCTCTTCGGGAAAGAGACCTACATTGAGTCTTGAGGATTGCATACTTACCGTCACCGATCTGACGAAATCATATCCGCAGAAAAGCGGGCTCTTTGGAATTCGTAAGTCATCTCTACTGACCGCTGTTGATCACGTTTCCCTGGGATTCGTCAAAAGCAAGACTACAGCGGTTGTTGGTGAATCAGGAAGTGGGAAGACCACTCTTGGCGAGTGCATACTCCTCCTAACATCACCCGACTCCGGATCAATCGTTTACAATGGACTGAACTTAACAGGACTGAAAGGAAAGGAGCTCAATAACGCGAGAAGAAGCATGCAGATCGTTTTTCAAGATCCAAACAGCTCTCTTAATCCAAGGATGAAAGTTAGAGATACGCTGTCAGAGCCCGTTATCGAGAGCCAAACATCAGTACAGGAACTTGCTGTTCGCGTGCTCGAATCGGTTGGCTTATCCTCTGACGCTTTGGATCGTTACCCTCACGAATTCAGCACAGGTCAGAGACAACGGATCGCAATTGCAAGAGCTTTGATGAACAATCCAAATTTCATGGTACTAGACGAACCTACAAGTGCACTTGACGTTTCAATACAACTGCAAGTATTGAATTTGTTCAGGGACCTACAGGTCAAGTATGGAATTACGTACATGTTCATCACCCATAATTTGGCAGTAGCGAAATACACAAGCCATTTCATAGCAGTCTTGTTTAGTGGAAGAATAGTCGAGTACAGCTCGACGAGAGACATTATCGAGCGACCGAGGCATCCGTACACAAGCGCTTTACTCAGCTCTATTCCAGGATCACATAAAGGGGAACACGTGCTTCATGAGAAAACGGAGGAACCTATCCCTGTGTATGCCGGTTGCAGGTACAGGTTAAGATGCCCTTTTGCAACTGAGAAATGTCAGGAAGAACCATTGTTACTAGATGCTTCCGGCGGCCATCTTGTTAGATGCCACTACTACGCCGACTTGAAACTGTAGCCTCGTTCACTTTCTTCGTGTAGGATCTAGAACGTCTCTGAGCGCGTCGCCAACGAAACTGAAGCCGATTGTAACAATAAGAATGATGGCTCCCGGAATTAGTGAGAACCAAGGCGCGTTGCTTAGGTAACTTTGACCTTGAAAGACCAACATGCCTAACTCCACAGCCGGAGGTTGAGCTCCAAGTCCAAGATATCCCAAGATTGAGAGCGTGATAATCGCGAAACCCATGTCAACGGAGGCATACGAGATCAGGGAAGGAGCTATATTTGGAAAAATGTGCTTGCGCAAAATGTACGTTATGTTTCTTCCATTGAATCTTGCTGCCTTAACGAACGCTTGATCTCTGATTGCCAGAGCGTCCCCTCTTGCGAACCGCGCGTAGGTAGGCCAATCAACCACGATTATGGAGATCATTGCGTTTGTTGCACCTGGGCCTAATGTTGCTGATATGCCAACTGCCAAGATGAGAGCAGGAAACGATAGAAACATGTCTGTGACTCTCATGATGATCTCATCGGCCCTTCCTCCAACGTACCCTGCCAACGCTCCGAGGACGCCTCCAACAGCGACAGAGACGGCCACGACCCCTAACGAGACGAAAGCGTCCAGAGGTATCGCGATTAAGACCTCCTTCACGATGCTTCGCCCAAGATTATCGGTTCCAAACAAGTGTGTGTAGGATGGCGGAAGCAAGATTCCAGTTGCGCTTATCTGGAAAGGATCATACCCGACGATACCTGGGAATAGCCCTACGACCAATGCAGTTCCTAGGAATAACGAGACTATTACGAGCCCAAGGCCACTGCTGAAGCCTAACATATCCTTGATTTGCGAAGTGGACTTCCACAAGGCTAGACCCTAATCCTGGGATCAAGAACAGCGTAAAGTATGTCCGCTGCTAGATTTGATGCAACTACTCCTATAGCGAAAATCAGGGTCACGCCGATGACATCAGGAAAATTGGATGTTGCCACAGCATTAACTGTGTAAGATCCGATTCCAGGCCACCCGAAGACGTACTCGATCACAACGACACCGCCCAGCAATTGGCCGACGACAACAGCCAGTAACGTGACCGGGGGAATCAATGCAGTTCTGAGGCCGTGGCGAATGTTAACATAGTAAGACGTGAAACCCTTCGCCCTGGCTGCTCGGATGTAGTCCTTGCTTAGAACATCAAGCATCGATGAACGGGCCAATCGCGTGAAGACGCCGAAAACAAGAAACGTAAGCGATAGCGTTGGCAGAACCAAGCTGTTCAGAGAACTCCAAAATGCAGGCCAGTTTCCTGTGAGCAGACTATCAACGACTAGCATTCCCGTAATCGCTTGGGGCGGCTGGATCGATGGGGATATTTCGCCAACCGAAGGGAAAACTCTGAGGAAATATGAAAACGCGAATTGGAGGAGAAGAGCTGCCAGGAAGGGTGGAGAGCTTACTCCAACCAAATAGAAGGTGCTTATCGAAAAATCAGTCTTGGTGTTGCTCCTCACAGCGGCAATTGCTCCGAGGGGAACACCGATAAGGAAAGATAGAATAACAGAAGCCAAGACAAGTTCCAAAGTCGCAGGAAAGTAGTTCTGCAGTTCTGAGAGCACTGGTCTACCAGTTACGGGGCTTGTTCCCCAATCTCCGCGAATCAGATCGTAGATGTAGTAAAAGAACTGCGTCCACAGCGGATCGTTCAGATGATACCTTTCAGTGTAAGCTTTGATAATGTCCGGGTTTGTGCGCAGTCCAACCCATGCTCGTACGGGGTTGGGTACGATGACGTGTGCGACCACGAACGTGATGAAAGTAACGCCGAGGAGAACAGGGATGCTTAGAATCAATCTCCTAAGAATTACAGTGTACAGTTTCGACGTCTTTCATGCACCGAATCAGGACAAGTAAATGGTGCTGAAGTCAAGCCCGGAAAATGCTGATTGGTAATAGTACCCATGCACGTTAGTTCTGAAAACAAAGAATTGCGCCGGAAAGAAGTCTTTCATGTTGCCTTCAAAGATGTAGGAATAGGAATTGTACACGATGTTTGATGTTTCCCAGTAAAGCTGCGCTCGTAAAGTGCTGTTAAGAGTGCCGTCAGCCTCTAAGCATAGTTTGTCAACCATTGGATCACTGTAACCTCCCAAATTCACAGAGTTACCAGTCGTGAAGACGGCGTCTGCATACGCTGAAGGGACAGGAGGATTGGTCAGGCTAACCCATTGTAACGATGGGTGGTCACGGCTCTGAGGTGATGTAGAATAGTCTAGGCTCAGAACCTCTCCAAATGCTAGCCCCTTCAAGTCAACTTTGATGCCTACCGCCGCAAGGTTCGCTTGCACTATCTGTCCCACGGAGTAAGATTCAGGATAATCGGTTCCGTAGTAGAAGCTGAGTGTTGGCATACCCTTCCCGTTCGGGAAGCCGGCCTGCTCCAAGAGACTGCTTGCAAGGGTAGGATCATACGCGTAGGGCTTCATAGAATCATTGAAACCAAGCATGCCATATGGCACGACACCCGCCGTCGGGTACAGCAAGCCATGGTACACGATCTGGTTTATCTGATCAAGGTTGATGGCGTGAACAACAGCTTCTCTGACTAGTGTAATGTTCAACGGATATTGCTGAACGTCTATTGGAATGAAATAGTACGTATTACTAATTCCAATATCAGGAAGAACGACACCAGCTGACCCGTTAACTGAAGATATCCTCGCCGTATCAATGATTGCCAACTGTGCGGCTCCACTCAGAATATGTTGTTCGCGCGTAGTTTCGCTCGGAACGAATCTTATCTCAACTTTGGAAAGACTCGGCTTGGGAGATACACCCCCTCCCGGTCCGCCCCAGTAATTCGGATTTGCTGCAAGAACCATGTAAGAACCCTGAACCCATGTCTGGAGCACGAATGGCCCTGTACCAACTGGGTTCAGGTTAGCCCAACTGTTAGGTTGATTTGCCACCACGCCGCCGTGCATTCCTATGGCAGCAGGGTCCATAATTGGGGCTGCCACCATCCATCCCCAGATATCTGGAAATGGGTTGTTGAAATGAAAATGAACTTCATATGAGTTCGGAACAGAAATCGCATGGGATGAATTAGTAATAACCGGTAGTAAGGAGTCCGGAGGCATGTTGGTTGTTGAATTCACCTGATTGAGCTCTTCAGCGGTTACGCCGGACATATCAAGGTCCACAGTATATGAATAGGAACCGGCTCCTCCCATAACGGCAGCCCTATAGAAAGTATACCACACACAGTACGCGTTGAAGGCATCTCCTGTGCTGAACGTTATTCCTTTCCTAAGAATGAAAGTCAAATCCTTCCCATCAGGACTCACCGTATAACTTTCTGCTAAAACCGGAACAATGTGAGATGAATCAGAGTTGTTATAGTAGACAAGAGATTGCATCACGTTTTGGATAACCCCCCATCCTGCTATTTCATAAGTGGACACAGGGTCAACGCTACTAGGACTTGAAGTGAAATCTACAACCAATGTCTGATTGACACTCGGCACGATGGTAGTCGTGGGAGTCATAGTAGTAACTCCTGGACGTTGCAACACTCCTGAGAAGAGAAGTACACCAATCGCCAAGATCACTACTAGGATCGCTGCGCCGATTTTTGTCTTGGATAATCCCTTCTTAGGTTCAGTCATATGATGGGCCCGCGGATTTCTCCGTCTCTGCACGTAAATAAGCTGACGCTATATACTGTCAATTCGAGAATCTGTTCGCTAATAAGCAGAAAGCTTCTGTTTCACTAGGCCATTCCCATCTTTGCCAGTTTCTGAAAGTCTGTTAAATATTGTACAAGGTCGGTCTGACTGATTATTCCAACTATTTTGTCCTGATCTGTAACCACTAACCGCTTGATTTGTTTCTCCACCATTCGCCTTGCTGCGTCGATTATGCTGGCTGAAGCATCGATCGTCGTTAAGGGGGCAGTCATCACCTCATTCACAGTCAATTTCGACGGGTCGACGCCTTCGGCCGCGATCTTCTTCATTAAGTCACGTTCCGTAACGATACCGAATGGTAACCCATCCCGGTTGGCTATCAGAGAACCAATCCTTTTTTCAACCATCAGACGCGCGGCATCTTTCACCTTGGCCTTAGCATCAATGGAGACGATAGTGCGCATTAGTTGCCGCACGATGACTGTTGAAGTCAACGTATTCACCGACGCTTTGCTGCAAGGGGTTTCGAATCTCTGGTAATTAAAGACTTATCGGCATACAAGACTAGGAAAATCAGGGATTGATCGAATGAGAATGGGCCTTATTCAACTTGAGGTTACGTCATCTAAGAAGGAAAATCTGAGGCGTATTGTTGACGCGATAGAAACAGCAGAAGCAGCAGACCTTCTCATCTTTCCTGAATATTGCATGGGTTATCCAACTGAGGGCATGTCTAGGGGTTACTTGAAAGCCACTTCTGAAGCTTTAGACGGAGAATTCGTTAGGAGAGTTGCAAAGGAGTGCCGAGAAAAACGAGTTTCCGCGGTGATCCCGATTTTTGAAAAATACGGAAGGAAAGTGTTCAATACTGCTGTGTTCATCGACCACGGCGAAGTCAAAGGTGGCTATCGCAAAATACATCTCTTCGATGCCTACGGCTACAAAGAATCGAAACTCTTTCACCCCGGTAAAAATCCGGTTCTGTTCAAAATTGAAAGCATAACATTTGGAATCGTTATATGCTATGATATTCGATTTCCTGAACTTGTGAAGAGTGAAGTCATGTCTGGCGCGCGCGTAATCGTTGTACCTTCTGCCTGGTTCCGCGGCCCTCTGAAAGAAGAACAGTGGCAGACTCTTCTGATGGCACGAGCTCAAGAGAACACAAGCTACGTAGTAGGAGTTGGAAACAGTAACGCAGCCTTTGTTGGTCGGAGCATGGTGGTAGATCCACTAGGTGTCAAAGTTCTCGAGTTGGGTGGTGGAGACCGCGTCGGATTCTACGAGATTGACAATGGCCAAGTGACCGAGGCGAGGCAGAAGCTTCCGGTTCTCAAGCAATCAGTCCCCATAAACATACACTGCGAGCAAATCTGAACTTCAGAATCTTCAAACTCCAAGTAGCCCGCAGTAGAAATTGCGGTTCTGCTCCAGCAAAATGTTGGTGAATTTCAGTTCAGTTCCACTACCGCTGTCACTCGCCTGATGGTGAGTTCAGTTACAATCATTTCTTCACATAGTGAAGCTTACTCGTGGACGCAAGAAGGCCCGAGAGCACGAAATGTCCAAAGTGCGGCAGTGAGTTGACGGAAAACGTCCAGAAACCTGAACTCTACTGCGATCATTGCAGAGCAGTTTACGAAGTCTGGTATGGCGGCGAAATCGCTAGCACTCAGTAACGTAAGCCAAGAGCATGGTGCCGAGGGCGGGACTTTCAGGAACAGCTGTTCCTTTTGAATCCGCGATTAGGCCTACGCTAGTTCATGCGCAGTCAACCCGGTCTTCAGCTTCACCCACATTGTCGGGTGCTCTCCCAGGCTGAGCTACCTCGGCACTCCTCGGCGAGAGCCCTCTGCAGCCCGCATTCAATTAAGACTTTTTGCTTACAGGTATCCGACCGCAGGTGAACGAAGGTTTTTAGGCGCAAACGGTGAGCACGGAATCAGTGGGCCGGTAGATCAGCCTGGTATGAGCATCGCAAGCTTATCCGATGCGACTAAATCGTCCGCTTGGCATGCTTCAAATGCCCGCAATGCGGAAAGACTCATGGTCCCGTATGGTCGCGGGTTCAAATCCCGCCCGGTCCACCAAGCATCTATGAGTGAGTGTTGAGAATTTTGTTCAACGATAATGATAAGCAAATGAAACTGCTGAAAGAGCTGGGATTGTCAAACGGTGAAGCCAAGGTTTACTTGCAATTGCTTTCGCGGCCAGAGGGAGAGGTTCTGGATAAGGCGATTTCCACTTTTGGGATACCGGCAGCAATGGCTGAAGATTCTCTGAAGGCCCTAGCCGACAAAGGTCTTGTTCGGATATCGAGGAATAGAGCTGAGGCTGTGCAACCTCGTGTAGTTGTGCAAACGATTCTTGAGCAGCGAAGGCGATTATTCGAGACTCAGCTTGCACAGGAGAACGCGGCCGCTTTATCGCTTGAGAAGCTCCTGGAACCGATCTATTGGGAGAACAGAATGGGAATTAAGTCTGAGGAGATTATCGAGCCTTTGAGAGACCTCGCCGATATGGAGTTACATACTGTCAAAATACTTGGCAATGCCGCGAAAGAGACCGTGATTTTCGCAGAAACTTTTGGTTGGTATGAGAGAGTACGAGAGGCACTGTTCCAAGCCCATGATCGTGGAGTAGCAATAAGGATACTCATGATAGCCCGAGATGATTCCACTCTAAAGAGAGCAAGAGAACTTCAGGGTATAGGTGTCGATGTTCGACACTGTACTGAAGAATGGTACCCAGTGCGCGGAACGCTTGTCGACGATCAGGAGCTGGTTTTTCTTATCTGGGCGTCACGAAAACATGACGTCATCCGCCCAGTATACTACCGACCACATTACACTAAGAACGCGGGGTTAATCAGAGTCTTTCGAGACGCGTTTCAGAAACGATGGGAAGAGGGTAAGCGACTTGAGACGTAGATCCGCCTTGCTACAGTGATAACGGTGTGCCGAAATTCGAGTAGGCCTCTTCAAGTCTAACAAGAATTGCAGGAAGCCCTCCTTGCATCCTGACCGATAGCAGATGGCCAGTGCACTTGCAATCCATTGCACCTGCCCGCGGCGCGATTGGTTGGGCTCTGAGTGCGGAGATTATGTGCTGGTTGATCTGACATTCTAATCGTTTGTTAGATTGTAAACACACGACGTGGCTGATTGTGATTTCTCGACGGACCGTCAGATAATCAACGTGCCATCTTCTCCGCTTGATTCTGCGACGATGACGGGCAACGCGACGTTCAAGTGAAGCACCACCAATTCCCAAGGCGGATCCAGTATACAGGTAATGTCCTTTCTTCAGCAGAGTCTGACCGATCTTGCCCACCTTTAGTCTCAGTGGCTTGTTGCATGCGAGAAGTAACGTGTAAGTTCCTTGCAAGATGTCCCTCCGAAGCACAAATAGCAGAATATGAGTCTTATCGGTATGGGCTAACAGTCTTTCGGGATGTCTATGAAAGCAATAGTTCTCGCCGGTGGGTTCGCTACTAGGCTGAGGCCACTTAGCTACGTCGTTCCAAAACTTCTGTTTCCTGTCGCCGGTAAACCCATGATATATTGGACACTTGATTTGCTGAAACGATTTCAAGTAGACGAAGTGGTTCTCGGAGTGAACTATCTCGCAGATGCTCTTCGCCGAACAGTGGGCGATAGATATCACGGAATGCGAATCAAATATTCCTTAGAGAGCTGCCCTCTTGGCACAGCCGGACCAATAAAGCTCGCCTCAAAAACGGTGAGGTTGACCAAGACATTCATAGCCATGAATGGAGACGTCATCGCAGACATCAACCTAAATGAAATGCTGCAGCGACATGAATCTTCGCAGGCGGCAGTTACCGACGCGTTGCATGAGGTTGATGATCCTAGCAGATTTGGCGTGGTCGAAATTGATTCTTTCTCGCGTATAGTTCGATTTGTTGAAAAACCCAGCCGAAAAGACGCTCCAAGCCGACTTGTCAATGCAGGCGTTTACCTGATTGACAGGAGTGTACTCAACATGATCCCGTCAGGGCGGAGTGCCTCTCTCGAACGGGAGATATTTCCCGTACTTGCTGATCGCGGAAAGCTCAGCGGGTTCTTACACTCAGACTACTGGTACGATATCGGCAGTCTTTCAGAGTATTGGAATGCGAATTTTGCTCTCATGAGAAGAATCGCTGGCCGATCAGTTATTCGCGCAGGCAGAAGAGATCTGAGGAAACAGTTCGGATTAGTTCCACCCTCTATTATCGGGAAAGAATTGAATATTGGTGGGAAGGCCAAATTGGGACCGAATGTCCTCGTTGGAAACAATGTGCGCATAGGGGCGAGAACAAAGATATCCGGTTCGATCTTATTCGATAGAGTGCACATAGACGGAGAAACCTCAATCACAGGAGCCATCGTTGGATCGGACACATCAATAGGCAGGCGAGTGAGAATTGAGTCCGGGGCAATTATCTCACCGAATGTGATAATACGAGATGAAGCAAGAATCGGAAAACGCGCGGTTATCCACCCCAATAGGGAAATTACTGAGAACGTCAAGCCGTTCGCGCACGTTATGTGAGGAATCGTAGTTATCTAAGGACGTGCCGAGTTATTACTCGCAGAGGATCTTCCATGCCGTTTACTAATCTGCTGGATTTCTTGCGATAGAACTCTAGGAATTCTCGGCTTCTTGAAATAGCCATAACTCTGTGAGCGATTCGTCCTGGGTCAAAGATTCTTTCGATCAACCCATAGTTGACGAGGAACTTTTCGACGAAAGTTTGTTCCCCAGGATAATATGAAACCGTAGGTACCCCGAGTAATGCAGCTTCCGCGGACATTGTGCCTCCGCCACCTATGAAGGCCGTGGACGCTTGTAAGAGCGGAATTGCGTCAATCACATGTTGAGGTACAATGACCCTATCGCCAAATCTCTTTCTGAATCTCTCTGATTGTTCATCATATCGCGGCATTACGACGATTTGAATTTGGGTGCCATTCATGCTGAGAAGTTTTTCAACGATTTCGATTGTCTTTGAGAGTTGAGCTGTCGAGTTGCCTGAGAGGTAAGCGGCGAACTCTTCCGTTGTGCGAATCACGATGATGGGTTTCGTGATGTCAAGATTTAGATCGTCCAAGGCTCGAGGATTCTTCTTCCAAGCTCTTAACCAAACTATTGGGTCGAGTGCATGATAGCGTATTACGTCTCGTGAGTTGATTCCATAACGTTTCCAAGCGTATGTGGGAATTACCCATGGTGTGAAGAGTTTCTGAGAGAGTGGGATCGATAATCTGCAGACAGCCTCAGCATGAGGCGAATCACTAATGCAGTAGTGTGGAATCTTAAGACCAAATGCAACTCTGGCCGCCTCGGGTGAGGAAAACGAAACTGCAGCCTCAGGAGCATACTCGTCCACGATTTTCGCAAGGGCTCCTATGCGCTTTGAGCTTTCCGC
>Ga0187774_10000557_pt1 | contig 12814 bp, 12 predicted proteins | sample 0216_BV02_MP05_2_FD_133152 | JGI IMG/M metagenome (GOLD analysis project Ga0187774, IMG submission 133152) | Tropical peat soil microbial communities from peatlands in Department of Meta, Colombia - 0216_BV02_MP05_20_MG | ecosystem: Environmental > Terrestrial > Soil > Wetlands > Peat | place... | reverse complement strand
GCAATATCCCGCACTCCGAACTTAACTTCCAGCTGGTGGCTGAGTAGGTCCCTGAAAAGGTGTTCGTAGCGGTACCACTGCCGTGACTCATCCAGCGGGACGATAAACAGGTGCCTGTGTTCAAGATTAAGAAGTATATCTTTGCTGTCTTTCCGCCCGGTGATGGCATCGCATAAAGGAGCGGTAAACCGTTCCAGCACCGAGGTCTTCAGAATAAAGTCCTCTACCTCCTCGGTCTGCTGCCGGAGCACCTCTTCCATCAGGTAGTCCATGATATAGCGCTGGCTGCCAGTGAAACTGGCGATAAACCCCGGGATATCCTTCTGGTGTTGCAGGGAGAGAGCCACCATTTTAAGTCCCACCGCCCAGCCTTCCGTTTTTTCCTCCAGGGTGTTGACATCATCGATTGATAGTGCCGGGCTTTTCATTTTTTCCAGTAAAGCCATCGCTTCATCCCGGCTAAAACGCAGGTCATCAGTATGTATTTCCAGCATCGTCCCCTTACCGCGGAAATGCGCCAGAGGCAGAGGCGGGTCAGCACGGCTGGCAATGACCAGGTGCATCCTCGGTGGGAGATATTCCAGCAGGTAAGCGATACCATCATTTATGGGTTGTGAAGTAATGACATGATAATCATCCAGGAAAATGAAGAACTCAAAAGAAATACTGGTAAGCTCATTGATTAACACTGTCATCAACGCTTCGATGGGTGGTAGCTGGGAGGAATGTAGCAGAGCTTTGAAACTCTCCCCAAAAGCGGGGTGCAGCGTTTTCAGGGCGGCAATAAAGTATTCCCAGAACCGTACGGGGTCGTTATCACTTTCATCTAATGACACCCAAGCGGTGCGCATATGTGGGATACTCTGTCTTGCCCATTCGCTTAAAAGAGTCGTCTTACCAAAGCCAGCCGGCGCCGAGATGAGCAAAAATTTACAGCTAAGGCCTTCCTGCAGTTGCTCGGTCAAACGGGGGCGCGATACTAGACTTGGTTGGAATGGAGGGATATTGAGTTTAGTTTTTAATAATGACGTTTCCACATTATCAGCCTCTGTCCTTAGCCACCCATTAAACGTTAAGTAATTGAGGCAGAGTTATTATAACACACTTTATTTAGAGTATTAATATTAGCGTTTAAGTGCAATTACACGTATTATTAATTGAATCATCATCTTACCAATGTTGAACATTCCGTCAGAATGTTAATTGTAGATGATCGAGTTGATTACCTCAGGGCGCCATACTATACCAACATCTGCCTGCTCGTGGATACGTCCGGAATATATACCAAGGAAACGAGTTGCCTATCCGCCCATTTGTATCGCTTGGGAGGTCTGATACATACCTACACGTCTAGCGACTACCGGTGAGTCTGACATCCCAGGCTTAGTAGTAGCATCTATGACGAATGCCGGAAGATTCTCATATAGGAGGTCAATGTCTGAAGCAATGTGTCCCGTCTTCCATATAGGGAACCTCCCTCCAGAAGAAAGACCGTAGGGGAAACCGATTATTGACACGGGTTCCGAAGGAAATAGAATCAAATCGGTAGTGGCTAACTTCAGGTCAAGGTCGTACAATTGAACTTCGTCGTCCACTGTGATTGGCAAAGCTACCACGTCTATTCTCCGGCCATCTGGATGCTCCCACCATTTGTTTGAGCCGTCTGGGTTAGTTAGAGCCTCGAATCTCCTACCCCATGTACCTAGTTTGCCTCGAATATGATGCCAAATAGCAACAGTATCAGGCACAACTCCATTTGTAGTGATCGGCTTGCCATTTGAAGGGTTCCGACCTGATAGAACGTGCCAATTTGTTATGAGAAATAGCACATTGGCTTGTTTGACTACAAAGCCAGTCCCAGAGCCGAGTATGTTTCCATTGGCGTAACACTCTAAGAAGAGAGGTACAACACTGAGTGGGTCGATAATAACATTCTTTCCCATAATGTAATCTGATAGCGAAGAGCCTCTGTACCCCGATTATACGTCACACAGGGTCGCCCGTAAAACACACAATCCGCTAGATTGTGCAGCCTGTTTCACGGTCTATTTGAATATTACTATAATTTTTATCCTCACGTAATGTTTTCGTGAGACATGGGTTATATCGGGTAGAAATATGATTAAAATCCTTATATTCCTGAGCAGCCATTGTCTATTGTAAAATTGATTCGCCTGAATTGTGTCTGATACGTTAAAATATTTTGTACATAACATTTAACAGAAGGTTTATCAAACAACCTTGGACTTGTGATAAAATATGATGAAATAAATCAGGAGGGTACGAGATGGTCGAACTGGAAAAAGTCTCAGGGAAAAAACCCGCGAATGTCAAAACCATTACCTATGATGGGCTGACCTGGGTGGACATTATACAGCCCACGGAGGAATCCACTAGATACCTGGCTGAAAAATATCATTTTCATTCACTGGACTTAGACGACACTCTGAGCCTGCACCAGCTCTCCAAAATAGAAGAGTATCCAGAATACCTTTTTATAATTTTTCATCTTCCTGTATACGATAAAGAGACGCGTGTCAGTACCAAGCAACAGTGGTCAGTTTTTGTTGGCGATACGTATCTTGTCACACTCCGACCCGGGGCACTTAAGACAATAACCGAGATATTCCAGCAATGTGAGTTAAATGAGGGAATTCGTCGGGAGTATTTTAGCCAGGGTTCCGGTTATCTGCTATACCAATTACTTGACGTGGCAACCGATTATTATTTCACGGTCTTAGATAAAATCCTGAGCCTAATGGACGAAATCGAGGACAGCGTCTTCGATGAGGAAATCGAAGTTGCTAAGGAAGTGAGCATTTTAAGGAGAGACATTATCACGCAGCGGCGGGTCATGATTCCGACCCGCGCTATCATCATCGACTTGGAAAATAAGCTGAAACGTTTTGCTAAAGCAGATTTATCTGTTTATTTCAGCGACCTTATCGACCATCTAAACAAGATTTGCGAAACTCTGGATGAATGCCGGGAAATTATTGAAGTATTTAAAGATGCAGATTCCATCCTAGGTAGCTCTCGCACGAACCGCGTCACACGAACGCTGGCGACCATCGTTGCTATCGGAATACCGTTTATCGTCGTTTCTAGTCTTTACAGCATGAGAGTAATATTGCCAGGGGGCATAGAAAAAGGCAGCATTCAAACCTTTTTAATACTACTTCTGATTATGCTTGTTCTGACTGGCGGGTTGCTATTTATCCTGCGTCGTAAACATCTTTTATAATAGATATATCGTGACTGTGAATTATCTCATGTAGACTGAAAGAGTGTTATCTCCCCTATTGGCATCTTATTGACTGCCCGCAGTGGCGTATCTGCGGTAAAACCAGACCTTCACCGCTTCCACCAGTCCAATGTAAGTCACGATGAATACCGCAAGTATAAGTAGGAAATTTACTGGCAGTGCCGTAAAGCCGAAGAGTTTGCCCAAAGGCGTAAAAGGTATTATCAAAGCCACGATAAGAATGACCAGAATGTTCAACAATATAAGTTTGCCCGGCTTGCTCCGGTAGAATGGAGTCTTTCTAGTCCTTATAGCAAAAATTACCAGCGTTTGGGTGAATAACGATTCGATGAACCAGGCCGTCTGAAACAACGGCGCCGATGCTTTAAAACCATATATCATCACGAAAAATGTCAGAAAATCAAATATTGAACTGACAGGTCCGAAGGATAACATGAAGTTCCGGATAAAGGATGCGTGTAATCTTTGGGGTTGTTGGACATACGTCTGGTCAACGTTATCGGTTGGTAGTGTAAGTTGAGCGAAATCGTACAGGAGGTTGTTAAGCAATATCTGTATCGGCAACATCGGCAGGAACGGCAAGAACAGCGATGCCCCGGCGGCACTGAACATGTTTCCGAAATTGGAACTGATGGACATCATGATATACTTCATGGTATTGCCGAAAGTCCTCCTGCCTTCGGTGACACCATCGCTGATTACCTTAAGGTCATTTTGTAAGAGAATTATATCGGCCGATTCTTTGGCAATGTCCACCGCATTGGTCACGGATATACTGACATCGGCTACCTTCATCGAAGGAGTATCATTAATGCCGTCGCCGATAAAACCGACGACATGCCCGTTGGTTTTTAAAACATTCATGATGCGGTTCTTCTGTGCTGGAGTGACTCTTGTGAAGACATCAATTTTCTCGACGATACTGGCCAGGGCATCATCATTCATATCTTCGATTTCGCTGCTGCGCATAATGTTCATAGGCTCAGCTTCGATAGTGCGTGTCATGCGTCCGACCGTAACATCATACCTCCGGCCACGACGATACCGATATACCTGAAAGCCCAACTGCTGGCAAATTTTCCCGGCAATAATTTCATTATCACCGGTAAGCACCTTGAGCTTTACACCAGCCTGCCTCAGCAACTCCAGAGATTCACCGGCTGTCTCTTTCAGCGGGTCCATGAAAGCGATAAAACCTAAGAAGACCATTTCAGTTTCATCGGCCACGGTATAGGTTGTTTTGTTTTCTAATGCTTGGCGATAACATACGCCAAGAACACGATATCCCTGCGAGCTTAAATTGCGGTACTGCTGTTCGATACTGCTTCGGATGTCATCCGTCATGGCGAGTATTTGCCCGTCGAGTTCGTAGTAAGAAATAATTTTAGCGATCTCTTCAGGAGCTCCCTTGGTAATCATAAATCGACTCTGGTTCTCGCTAACGATAACTGAAAGTCGTTTGCGAACAAAATCGAAAGGGACTTCATCAACCCTGTGGTAAGGGTCAGTATTGACCTCCTTGTATTTAAGTATCGCCTCATCGAGAGGACTCCGGAGACCTGTCTGGTAGCGGCTGTTCAGCAGGGAATAGAGGTATACTTTCTCTGAGTCGTTGCCTCGCAAATCCACGTGCAAAATCACCGTGACCCTGTTTTCCGTTAATGTTCCGGTCTTATCGGCGCAGAGGACATCCATGCTGCCGAAATTCTGTATCGAGGCGAGCCGTTTCACGATGACGCCCTTTCTGGACATAGCAGTAGCGCCACGGGCAAGATTTATCGAAAGAATCATCGGCAACAGCTCTGGAGTCAGACCCACTGCCAGGGCTACGGCAAACAACAGGGACTCCAGCACACCACGCTTAAAGAACGCGTTAATGAAAAATACCGCGATAACGAGGGCAAAGGTCACCTGCATGATGAGGAACCCGAACCTTCGTAGTCCCCTCTCAAATTCAGTTTCAGGCTTCTTCTCAGCGCTTTTTCTAGCGATTTCTCCATACTGGGTGTAGCTTCCGGTGCGGGTAATAACAGCCGTGGCCGTCCCATTGGTCACGGATGTGCCCATAAATAATTGATTATTCCATTTACTTGTATCGGTTACATCGGCTTTGGCAATCGGTTCGGCACTTTTTTCTACTGGAAAAGATTCTCCAGTTAGAGCTGACTGGTCAACGAAGAAATCTTTGTAACTGATTACCCTGGCGTCGGCTGGGACGATATCTCCCGCCGAAAGGGCAATAATATCACCTGGCACCAGCCCCGAAACCTCGATATCCTGCTTGGCCCCATCTCTAAAAGTTGTTGCCGTAGTGGCAACTCTCTTTCGTAGCGCTTCGGCGGCCCTTCCTGCCCGGTACTCCTGCGTAAAGTCAAGAATCACACTTACCATGACGATGGACAGGATAATAATGGCATCAGTGATCTCACCCAGAGCACCGGCCACAATAGCCGCGATTATCAATATTATGACCAACGGACTTCTGAAGTGGGAGAGGAATTCGATAACAATCGAAGCATGTTCTCTCTTGGCGATTTCATTGGAACCATAGGTTTCCAAACGTTTCGCCACTTCTTCTGTAGAGAGTCCCGCGGTTGAAGTATCAAATCGGCGCAGAAGTTCATCGGCGGGTAGTGACAGCACCTCTTCGGTATTTACCAGGTTGGTACTATCAGTTAGATTTTTCTTATCTCGATTGTTCATTATTACCTCAACCCTTGTCTATTGAAATCTTAGCGGTTTTATTCTTTATCGTGTGTTCAAGTTCACTACGTCAATGCTGTTATTGTTAAATATATTAAAGCAAGCGAAGGGTATCATGTCGATGAACTTATGGGCTTCTGCAACCAGATGAACATGCCTAAATCATCCAATTTAATTCGGTGTGTTTCCTTATACTTCGCGGCAAAGTAGCCCTCAATTCCTTCTGAGCAGAGTTGCTTGAAAGTTTGGAGTATGCTAGACATCCATCTCTTCAGCATTACATTGTTTATTTCATTTTATGCCAATTGTCTATCCGTAGCAATATGTTGATGAAGGTCAAGAAGCACCAAGACCAAACAAATGTCAGGAAAGTTCAATTTAGGATCACGTATAACTTCTATTACACGTTTAAATAGGATTAATAAGAACGGCTCTTGAAATTTGAGTTGTTCAAGGGATTTCAGTCGCCTTCAAGGCTTCCTTCGGGACCTAGATATGAACAGGCTGTCCGGATTGGGCCTCCAGCTTATCTCAGTCTCTCCAGGTAGTATTGACCGCGAACCGGAAAGGGAGGTGATGCATATTGAAAAAGGTGAAATGATGAGACCGGAAAAAAGGAAAAGACACAAAGTCAGTAAAACAAAATAAATCAGAAAAGGAGAAAAATGTCACGCAAGTTGTTAATAATTACAGCTCTTTGTCTCATACTTGGTACCATGGTCGTGGCACCAGCCCCGGTCGCGGGTTACCTGCCGGCGACTGATACGGAAGTATGGCCGACTGGCGACCCCGCGGTCGATTTACCGGCGGTACAAGCGGCTATTGACAGCCCTCGTACGGGCGCTGTCATTCTCCTCCACCGGTGATGGCCTGCAAACTATAATGCCGAAGTTGTACATGATGTATAATACAGTAATATGGCCAAAACGGTTAAGTCCTTATCGAAAGTATTATACCGCAAGAAACACGACTAGATGAAAAATATTATTTCAATATATAAGCAACTTTCGAAATATATCACTATCTACCGACTCGTTGTTGGCATCGGTTTTATTATCGCGACGGTGCTGATGCTAGTCCCCCCGCTCCAGATGCCCGAGCCGGATGACTGGGCTTTTTATTACGGCGTCCAGAATTTCTCTCAAAACAAACTCACCATAGATACCACAACCCTGAATTACGAAGCTTGGGAAACCAGACAACATGGTAGTGTTCTAGTTCAATATCTGCCTGTCAGCTACAACAAATGGGCTCTGGAAAAATCGCCGGGGAGCGTCTTTTACCTGGTCCCTTTCTATAAAATGGGCATTCCCAGGTATGGCAATGTGCTGCTGGCATTGGACATGGTGATAGTAGCTTTCATCCTGCTCAAACGCTTGCGTGATGAAAAAGCGGCCATGATAGGGTCGTTGCTGGTACTTTTTACACCAATCGCTCTGGTAATGTATAACCGCATTTACATGGACTCTTATGCCTCGTTGGCTTTCCTGGTGATGGGAGGAGGTATTTATATCTACTATCATCTGGAAAGGGAGAAGCTTGGCCCGGTGAAGGGTGGCATCCTGCTTTTTCTGGCTTTCTTTTTCACTGGGTGGTCGGTGATTTCACGTTATACCAACTTACCGATAGCAATTATACTGTTTTTACACTGGGCTGTTACCAGATTTGTGGACTGGCGCCAAGGACAAAACACCGGCATCAAACAGGAGATACTTCCGCTCATTCTGGGTATAGGTTTACCGATGGTGGTACTTTTTCTTTACGACTATTTCATTTTCGGCTCGCCTCTGAAAAATGGTTACTCTATTTCACCTTACCCTATTAAATATGCCTTCCAGTATTGGGGAAAGGTGGATATAAATGGTGCTTCCGTTCCGGTTGAGATATTTCGCGATGACCTTGAGGGCGCTGTGCGGAACTTGTGGACAGGTTTTCCATTACTGATAATAGGCATACCCGGCTTTTTTGTTATTCTGTATCAAAAATTCTTTAAGCGACACAGTTCAGAAGGTAAATGGTCCAGTCTCCATACCGAATTGCCCTGGGACATTTTATTGGTTCTGATATGCTGGTTTGTTGTTGTTTTATTCATGAATCTGACTTATGAATGGTTGGCGGGGCTTAAGGAAGGCTGGGGATTCGTTCTTTATAACCGCTTCTACCTTCCCTGGTTGTTACCCTTGATTATCGTTTGTGCTTTGATAATGGCCAGATTCCCTTATAAGGTTTTGATACCAGTACTGGGGATAATTATCGTTTCCGGGGCATTGCTTTATGCTCAATGGGTCTGGAATCTCCATGTCCTGCCGGACTGGATGACGAGTATAAACTATTCTCACTACATTTACCCATCTTGGTGGATCAAGTATTATTATCACGGAACGTAAATAAAGGTAGTATTGTTTCAAGTTTGTAAGCTTTGGAATTGGAACCTACGACCTGCAGTTTACAAATCGCGGCAATTGACCGAAGGCGGGGAAAGTCTGCTTAAAAAGATTACCAATATTTCTTTCAAGGTGACAATCTCAAGATTAAAAGCGGCAGAAAAAGCAAAATTCGTAGAAATGCTATATAAGATTATAGATAAATAGGAGGAGTTGCTAGGTATACGTGTCACGCCACCCGTTATGCAATACTTGGAGGAAGCTAATAAGAATACGCCGATTGGAAAGACAAAAAACATGTAAGGTGTGGATAATCCGATATATTCCAATCAGACAATGCGTAAATTCCATTAATGTATTTAGCTTAATATCTGAGATGAGGAGACAACTATGAAACTAGTACTAACCCTCGCCCTTGCCGTTATATTGTTGACGTTGATGGCCCCCATTGCCCTGGCAGCCTCTTCTTCCGCTTCAGGCACAACTGTCTATGTCAGTGTCAGCGTTGACGGCAAACTATTAGTTGCCGCGCAGCCCGTTACTATTACGGATATGACTGTCCAGGGCGCCATTAAGGCAGCCCATGCGGCGTACTACTCTGGCGGTGAAAGCGGCTACACAGCCGGTATTGACCCAACTTTCAATATGTACCTCATTTCTCAATGCTGGGGGATTAAAGGCGTTCCGTACGTCATTCTAAACAGTGCTCCCCTCGGCGCGGACCCGAAGGTCCCCCCGACCGTCAATGCTGCCCCGGTCGCTGCCAATGACAACATTATCATTTGTGAGTCCAGTGACCCGATGAATAAACCCGCGCAGCCGGTATCGCTGACGGCCACCCTTTCCGGCAATTCCGCGACGGTGACGGCGACAGCCTGGACGCTCGACTTCACGACGTTCAAGTATTCTTCTGCCCCTTTTGCTAAAGCGAATATTGTTGACCCGACGATAGGTGCGTCTCTTGGTACCACAGATGCCAACGGCCGTAGCACTGTTACCATTCCGGAAAGTGGCATTGTCGCCGTTGAAGGTTTGGCGGCCATCAACGTGAAAAATCTTCCTGCATCTACGCCTGCCGCTCCCACATCTACCCTTGCCGCTCCCAGATCTACTAAAATCCCCTTATTTTACGGCCCTACTACTTCGTTAATCATTGCCACGGTTGTTATATTAACGCCCATCGTTGTCATCGTTATCGTTAAGATGGTGAAACAGTCACGTTTAGACAAGCCAACGACAGCGTCTAAGAACAGGCTATAAAAGTAGAATCACGTTTGGATGCGAAATACGAGATATTAGATATGCTGATATCTAATAATTAATTATAGAAGGAGATAACTATGAGGAATCTGGGTAGAACGCTTAGACAAATATGGAGGCTGGCTATTCCATACTGGACCAAGTCTGAAGATCGTTGAAAGGCCTACCTGCTGCTTGTTGCTGACCTGGCATTAATTCGACAATCGTCTCGATCGGTCACCGTTCATCATTGGAGAAATTCCATGAAAGAAAGATTGTCGCTGAAAAGCAGGACGGATTCTTTGAGTTTGTTGAGCAAAAGGTGGCCGGTAAAACTTAGTCCGAGGTCAGAGAGGTGCTCAGAAAGGCGCCTACCGCCAATAAGGCTAAAAAAGGGCGACCCTAAAACGCCAGAAGGACGCTATTTAGTACCAGCCCAGTGTGCCTTCACGCTTGGAACGGTTTATCCCCCACCGTAATACTCTGTAGCCCAGAGGCAAGAGAACGATAGCGAAGATTGACCCCTTTAAAAATTCCTGCGCGGTACTCCAATTCAAAAGCGAGGGATTCGTCAGCATGGCTAAACGGCAGAGATGGTAAACCCAGGTCTGTGGAAGGAACCAGGATATCGTGGAAAATCCGGGGAAAAAAATAGTGTTAAGGTATATCACCGGGAAGGAAACTCCGGAAAGCAGGTTCTCAAGCACATTTAAAGCCCAGGTTACGGGGTCGGTGGCCTTGGTAACCACTCTCAAGCCGGTAGATATCATCGATAGACCGACTAATATCGCCGCCGAGATAATGAAAGCGACAATGGTACAAGATATATTAACGTTCAGCTTAGCATGGAAGAAATAAATACCGATGAACAGATAAGGGACGAAGGTAATAACCGAGAAAATATACGTCCACATGATATTTCCGATAACGAACACCGGCGTCTTGATACCGGTCATCAGGACAGTCTCCAGAGTCCAGGGATTAAGCTGTCTTTCTATCCCCTGTGCCAGCGGCAATATCAAATTGCTGATAGCAACACCGACCACAAGAAAAGAGATATAGTCGCTGTTATACATTTCCTGGACAGGCTTTTGGACATAGGTCGCGCTCACCCCCCAGGAGAAGACACCGATGAAAACATTGATGATTTGAGTAATTACAGCCGTCCGGTAGGTCGTCCAGCTGAAGAAGTCCCGTTTGGTGAAGGCGATAATTTGTTTCAGTTCTATCGGAAGGTTCATTATTTTGATAAAGGCCTTTTGTTCTGCTCTTACCCAATATCACGTATTTTGTCTGGTAAGATGCATGAAGACGTTCTCCAACGTCGGCTCCTCGGTGTTTATCACTCCTATCTTGAGGCCACTATTGACCAAGACCGCTAGAATAGCGGAGATATCCATGTCCTCGCTGCCTTGAATTGTTATTGTCTGGAAATTACCGTCCTGGCCGATATCCAGAGTAATATTATTCACGCCGGTAATCGCCTTCAGGCTGTTCAATATTTTTTCCCTCCGCTCATCCCGCCCAGAAGAGATAAAACTGATTTTAAGTATTCTCTGGTCAAACATCAGGCGTTGGATATTGGTAGGGGTGTCACATGCCAATATCTTCCCGCGGTTTAAAATCGCCACACGGTCACATATGTCTTCTGCTTCTTTAAGATTATGCGTACTGATAAATACGGTCTTCCCCTCTCCCCGCGCCAGTTTTTCGCGCAGTAGACCGCGGAATTCCGCCGAGGCCGTCGGGTCCAGTCCAGCCGTCGGTTCATCAAAAAGAAGCGTAGAGGTGTTGCGCAGCAACGCCCGGCAGAGCAACAGTTTGCGTTGCATCCCGGTGGAGTAGCGCTGATAGCCGTCATCGGCACGCTCTTTTAGTCCGGTAAAGTCCAGGAGATAATCGATACGTTCTTTAGCTTCCCTGTCTCTAACACCATAAAGCAGGGCATAAAAATTCAGGTTTTGCCGCCCCGTTAGCCTCCAATCAAATCCCCGACTCTCCGGCAGGATAGCCTGAAGGTTTTTTAAAACTTCCGTTGGCTGCTTTTTAACATCGTACCCGTGGACATAGGCTTGCCCCTCGTCATGGATAACTAGAGTACACAGGATTTTAATCAGGGTGGTCTTCCCCGCGCCGTTTGGTCCCAGAAGTCCGAAAACCTCACCCTCTTTTATCTGGAGGTTCACACCGCGGAGGGCTTCAATGAAGGCACCGCGGCGCCTTAGCAGGACGTCGAACAGTCCCCAGAAAGAATCCACACGCCGGCCCGGATGGGCACCCGGGGTGGGGCGGACTCCTCTCCTGGCTTTAGTCGGATACCTTTTCACCAGGTTAATAGTTTCGATAGCATAAGTCATGGTCAGTCTATTATTGGCTTCATTGAAATGATTTTACCATTACCAGTCTTCAAATACTAAAAATAAATTTTGACAATGGGAATGGTTGGGCAATAATGAGATGTTTAATTTTCAGGCTAAAAACGCCAGTTCGAAAGTTCTATCTATTGTGCGGTACGCCCACTTTCACCAAGGCGCCCATTTATTGGTTTATATAACTATCCTTAATGACCAAGATGCTCATTGATATTACCGGCGCGTCTCATATAAAAAGTAAAGGTGTAAATATCCATTCTCTTATACCCCTTCAATTACGGAAGGTGAGCGACCAAGAAAACCGGGACTTGAGCACCTGTTGAACGTCCCTTTTATGACTCTTCGGTTAACGGGTGCTTAAAATGATACGGGACATTCCCGATATGATAAGGATAAGGATGGAAAGCCGAGGGTGGCTCATCGGCATCGGGGAGGGGCATCCAGCCCATTAAGGGCAGGTTGAGCCAGCCGTCTTCGATAGGCGAGCAGAAAGTGTTGTTCCAGTGCAGCTTGCTGAACAGCCACCGGCCGTTTTCCTTGACGTATTTATTTTCGTAATAGCCGTGTAAAAACTCCGCGCGCGGGAAAGCCCCGTAGGGCTTGGCTTCGAAGAGCCAGGTCTGCCACCGGCCCTGCGCCGATTTTCCGTCCGGCGATACATCCACCACACCGCCAATTTGCATTACGATAAACTGCATCCAGGCGGGCGACTGCCTTGGCTGGCCACCACCGGCGAACATGTTCCAATAAATACGCCGGACGCCTTTCTTGCCATAAAAAACGCCGTGGTCGGCAATTTCCACAGACTCGGCGTGATCCGAAAAAAGGTCGACGATTTCCGCCCACATATT
>Ga0187774_10000556_pt1 | contig 12816 bp, 16 predicted proteins | sample 0216_BV02_MP05_2_FD_133152 | JGI IMG/M metagenome (GOLD analysis project Ga0187774, IMG submission 133152) | Tropical peat soil microbial communities from peatlands in Department of Meta, Colombia - 0216_BV02_MP05_20_MG | ecosystem: Environmental > Terrestrial > Soil > Wetlands > Peat | place... | reverse complement strand
TGCGGGCTGTACAGCAACTGCCGCAGAATGCCACAGACTGCCCTCCGGGGAGACACGGACCGCCTTCTCTCGTCATGTCGTTATTCCCCGCGTTCTCCCGGGGAATCCCATGGGCTTCACGTCGGTTGAGGACAATGTAGCGATTTCAACGACATATATCTCTTGACTGCGGATGGATCTGTGGCTACAATGCCTGAATCCGGATGGGACCGTTGAGCGGTCCGTTTTTTGCATAAGGGAAGGCAAGGCCGGTGCAATGGGCGGCGCACTGATTGAGGTGGCCGGTTTATGGCGAGTGCCGAAACCGGAGCAGTGGGAAGCAAGGAGACCACATGACCTACGTCTGTATCAGATGCAGGACCACCTGGATCGTTGGTGAGGCGTCCCCCGAGGTTTCAGGAGGATTGTGCGACCGCTGCATCACGGAGTATGTGCGGGATCGGCAGAAAAACAACGGCTACCACGACTGCTTCAAGCGCGCAACCCAGACCTGCTCTGAGACGTCCTGCTCCTACTGGGAGGTGTGCAACCGTCAGTTTGCCCGCGCCCGGGAGGCAACGGGCGGAAGGTAGCCGCCATCCCGATCATTCTCCTCTGGCGATGCCCCATCGGGCGCCCTGCCAGAGATCCATCTTTGCTCTCACCGCGCCTCAACCGAGACCAACCATTTCTCCATACCTGCGAAGCAAGTACAATCCATCAGGCGTAAAAGGCTCAGATGCGGCCTGGCGGAAGACTTCATCTATCGGAAGGAAAACGCCGCTCTCGATCTCTTCCTCCTGGAGCACTACCTCGCCGTCGTAAACACAGGAAAAGGCTGCTCCCCAGACCTTGACATCCTTGTCTTGGTAGGAAAAGTCAAAGAGGCGCGTGAGGGGCACGCCCTTTATGCCGAGTTCTTCCTCGAGTTCCCGGACGGCGGACTCTTCGTAACTCTCCCCTGAGAGTACCACCCCGCCTGCGGCCGCGTCATAGTGGCCCGGAAACACGTCCTTGCTGGCCGTGCGCTTCTGGACGTAAAGCTCGCCACGGGAATTGAATACGAGGATGTAGGTCGCCCGATGGAACAACCGGCCGGCGCGCATCTCCTGGCGCGGCACCGCTCCGACCACTTTGTTCCGCTCATCCACTATCGTTACCAGCTCGTCCTGACTTCCCATGATCTCCCCACCGACATGTTATTATTCAGAGGAGGCCATTGTCTCCTCCCCTCCCGCTTTGGTCGCCCGCCTCTCCTGGCAGCGCGGATCGGTCGCGGGAACCTCTTCGATCCGCCTCCATCCGTGGTCACGCGGCCACTCGCGCTCTGGCGAGGGCCTGGCGGAGGGTTGCGAGGTTCTCTCGGGGCGGCCGGTCATCGAGACCCACGACAACTTGGGCATATTCGAGATAGAGGGGCCTCCTCAGTGCAAAGACCGCCTCGAGCTCCATGCGCCGCAGCCCGACGATCCCCCTCCTCGCCGCCTCTTCTTGGCCCAGTCTCTCCGCCACCAGGACAAAGGGCGCATCCAGAAAGACCACGACGGAGATGCGCCTGAGGTGTTCCATCGCCCGAGCGGAGAGGACGCAGCTTCCGCCGGGGGCAAAGACCTGTCTCTCCCCGCCGAGCTTGAGGATCTCCGCCTCCTCGAGGCGGAGGAACTCCTCCTCGCCCTCACCGTCGATGATCTCCTGGAGCCGCCGGCCCGAGGCTTCGATGATGGCATCCCCATCGACGAACCTGTAGCCGAGTTCCTCCGCCAAGAGCTTCCCTAGGGTACTCTTCCCGGAGCCCGGCATCCCGACGAGGGTGATGTTCGCCATGGCACGGGGACCTCCCACGCGTACACCTAGCCTTTACCCATAACCCGGGCTGCTGGACCCAGAGGGTGCCAGGGGCGAGCAATGATGGTTCTTCTGAAGTGACTGCGGGCGGCCTGAGCCACTTCCGCGGCCGCGGGTGGGGGACCCCCTGGCTCGTCGCTGCAAAGCAGCGAGGAGAACAGGGAGGGGGCGGCCTCCCCCGAGCGCAGCCGCGCTAGAAGTGACCAGGCCGGGAGCCCCGGAACGAAAGAAGAGCCATCATTGCCCGCAGCAATGGGTAAAGTCTCAGCATTCCCTGTTTCCAGCAAGAAATATGGGACATCATCACCCCGTACACGGGGGTACTCACAGGAGGGTTACATCGCCGGAGGCGATTCTGTGAATTCCCCCCTGGTCGTCCTCAAGGATAAGAACACCATCCGTATCTACGTCCAGCACGCGACCCGTTTGAGCCTTCCCTATCATCTCAACGTTTATCCGCCGCCCGATGATATTGGCAAGCTCTTTCCATCGGTTTCTTATGGGTTCGAACCCCTGGTCCTGGAGGATTCGGTAATAGGTTTCGAACCTCTCCAGGAATGCCTGAACGAGTTTCACTCTTGCATGATACATTCCAGTTTCTATGAGAACGGACGTTGCCCTCTCCCTGAGTTCCTCGGCTAGGCTTTCTCGTGGCATATTGACATTCAGCCCAAGACCGACGACGACATGGTCGATCCGATCCATTTCCGTGCTGATCTCCGTCAGGATGCCTGCGATCTTCTTCCCGCGGACCAAGATATCATTCGGCCATTTGATCCTGGTATCCAGCCTCGTGACCGAAAAGAGCGCTTCGGCTGCCGCAACCCCGGTCATGAGCGTGATGCCGGGCGCGTCACTCGGGGCCATGGTGGGCCGGAGGACCAAAGATAGGTAGATGCCGGCGCCGGCAGGCGAGAACCAGCTCCTTCCCTTTCTCCCTCGGCCCTCGGTTTGTCTTTCGGCAAGGACGACCGTCCCTTCGGGCGCTCCCCCGGCAGCGAGATCCTTGGCCCGAAGGTTTGTCGAATCCGCTTCAGCAAGGGAAATGATCTCCCGCGCGCCGAAGACCCGGGTATTCAGCCCCTCCCGAATCTCTTCAGCCAACAGCAGATCAGGCGACTCCCCGAGGGAATAACCCTTCTTGGTTGACGTCTCGATAGAATACCCCATTTTCTTTAACTGTTGGACGTGCTTGTTGATGGCTGCCCGGCTGACCGCAAGCTCCCGGCTTAACCATTCGCCGGAAACCCAGCTCCGCCTGTTCTCCTTAAGACACGACAGCAACCTATCCCGTGTGCTCTTCACTCGACCCCCGTCGGTTGCATTGTATTGTAAACCACACTTAGGAATATGGTTGACAATACGCCATCCTTCGGAGTAAAAAGGATCGCTGCCCTCTGGCAGCAAAGCGACGCCGCCTACGATGCGCTGTGAACAAGAATTCCTGAAGGAGGAATAGATGCTTCATTCTATTATATTTAGCATAGCGGAGAGGATCTTGAAAGAGCCAGGCTACGCCGTGTCGCCTGAAGAGGCCTACAACCTCGCGGCCCTTTCCGAAGTTCACCCCGTGGACTTCATCGTCTGCGCCCATAGGATCCGGACGCAGTATTTGGGAAACAGCGTTTTCACCTGCGCCATCATCAATGCCAAGTCGGGTCTCTGTACCGAGGACTGCGCCTTCTGCGCCCAGTCCTCCCATCACCGCGCTCAGATTGAGACCTACCAGTTGAAGAGCGAGGCGGAGCTGGTTGCCCATGCCATGCGCATGCGAGAAGCCGGGGCGACCAACTATTCCCCGGTAACGAGCGGGTATGCTCTGACCGAGGACGAGATGGAGACGGTCACCCGCGTTGCCGCAACGCTTCAAAGCACGACCGATCTCAAGGTGTGCGCCTCGCTGGGGATGCTCACCGAAGCCGCGGCCAAGCGGCTGAAAGCAAGCGGGGTTTCCCGCTATCACCACAATCTGGAGACTGCCAGGAGCCATTTCGATCAGATATGCACCACCCATGACTACGACGAAGACGTCGAGACCGTCAGAGTCGCCAAGGCGGCGGGCCTCGAGGTATGCTCGGGATGCATCATGGGTCTTGGAGAGACCTGGGAGCAGCGGGTCGAGATCGCCATGACCCTCCGTGATCTGGATGTCGATTCCATACCCATCAACTTTCTCAATCCCATCCTGGGAACCAGAATGGAAAAAAGGCCTCTCCTCTCTCCCACGGAGGCGCTGAAGTGCATTGCGCTTTTCCGATTCATGCATCCGCAAAGGGACATCACCGTCTGCGGCGCCCGGGAGGTCACTCTCAAAGACTTTCAGTCCTGGGTTTTTCTCGCCGGGGCAAACGGGCTCATGATCGGCGACTACCTGACGACCAAGGGCCGCAGTGCGGCCATGGATATCGAGATGATCCGAGCGCTGGGGCTGAGCCATGGAAGACGCTAACGGCAGGAACCGACAACTCGAGCTGGACGACAAGAGGTACATCTGGCACCCCTTCACCCAGATGCAGGACTATTCCCTGGAGGCTCCTCTTATCATTGAAAAGGGAGAGGGCTGCACCCTTGTGGACATCCACGGCAAGGCCTACCTCGATGGAGTTTCTTCGCTCTGGACAAACGTTCACGGACACAGGAAGCGCCGGCTCGATCTTGCCGTCCGAGAGCAGCTCGACCGCGTCGCCCATTCGACTCTTCTTGGGCTTTCGAATGTCCCTGCCATCGAGCTTGCCAAGAAGCTGGTCGCCATTGCCCCTCAGGGCCTGACCAAGGTCTTTTATTCGGACAACGGTTCCACCGCCGTTGAGATCGCCCTGAAGATGGCCTTTCAGTACCATCAGCAAACAGATGGTGAGAATGGCGGCAAGGGGAAATTCATCGCCTTCAAGAACGCCTACCACGGCGACACGATCGGTTCGGTGAGCGTCGGCGGCATTGATATCTTCCACGAGAAGTACAGTCCGCTCCTTTTTCACGCCTACAAGGCCGAATCCCCGTATTGCTACCGGTGCCCTTGGGAGCGGTCCTATCCCTCCTGCGGCCTCGAATGCCTCATGCGGCTCGAAGCCCTGATGAAAGCCCATGCCCATGAGGTCTGCGCCCTGGTGATAGAACCTTTAGTGCAGGGCGCCGCCGGCATGCTCATTCAGCCTCCCGGCTTTCTTGAGGGGGTGAGGGATCTCTGCACCAAATACGATATCTTGATGATCGCCGATGAGGTTGCGGTTGGCTTCGGTAAAACGGGCCGCATGTTTGCCTGCGACCATGGAGGGATCGCCCCGGACATGATGGCCCTCGCCAAGGGGATCTCCGGCGGCTACCTGCCCCTTGCCGCGACTCTGACGACTGAAAAAATCTACGAGGGCTTCCTGGGAAGGTACGAAGAATTCAAGACCTTCTTTCACGGACACACCTATACGGGAAACCCCCTCGCCTGTGCGGCTGCCATCGCGAACCTTGACATCTTCAAGGAGGAGCGCCTCCTGGAAGAACTTGAGGAGAAGATCCGCCTCCTCACTGAGCGGCTCGAGTCGTTCAAGTCCCTCCTCCATGTGGGAGACATCCGGCAACTGGGCATCATGGTCGGCATAGAGCTGGTCGCCGACAGGCTCTCCAAGAGGCCTTTCGAACCCAAGGAGAAGATCGGTCATCGGGTCATCCTGGAGGCCCGAAGGCGAGGGCTCATCATACGGCCCCTGGGGAACGTCATCGTTCTCATGCCGCCGCTCAGCATCTCGACCGAGGAGATCGAAAGGCTCTGCCATATCACCTTCACTGCCATCCGGGCCGTGACCGAGGGGCGTTGAGTGAGGGAACACATGTCCCGGGAAGGCGAATCACCTGAAGCGCGAGAGGGCGTGTTCTTCTTCGACCCAGAAGACCCCATCTACGCCGACCATTTCCCCGGTCACCCCGTCGTCCCGGGAACCCTCATCGTCCACGCCTTCATGCTCGCGGGACGCGGACGGAAGGATGCTCTGCCCGCATGGTCCATCGAAAACTTCCGCTTCAGGAGGTTCGTCGCCCCCGGTGAGTATGGTTATCGGATCGAGGTCGCTGGGGGGTATCTCAGATGTGCGCTCCGCGACGGACCGTTTCTTGTCGCCACGGGGACCCTCAAGCTATGAGGCTCGAATTCTTCGGACGCCGTGTCCTCATCCTCGGTGGGACGTGTGATCTCGCGATCACCCTCGCCGAGATCCTCATCCAAGAAGGGCTTCATCCCATTCTCACCTGGAGGAGCGAGGCGGGAAAAGGGCGCCTCTCCGCCATGCTTGAGAGCTTCAGTGGGAGGTATGAGACCGTTCATCTGGACCTTGCCAGGCGTCCTCTCCTCCATGGCCTCTTTTCGGAGCTGAAGGACGATCTCGACTATGTGGTGGACTTTGCCCACGGGGACATGGAGTGCCTTATCGGTTCAGCAAACCCTGATGAGATCCATCGCTACTTCTCGGAAAACGTCTCGGCCCGAGCTGAACTTCTGCGGATGGCCGCTCGGATCATGGTTCGGAAAAGGCGCGGGAGAATGGTCTTTGTGTCATCAAGCGCCGCCCTGAAGCCGAACCCCGGCCAGGGTTTCTATGCGGCGGCGAAGCTCGCCTCGGAGGCGATCTACCGCAACCTCGGCCTTGAGCTTGCCGGCCGCGGCGTGACGACAGTCACGCTTCGGCCAGGCTACATCCATGCCGGCCGGGGCAAGAAGTACCTCGAGGCCGGGGAGGCGGAGGCCCTCCGGGCTATCCCCCTCGGGAGGGCGCTCACCTGTAGGGAAGTCGCTCAGGCCGCCCTCTTTCTTCTCTCGGACGGCGCCTGGGCATTCAATGCTACGGAAGTATCCATGGATGGCGGTCTCACTGCCGGAAAGTGAGGATACTGGAGGAAGCTCGATGGACACTCTTTCTGAGATCACGAAATCACTTGGCGAAATCCTCGATATCGAGATGGAGGAGATCACCCCGGAAGCTTACGTCGTGAGGGACCTTGGAGCCGAATCGATCGACCTTCTGGAGCTTTCGGTCGCCCTCAATGCGCGGTTCAAGGTGGAGGTGAACGAGGATGAGGTCTTCCTCAGAACCTTCAGGGTCTTCCTGAACAAGGCCACGGAGGCCAGGAAAAACCCGGCGGACTATCTCCAAGCAAAGTTTCCCTTTCTTGGTCCGGGGAGAATTGGAGAGATACTCTCGGATATTGACGGCGGACCTGTCCTCAAGGTGAAAGACCTCACGGCCTATGTTTCCTGGCGCCTTGGAGACAACTGATGCACCCTCCCGCGGATTTCCTGGACGAGATCATCCAGAGGAGAAGGAGCATCAGGAAATACACCCGGGAGGTGCCTCCTTCCTCGTGGATCGAAGCGATGATCGCCTGTGCCGCGAGGGCCCCCTCCCCTTCGAACAGCCAACCCGTAAGGTTTATCCGGATCATCTCTCCCGAGGTCCGGCAAGATCTTCATCAGGTCATGACCGAGCACCACCGGGAGTTCCTCGGCAACCTTGACGCGATTGGCGGTTCGAAGAAGACCAGGAACCTCATCAACACATGCTTCCGGTACTCCGAGTTCATGGTCGACGCGCCCGTGCTCATCGCCGCGGGAACCGCAACAAATGTCGCCGGCTTCACGAGAAAGCTTGTCGAGGCGAACCTCGTTGCCGAGGACGGGAAGACCGAAAGAGACCTCGACATCGCCCTCGGCCTCGCCCTCAAAGGGCTTGTGCTGAAAGGAACGGCGCTCGGGCTCGGCACCTGCATTCTTACGGCGCCCCTCGTTTTCCTCTCGAACCTCGAAGAGAGAATCGGCGTTCAGGACATTCGCATAAAGTGTTTCGTGACCGTCGGCTTTCCCGATGAGGAGCCGTCCTTCGTGGAGAGAAAGAGCGTGTCCGAGATCTACGTCCAAGTATAGGCCTGGAGCCGGTTGGCGGTCTCGGATCTTGGAACCTAGCCTCTCATGTCAAGAAGAGTCGTCATCACCTCGATTGGGGTCGTATCGGCCCTGGGTTGCTCCTCCGAAGAGATCGTCTCGGCTCTGAAGGCGGGAAGGGTCTCCTTTGAGCGAGCACCTTTCGATCGCACTGTGTGGGCCTGCCCGGTCGCGTCGGATTTCAATATCAGGAATTTCACGGGACGGTACAAGAATGCCCGTTACTTGAACCGCGGGGCGCAGTTTTGTGTAGCATCGGCCATGGCCGCCTTGCGAGAGGCTGGACTCGATGCGGACATGCGCGCCCGGGCGGGGCTCTTCGTTGGCACTGGCCCTAATCTCGATATCGGTACCGAGTTCCCCGAGATTCAGGATGGTCACCTCGACCGGGAGGACCTCGCCGCCCTTTGGATTCTCAGGTTTCTTCCCAATACCGCCGCTTCTGCCATAGCTGATCTTGCCGGCGTCCACGGCGAAAACCTAACCATCGGCACAGCATGCTCTGCCTCGCTTCAGGCCGTCGGCGAAGCCTTTCGCCGGATAAAGCACGGAGTCCTCGACCTTGCCCTGGCAGGGGGCGGCGATTCGCGGCTCAGTCCCGGGGCGATTCTCGCCTACAGGAAGTCCCAGGCCTTGTGGACCGGAGGCGAAGATTGTTCCAGGGCATACGGCGCCTTTGACGCCACGAGAAGAGGTTTCGTGCCCGGTGAGGGGGGAGCCTTCTTTGTCCTGGAGGATCTTGATCACGCCAGGAACAGAGGTGCAAGGATCTATGCCGAGGTCTGCGGCTTTGGGGCGAGTCTCGACGGGTACAACATGACGGCTCCCGAACCGGACGGGACATGGGCCGCAGCCGCCGTCCGTTCGGCTCTTCGTGAAGCGGGTCTGGAAGCTCACAAGGTCGATGTCATCTCTGCCCATGGGACGGGGACGCCGCTCAATGACGCGATGGAGGCGAACCTCATCTCCCGCGTGCAAGGAGAACACAGGCCTTTTGTCCTTGCCCTGAAATCCTGGATCGGACACCTGGCCGCGGCATGCGGGGCCGTTGAGCTTGCCATTGGCCTCGCCGCCATGGCCAGGAACCATCTTCCTGAGATTCGCAACCTCAAGGAGCCGTGCGCCGGAAATATCAACTTCATCCGCGAGGCTAAAGAGATGCCAACGGAGACCATGCTCCTTCAGAATTTCGGCTTCGGCGGCCAGAATGGCGCTCTCGTGGTGAGGCTATGGAGAGAATAACCATTCACTCCGGACTGGAGCGCTTTGTCCTCGTCGATGGGATCACGGAAACCGATCCCGGGACCATAAAAGGATACAGGCACTTCGACCGCGCGCCGATTTTCCTCGGCATTGAAGCCCTCGCTCAACTGGGAGCCCTCCACGTTCGCGTCACTGCCGCTTTCGCGCGACACGCCTTTCTTCTTGGAATCAAGCGCTGCACCGTCTCCTCAGGAGAGCTTCTCGACGGCCGTTACACCCTTCTTGGGGCCGTCATCGGTCGCACCACCACGGCCTTCTCCTATTTGCTTGAGGCCTCGAAAGAGGGCAGAGTCGGGATCGACGGGGAGTTCCTTTTTGCTACGGTGGAATACGATGGCGTTTTCAGGAAGGAAGTCCTGGAGAGCCACTACCGGAAGGTGTTTTTATGTTTGAGCAACGCTTCAGAGAGCGGCTCCAGATGCAACGGGAAGCCGGCCTCTACCGCAAGCCCCCGGAGGTAGAGGAAAGGGACGGGAAGTACCTCAGCGTCCACGGCCGAAAGGTCTTGAACTTCGCCTCGAATGATTACCTCGGCCTTGGCGCCTCGAAGAAACTGAGGGAGCGGGTTTCCGACAACTTCAGGAAGTACGGCACCACTTCATCCTCATCCCGTCTCGTCTGCGGCCACTATTCCATGATCTCCCGGGCAGAGAAGGCCTACGCTCGCCACTTCGGCTACGAGGATGCCCTCTTCTTTCCCTCCGGCTATCAAGCCAACCTCGGGGTTGTCTCGTCGTTCTTCGGCCGGGGGGACACGGTCGTCTTCGATAAGCACGTCCACGCGAGCACCGTGAAGGGCATGGCCCTCAGCAAGGCGGAGTTCCTCGGCTATCGGCACAACTCCATGTCGCACTTGAAAAAGCGCCTCGAAGCCCGGAAGGAGGAGCAGGTAGGGGTCCTCACCGAGTCCCTCTTCAGCATGGATGGGGACCTCCTGGATCTCGACGGGATAAGGAAGCTCAAGGAAAGCTACGGGTTCCTGACGATCGTTGACGAGGCCCACGCCTTCGGCGCTCTCGGGGACGAGGGCCGCGGCATCGGTCGCGCTGTGGCGGACATTGCCGTGGGCACATTCGGCAAGGCCCTCGGGCTCTTCGGTGCCTTTGTGCTCCTTCCCGAGGAGTATAAGGAGTACCTCTTCAACTTCTCTTCCCCCCTCATCTATTCGACTACGCTTCCGGAAGCCCATGCGGCTTCGGCCGTGGACGCGCTGGAGATCATGTCAGAGAGCGAAAGCGAACGGCGTATCCTTGACGAAAACAGCCGTCTCATGAAGGAGACTCTAAGGAGCGAGGGCTTTCTGGTGAGCGGAGACGCCCACATCATCGCCGTGGAACTTGGCGATGAAGCGAGGGCTGCAAGAGTTGCCCGAAGCCTCTTTGAGAATGGCATTTTTGCCTTTCCGGCCAGGTACCCTACAGTCCCCCTCGGCAAGGCCATGTTGAGGATCAGCATGACGGCCCTCCATAGCGGAGAAGATGTCGCTCTTTTCGTCGAAACATTGAAAGGGGTACATGAGAGCGTCCAGCGGCAGTGCGAGTAGGCTCTTCGTTACCGGAACAGACACCGGCATCGGCAAGACCGTCCTCTCTCTTCTTCTCGTGCAATGCCTCTACCAGAGAGGCCGAAATCCCTTGTACATGAAATTGATCCAGACGGGATGCACGACCCCTCATGATGCTGAAAGCGACGCCAGGTTCATCTATGACCACGTGCCGGAATTGAGAGGCAAAGACCCTGGCGATTCCGTCCTCTATTGCTTCAAGAATCCCAAGGCCCCTTATTTTGCCGCCCGAGATGAGGGGATGGAAATCGATCCTCAAGTCCTAAGGCAATCCTTTGAAGCAAGGATCGCCTCTCGCTCGCCCGTCATTGTGGAGGGAGCCGGCGGGCTGCTTGTTCCGGTGACGGCCCATCTGCTGATGATCGACCTCATACCGCTCCTTGGCGCCAGACCGATCCTCGCCGCCAGGGCCGGCCTCGGGACCATCAACCACACCCTTCTTTCCATCGAGGCCTTGCGGGCACGGGGAATGGAATTGGCTGGCGTGGTCCTCATGGATTCTCACGAGCCGCAGACACCACCCGAGATGATGCGAGAGAACATCGAAGCTGTGGAGCAGATCGGCAAGGTGCGCGTTGCCGGTGTTATTGGAAGGATCGGGGATTTTTCCAACCCCGATGATGAGTGCTATGCACCGCTCCGCAATCTCTTTTTCTGAATTGTTTGACCTCTATTGAGATTGCTTTCTTGCAAGTTCTCTGAAACTAGCTCGAACTTCTGGGCACTTGCTTGGCATGCCTAGAGCGTCCCATCTTCCTATCATCTACGCATTACGTATCGATTCATATAAGCTTTCTATTTTTCTAACGTGTCTCTTAGAATCTGGGGTCAAGATTCTTGCCATCTTTTTAAAGTCTTCGGGATAACTTTCATCATATTTGAATATCTCTTTCTCAACCATCGCATTCTCTGTTTTGAGTGCAAATTCTAAAGCAGATGACAGACTAATCTTGCTACCCTCATTGAGTCTTTTCAAGAATCTCTTAATGTTTCCAATCTCCTCTTGAACGTCTTCTCTAGCCAAAGGTCTGTCTTGAAATAACATGTACTTATCTTTATAAAGAGAGATAAAAGTGTCCACCATCAGCGCATGACTATTCTCCTCAATAGATATCTCGTGCCAAAAGTCATGCTGCTCCGGGAAAATTGCTGCGAACTTTCCATAAACCGCATACAATAGCTCTTCGTTGTCACGCATGTCGCCCAAGGTCTTTAGGACTCTCTCCTCATCCTTCATGGTTCACCTCTCCATATTGTGGTGCGACCCAACTTTCAAGCCTCGCCTGTGCGAGCACCTGCATTAACGAGAATTGAGGGTGTGGAGCGGACATGCTGCCCCGGGGGCGGCCATCCCCGGCCGACTCAAGACCGGCCGATCCAACGCACCCAAAGGCGAGCCGCGAAGCCCGCCTGACCCCCGCCTACCGCGGGGTTGAATCACAAAAGATCGGGGACACACAAGCTCCCGAAGATTAAAGCACAGTGAGAATCAACGTCCCAAAAGTTTTATTCGAGGGCGGGCCACTACGTCGCAAAATCTATAGATGCGTGGCCGTCCCTGCTCGCCCCTGCCCTGGTCGAAGTCCATCCGGACGTCCCCCATTTCGCCCACCGCTGACTCGAACATGAGAGCCATATTCTCATAACCGTTCCCCCCTTCCCTCACTCTCAAGCTCCGAGTGTGACCGCGCTCCTCCTGCCGGTCGTTGCTTTTCCACCCGTTGATGTTTATCATCCCCTACAGCATAAAGGGCACGAAATCAGGAGGGTCACAACATGTGGAGGAACATGCTGATCGGCATGTTTGCTGCCTTGCTTGCTGGCTGTGCGGCTGTGCAGCCCCCCGTACCTCCGCCACCTCAGGTCCAGGGAAAACCGCCGACTGTCCTGGATACTTACGCTGCCGGGATAATTAGGCCGGGAGAGAACTGGTTGATCTTCCTCCGGGCCGAGGATCCTGATGGCGATATGAAGAGCATCGCCGCCGTGCTCTGGCAGGCAGGCGTGGGCTACTATCCAACGCAAAACAATATGCTCAGGGCAGAGGACGCCAGGCAATTCTCGGGCTACCTTGCCATGATGACGCCGACCGGGTTCGATCTTAACTGGGATCAGTTCGAGCTTACATTGATCGTGCGGGACAGCCAGGGAAATCGCAGCCAACCGGTCAAGCTGCCGCTCACCTTCGACATGGGGGCGGCACCGCAGGAAATCCCGGAGAAGTGGCAGGAGGCTGCCGAAC
>Ga0187774_10000555_pt1 | contig 12819 bp, 18 predicted proteins | sample 0216_BV02_MP05_2_FD_133152 | JGI IMG/M metagenome (GOLD analysis project Ga0187774, IMG submission 133152) | Tropical peat soil microbial communities from peatlands in Department of Meta, Colombia - 0216_BV02_MP05_20_MG | ecosystem: Environmental > Terrestrial > Soil > Wetlands > Peat | place... | reverse complement strand
CTGGATAAAATCAACGAAGCGATAGAGGAAGTGGTGAAGGGGAAAGCACTGCGTAACGTTATCATGTTTGAATAAATCAAGACTGAAAAGGGAAGTATAAGAGAGGGGGCTTTGCCCCCTCTCCAAGACTATCCGTAGAAAACCTTGAGGATATGCCATGTTTTCTTACGAGAGCACTTCCATCGTTGAAGAGGCTAGGCGAGGTATGTTGAAGATATTGTTGCACAAAACAAGCTTTTGTTACCCAACAATCTACTTTTTGTTATCAGGACTAAAGCTTCCAGTTCTACTGCAGCGGTTCGAGTAGCGCAAAGCCCGCAATAGGTAACGATATTACCATTCTTTAGCTACAAATTTTTCACCTTTCCTACCCTTCGGTTCTCATTCAGCTTCATTCTCTGGTAATTGAATTACCTGTTTCTTGTCCTCTAAAGTGGCATTCCTCTAAGCTCGCAACCAAGTGCTTATTGACAAATAGAATTACCGGAGACTACACTCAGTCTACGACGCACATGTTAACCTCTGGAATGTTGCGAAAAGGAGGTGAATCATGTCACTCATACCAGCATTCGAAATTGGTGTCTGGAATGCTTGGATTTTTATCGCACTTTACCTATTGATGAACTTCGGATTGACTCCCCTATTCATTAATAGGAAATCAACCTTCTGGGCCTGGCCGTCATATACAAGATTGGAGCGAATGTGCCTGCTTGCCGGAATTGTGCTCATGGGTGGCATGTGGATTTACAGTATCTTCTTGCCATTAAGTCTTGGCACGGCTTGGTTTTATGCTGGTCTTATTGTCTATATTGTGGGATGGGCTTTTCTTGTTTTGGCAATGTTGGTTTTTGCTACTGGTCCTGTGGATAAGCCAAATACTGCAGGTGTCTACCGTATTTCCAGACATCCCTGGTATATCGGCATGTTTTTGATTTATATTGGCGCCGGAATAGCCAGTTCTTCTTGGATTTACATCCTGGTAGCTTTAATATTGTTGGCAACGTACAGAACAGCTTTTATGGTACCAGAGGAACGTATGTGTTGCGATAGGTTTGGGAATGCCTACCGTGAATACATGAATAGAACTCCAAGATGGATAGGGATACCGAAATCTCAATAACTACAGAAAAGAAGTTAATGCCTATGAAAAAACATAAAATAATAGAATACTGGGGCAAATTCGCTAAGACTATTGACGAGGATGAGTTGTATATTGTCGGGGAGGCTATCCAGCAAGCACTTGTGGAACGGTTATCTGGGGAAAGTGGCTTGGGAGAACTTATAGAGTTTGGATGTGGAGCAGGATTTTTCACTAAGGTATTAGTTGGAAATGCAAATCACGTTACGGCTACGGACCTTTCAGATGAGATGCTGGCAGTGGCAAGGACACAATAAAAAGACTGTCAAAATGACACCGTAGAAAAAGCTGATTGTGAAAAAACAGATTTTCCAGACGGAAGATTTGGTAGTGTATTTATGGCTAATCTGATTCATGTGATAGAAAATCCCTCAACAGCTCTCCAGGAAAGTTATCGGATTTTAAAGGATGGGGGATTATTACTTATCGTGGATTACACAAGATACGGTATGAAGTGGTTTGAAGTGATTAAAATGGGTATCCGAGCTATGAGGAAGTTGGGTAAACCACCGCCTATTTCGAAAGGTAAGCTCTCGCCCGACGAGCTTCGTTCTTTGGTAGAAAGTGCCGGCTTCAAAGTCGAAGAAGTTCAACTTATGGGGGATAAAACAAAAGCCTTATATTTGAGGGGTATAAAGAGATAATATAGTCGTGTAACGGAGATATATGGCTTCGCATCTTCATATACTCTGACTAATCCAGTCCACCGAGGGTTACAAGCAACTACTGAATCGCCGAGATAAGCCCCTTCTTATCGAATAGTAGTTCGAGAACGTCGCCCACGGTATCTTTACTTGCATCTCTCGTAGGCAGCCTTTCGCTCGTCGAACATTTTATAGTAAATCAATTATTTGACCTGCATTTCATACTCGGGGACACCACCTTCAAGGTAAACCGTGAACTGGACGTTCTTCCCCTCTGCCAGATATTTTTCAGACTCAGCCCGAAGTTTTTTAAAATCTGCTGATTCCAAGAAAAGCCGGAGGATTTCCAATTGCTCCTCTGTTTCTGCATCATGTGCTTCCTTCCCAAGCAATTGTTGTGTGAGTTCAGCGTGCTTTTTTCTGGCAAGCGTCTCAATGCAATGCTCAAGGTCCGGAACTAGCTCGATTTTCAGCATATAATTCTCTTTCTATTTAGAAATAACCTGACCTATTTTATAATACAAAGCATAGTCCATTGAATTTTAGGTTAAAATGAAAGGTACTTACATACTGCTTCTGGAGCTTCCTAAGCCACAGCGTGTTTCCGTTGGCAAGCTGGGTGTTCTGTATTTTACCGAAGGCTCTTATGCTTATGTGGGGTCGGCTCTTAACGGACTTGAAGCGGGGATAAAACGACATCTCAGGCATAATAAGAAGCATCATTGGCATATTGACTACCTGCTCGACTGGGCATATACATATGAAGCCGTTCTTATTCCCAGTAAAGGAAGACTGGAATGCACTCTAGCGCGGGCTCTGAATGAAGAACTTCCCTGTATTCGAAGCTTCGGCTCAAGTGATTGCTAATGTCTGGGGCATCTTTTTTATGCCTCCAGCAGAAACAAGCTGAATGCCTGTATATATAATACGCTAACCAAGCTGGGTATCACCTACCATCGGCAATGTATATACGCCTTCAATGACACTGAACTCTAGTGACACCTTGATTTTAAGCCCCGAGACAATTGCCGTGAGTACTTGACAAATCATATCATGGACTGTATCTTAATAATGAGCATATGTCCAAAATAAATATATATAGCTCTTATGCTCATAAATATGAGGTGAAAATTAATGGGAAGAAGACAACTTTGGCGGAGGGTCAGCTCCATCCCTGTGGTAACCTATTTTAAGCCCGCCGGGTTACCGATGATTGAACTTGAGGAAGTCCAGCTCCTGGTGGAAGAAGCTGAGGCGATTCGTCTTAAGGACCTGGAGGGACTGGAGCAGGAAGAATGCGCCGAGAACATGAATGTCTCCCGGAGTACTTTTGCTCGCTTGCTGGATTCTGCCCGACAGAAAATCGCTGATGCCTTGCTTAACGGGAAGGCAATACGCATTGAAGGAGGTAACTTCGAGATGGCGGTGCGCCGTTTCCGTTGTTTGCATGGTCATGAATGGGAAGTACCTTTCGAAACCATGATATCTACCCCGCCAGAAAATTGCCCGGAATGTGATACGCCAAGCATCATGCCTTTATTCCCTGCCGGTATGCATGGCGGTGGTCATGGCCGGGGCAGGCATTTTAGAGGGAGATTACCCAGGTAAGGAAGCTAATGAAAATCATCAATGAATTACTGTCAACCATAAACCGCGAAGCGCCGGTAAGGGAAATTCGCCAGGGGCCCTTTCAAAGGGCGGTACTGACTCGTTATTGTGGGCTGGCATCCACTCCCCACGAAGCTGGCCACCACCACATTAATAACCCGGTGCCGGAAGCCGGATCACTCACGGAGAAGACTGCCCAAGATATTGCATATATGGCTAAATCGGGAAGTCTCTATGAAGCAGCCATCGGCATGGCTGCCATCAACTCACTTTTGGAAATAAACGAGGAAGAATGTAAAGACCTTAATGCCAGAGACCTCATTTTCCAAAAAGGGGCTGGCAAGAAAGTGGCTATTGTGGGGCATTTCACATTTGTTCCACAACTTAAAGAACATGTAAAAGATCTTTGGGTCATTGAGAAAAACCCTCGCGAAGGAGACCGTACCGAGGCAGAGGCCAAAGACCTCATACCCCGAGCTGATGTTGTGGGTATCACCGGGACGGCGTTTACTAATCACACCATTGAGCAGCTATTGCGGCTGTTAAACATAAAAGCTTATGTAATTATCCTCGGAGATACTGCTCCATTGTCCAACGTGCTCTTTGATTATCACATTGATGCGATATGCGGCACCAGGGTAGTTGATTATAAAGCGGTATTAACCTGTGTAGGTGAAGGGGCCACCTACAGACAACTCAAGGGAATCCGACAGCTTACTATGGTGAAATGAACAAAGAAAATTTTACTTATCAAATATCCGATAGGAGGTGAAAGATGTTTTACGGATTTAATCGAGGAAGAGGAGGACGTGTTGGAGGTGGCGCCGGACTTGGCTTCCGAGGTAGTTCCCCACCTTGGCCTTACGTCGGACGGGGTAGAGGAGGTCTGCCAAGGTGCGGTTATTACTTCGGCGCAGGAGTGCCAGCACCAGGATTCTACCAGCCGCGGTCTTTCTTTTCGGGTATGCCACCCTCTCCCACCTACCCTCCTTACTCTCCCCAGATGACCCGGGAAGAAGAACTTAACTATATGAAAGACCAAGCGGAGGCAATCAAGGGACAGCTGGAGAAGATCGAGTCCAGGATGCACGACCTTGAGGCTGAAAAATAAAGCGATAGTTATATTTAGATAGGAGGTTGTTATGCCCAACCGGGATGGTACAGGGCCGGAAGGAAAAGGCCCGATGACAGGTCTGTGCAGGGGGTATTGCGTCATTCCGATATCAAGCTCAGAGCAAGAGCTTAAATTCTTGAAGAATCAGGCGCATGTATTGCAAGCGCAACTAAGGCAAATCAGGAACAGAATAAAAGGAGTGAAAACCAAAAAGGAGGTGCATTGTGCCAGGGTTTGATGGTACCGGGCCCAATGGAACGGGACCAATGACAGGAGGAGGTCGGGGTTTTTGCAGCCCGTGGAGAACTGGAATGCGAAATTATTCCATCCCGAGATGGGCATCCTACACCTACCTCCGCTACGGGGCCTACGGCTTCAGGGCGTTCGTACCACGGATGAGCCGCGAGCAGGAGCTTGAATTCTTGAAGGGACAGGCAGAGGTATTAAGGGGAGAACTGAAGCAACTGGAGACTGAAATAGGGAATCTATCGGCCGAGAAGAAAGAATAAGGAATTAGTTATAAAAATGGCTTTTTCTGCTAGCGGTAAACGCCGGAGTCAGCAGTAGAGCATGGAAATGCGATTCAAGGATTATTATCAAATACTTAACGTCAGCCAGGATGCGAGTGCTCAAGATATCAAGAAAGCGTTCCGGCGGCTGGCATTGCAACATCACCCGACCGTAATCCGGAAAATGTCCGGGAAGCTGGTGAAAAATTCAAGAACATCAACGAGGCCTATGAAGTGCTTGGTGATGAGCAGAAAAGATGGCAGTATGACAGATTAACAAGCTTAAGGCTTTCTGGTATGAGCTTTGTCGTAAGCGGGGCAGTTTGGGGGAGACCGAGGGGTTGCGGACATTGTCAGGGCGTGCAATGCCGCCGCCAGTGGAGGCAAGACATTGACTAGCAGGCTTGTTTACGGTCCCGTTCCATCCAGACGGTTGGGACGCAGTTTAGGGATAAATAACATTCCGCCGAAAAGATGCTCCTATTCGTGTGTATACTGCCAGTTAGGTCGTATGGTAGATACGCAAACCAAGAGGATGGCTTTCTACCAACCGCTGGAATTGGCCCGCGATGTCAGGAGAAGAATCAGGCAATTAAAAGAAAAAGACGAAATCATAGACTATCTTGCCTTTGTGCCCGACGGTGAGCCCACCCTGGATGTAAACCTCGGTAAAGAAATCGAGCTTTTTCGAGCCTTCGGTATAAAGATTGCCGTTATTACCAACGCCTCCCTTATCTGGCATGAGGATGTGCAGCAGGATTTACAAAAAGCCGATTGGGTCTGTCTGAAAATGGATACGGTGACAAACGCTATCTGGCGCAGAATCAACAGGCCTCACGTAGAAATAAAGCTTGATGATATTCTCGATGGGATGCTCAGTTTCGCCGGGTCGTTTCAGGGTGAGCTAACTACAGAAACCATGCTTATCAGAGGCATTAATGATAGCGAACATGAGGTAAGTAAAACCGCCTCATTCCTGGCCAAATTGAAACCGGCCAAGGCGTATTTGGCGGTCCCGACGAGGCCGCCGGCTGAACGGATAGAGCCAGCAACAGAGCAAACCCTTAATAACGCATATCAGATTTTCAGTAGAAAGCTGGATCGAATAGAATACCTCATTGGCTACGAAGGGAATGCCTTTGCCTCCACTGGTAATGCCATAGACGACCTGTTAAGTATTACTGCGGTACATCCCATGAGAGAGGACGCGGTGGCGAAACTCTTGGAAAAGGCCGGAACCGATCGGGGAATCATCCGGAAGTTGATTATTGATGGCAGCTTGGTGGAGTTGGAATACCAGGGAAAGAAATTCTACGCCCGGAAGATACCGTAAAGGAGAACATGGCTCAGCCAGATGAAAAAAAGGTCACTTCCCCGTTCGATGATCTGGCTTCGGAATATGATGCCTGGTTTGATGGCGAAGGTAGTCTCATCTTTTTCAACGAGGTAAAAGCGTTCCAGGCGTTATTGCCCTCCCTGCCCAAGCCGTGGTTGGAAATAGGCGTCGGGAGCGGGCGTTTCGCCCAGGCTCTTGGTATAAAAATCGGCATCGACCCCTCCGGAAAATTGGTAGAGATGGCCAGAAGCCGGGGAATAAACGCATTTCTAGGCAGAGGAGAAGAGCACATCTTTGATGCTGAGTCTTTTGGCACTGTTTTTCTGATTGTTACGCTGTGTTTTCTAGACACACCGCTGGATGTCCTGAAAGAAGTCAGGCGCATTCTCGTTCCTGAAGGCAAGTTAGTACTCGGTCTGGTATTAAAAGAAAGTCCCTGGGGCAAGTTTTATCAACAAAAGAAAGAAGAGGGACATCGTTTCTACAAATATGCCAGGTTCTATAGTTGTAACGAAGTGGTTAGGATGATGTTTGAAACAGGTTTTTTAGGCGAAAAAATGATTTCGACGCTGCGTCAAAAACCTGGCCAGGTGCAGGACGTTGAACAGCCTGAAGAAGGCTACTCACCCTGTGCTGGCTTTACGATAATCGTCGGGCACAAACGGGAGCAATAGAAGATCAATCCGGGAAAATGTGGAAAAAGCCTATGGCGGTTCTGCCGATATGTAGATTACCTCATGATAAAATCCTGAGGCAAAAGGCCAAAAAGATATCCAGTGTCGATACTTCGATTCAATACCTCATCGATAATATGATTGAGACGATGCAATCGGTAAATGGCGTCGGGCTTACTGCACCGCAGATTGGCAAGTCCTTACGGATTATCGTCGTACAGCTACCAAGTGAAAAGCCACAGGTAATCATCAATCCGGAGATTGTCAAACATTCTGGAGAACATGAAGTAACTGAAGGCTGCCTGAGCATACCCGGATACTATGGTCAGATAAAACGTTCGGCTGAAGTCACGGCTAAAGGGAAGGACCGCCATGGCAGAGCGATTAGAATCAAAGCCACCGATCTTATGGCCGAAGCCCTGGAGCACGAGATTGACCATCTTAATGGTGTTTTATATATAGACCACATCGAAAATGGGGATAAGCTGTGTAGGATTGAGCTTACCGAGAAAATGAGGTCGGCAATTTAGCAGACAGAACGAGTGACGACAAGATGATAAAAATACAGGTAGAATTATGTATCGGCTGCGGGCGTTGTGCCGAAAGCTGCCCGCGGCAGGCTATGTCCATTGTTGACGGACTGGCACAGATAAATCAAAGATTATGCAACCAGTGCCGCTTGTGTTTGGAGTTATGCCCCCGGGACGCTATTGTTGAAATAGCACCGGTATCGAAAGAAGAGCTGGCACTTACGTTTGGTTCGTTAAAGCAAAGCGCACACGACCTTATTGAGCGCATTGAGAAACTCAAGCAAAGGAGCCATTTTAAAAAGGAGAACATCAATGAACTTTCATGAAGTTGATGAGGCTCGAAAACTGCTGGAACTTGGTGAGACAGCCACCCTTAAAGAAATAAAAACGGCCTTCCGGAGATTAGCTAAGATTCACCACCCGAATAAGCATACTGGGGACGATGCGGGCGAGACAGAAATTATAAAACGTTTAAATAAGGCATATAAACTGCTCACGGACCATTGCTCTGATTAGAAATACAGTTTTCGGTAAGAGGATATCGACAGGATGTACCCGGAAGAAAAGGATTACAGAAGATGGCACGAGAATTGGTCTTTTTAGTTAAAAACCAATATATAAACTGATGGGCTTTATGAACTTGATTCAAATTCTGGTACAACTGTTATCAGGAGGAAAAGATGGCGCTTCGTATTACTACCCTGAGTGAAAACAACGCTGGAATAGGGGACTTTCTAGGTGAATGGGGTTTGAGTATCTTGCTGGAAACTGAAATTACATCCATTCTCTTTGACAGCGGAAAAAGCATATCCGCCGTTTATAACGCTGATAGCCTTAAATTTGACCTTGCAAATATAAGTAAGATTGTCTTGAGCCACGGCCATTTTGACCACACCGGTGGCCTGCGTAATGTGCTTCGTAGAATCGGTAAAGAGGTAGAGATAGTAGCGCATCCGGATATATGGCAGGCTAAGTATTCGCGGCGGAAGGATGAGCCAGATAGATATATTGGTATCCCGTTCCAGCGAAAAGAATTGGAAAGCCTGGGCGCTCGCTTTAACTTGGTAAAGAAGTCCGTTGAAGTATCCGAAAATGTATTTACTACTGGTGAAGTCCCCATGGTAACCGATTTTGAGAATATAGATGAAGGATTATTTGTTAGAGAAGACTCTGCCTGGCAACCTGATAAGCTCCTCGATGACCAAGCTCTTGTTATCAAGACCGACGCCGGTCTGGTCGTCATACTGGGCTGTGCTCACAGGGGCATCATAAATACCCTCTACCATGCCAGGCAACTGACCGGAGTTGAGAAAATACATGCCGTGATTGGAGGCTCTCATCTCATGGGTGTATTTGAAGAGAGGTTATGGCAGACGGTAGATGCCCTCAGGGAACTCGGCGTTCAGAAAATGGGTTTGTGTCACTGTACCGACCTGCCTGCTGCCAGTCTTTTGTCCCAGGAGTTTCGAGACAGCTTCTTCTTCAACAAGGCTGGCACCATCGTAGAAATAACTTAAGCAGTTGTCTCTACCTGCTTTGAGCAGAAAAAGACCCCCGGCGTCTGACTAAAAAAGAGGAATCTATTAGAGTTTAAAGGCAGGGTAGAAAAAATGTTGGTAGAAGAAGTGAGAAAGAAGGTGGCCGCGATACAGAAAGGCGAGATAACGGAGCACCTTATCTATGAAAAATTATCTCGGGCTATAAAAGATTCTCATAATAAGGAGGTCTTATCACATATTTCACAAGACGAACTAAGGCACTACAACCTCTGGAAACAGTTCACTAATCAAGAGGAAAAGCCGAATTGGATGAGGGTATTGGTTTATTATATTATTTCCAGAATGCTCGGCCTTACATTTGGTATAAAACTTATGGAAAGAGGAGAGGGCCGGGCCCAAATTATGTATTGGGATATAGGCCAGATTCTACCTGAGGCTCTAGATATTTCGAAAGAAGAGGATGAACATGAATATGAGCTCATAAAAATGATTAACGAGGAGCGGCTTAACTACATCGGTTCCATAATACTGGGATTGAATGATGCGCTTGTTGAGCTTTCCGGTGCTCTTGCCGGGTTTACGCTGGCGTTACAGAATTCCCGTTTGGTTGCCATGGCGGGGCTAATTACCGGAATTGCCGCGTCTCTGTCCATGGGCAGCACCGGATATCTGGCGAGCAAATCGGAGGGAAGTGGTAAAGCCCCGTTGAAATCTGCCATGTACACCGGCATAACATATATTTTCACGGTTCTCTTTCTTACATTTCCATACCTCCTGCTGACAAACGTTGTCATCGCGCTGGCCGTTATGATATTCAATGCAGTCATAATCATCATGGTATTCAATTTCTACATTTCCGTGGCCGAAGACCTGCCTTTCTGGAAAAGGTTCTCTGAAATGGCATTGCTCAGTTTGGGAATAGCTGCCGTCTCCTTTGGTATAGGATTTCTGGTAAGGGGACTCCTTGGCGTGGACATATAAAGACTTATAGGATTTACTGCTCTTTTTTATTACTTTAATTAAGCACATTGTACCGTGTGCATGACAATATGGATGCTTAACATTTTGAGTGATTGTGCAACAAACTGGGAGAGTATGCTCCATTTCCCAGGTCAATATTACCATTAATGCCGCAGAGGATATCACTCGCTCGTTGCCTATATTCAAGGCGTGGTAGATTCTGCGATAAGTTCGGCGATGTCCTTAACCTTAAGGGTCTCCTCAACCTGTTTGGCTTTAATGGCATCGTCAAACATCTGGAGGCAATAAGGACAAGCAGTAGCCACCAGTTGTGCCTTAGTTGCCATTACCTGGTCGATGCGATTCTCGCTAATACGCTGCCCGATACGCTCTTCCAGCCACATCCGGCCGCCGCCTCCGCCGCAGCAGAAGCTGCGTTTCTTATTCTTTTCCATCTCGACCAGTTTGACATCAGGTACATATTTCAATATCTGGCGGGGTGGCTGATAAATATCGTTATACCGGCCCAGATAGCAGGAATCGTGATAAGTAATAACGCTGTAACCACCTTTAGTAACTTTGATTTTGTCTTCTTTGAGTAAGCCAGCAATCAGTTCGGTATGATGTATAATCTCAAAGTTACCGCCAAATTGTGGATATTCGTGCTTAATGGTATTGTAGCAATGCGGACATGCGGTAACTATTTTTTTAACATGATAACTTTTTAGTATTTCTATGTTCTTTTGTGCCTGCATCTGGAAGAGATACTCGTTACCCAACCGGCGCGCCGGGTCCCCGCAGCAGCTTTCCTCCGTACCGAGGATGCCGAAGTTAAGTCCCGCCTGCTTCATTACCTTGGCCAACGATTGGGCAATTTTAACGCTTCTTTCTTCCAGGGCTTCCGTGCAACCAACCCAATAGAGGATATCTACATTGGCATCTTCGGCCATGGTTTTTATATCAAGGCCCTGCGCCCAGTCGGTACGGTTTAGCGTTGTTCCGCGCCAGGGGTGCCCCCGACTTTCGATACTCCGCAAAGCCCCTTCGGCTGTTTCCGGAATAATCGACTGTTCCAGTACCAGATTACGTCGGAGGTCAACCAGCTTATCGATATGTTCAACCCAGACAGGGCAGATAGCATCACAGGCTCTGCAGGTGGTACAGGCCCAGATTTCTTCCTCCTGAATCACATTACCGGCTATGGTAATATTGGGATTAGCGGGTACTGGTTCACCTTTAGCTTTCGTTTTCACCAGTTCCGGTCCTACCTTGAGTAAATGTTTCTTTAAGTCCTGAATCACTTTTTTAGGGTTGAGCGGTTTACCGGTGGCAAAAGCCGGGCATTGTTCCTGGCAGTTTCCGCAAACCACGCAGGAATATAAATCAAGGTTCTGCTTCCAGGTCAGACTATCTATTTTAGCGATGCCGAAAGACTCTGCTTTTTCTAGGTCGATTGGTCTTAAAGCGCCCTTAGGCAACCGGGATTGAAAAATACCATTAAAAACGGCAGCAATAACATGGAGATATCTTGAATAAGGAATATAGACCAGCACGAATAGCACGGTAAGCCAGTGCGCCCAGAAAAAGCCGATATGCCAGTTTTCTATAGACTGGGGACTGCCGGTAAAGAGATGACTGAACCAGGCGCTTATCGGCGGCAGTAAGGTGTGCCCTAGCCCCGCCGGCGGTGCCATCATAGCTATATTGGTGGCTTCCTTGAAAAGATGGGTGAAGGGATGAGTGAATACAGAAAGGAGGATGATAAGTGCTTCAACGGTCTGTTCCCCTTTTAGGCGGTCCGGCCTGACAATGAAGCGGCGGATAAGGCCCCAGCCAGCACCGATGATAATAAATACGGCCATGAAATCCATAACCCAGGCGTAATAAAAGAGGAAGTTCGTATTCTCCAGACCAGTAAGGCCAAATCCTTCTGCCAGAATGATAAAGAAGAAATAAAAGGCAACGAAAACAAAGAACCCCCAGGCCATTAAAGCATGGCCCAGGGGAGCCCGGTCTTTGGCCCGGAAATTTTTCAGCTGGCAAAGCTGGCTAAAAACATAGGCAAGGGTATTGGTTATCCATTTGCCCCAGCTCTTGTATCCTGTCTCTTTTTGTCCCAGAAACATGTATTGTAACAGTTGTATCATACGATATGAAAATAACCCCAGAGCAAGGGCGAACACCCCCCAGAATAATGCATATCCCGGGATAAAACCGAAATAGGTCATGGCGGTGGGCATGAATCGAAACCTCCTTTTTGGATTGACCTATCTATTTTTGTACCGTACTTGGCTAACAGCGATAAAAATATCTAAATTCAGGTTGCATTTAAAGACTGCCTGTTTTTCAGACCATCCTCAAATTTTTCTACCAGAATATTATTCTCCTGCGCTTACCTTGTCAAGACAAGGGTGAATGATGAGTAACGTTCAAATTGTGGTGTATTGACATCAGTTGTATAATGTAAAAATCTGATTATTACCCTCCGAATAAATACGTATATAAGGGGTCTAAAATGAACGCTATAGACAGGAAAGAGGTAAAAATACGCCCTCTGGTGTTCAGCGATATTGGTGCCACGTTGAATGTCTGGTGGACCAGTATTCCTAAAAGAGAAATGTTAGATTTCCAGCTCGGAGGCCGACTTGATTTAAGCCTTATTGCTGAATATAGTGGCTATTTAGCCGGGTTTGTCCTAGCCCGATTGATATATGCAGGTTTGCCAATGACCGGAGTGGGCGTGATTTTTTTCATAGCTGTTAAGCCTGATTACCAAGGATATGGTATTGGTACCATGTTAATTGACG
>Ga0187774_10000554_pt1 | contig 12843 bp, 9 predicted proteins | sample 0216_BV02_MP05_2_FD_133152 | JGI IMG/M metagenome (GOLD analysis project Ga0187774, IMG submission 133152) | Tropical peat soil microbial communities from peatlands in Department of Meta, Colombia - 0216_BV02_MP05_20_MG | ecosystem: Environmental > Terrestrial > Soil > Wetlands > Peat | place... | reverse complement strand
TTGCCTATAAATGATATCCAGGTTTATGCTCAGTCCAGTCAGGTTTTGACCGATCTGATCATGCAGTTCGCCGGCAAGGAAACGATGATCAGCTTCCTGCATCTCTACAAGTCTGCGTAAGAGACTTTGTAATTGTTCCTGGCTGCTACGCAGTTTCTCCAACAGATCTCCACGTTCCCGCTCTATCTGCTTTCGCTCAGTAATGTCCATAACCATTCCTGATATGATGTCACTGCCAAGAATTGCACTTAGAAAAACCTCTTTTGTTTTGCCTGTCTTTGTAAGTAGTTCAACCTCGAAATCTTTAACTTTACCTTTCTTCTTAAGATTTTCAATTATTACATTTCTATCCAACGGGCTTCTGTATCTCATTAGGACCCCTTCTGCCTTCATTTCCTCAAGTGACTCAAAGTCCAGCATCCTCCATAAAGCCTCATTTACATAAAGAATATCGCCTTTGAGGTTTGTTTTATATACTCCGACGAGGGCATTGTCGACAAGGTTGCGGTATTTTTTCTCTGATTCACGTAAAGCCTCTTCTGCCTGCTTGCGCTCGGTGATGTCTCCTTTAAATGCAACAATGGCTATAAAATTTCCCTCCTTGTCCAGTAATTGATAAATAGAAGTACAAGAGTAAAACAAATCACCATTTTTCTTTTTATCCAGTGTTTCTCCTCTCCAGACCTTACCTTGTCTGACAATACCGAGGATTTTTTTCTGGATCTTAGCCGCATCAGGCTCGGCGCTAAGTAAAGCCAACGGATCTTTCCCTATTAACTCTTCCGCCTTGTAACCATAGAATTTTTCAGTAGCCGGGTTAACATAAATTATTTTCCCATCCCAGTCCATAGCAATAACAGAAATTGGAGAAGTCTTTAATATCTCAGCTAAAAAATCAATCCTCTCCTCTTTTCTCCTTAGCATTTCCTGGGTCTTGATAATACTGCCTCTCCTTAATAAAATCACTGCTGATATAGCACCAAAGGTTTCAAGGCTTGTTTCTGAAAAAGGCTGTTTTGACATCAGGTCTTCAAATCTGTTTCCGACAAACAAAACTAACGTACCATCTTCTTCGTCTAAGATGGGATACCAAATAAAAAAGGGGAATCTAAAACTGCTTATGATAAATTTATGAAATGTTTGAGGAGACGACTCACTATTTACAAATGTTGGTTTCAAGATTTCTTGTTCGGAAATATTTTCATCAAGTTTAAGGCATTTAAGATTTTCTAATAGTCCTGAAGAAGCTAATATAGAAATATCCCGGCTTTCATAATTAATCCTTAAAAGGACAGAAGAATCCATAAACAGATCAGAGGTTACGGCTTTTACAACATTCAAGTACAAATCATCTATGGTAAAGGCTTTCTTGATCTTCTTCTGCATAATTGTGATAAAGTTGAAAGCGGCAATAGCCTGTCTCTTCTGCTGGGTCAATGTTAGATTAATTAGGTCAAGTCTTGCCAACTCTTTAGTGACATTTTCCAACTGGGCAGAGAGGTAATCCCGTTCTTTTAGAAGTTTTCGGATTTTATCATTCTCTCTCATTTTTATTTACGCCTGCTTAATATTAATAAGACGGCTGTCCAATCCAGCCCGCGGCTTTTGCCCATGAGCGGGGCAATCTCAACCCCTGAGTAAAATCCAAGGAGGGGGACGTCTCTGCCAAGGTTCTCTTGAATAATAGAAGCTTCTTCTCTTTCTGCCCCTGAAAAACCCGCTGTCCTGCCAGCGCAGTCTATATACAAAGCAAAAAAAGGCTCCTGATTATTTTCTCGGAGATGAGCCATAGCTTCTTTACTTCTTTCATCTGCTGATTCTTCCATAAGCTCAGCACTGCGGCGCATGAATTGAAACTCCGTGCCATTTTCGAAATCCGCTTCAAACAATACAATACCCTTCTTTTCTGGTACGATTCCAACAATAAGCCTATTAACATAATTCTTCTCATTATATGGGCTATATTTCTCCCCATGATTCACACCAAGGGTGACCAAGAGAAGCGGAAGGCGTTTTTGCCATTCTTGATTTCCAAGAAGACCATCAATCATGTCAAGCGCAGGCCTGTCGTCAATTTCATATACTACCGGCCCTTCGATTCTTGTAATGGTATGATAATCGCTCATTGGTTTACAGCCATGCATTATGGTTACATATGGAAAGCAGTCGCCTGATAAAAGAGTTGCCACCGCATGTTGATCTGTCACCTTTATGCCACAAAATAATTTTCCTTTATCGAATGCATAGCTACCGATTAGACCCGCACCCACAAGTAAAGGTGGATTCTTACCGATTCCCTGTTCAAATCCGTCAATTAGATAAGAAGATACATTTAGAACTGGCGCCGGAGGAGGCGGAGATTTAATTGAATCATAAAAAAGAAGTACCAGTTTTTCTCCAAGATTTCTTTTGATCGATAGTCGTCTACCCAGTTCAAATCCTGCTTCTTTTTCGCTTTTATCCAATCCGCCTACTGCTACAGTGTCAAAAGTTAGGTCATTTGGAAGGACAGCCACTCCGAGCTGATATCCTTCATAGCCCAAATAATCGTTGGTAATAATACCAATCGCAGGACCACCGATTATAGGAATATCTCCGACCTCAGATCTTATGCCTTCAAAACAAGCATGGTAGTCGTGTTTAGCAGTACAGAAAGATAGAACCAGACTACCTTTTTGCCCCACCTTTTTCAGGGCTTCTGCCGCTGCTTTTTTACCTGCTTCAAAGGAATTCTGATTATCAGCAAGGGCGACACCTGCTTTAACCTTGTCTATTTTATTTGTCTCCTCTTTTGAGAATCAGGGTATGTAGCTTTCCAGCAATTCTCTCAATTTTAAAGTTGCCTTTCCTGAATAATGATAGCATAGTCTTCTAAAGGCATGCCTTTATCATTAACCCAAAAAATGCAATTGGGATAATGCAGATGTTGTGGAAAAATTTATTTTTCGATACCTTAGTGTACCTTTAACTGATGGTTATTGGAATATTTTTATGGATATAACCAATAAAGATATTCCCAATAAATCATCGAGTTAAATAAATTTTTGAACAATATCTGCATTATTTGGGTTAATAAAAAATGAATTTTCTTAATCCTTCCAGTATATTAATCTTGTGCAAAAAACACGCAAAAAGAAAAAACCCAAACCTCGTCTCCCTATCGAGGCCGTACTAAAACTTCGCAGTCAACCTGTTACAACAAAAAAGGGTAAGAAAGGGTACGATAGAGGAAGTGCTAAGAAGCAAATGAAGGGAATAATCAAAGAAAATTTAATTGAAGAAAAAAATTGAAATCCTTTCACTTTTTTGGTATACTCTCAGCGGCCTTTCATGGAAGACAGGGGAAAGAAATCAGTCCTTGAGGTTCTCCTTTTCCTTTCAGGAGAACCGATAACCTTTTCTACTATAAAGAATGTAGTTGAACTTTCTGAATCTGAGGTAAAACTGCTTATGGCCGAACTCATCACAGAGTACAGAGATAGAAATGGAGGATTATTGATAGTTGAGATAGCAAATGGCTATCAGATGGTGACAAATCCTGATTATTCAGATTGGGTAAAAAAATTCAAAAGTACCCAGTTATCAAGCAGACTCTCAATGCCCGCCCTTGAGACTCTTTCTATCATCGCGTACAAACAGCCCCTAATTAAGGCCGAGATCGAACAACTGAGAGGTGTCAATTCAGATAGTGCAATCAGGACTCTTCTCGAAAAGAGACTCATAAAGGTAATAGGCCGTAAAGAGGCACCTGGCAGACCTTTTTTATATGGAACAACGAGAGATTTTTTACAGTACTTTGGTCTGAAGGACCTTACAGAGTTACCTACCCTTAAAAAGGACGCTGAACTTTTTCCAGGGGAAGAAGCAGCATGATCTGGGAGGTAGTTATGAGAAGACTTCATTTATTGATCCTGCTTTTGACTTTCTTTCTCTCCTTTCCCGCTTATACCCTTGCAGACACTACTTATGTGTTCAAAAAAGGTGACAGCCTATATAAAATTTCGAAAAAATTCGGTGTCTCAATAAATGAGTTAAAGAAAAGGAACAAACTTATATCATCACGGATTAAACCTAAGAGAGAAATAGTTATACCGGCGCCTCACACTTCAAACATAACTCGTAATTCTTCAAAGCCCAAAACCGTAGATAAAACTCTGGTAAGCAAGCCAGAAGGCGAAACCCAATACTATACAGTAAAAAGGGGCGATACCCTGTCAGCCATATCGAGGAAGTATTCTATACCCGTCAGTGAAATCAGGGAGCTCAATGACCTAAGATCAACAAAACTCAAACCCGGACAGGAACTCCTTATTAATCAGACAGTGCCAAAGACCTATATCGTGAAAAAAGGTGACAATATATATAGAATTGCTAAAAAATTTAATATTGATGCTGATAAACTAAAAAACATTAATGCCCTCGGGACGGATATATTGAAACCAGGTGAGAAGCTCCTTCTTGAACCTGAAAAAGAAATGAAAAAAATAACAAGTTATGAGGCAATAATATCAGAAGCACAAATAGAGAAGGAGATAAAGGAGGTCTCTGAAACAGAGGAACTCAGCCTAAAGGACAAGCTCATACTTTTTGCAAAAAAGTTTTTGGACACACCTTATAGGTTCGGTGGAAACAGCCTCCTCGGTATTGACTGTTCGGCATTTGTCCAGAAAGTTTACGCAATGATCGGAATAAACCTTCCTCGCTCGGCAAGAGAGCAATTCTCTGAAGGCGCACCTGTTGACACTGAAAAGTTATCTATAGGCGACGTTGTATTCTTCAGGACTTACGCCCCCTTTCCTTCACATGTAGGGATCTATCTTGGAGATAACCTTTTTATTCATGCTTCTTCAAGGGAAAAGAGGGTTACGATAGACAGTCTCACAGAGCCTTTCTATATAAAGAGATTTATAGGGGCAAAGAGATTTATAGGAGAGGAAACTACAGGCGGAGGATAGCCAAAAAAATAGTCTTGAAGAAAACCTCGGATATCTCAGTGCCACATTTAAAGGTGTGTCTTCAAGATAGATTTTTCGCGACACTATTCCTTACTGAGCAACCTTTTTACCATGGACTTAAGCTCATCGAGGTCTGCTGACTTAACAATATAAGCCTCTGAAGCCCAAACAGCAAAATCATCCCTGTAATCGTATGCCGTAGACATAATAATAGGTAACTTCGGTCTCTTCTCCTTCATCTGCCTCAAGAGTTGGATACCATCTACATCAGGTAATCGAATATCAAGAGTAACAAGGTCGGGATTTTCTTTTTCAAACATCTCCATTGCCTCAGCACCATTAGCTGCTACCACAACTTCATAGCCCTCCTCAATAAGCTCTTCCTTATAAAGCCTCTGAATATGTAGGTCGTCATCAACAACTAAGACTTTCATTTTGATCCCCCTATTTTACTCCTCACTTTTTAAGGGCAGGAAGACCTTAAAGGTACTTCCAACATCTGGTTTACTTTCAACTTCTATCCTTCCATTATGTTTTTCTATAATCTTGTGTGTGATCGTAAGCCCAAGACCGGTGTTACCAGAGCTTTTTGTAGTAAAAAATGGGTCAAATATAAACGGCAGGACTTGCTCTGATATGCCACATCCCGTGTCTTTTATCTCGATTACAGTTGAGTCCTTTTCTGCATATGTCTTGACAAAAATCCTCCCATTTTTCCCTATCGCATGAATAGCATTGGATAAAATATTGAGGAGGGCTTCTCTGATATTACCGGGATCCATATACATTTCAAGGGGTGCGTTAAGTTCTTTTATAAGAACTATACCTTTTTCATCGAGTTCGGACTTTATGAGAGCAGTGACTTCGTCTACAAGGATATTAATATCTACCAACTGCTTCTCAAGACTCACGCCCCTGACATAAGCAAGAATTTCACCAAGGATTGTCTCGAGTCCAGCGACTTCTTTGGAGATTATCTCTGCATACTCTTTAAGATTTCCCACTAAAGTCTTTTCAAGCTTTCTTGCAAATCCTCCTATAGAGACAAGGGGGTTCCTTATATCATGCGCTACTCTCGCTGCGACCTCGCCAAGTGCTGCCATCCTCTGCTTCATAACAAGTTGTTCTTGTAGATTCTTAATTTCTGTTATATCTCTCATCACATTGACAGTGCCTATGAATTCCCCTGTACTATCAAATATTGGAGAGCTCGAGGTAATGAATGTTCCTCCGAGGTAAGGTTCTTTGATTTCTCCGACAAAGGCTTTTTGGGCCGCGATGGTTTTATGATGAGGACATCTTCGCCTTGGTTCGTTTCTTCCATGGAGCACCTCGTAACACTTCTTCCCGATAATCTCTCCTGGCGGTTTGCCCAATCTCTCACTGACGGCTTTGTTAATCTTTCTTATAACATAATCCTTAGTAGTGAAAAAGACCTTGTCTGATATTGACTCGAATATATTCTCAAGCTCCTGTTCAGCTAAGGCAACCTGCTCGAAGAGCCTTGCGCTTTCTACAACGCTTGCTACATGGTTCGAGAAAGCGTTCAAAAACCTCATGTCTTCTTCAAGGATAGGCCTCCTGTTGAACTGGTTGTCAACCCATATAAGACCTATAACCTTATCTCTTGAAATTAGAGGTGCAACAGCATAAGCCTCCGTACCTAACTGTCGTGAAAGGACAAGGTCCGAAAGTGGCTCTCCCTTTACATTCTGAACATTAAAAGGTCTCTTCTCTTTAGCGGCCATTGTAAGGATTGTCTCCTCTGATAGAGGAATTTCGATGCTAAGGCTGATCTTGTCAAGTATTGAGTCCTTCCGTAATGGCCCGGTTTCGATATCACGGATTATATCAGAGAGTGTCTTCTTCTCCAAAGAGAGCCTGCTCCATATCTGCCCTGCCTCTTCGGGGCTTGCAGGTCCTACCCCCATAGCCCCTTTAAGTAAATTCCCCTTTTCGTCGACAAGAAAAAGGATTGCACGGTTGAAACCGAGGCCATCGCTCATGGTAACAGCAGTGAGAATCATCCTCAAAAGCCTGTCAAGTCCAAGAGTCCCTCTCATCGCTGAACTAATAAAGAAGAGTCTTGAGAGCTCTTGGTTTCTCTTTACGAGCTCCTTCTCAATGCGTTTTTTCTCCGAGATATCCCTCGAGATACAAATAGCTCCTGTAATCATTCCTTCTGCATCTCTTATCGGAGAGATGGTGAGGCTAACCTCAAGGAGAGTACCATCTTTCTTTTGTCTCATAGTTTCATAATCCTTCAAGGGCTCCCCCTTTTTTATCCTTTCGATGTTTTCCTTCTCAGCCCCGATAAGGAACCCCGGAACAAAAGGTAAAAATATTCCTATGCTTTCTTCTTTTGAAAAACCGTACATCTTTTCCGCACCTTTATTCCATAATGTAACAATACCATTCAGGTCATAGGTAACGATGGCATCAGGAAAGTTCTCAATGATGCTTTCGAGTTTCTCTTTAATCTCTACAGCTCGCGTGCTATCCATCACAAATCCTATTACACCTTATCTCTTCTCTTTTTAACAGCATAGTTATAGAGCTCAATGTATCTCACTGCTGATCTCCTCCAGGAAAAGTCCATCTTCATAGCACTCGCAATCACCTTATTCAACTTATCCCCATCAGTATAAAGGCAGAGGGCCCTCTTTATAGCATCCTGCATTGCTGAAGGGGTATAGTCAGAGAAAAGAAATCCCGTTCCTTTTGAGGCTAATGGATTATAGTCTTGAACAGTATCTGCAATACCGCCTGTTTTCCTTCCGATAGGGATACTGCCATATCTCATAGAAATAAGCTGGCCAAGTCCACATGGTTCATACTTCGACGGCACTAAAAAGAAGTCTGAACCTGCATAGATCCTGTGGGCAAGGGACTCTTCAAAGCCTATATCAACAGAGACCCTGCCCTTATGTTTTTTGCCAACCTCTGAAAAACCAATATGGAACGACTCATCTCCTTTACCCAAGAGAACAAGATTCACACCTAAAGATAAGAGTTCCTCAATAGATTGTAGAACAAGGTCCAACCCCTTTTGTGCAGAGAGCCGACTAACCATACCGATAAGGGGTCTATCAACTTTATCAAGAGATGCCTCTTTTACGAGCTGCTTTTTACACTCAGCCTTACCTTGAAGGCTACCAACGCCAAACTTTTTTGGTATAAACTCATCCATGGATGGGTCCCACTCTTTATAATCTATCCCATTGATAACCCCATAGATATCCTTTTCTCTTTTCTGCAGAACACCTTCGAGGCCAAAACTGAATTCCTTTTTGAGTATCTCCTTTGCGTATGTATTACTTACTGTAGTAAGTATATCTGCATATAATAGACCAGCTTTGAGAAAGTTTATCTTCCCATAAAACTCTATACCCTCAGGTTTAAAAAGATTCCATCCGAGACCAGTAAGGAGCATGTCAGAAGCTGGGAAAAGCCCTTGATATCCAAGGTTATGAACTGTAAGAAGAGTGGCTGTATTCTTAAAAAATTTACTTGTGTTATATATTGTCCTAAGATATAAGGATATAAGGGCTGTTTGCCAATCATTACAATGAATTACATCAGGTTTGAAATTGAGTATCCTACAAGTTTCAAGCACCCCCCTCGAAAAGAAGATGAATCGAGAGGCATTGTCAGCATAATCTCCATAGGGGGTACCATATAATTCCTCTCTATTAAAAAACTCATCACAAGCTATAAAATAGGCGAAGCCAGCAACAAATATTCTGCCTTCTATCTTTCTATCTCCTACAGGAACCTTTATCCTTAAACCCGAATCTCTCAAATTCAAAGCTCTTTCCTTTATCTTTTTGTAAAGAGGCAGGATAATATATGCTTCTTTATTCATCTTTCTGTATTCATTCACAAGGGTACCTGCAACATCTGCAAGCCCTCCTGTCTTTGCATAAGGTATTGCCTCGGGAGTCGCAATCAGTACCTTCATATCTTTGCCTCTCTCATAAACCTTGCTGCCTCTTCAGGCGGTGTAGGATTAATGTAAAATCCTGAACCCCACTCGAAACCGGCTATTTTTGTGAGCTTTGGAAGGAGTTCTAAATGCCAGTGATAGTACTCTTTCATATCATCGCGGAGAATGGATGTATGAATTACAAAATTATAAGGAGGTATATCGAGTATCTTGTCCATTTGTTTCAAGATCCTCTGAAGTATATCTGCAAGACCTGAAAAGTTCTCTCTTGGTGGATAGAAATGGGGTTCGTGTATCTTGGGAAGAATCCATGTTTCAAAGGGGGACCTCGATGCATAAGGTGCGAGGGCTACATAACCATCATTTTGATATATTATCCTTTTGCCATCTGCGAGCTCCTGACTTATGAGGTCGCAGAATATGCACCTTTCCTTGAAGTCATAATACCTACTCGCTGCTTCTATCTCTTCTCTGACAAGCTTGGGTACAATCGGGAGTGCTATCAACTGGGAATGGGTATGCTCAAGGGAAGCACCTGCTACTTCTCCTTCATTCTTGAATATCATTACATATTTGAATCTTCCGTCCTTTTTGAGATCTGTAAGCCTGAGATAGTAAGCCCACAACACATCTTCAGCAGCCTTTACCGGTATTGTTGCGAGAGATTCATAGTGCTCAGGTGTCTCCACTATTACTTCATGGGCACCTATGCCGTTGATCCTGTCAAAGATCCCCTCTCCCATTTTATTCAAGTCACCATATATCTGGAGTGCAGGAAATTTATTTGGCATAACCCTCAATCTCCAACCTGGTGAATTCGGTTTTGTATTGGGGAGTCTAAAGGCAAGTATCTCCGGTGGAGTTGTGTATTCATTACCTGGGCAAAATGGGCAGAAACCGCCCTTTTTCCTTTGGGAAGAAGGAGAAATAAAATCTGTTGGCCTTTTACCTCTTTCTACAGAGATGATTACCCAGCGGCCAGTTATAGGATCGCGTCTGAGTTCAGACAAATATCCTCCATCGCATAGCAAAAAGCTTAGAGCAAAGATTTTACGCTCTATATTTTATGCTTTGTGCCAATTCAGGACTTATTATATCACAACGAATATGTCATGCTGAACTTGATTCAGCATCTAATAAAAACACTGACCATAAGACCCTGAAACGAGTTCAGGGTGACAAAAATACACTTTTTATGCGATATAATAACTAATGAAACCTACATTCTTTCACAGACTTATAAATGGCCCCTTTGAAGACCCGTCTCTTTTTATCAGGATAATCAGGGAAAGAAGGGCACTTTTATTTGATATAGGTAGCATAGACAGACTCAAACCGGGAGATTTACAAAAAATAACAGATGTTTTTGTAACACATACTCATATAGACCATTTTATTGGATTTGATACACTTCTCAGGGCTCTTCTCAGAAGGGAAGAGCCTTTGAGGGTATATGGACCGTCAAACATAGCAGACTGTATAGAGGGTAAGTTAAAGGGTTATACATGGAATCTTATTAAGGAATATCCTATAAAGATAAAGGTTTTTTGCATAAAGGGAGACAAAATAATCATATCAAGCTTCCATGCTGAAAGCTGTTTTGAAAGAATAGAAAATGGCACATGCGATTTCAATGACACTATCTTAAAGGAGCCCCTATTCAATGTAAGGGCTATCCAGTTAGACCACCGTGTGCCATGTCTTTCCTTTTCTCTCGAGGAGGAATTTCACATAAACATAAACAAGGCTACCTTGGAAGAGAAGAGGCTTCCCGTTGGGCCATGGCTTTCAGAATTTAAAAATGCAATCAGGGAACAAAAATCAGTGAATACAGACTTTATAATATCCAGCAAAAGGTATAAATTGGGAGAATTGAGAGATATTGCAAGGATAACAAAAGGTCAAAAGGTCTCTTATGTTGTTGATGCATCTTTAAATGACGAAAATATTAAAAAGATTATTGAGCTTGTGCATGATTCCGATACACTCTATTGTGAAGCCTATTTCCTTGAAAAAGACAGGGATAGGGCATTAGAGAGGTCTCATCTTACTGCAAAGACTGCGGGCAGGATTGCAAGGGAAGCAAGGGTCAGAAATCTTGTAGTCATGCACTTCTCACCAAAATACAGAAAACAACAAGAAACTCCCGAGGATGAAGCGATGAGGGAGTTCAGCGGGCATTGACCTCAATGCAAGGGTCTATTAAACTTACGCTATGGAACCATTAATTTCAGGTCGCTTAAGGAATTATCTCTTTTCTAACATCCTTCTTGATCTGCAAAGGAGTGAAAAGACCGGGATACTGGAGTTAAAAAATGGCCCCATCTGTAAAAAGATATATATAAAAAATGGGGACATGATTTTTGCCATGTCAAATCAAGAAGAAGACCACTTAGGAGAGATTCTCTTAAAGGCTAAGAAGATAGACATTGACCAGTTTTACCAATCGATTGATGGAGCGAAAAAGACAGGAAAGCTTCAGGGTACTATTCTCGTTGAGCTTGGCTATCTCAAACCAAAAGACCTCATCTGGGCAGTAACGCACCAGGTTGAAGAAATTATAATGAGCCTCTTTAGATGGGAAGATAGTGAATTTGAATTCATAGAAGGTCCCTTGCCTTCTGAGGAGGTCATAACCCTGAAACTCAGCACAGCAAATATCATTTACAGAGGAATAAAGAGAATCAACAATTTTACCTTTATTAAAAAGGTCTGTCCGCCTATGGATGCAATACTTTACTACTCTGCTGACCCCATAGATTTATTTCAGGATATTAAACTTGATGAAAGAGATAGAGACATCTTTTCCCTCATAGACGGCAAACGCAAGATGCAGGATATACTTTCTGCATCACCTCTTGATAATTTTCAGACAATGAAGATTCTTTATGCCCTGGTGAGTACGAGGATAATCGAGATTAAAGAAAAGGCCCAAACAATAGAAGACAGAATTGGCGAAGAGATACTTAAAGAACCTGATGGAGACTTAGACTCGGCCTTTGTAGAAAAAGTCAACAAGCTCTATAACAGGCTTTCATCTCCAGATTACCATGCCCTCCTTGGTATTACAAAATGGTCTTCACCCGATGAGATTAAAAGGTCATACTTTAAAAAAGCCAAAGAATTTCACCCTGACAGACACTTTAACATAACTTCGGAGACCCTGAAGAACAAATTAAATGCCATCTTTTCACATCTAACGAAAGCATACAAAACCCTATCTAACCCAAAGGCGAGGAGTGACTATGAACAGAGTTCATCTTTCGATGCAGCAACTTCGAAGGAAAGCCCCTCTGAAATGGCCAGATCTAAATTCAAGGAAGGCAAAAAGGCCCTCGGGAGAAAATTATATGCTGAGGCAGCAGAGTTATTCGGACAGGCTGTTTATCTCGATAGCTCAGTAGCAGATTATCATTTCTCCTTTGGTATGGCGTTGATGAAGGGAAAAAAATTGCGTGAGGCAGAGGAGGCTATAAATAAGGCCATCAATCTTAACCCTTCGAATGCTAACTATACAGCTGAACTTGGCAATATCTATTTAGAGCTTGGTTTTAATGCAAGGGCAAAAGCTACCTTTGAGAAGGCCCTGAAACTTGATCCCTCCAATGAAAGGGTAGCCGAGGGTCTAAAGAATATACCAAACCATTCCTGAGTGCTGAAGCTTTGAAGATCTGAGGTGCTGAAGCATTAAAGTCTTTTAGTATCTCTGACTCTTCACCAATGTTTCCAAAATTCCGTAAAGTGTAAATTTGCTAAAATAGAATTATTATTTATATAAAACAATTGTTGTAAATGTAGTTCGAGATCAACGATATCAATGAGAGAATTTAAATAGCAGTCTGCAAAATTAAATTATAAGAAATCAAAGGTACTGTTTTATCTGTAAGGGGGAAAACATATGCGATTCAAAGGATCGCAGAAAATATCACCGACTATAAGCGA
>Ga0187774_10000551_pt1 | contig 12880 bp, 13 predicted proteins | sample 0216_BV02_MP05_2_FD_133152 | JGI IMG/M metagenome (GOLD analysis project Ga0187774, IMG submission 133152) | Tropical peat soil microbial communities from peatlands in Department of Meta, Colombia - 0216_BV02_MP05_20_MG | ecosystem: Environmental > Terrestrial > Soil > Wetlands > Peat | place... | reverse complement strand
CCAGATATTCTCGTGTTATGTTTCGCAGATGCTGAATGTGTCATGAGCGGATCACCGTTTTGGGAAGCATCGAGAGCGATTGCATTAGCGAACGCATGGTCCTTATCAGCTCAATCTTGACAAGAGAGTCGCTCGCAGAACACCACCCATGGAAGACTCGAACAAAACAAAATAGTCTCAGCCATCTAGCTCACGATGCGCTAGCAACGGGCGGATCTGGTCCTGACAGCTATACTGCAACCTGGAGTCGACGGAGCATGATATTACTCAGGAGAGGCCTTATCAAATGAACTTGAAAGAGATACTTCTTCCACGTGACAAGGTCTTCTTCCAGCTACTTGAAGAGGAATCGAGAAACGTGCTGATGGGTGCTCAGGCTCTGAACGATATGATATTGAATTTTGATAACCTTTCAGAGAAGAGGAAGCACATAGAGGAGATTGAACATCAGGGAGATGAGATCGTTCACAATATCTACGACCGGTTAAGAACGACATTCATTACGCCGATAGACCGGGATGAAATAGGCAAGCTAGCCTCACTCTATGATGACGTCTTGGACTTCATAGACGGAGTAGCAAATCGGTTGAAGTTATATGAAATCAAGGGCTCGACGGATGGAATGAAGAAACTGGCCCAGGTAGTCCTCAAATCAGCTGAGGAGATAAACGTCGCGTTCGGACTGATACACGAGATTACGGCTCCAGATATCGAAGCTCGGTGCATCGAGGTGGACCGTCTGGAGAATGAGGCTGATAGTCTAAAGCATGAGTGCGTTGCAAGACTCTTCAAGACAGAGGACGCGATCACAATAATCAAACTAAAGGAAGTGTACGAGCTCTTGGAGAGTATTACGGACATATGCGAAGATGTGGTCCTAGAACTCCGTAATATTGTTCTGGAATACTCCTGATTAGCCAAAGGTTGTTTGATGTCTCTCGAAGTTGTAATTCTAGTTGTAGCCATAGCGTTAACTTTTGACTTCATGAACGGGTTTCATGATGCAGCTAACTCCATCGCAACCGTGGTCTCAACACAAGTTCTTTCTCCAAAGGCCGGGGTTCTGTGGGCAGCTTTCTTCAACTTCGTAGCTGCTTTTGGATTTGGAGTTGCAGTAGCGTCCACAATGGGACAGGGAATTATAACCACCAATATCGTCACCGCGTGGCTGATCCTTTGCACTCTTGTAGGCGCTATTGCATGGGACGTGATTACGTGGTGGGTTGGCCTTCCCGTCAGTTCTTCACACGCCCTTGTCGGGGGACTGGTTGGGACCGCACTTGTTGCCGGCGGCTGGGCAGTAGTTCATATGGAGGGTCTGCTCGTGATCGTTCTATTCATTGCTCTATCTCCTTTAATCGGCCTAATTGCGGCTTTATGTCTGATTTTGCTTACTTCTAGAATCGGTCGAAAGTTCCAACGCCCAGTGACTGATCGTGCGTTTCGAAGACTCCAGTTGATATCGGCAGCTCTCTATAGTTTGGGTCATGGCAGTAATGATGCTCAGAAGACAATGGGCATAATTGCGGTCCTCCTCTTCACTGAGGGCCTATTGGGACCTGTGTTCTTCGTACCTTTCTACGTTATCCTGATGGCTCACGCAGCAATCGCGCTCGGCACGTATCTAGGAGGCTGGAGAATAGTGCGCACAATGGGGATGAGGATTACGAAGCTAACTCCATTTGGAGGATTCAATGCGGAAACAGCAGCTGCTGCAACCCTCTTTCTCACCGCCCATTTTGGAATACCTGTTAGTACTACGCACACAATTGCTGGCGCAATAATAGGAGTGGGAGCCACGCGCCGACTCTCTGCCGTGCGTTGGGGCATAGCACGTAGAATCATTTGGGCATGGGTGTTAACGATTCCTGTCTCAGCAATTATCGCAGGGGTCATGTACATTCTATTGAGATCTATCTTCCATCTTGCCTAGCGTTTCAGGCATCGAAAGGATGGCGACTAAAAGCCTCGTCCTGAAGATTTGAAACAAGGATTGCGTTCTCGAAATCCGTTGGTTCCATTGATCGAAACTCTAATATCTGGTTCATATCTGAGTTATTAGGTACAAGACATCAGGGAGCACATGCAACAGATATGTCGCTGCCCACTTTTCCGTGCTAACAAGCAGTGATGCACTGTAGGTAGATAATTTGTCTCTTCTTAGGAATGTTATTGGTCCCCATCCTAACCTGTGGGATTATGTGAACAACATAAGGAATCCTACAGTGAAGCAGACAATCAAGAGGAGAGTGCAAGAATATTTGCCAAAGGCAGATGTAATCGACAAGTTCTCAGCGTTGACAGATCGCTACTTCTTCGTAGTTTTCGCCACGGAATGGAACCCAGAGTGCAAAGCACAATTGCCTAATCTCATGAAAGTTTTCGCAGTCGCAAACAATGCCGCTCTGAATATCAAAGTCATTGATTTTGATGAAAATCGCGATATAGCGGACGAAATGAACGTGCTGAGGATACCGACTATCATAGTTCACGACAAAGCATGGCATGAGATCGGCAGGTTCGTCGAAAAACCACAGATGGGCGGCACTCTTGAGGAAGAGCTTTGGCATATAATCGACAACCACGCGCAGAAAGCATGACAGTTTCTCGGGTTGACTAGTCACGGACACATTGACATGTATTCGCACAAGACGAGAGATCAGAGATTATGCAAACAAGGATATTGCGAACGACGTTCTTCAGAAGATACTAGAGGCAGGCAGACTTGCGCCAAGTTCAAAGAACTCTCAACCATGGCATTTTGTGGTCATCCGAAATAAAGAAACGCTTGGGAGAATAGCGAAACTGACGCCCACTGGAGCTCACATCGCTGCCGCTCCGGTGGCTATCGCCGTTCTCATGGATGCAGCGAAGCTGCCAGAAATTGATGGTACACGTGCAATACAAAACATGGTTCTTGCCGCTTGGGACTTGGGCGTTGGCTCTTGCTGGATAACCAATTTCTATGATGATGCAGTAAAAGACATACTTGGTGTACCACAAAGAATGAAGCTGATCACAGTCATGCCGTTCGGTTATCCAACCGAATATAAAGTCAAGCGCAAGAAAATACGCAAGCCCTTATCCGATATCGTTCACAATGAAAGATTCTAATCCTAATTCAGAGTCAATAAGTAGTGATCTTGCTCACACCAGGAATCTTCAACATCTCTTGAAGAATTGTTCCGCTCGGTTGTTTTTCCACAACCAAAGTCAATTTCGGATCGGGTGTTAGGTCAGGATCATCAGCGACCGCCTGCCGGATCGCAATCTTCTCCTGAGAAATTAACGTCGCAGCTTGCGCGATTATGCCAATTTCATGTGGATTCGCATAGATCTCGATGACGCTGTAGCCAAGGAACTTCGCGACATCCCCTAAGAAAGGCCCTGCCGGTCTTGTCTTCTCGAACACTGAATGGAGAACAGGGTCGGAAGAGATTAGTTCCGCCGTTTCGCGCACTGTTCTGCGATCGACACCTAAGTATCTAGCTATCTTAACGTCAGACAATTCGATTCCGCCACAGTATATGGTTGCTCCGTCCTTGATGCTCAGTCCGAGTTCGACCAGCGCCTTTGCAACCTTAGCCCGCCCAGGATAGTCCTTAAGCCGATCCGAAATGTGCCTCCACATCCACGACACGTCAACGTACAAAAGTGTACGACGAAGTCTTAAATGCTGCGCTAACGTTCAACGTTGGCACCAGTTGGTTATCATGAACGAAGTCGATCGGGAACATGCAGTATACCTCCCACCAGACGAGATGCCCACACACTGGTACAATATCCTAGCTGACCTTCCCGAACCTGTACCGCCTCCTCTGGATCCCAAGACATTGAAGCCAATGCCACCTGAACCGCTGCTGAGACTTTTCGCAAAGGATCTCATAATGCAGGAAGTCTCCACCGAACGGTTCATCAAGATACCTGACGAAGTTTATGACGCATATCTTCGTCTTCCTCGTCCAACTCCTCTGCTTCGAGCTAGACGACTCGAGAAATATCTCGGAACTCCGGCTGAGATCTATTACAAATGCGAATACGTGAATCCTACAGGAAGTCACAAACCAAATTCCGCTATCGCCCAAGCGTACTACAATATGGTTCAAGGAACTGAGAGGGTTGTGACTGAAACAGGGGCTGGACAATGGGGATCAGCATTGGCTATGGGTGCCGCAGTTTTCGGCTTGAAGTGCAGCGTCTACATGGTTCGAGCAAGCTACGACCAGAAACCGGGAAGGCGAGTCATGATGGAAGCTATGGGTGCAGATGTGGTTGCATCACCTAGCAAGAAAACAAAGTTCGGGCTAAGCCTTCTCGAAACTGATCCGAACAACACTGGCTCACTAGGCATTGCAATCAGCGAGGCGATCGAGGACTGCATTACGCATGATGACACTCACTACTGTTTGGGCTCAGTACTTAATCACGTTCTTCTTCATCAAACGATTGTCGGACAAGAAGCAAAGAAACAGTTTGACATGATTGATGTTCAACCAGACATTATATGTGGTTGCATCGGGGGCGGATCCAACTTCGCCGGCTTTGCATATCCATTTCTAGCTGACAAGTTGAGGGGAAAATCTGCCACTGAGTTTGTCGCATGCGAGTCAAAGGCGGTTCCGTCAACTACCAGAGGAGTCTATGCGTATGACTTTGGTGACACAGCGGAAATGACTCCCCTCTTGAAGATGTACACGGTTGGTCACAAGTACCAGCCACCTCCAATACATGCGGGTGGGCTCCGGTATCATGGAAAGGCACCTTCACTATGTCTGCTCCTAAACAAGGGTTACATGTCTTCAGTAGCCTACTCGCAGAATGAAGTATTCGAAGCGGCGCTAATGCTTGCGAGAACTGAAGGAATGATAACCGCTCCCGAAACCGCGCACATCGTCAAGTATGTTATAGATGAAGCATTACGATGCAAGAGGACAGGTGAGAAGAAGGTTATTGCATTCAATAATTGTGGCCATGGTCTTCTTGACTTGCAGGCATACGATGCCTATATGAATGGAAGACTAGAAGATTACGAACCTACAAATATAGAACAGCCAATGATTGCCCACTAACTCTTACTGTGTTACTCTGCTTCGGTTGCTAGTCTTAGGCGCGTATATCATACCAATGAAGTTGAACTGGTACCTGTGCCATCAAACGTGCTTCATTAAACAGATCGATGATTCGCTGAACAGGAGCATTATCGCTGTTTATACTGTAAACACAAACAGGGCCGTAGTTCTTCATATGAATGAGGTTCGCTGCAAGTAGTTGACTCAAATGTTTCCGTATGACCTTTCTATCTAGTCCACTGAACTTTGCAATTTTGTAAATAGTTAAGTCCTCGCCTCGATTGCGGGCTAGAACCAGTAGAATCCTCAACCGTGCCTCACTCCCTAGCACTTTCAAAAGTAGAGGTCTAAACGGCATGGTAATCAGAGAATAAGAGACCCTGTGTAGAGATAAGTAAGAGAGTTAAGTGAAAGTGGTACTACGTTCACTAAGAGTATTCATCTGACTGTCCAAAAGTACTGATCATATATCCGAGACTCATTGCAGCGATTAGTAGAGCCTGTATCGAACAGTATTCTAACTGAAGCGAGATAATGCAACGAATTTGCTTAAACTAACAGCGGCTCTGCCTGGGTATAGCTAATTGACAGGTCGAAGTGTCCCTAAGCCAAGTATAAGCCGCAGAAATTCGGTGTGCCGCTGAAATTCACATGTCAATCTAGGTATGGCAAGATTTCCGTACTGATCTTATGACAATGTATTACTGTCGTTTCGTTCGTTGGTCAAGCAATATTGCTTACTCGTGTGGCTCGTGTGACTTTGACAGTGTAACAGCCATCACGCGAGCTTGATCGCAAGTATCTTCGCAGCGATCGGAAGTATTCTCTACGGCTTCCAGGAATTGACTAAGCAAGATAACCGGACCAACATGCGTCCCATCAGTTTCGATATCTTTCAACATACCGCGTGCTTTCTGGTACAAGTCATCCACTTTTTCCTCTAACCGTTCGACTTGATCAGCTGCCTTTAGAGAATCGTCAAGTTTTCCGTCCATCAGCTTCTGCACCATGTCCGCAACGTGCAATGCGCATTGAGATGTGATTGAACACATTTCCACCGAAACGTCTTGCACCTGCTTAGGCATATTAGAGATGTCGAACATTACAAGGATGCGGCCTGCTTCATGGGACCAGTCGGCGATCCAATCTAATTGTCTGCTCAGTCGCATCAGACCACCGCGTTCCTCGGAAGGCAGCTCTCCTCGAGCAAGCTCTTCAGTGAGCCGCCTACGCATGGCGTCCGCCTCGTGTTCCTTCTGCTCGAGAAGGTTGAAGTTATTACGCAACCCGTCCTTTCTTCCAAGGATTGCATCGTTGACACACTTCCCGAGCAGTTCAACCGACATCGTAATCATTATTGAATGCTCGAGGGCAAGACCGATTGCCTTAACGGTTCGACGCGCCCGCAACCAAGCTTCTAATGACATTTCATTAACACCTCAATCATAATGTGACTATTCAAGGCTGATCGCTTTTTCCACTCCTTCTTCAGGATAGTCGTAAGTCATCATGTTCGCATCATCAAGAGATAAGCTAACGCTCTCGTCAACCCCAAAACCCGTGCTGTACTCGGCTGTGGAAACTTCAACTATGATATCAATTCCATCATCGGTCTCAACTACATAGCGGTTGAGGCTACCTAAGAAGGTGACTTGCTTAACTTTTCCTTTCCATCCGTATTCAGTTGGAGTCGTAAGATGTACAAACTCAGGCCGAACGAAAACGATTGCTCGCCGGCCAACTTTCTTCCCAACGATGGAGGCACTAAACTCATGACCTGCAATGTCCACCGTACATCGCTCACCGTCAACTCTCACAATCTTCCCTTCGAGTAGATTGGCTTCACCCACGAAGTTTGCCGTAAACAGGGTTCTCGGGTAGTGGTAAATCTCTGAAGGTTTTCCGACTTCTACTATTCGCCCGTTTTTCATAATCACAATGCGATCAGCAATCGACAACGCTTCTTCCTGATCATGGGTCACGTGAATTACCGTAAGACCTAGGTCGGACGCCAGTTTCCTCAACTCATAGCGCAATTCTGCTCTGACAATCGCGTCCAAGGCTCCAAGCGGCTCATCTAGGAGAAATAGATGCGCCCCTGTTGCGATTGCTCTGCCCACTGCAACCTTTTGTTGTGCTCCACCACTCAGCTCCTTGGGATATGATTTTGAACGATCTCGCATATTGATGAGGTCCAGCATTTCGTTGGTGACAGTTCTCATCTGGTCTGATGGTGTCCTTCTTACAGTTAGCCCGTACGCCAGGTTATCTTGGACGGTTAGGTGTGGAAACAGCGCGATATCTTGAAAGACGTATCCAATCTGCCTATCCTCGATCAGGGTTTTTTCGACTGATCGCCCGTCGATGAGGATTTCGCCGCTGCTTGGTTGCTCGATCCCTGCAACGCAACGAATCAAGGTACTCTTGCCACAGCCGCTCGGGCCAAGTATGCACACATACTCTTTATCATCAACCTGGAGCGATACGTCTTTCAACGCTTGAATATTCCCGAAGTTTTTCGATAATTCAACGAGTTCCAACTTTGGCATGTTACGTTACCTCCAACTCTCTCGATAAGCCCAACACTGGGTACTCGAAGACCATAACGTCGTTTTCGCGGAAACTCACTGACACTTGGTCACGTACCTTGAAGCCGACTTTGTTATCCGCAAATTGACGAGATGCGATCGAGTCACCATTCGAGAGGCGAATCAAGTACTCTTTCGAATTCCCAAGGTACCTGACACTGCGAATCTCTCCTCTGAATACGTTGTCTAAGTCAGGTTCGTCGCGAGATATTCGAACTCGTTCCTTTCTCAATCCCAAAATGACTGGAGAGGTCAGAGTCAGCGTTCGTGAGGGCGCCTGAATGATGAGTCCTCTTGCACTTATCAACGCAGTCTCCCCGACAGTATTTTCAACGATTCCTTCAAAGAAACTCGCTCCTCCGAACAGGTTTGCCACGGAAATACCAGCAGGTTTTCTATACACCCTGCGCGGAGGTCCAAGATCTTGTATCCTTCCGTGCCTAAGGATCATGATTTCATCGCCAACACTCATGGCTTCGTCTTGATCGTGGGTTACGTGTATGGCCGTAAGGCCTGACTCTTTCACGATGTCTCGGATTTTGTGACGAAGGTCTAACCTTAATCGTGCATCTATGGCACTCAATGGCTCATCAAGAAGCAGTAGTCTAGCGCCTGATGCCAACCCTCTGGCCAATGCGACTCGTTGCTGCATTCCTCCGCTCAATTCGTTCGGCAATGCTTGAGCCCGGGACGATAGCCTCACCAAATCCAGCGTCTTAGAAGCAGTCTCTAATGCAACTGAATCAGGTTTTCCCCTCGCTAATGGACCAAACGCCACGTTCTCCAACACTGTGAGATGAGGAAAGAGAGCATAACGTTGGGGGACGTAAACCGCGTTTCGATTTTGTATGTTAACCTCGTTTACGGGTTTTCCATCAAAGTATATTGTGCCCTCGTCAGGATTCAAGAGACCTGCCATCAGCTTGAGGAGGGTTGTCTTGCCACTTCCAGTCGGCCCTAGAATGCACAGATAATCTCCATCATTGACTTCAATCGATAATCTGTCCAAGGCTAGGATTTTGCCAAACCTCTTGGTCACATTAACAAAGCTCAACAGTGCCATCTAAGTAACCTTCCGAGAAGGTTGACGTATCGCAACAAGTCGGAGCACGACCAACGCTAGGAATGAGGTTACAACCAGAAAACCAACTCCCAAGGCACGTTCCGCTGGAGTCACTGGCACGGTTCCCTTAATCCAGCTAACCAGCAGGATAGGCGCAGTCTTCAGTGTCTTGGACACTGCTGATGTGGCTCCCGTCTCGTCGACACTCCTGGTAAAGACTAGAATGGCACCGGACAACAGAGCATATTTCGTGAGTGGCAACGTAATCCTTCGAAACACTCTAAGAGGACGCGCGCCCAACGTCTTTGCGGCGTCTTCGAGCTCGGGCTGAACCTCTTGTATCGAGGCGGTCATTGCGCGAACGAAGTAACTGTACGTTATTGTCATGTGGGCTAACACGATTACCCAGAATTCTGGCAATGATCCCATGTTGCGCCAGAAGAAATTCAATGAAACGCCCAGTGCCAAAGACGGGACGATTATAGGCAGATCGACTAGCACATCAACAATTCTCGTTATCCTTGTTCCGTATCTGTTTCGAGCTATCAAGATGGCCATAGGCAACCCTGATATGATATTCAAGACGGTAGCGACCACCGCGATCGTGTACGAAAGCAGCATGCTTGACCAGAATGCCCCCCAAGGTCCAGTTCCTGCGATGGCTTCTGTGCCCGTTCCACTCGCAACCGCCAATATGGCAGGTAGGGCGATAAAGAGACATGGAAATAAAACGAAAACTAGGAAAATTGTTATGCTGGCAGCGTCTCGAGCAGCCACAACTGGTGGTCTACCGAGCTTTCTTTCGAACTTAGGCCAGACTCTGAGCGGTGTAATCCTAATCCTTGGGGCTATGATTTTGATTAGCGCGAAGACCACAAGAGATGTGACTATCAGAATCAGACTTGCAACAACAACCGCGGATGTTAGGCCTGCAGAGCGAGCATTGCTTATGAATACCGTCCCATTCTCGAATGCTCCAGCTACTACGATAGTGGCCCCGGTTTCCGAGAGTGAACGGGCCAATGCCAGAAGAAATGCAGCGAGGATACCAGGTCTGAGAATGGGGAACGTTACCGTACGAACTGCTGTGAAAGTTGAAGCACCGAGAGTTCGTGCTGCAACTTCGTAAGTTTCGCGATAGTTCAGAAACTCGCCTACCATAACGCGTACAATCACTGGAAATGAGAATGCGAAATGGAGGAGCATAATTAGAGCAGAACCAGGAGTCACGAGACTGTATCCAAACAGCTGAGCAATGCCTAACGGACTACTCCAGAACTCCAATATTGAAAATCCCAAAGCGACCGTGGGAACAACGAAGGGGATATCTGCTAAACTGTCAAGAATTGTCGTCCAGCGCCCTCGTTTTCTAACAATAACCCAGGCCAGTGGGATACCTGCCAAGACGTCAAGAGTTGAAACTACAAGTCCAATGATGAATGACCAAGATACTGCTCTCTCCATTCTAGTCAATACAACGCCATTCAATTCCAAACTGGATAGTGAAAGCATTTGAGCGATTATGCCTGCAACTGCAGGAGTTATTACAATAGATAGGAAGAACAGGACCGCGATTGAGTACACTGCTTTTATTATGCCGGGATTCGCGGAAACCCGTTCCAAGAAGAGAAGCAGGCGAGTCAAAGTGCTTGATGAGTCCACCCGCGAGTCAGCGCCTGACAACGCCCTTTCAACTCTAGAGTGAGACTTCGAATTGCTTAAGAATCTGACTAAGTGGACCTATCATCGATTACGAACTCCGCTGATCCTTTTGATCAAGATGCGGGACTATGGTTGATGATTAATGGAGACCCTCCGAGTTTCTGGCAGCTCGGATTTCGCAACGCATGGTCAACCGCTGGGGGTCTGACTGGTCTTACTGGTGGACTGTAACGTGCCAACCGTGTGTCGGGTGAATCACTTTCATGGATTCGCAAAGTGCGATGGAACTCTCGTGATATTTGCAGTTGAGATGTTCTTGTTCTATAGATGAATTTGGAGCGAGATCAAGCGAGTGCGAGTTGAACAAGTTTGCCGTTGTTGAAGAACCCCCTTAGTCCGCAGGAATCGCAGACTGCTCCAAGTTGCAGATCTGAATCATCGTCGTAGTAAATGCTGAGGGTTCCTAGGCCGCATCTCGGGCAGGAATTTCCGGTTGTTTTTTCCATTTCAATCATCGTGCTAAAGCTCACTCGAGTTCGGAATGAAATGAACATGATAGGGCAGAAGAAACGTGTGCATGCAATTCGCGTATACAGCTTGTTACTACGCGATTCCTATAGATGCCAAAAGTCGTGTGAAGCGCAGAGTTCAAGGCTGCGCTTGTTTGATTATTCGTTCCCCTTTACTTTGAGTCTGGATGCTGCACGAACGACAATGTTCAAGCCTAGAACGATCAGTAGCAGGACCAGTGCGGCTCCCCATGCAAGAACGTGAGCGTTATCATATGCAGACGTGCCAAAATCGAATATCAACAACGTGAGGGAAGCTGCAGGATCATTCAAACTGGTCATCATAAATTGGCTACCTAAAGCTGTGAATAGCAGCGGTGCAGTCTCGCCCATGACGCGGGCGACCGCAAGAGCTATGCCAGTTATGACGCCGCTCCTAGCGGAGCTGAGTAGGATGTAGAGGAGTGTCTTAGCCCTAGAGATACCAAGCGCTAGACCGCCCTCTCGTATTGAGGAAGAAACCAGTTTAAGCGATTCATTCGTTGAGATGGCGACGATGGGAATCATCATGAACCCTAACGCAACACCTCCACTGAATGCGGAGAATCGATGCTGTGTAACAACTATCAGTTCATAAACGAAAATACCTGTTACAATAGACGGTACGCCTGTTAGCACTTCTGAAATCAATCTCACATAGTAGCTTATTCTTCCAGGATACTCGGAAAGGTAGGCTCCTCCTAGCACTCCGATTGGGATACCGACTGAGCACGCAAGTCCGACCATTATGAGGCTGCCTTCGAGTGCGTTCAGAATTCCTCCTCCCGAGCCGCCAATGGGGGGCGTAACTTGACTGAAGAATCCGATGTTAATCGCGGCTGCGCCTAGAAGGATAGTCTGGTACAGAATAGAAATCAGTGGGACAAGAGCGACTAGGAAGCATGCAGTTGCCAAAACTAGGTAGAGATGGTTTCCGAATCGTCTTCTCGCCTCGAAACTAAGCAATTCCTTCACCGCTGACTCTAAACGTTAATTTGCTTATTATCACGCGTCCGACGAGATTCATGAATAGGGTGATCGCGAAGAGTATCAATCCGAGTTCGAAGAGAGCTGAGAGGTAAATACCGTTATCCGCCACTTCCGTGAATTCATTTGCAATAACGCTAGGAATAGTTTCCGCAGGCAGAAAGAGTGAAGGGGAGATTCTTGCAACGTTCCCTATCACCATAGTAACTGCCATTGTTTCACCAATCGCTCGACCTAATGCGAGTATTATTGCTGCCACGATTCCAGTACGCGCAAATGGCAAAACTGCTGTCTTCACAGTCTCCCAATCTGTTGCGCCCAGAGCTATGCAGGCTTCACGCTGACTCCTAGGAACCGCAGTGATAACTTCACGCATAACTGATGAACCGTACGGAATTATCATTATGGCTAGAATGACACCCGCAGTCAACATTCCAAGTCCATTAGTGGGCCCCTTGAAAAAGGGCAGGTATGCGAAGGTAGACTTCAATTGTGGATCTACGAAATCTCGCATGAATGGAACCAGAACTGCCAATCCCCATAGTCCATAAACTACGCTCGGAACTGCCGCAAGCATCTCAACCAGAAAGATAGAAGGGGGCCGAAGTCTTCCAGGTGAAATTTCAGACTGAAACACTGCCACTCCAAGACTGACCGGAACGGCAAAGAGGAGCGCAATAGTTGTTGTTACTATCGATCCATAAACTGAAGGCAAGGCGCCGAGAGACGGTTGGCCTTCAGGAGGATTCGGATTCCAGTCTGTTCCAATTAGAAACTTGAAACCAAAGAATTGTATAGAGCCAGTGCTGCCGTTGGCGATCTCATAGATCATTAGGGCCGCTATAATTGGAATAGCTATCGCAGCAATCACCAATATCGCGCGAAAGAAATCGGGACGCCGTGCACCTTTCGATGCACGGATCACGGAGGACAATGCGGTCGTACTCTACGGAATTAGAGGTT